>Ga0210395_10000007_pt1 | contig 356934 bp, 266 predicted proteins | sample IncBWH4OmetaG_FD_150861 | JGI IMG/M metagenome (GOLD analysis project Ga0210395, IMG submission 150861) | Forest soil microbial communities from Barre Woods Harvard Forest LTER site, Petersham, Massachusetts, United States - Inc-BW-H-4-O ... | reverse complement strand
TAGGCTGCGTATGCCATCTGTTGATTGGCAATTATCATTTTGCCCACGATTACGGGTGTGTGCACCCCGGCATGCCTCTTGGCCGCAAGCATCTCCGTCGAAGCCGTGACGCCCCCACTGGTGGGATTGGCCATACTCAAAGAACCACTTCCAGACTAGGTTGCCCCAGCAGGGAAGTCAATTCATTAGATGCCGGGCGGCCATCCAATGGTTCCGGCCGGGGCTGCTCGGGTATCCCCCTCCCCCACCCAATCTTTAGAATCATCGGGATAGGCAGGAAATTGTCCGCAAAATCCGGATGTCAAAGGACTTAGATACTAAAATCCGTGAAACAAAGGACTTAGAGCGCGACGATTTGCGCTGGGGCGAATCGTTGCGGCTCCGAAGATGATCGCAGACTTGAATTGTTGAAGGCAAGGTTGGATGTCACAACTCGGTTTGTGGAAAAAGTTAGGATGGGGAGCCGCGGCATTATCGATGAAGGATCGAGGACTTGGTGCGAGGAGGATTCGCTTTAGCCTTCGAGTATCACTCCCAATAAAACCCCGCCGACGCCCCCACCCACTCCATATTCTTGTTGTGATCCACGCCCATCATCAGCCCCCGCCCCATGCGGATAATCGTCAGCACCGGCGTCAACTCGTCGAGCCATATATACATCACCCGCACCTCTGCCTTGGTTCCGCCCAGCGGAGTCGCAATCACCGGCTCAAAATGCATCCGCTCCTGCAAAATGTAAAACGGCCGCTTCTCCGCCGGAATCGCCGCAATATCTTCCTTCGTCGGCGCGATCACCACTCCCAGCCCCGCAAATGAATACAACGGTTTCAGCGCATAATTTTCCAGATCGGCTGGAATCTCCTCCATCCGATCCAGAAACCAGGTCTTCGGCACAGAATCATGCTTCAAGTAGGGAATCGAAAATTTGCTGATCCGGAAATACCAGTTAGGATGTCCCGCCCACTCCACATCCAGCTCATCGCGCCAGTCAAAGGCGAGCTTGACGTTCTTGCGCTGCAGTTCATCGACGATCGTGCGGTTGTAAATCCGCCGAATCGGAATCCGCTTCCCGCCCCGCTCATAATAAAGATGCGCTCCGTCTTTCCGGATGTCGACTATATCCACGGTCCGCACTCCGAGCATCTTCTCGGTAAGCAAAAAGTCCGGCAGCGTCTTCTGCTCCTGCGGATGAATCTCCATCAAAATCACATTCTCCGGATCATGCTCGCCAACAATCGCCCGCCGCAGCAGTTCGCGATAAGAGGAAGTCTCCAGCTCGCTCAAAAAATATTTCAACCGCCCGGAAGCCGAACCACCAGAAGTAGAACGCCCGGGAGCCGGCAACCGAAAGCCGGAAGTCCCGAGTCCATATGCCTCAATGTATGCTTCCGCCAGCGGCCCCTGATACGCATACAGCGAAGGAAACGCCTGCAACTCCACCAGCTTCGGCTGCAACTCGCCGCGCGCGTCCCGCACCAGTCCAAAATCCACCTGAACAAACATAGGATGATCCGGCTCATTGGGGACCTTGAACTCGGCAGGAACCGCCTCATCCGATTTCGCGCGATACGCAGGATCGTCCACCAACTGCCGGATCAGCGCCTCGCCATCCGCCGCCATCCGGTCAATCAGCGGCTTCGGAAAAAAACACGGAGTCTCCGACAGCCGAAACTGCACCTGCGTCCCGCACGCGTCATCGACGCGCCGCAAAAACGCCCGATATTTTTCAGGAGTAAAACTCTGGTTGAACTGCTTGCGCAAAGAAGGAATCATGGTATGCGAATCATGACATGCAGAGGAGTGACGCGTCAGTTTAGACGGGACCAGTGTACAACCCGCGCCCCAGCCGCGTAGCGGCGAAATAATTTAGCCCCGGACGCAAGTCCGGGGTATGACAGAGGAAAATGGAACAGAGTCCCGGCAGGGACGACATAAACGGCAGCTACAAGCCGTCCCGACTCCCGGAGCAAGCGAGAAACCTGCCATTCATTGTCGCGTCAGCGCAAACACGGTCCCGCACCCATCGCCTTCATCGAAGGTGCAGCTGTACCGTCCACCACCCACGGTGGTGCCGTACAGATTTCCCAGGTTATCGAAAAGCAGGCTGGCCGCCGGTTGTCGAGGATTGCCCACTGTCTCCGGGAAAAAATCAAGAATAGTCTCGTCCCACGCGGTGCTTCCCGCCACCGGCGACAACCTGAACACCGACCCACAGCCGTAGTTCTGCGCGTTATAGATGCACGGCGTTCCTCCGAACAGGGTGGTCCCGTAGAGATTGCCAGCCTTGTCCAGAATCATGGTCGCGACCGGCGCCGCTCCATCGGAAGTGGAGTAGGCGAAGCTGTGAATGATTTCCTCCGTCCAACTTCCCCCCGCCGAACTTGGCGGACTGAGCTTGAATGCCGTGCCTCCTCCCGGCGTCCCGCCCGAATAAGTTGTGCCGTAAAGATTGCCGGCCGCATCCACTGTCAATCCACCCTCGGGGTCAAAGCCATCACCGCCCACGCCGAAAAAATGAATGATCTGCTCGCTCCATGCGCCGCCATTCACCGCTGGCGGGCTCACCTCGAAAACCGTTCCACATCCAATCTGACCGCAATCGCCGTTGCCCTCGTATCCGCCCCACAGCGTTGTTCCGTAAAGATTACCCAACGAGTCGCGCGCCAGTCCCGCATGAGAGGACGTCCCGTCGCTCGGTCCGCCTTTCAACTCGTGCAGCAAGGTAAATATCCACGCCCCGCCCAATTCCGCCGGCGGGCTCAGTTCGAAAACCGAGGTGTCGGTCGTCCCGTAAAAATTGCCCGCCTCGTCCGCGATCAGACCGCCGCTCGGATACGCGCCGTCAAAAAGTCCTTCGAAATGGTAGAGCACAGTTTCAGTCCACGTCCCGCCCGCAGTGGCCGGCGGCGACAGCTGAAAGATTTCCCCGTACCCTCCGGCATTGCTGTCGCTGGTGGTTCCGTAGAGATTCCCCTGGCTGTCGAAGATCAAGCCGTCCGTCGGCCGCGCTCCGTCGCCAGTGTTGGTGAAGCTGTAAAGCGTCTGCTCTCTCCATGCAGCGCCCGCCGCTTTTGGCGGCAGAAGCTCAAACACGGTTCCGTAAAAATCGCCGCCACCGCCGTATTCTGCGGTCCCATAAAAATTACCTGCCGCATCGGCGATCAGATTGCCAGACGGATTCGCGCCGTCGATCTTACCCGTAAAGCGGTAAAGAACCTGTGGGATTGGACCAACCCTTGGATCAACTGCAGATGGATCACCCGCAAATGCACTGTTTACGAAGACCAGGCAGATCAAACCGGCCAGCAGCATTCTCAGCGTAGAACGCAAAAGAAGGGATTTACTGTGCTTCATCGGATGCACCTCCAGGCGAAAAATGCACGGGCGTTGAACAACTTGTCCCAGGGCCGCAGGGTTGGACCCTAACAAATGTGGTGGAATTCTACATCAAGCCGTTTTGCAGAGGCAATTCGCCAACCGGCCGTGCGCAGCAAAGCTAATTTCGCATTCCGACGAAACAAAACTAATTTGTCATTCCGACCGGAGCGGAGTGAAGTGGAGGAACCTGCTGTCCGCCGACAGCGCCCAACTCCCGCGTATAATCCCGCGCCGCCAAAAGCCAAAAGCTCTCTACGCCTCCACCAAAAATTTCCCCTCGCGCATAATCTGCTCGTCGTCCACCCAAATATTAAACTTCCTTCCCACCACATCAATATGCGTAGTCGAATCCCATTCCGCTCCCGTATGCGCCCCATACGGATTCCCAAACGCAATATGCACCCCAGGATATTTTTCATCCTGCAGAATCTGCCCAATCACTTCTTTCAAATCGATGTTCGTCCCAATGGCAAACTCGCCCACGCGATCGCTGTTCTCGTCGGTGTGCGTATATTTCCAGAAATCATCTTCCAGTTCGCGATTCTCCGAATGCGCCTCGGTCAGCCGGTTCCCCTTCATCCGCACCGTCAGCGGATTCTCCTGCAGGCTGCCAAACTTCGCGCACAAATAATCGCCCACCACTCCATCAATAACAAACGTTCCGTTCACTTCGCCCGGCGTCGTAAAGATTTCTCCACCCGGCAGATTACCCCATTTCTCCGCACTGATAATCCCGCTGGTCTTCAGCCACTTGTAATCGGGATTCAAATCCGCCGTCAGATCAGTCCCCGCCGCAGTCTTCGCTCTCACCTGCGAAGCCTTGCGCACCATCGCAATCACCTTGGCGCTCAACCGGTCTACTTTCTGGAAATCCGCCCGCATCCCCTCCAGCATGATCTGCCGGTTGATGTTCACCATATGCGCGTGGCGAATTTTCTTCCGGTTCACCACCTCAGTCATCTGAATGCGCGACCGCAGTTCACGAGTCTGTGCCTGCACCGCAAAAATCGAAACCTGGCTGGTCTCCAAATCGTCCAGAATCTCGCGCGGCAAATCTGTCAGCGGACGCTGCCCCAATTCCTCCAGCACCCACGCATGATACGGCGCCCCCACCTTCTCCACTTCGTGCACAATCGCCGCCGCAATTTCAATCGTCGCCTCGTCGGTGATCACGCACACCTGTTCCTCAGGCTGCACCCGCAAACAAACCCGCACCGCATTCACCGCGCCCGGCGTGTACTCCGCATCAAACGGAATGTCGAGGATACCCTCGGTTCGGGTGGCCCATCCTTCGCGGTCTTTGCGAAGGGTGGGGATTTTGACTTCGGCGCCAGAATTAATTTGGTCCACAGAATTACTCATTACCCTACTTTTCGTACGACAGCCGGTTCTTCCTCGAGCCCCGCCGCCGTCTCCTCAATAATGTAATCGACAACTTTCTTCAAATCCCCAGTCTGCTCAAACACCCGCAATTGCCGGTCGGCCCCGCTGCCGCGCTCCAGAATCTTGTGGATGTAATTCAACTCCTCGCGCGACCCCAGTTCATCCACCACATCGTCCACGAACTCCAGATACTCGTGAATCAAATCGCGCGCCGGCACTTCCGTCTGCTTTCCAAAATCGATCATCTTTCCGTCGAGCCCGTAGCGCGACGCCCGCCATTTATTTTCCATGATCAAAGCGCGCCGGTACAGCCGGAACCCCTGGTTCGCTGTATACAGCTTATGCAGCTTCGCCACCGTCGCCTGAATCAGCGCCGCAATCGCAATCGTCTCATCGGCCCGCATCGGCACATCGCACACCCGAAACTCGATCGTATTAAAAAATGGATGCGGCCGAATGTCCCACCAGATCTTCTTCGCGTTATCGATGCAGTTAGTCTTGATCAGCAGCTTGATGAAATTCTCGTACTCGCCCCAGCTAGGAAAATAATCCGGAATATTCGTTCGCGGAAACTTGTCAAACACCTTGCACCGGTACGATTTCAACCCAGTATTCATCCCCAGCCAGAACGGCGAATTGGTCGACAAAGCAAGAATGTGCGGCAGAAAATACCGCGCATGATTCATCATGTGGATCGCCGTCTCGCGATCCTCAATCCCAATATGCACGTGCAGCCCAAAAATTAAATTCGCCCGCGCCACCAGCTGCAAGTCTTCGACAATCCCCTTATACCGGTCGTCGGGATAAATCTCCTGCACCCGCCAGTCCGAAAACGGATGCGTCGCCACCGACGCCAGCCGCAGCCCATTCTCCGTCGCCAGCCGCACAATCCCGCGCCGCAGCATCTTCACTTCCGCCTTGGCTTCCTTAATGTTGTTGCAAATCCCCGTCCCCACCTCGATCACCGACTGGTGCATCTCCGCCTTCACCCGCTCCTGCAGCAGCAGCTTGCCCTTCTCCAAAAGCTCCGCCTGAATATGCGACCGCAAATCCCGCGTCACAGGATCCACCGTCTGATATTCCTCTTCAATCCCGATAGTGAAAGTAGGAGGCATTAACTTCTTTTCCGTATCGTCCCAGAAATTAGGTTGTCATTCCGAGCGAAGTCGAGGAACCTGCTGTTCGCCGGCGCCTCTACAGCTGCGGGTGCCCCATTTCTCGCGTCCTTTGCGAGAAGTGGGCAAAACCGGGTGTAAACAGTATATCAATGCCCTCAGTCCCACTCCTCGTTCTCCTTCACCCGCGCCCGAACAATCCTCTTCACCAGCGCATCGGCCAGAGGCTTGTCAGCAGGGAACTGAATCGTCCCCTTCGAAGTCCGGTACCCAACGAGTTCCTTCTCAAACCGATCCAGCACTCCGGACCCCGTCGGAAACAAACTGCAATGATTCTTAAACGCCGCATACCCCACCAGCATCCCGTTGTACTTAAACATCGGCATCCCGTAGCTAATCACCTCAGTCGCTTCCTTCGGCACCACCGACCGAATCACCGCCCGAATATGCGTCAAAGTCGACCGCGCCGGCTCCGGCGTGTTAGCCAGATACTCTTCAACAGTCTTCGCCACTTTCCCTTTTTTCATGTTCAGAACGTGTGATGGCGCACGAACCAGAACATCCACACGGATAAGCAAAAGAGAAGGATCATCAGGCTGCTCACGCAAATGGACAGCACCGAGAAAGCGCTCCGCGCGCTGTGTCCGCTCGAGAATGCGCGAAAGAGTAGAACTGTCGCGCTCACCTCGCAGATCAGTGTGGCGGCGACGCCCACCAGCACGTACATCTCGGCGAATCCGCCGGCCACGGCCGCCAGCCCCGTTGCCCTGCTGTTTCCGATGCCCACAAACGCGTTACCCAGTCCGATCATCATTGGAATCGCCGGCACCCAGGCCAGCGCCACGCCCCACAGGAATCGCTTCTGTTTCAGATCAAACTCCATATCATTTCGCTCCCGGCTTCCGCTTCCGCGCCGCCACCCACTCCGGTTCACCCTTCTTCTCCGGCTTTTGCTCACCCGCCAAAAACCCAGCCCACCGCAACTCCTTCACCGGATTCTCCCCACTCACCGCCATCTTCACCGCCATCTCCGCGACTGCATTCACAATCCAGTCAAAATTCTCCTGCCCCACCGAAGTAATCTCCGCATCCGGCGCCGGATTCAAAAAGTCAATCGCATACGGCACTCCACCCTCCACCGCAAACTCCACCGTATTCAAGTCGTACCCCAAAGCCCGGCACAACGACAAAGCATCCTTCTCCATCCGCTCCTTCAACGCCACAGTCGACGGCGGCGGATTCCCCTTCACATACCGTTCATGATGCGGCGCCCGCGGATCATACTTCATGATGTGCACCTTCTCCTGCCCCACCACATAGCACCGGTAATACTCTTCAAACTCGACGCCATGCTGCAGCGTCATGCACAGCCGCCCCGTCTGGTTGTAATGATGAAAAAACTCCTCCGGATTGTGCACGTGATACACATGCTTCCACCCGCCCCCAGAATAAGGTTTCAAAAACGCCGGAAACCCGACGTAATCAAACAACTCCTGCCAGTTGAGAGGGAAAATCAAATTCCGCATCGACTGGTCGGTTGTCCCCTCCGGATGCTTGTTGTGCGGCAGAATTGCGGTCGGCGGAATCGCTACGCCCATCTTATGTGCCAGCGCATAATTGAAAAACTTGTCGTCCGCCGTCCACCAGAACGGATTGTTCACCACAATCGTCCCGTGCAGCGCGGCATTTTTCAAGTAGGCGCGGTAAAACTCGATATCCTGCGAAATCCGGTCAATGATCACCGCATATTTCTTCGGCTCATCCATCCGAATCCCGCCAATCTTCACAAACTCCGCCTCCACGCCGTCGACTCCCATCGAATTAATCTTCTCCACCAGCGCCGGCGGAAACGTATTCTCCATCCCAAACAAAATCCCAATCTTCTTCACGACTCTCTCCTAAAAAGGTTTTGTCATCCTGAGCGAGGATTGCAGGTTGCGCCCAGCGCAACCCGCAACCGCAGTCGAAGGATCCCTGCCGGCTCTCGATCATGGAAACCTTGCTGTTGTCCTTCGGATATCACGGAGCACTGGTCCGGAAACCAAGCAAAGTTGCAAATTCCTTCTGCATAAGTCTTTTCCGTTCAACGATGAAATCATCGAAGCGATCTATTTTCCATAAATCCCGATCCTTCGGAATGAGGTGCATGTCAAGATAGCCACCAGATTTCCCTGCGAACCACGGTTCAGGCAGTGTATCTCCCTTGCCCCCGGCTCCGTTTTCTTGTTGTGTCAATAACATGCAGTTCGCGAGGTGGTTCCGGTCTGCTTCCTTATATTTCATAAGGTCGTGCCGCCCCGTTCTAGGATTCACAACCTTGACTTTCTTAAGAGCGCTCTGCGGAAAGATGTGGTCGATCTGCGGCAAGTTGTTCGGGTATGCGGGAGTGTAATTGAAATTTCTATACCACCAGTTGAAGAGAAGATGTATCGTGTCCGATCCGTATCCCATTTCCCAAAAGCGATCCTCGGTTAGCTCCAAGCTCCGCCCCTTCGAACGCACGACTTCAAAAAGCGCTGCAACATCGAAAGTTCCGGTCTCGTTTATCTTCGTGACGCAGTCGTCGATGAGTTGGTCGGGCGTGCCGCTGAATGCCCCAGCCAATAGTGAGCGGATCAAATATGTATCGCGGTCGCGTGTCCCATTCCAGCTTCCCGCAAAGTGGTATCTGAAGTAGATCAGAGGGATCAAAGCCAGGTAGGACGGCATTGCCTTGTCACAACGAATGAACGTCTTACCAACAACAAAATCGAGTACGTCTTTGATAGCCCCTGCTATAGAGTCCCATTTCTGCTCGATTTCGTCCCGCACTCCCTGCGTACGAAATTTTGTTACCTCATATCGGGCGCCCTTGTTCAGGAGCGTCAGGCAGGTCTTCAGCACAAAGTCCCGAGTGAAAGCAAATCCAGTAACGTTCAGTTCCTGGAGCAGATCCTCCATCTCCTCGTTTGCATGGTCCCAGGCTGCGTTGAGCAATGAGAACAGTAAGTCTGATTTTCCGAGCTTTGTACCCCCTGAATTGGCACGAATGAAGATCTCAACTACGTCTTCCTCGCCATACAGGTCCAAATTTTCAGTGCTATCCAGTTCCTGATACGAAATGCCATCATCACCCTGAAAAGTCTTAAAAATGATTCCAACATGTTTGCTGACCTTCACCTCTTCATCCCGCGTCAGCGGACGCGGCGCTGATGTAATGAGTTTGTTGGCCGCGGTAACAGGATCCGCTGTACTGAAGACCAGATCCTTGAATCGTATCCATGGGAATGTTCCCTTGGAGGAGTCCAGGAATTCAAACCTGTACTTGATCTCGTCCGGGGCAGCCACCTCCCCGCTAAGAATATCTAGATACAGTTCGCGGCCCTCATAGCTGCCACTCAATCCAATAAAGAGGCTTTGCAGGCGCTGCTGGCCGTCGAGGACCAGACATTTTTTCTTGGGATCTTCTGGAACGAAGTAGCTGCTTAGTTGTAGTCCGGATTTGTAGTTGTCGATGAACTTGCGTCTTCTAATCGGACTGCGCGTTTTCCACACAAGCAGGGTGCTGATGGGATATTCGCGCAGTATCGAGTCGTACAACTTGCAAATCTGTTCCTCAGACCAGACGAACGATCGCTGGATGTTCGGGAGCCAAAACCCGCCGTCTTCATCAGGATTGTTCAAGAAACTGACAATTTTCCGCAGCGAGTGCTTCGGCATCTTCATCGCGCGTTGTCCTCCAGCTCTTCAAAAATACTTCCCCGCCATCCTCAACCACAACGGCCAATCATGTTTCGAATTGTCTCCCCAAACGTCCAGCCAGTGCGGAATCGCCTTCGCATTCAAAATCGCCGAAAACTTAACGTTCTGGTCCAGGCACATATCCCAGTCCGCCGTCCCCAGCACAACCTTCATCTGCCGGTAGCGGCTCAAAAACCAGTCGTCCGTCATATTCGGCACATAGTCCGGAGGATTATTGAAATAACAATCATTGTCGTAATACCCATCCAGAAACTGGTGAATGTCAAACGCCCCGCTCATGCTGATGCAATGCGTCACCACGTCCGGATGCTTCAACGCAAAATTCACCGCATGATATCCGCCAAAGCTGCACCCCGTCACCGCCAGTTGCCAATTCTGATTCTTCCACTTAATAAACGGCAAAAACTCATGCAGAATGTAGCGCTCATACTGCAAATGCCGCAGCACTCGCACCCGCGGATGCACGCCCTTGTTGTACCAACTCTCCGTATCCACGCCGTCCGCACAAAACACTTGAAGTTCGCCGCGTTCAATCTTTGGCGCCAGCACGCCAATCATTCCGCGATCTTCATACTCAAAAAATTTCCCCATCGAGGTCGGAAACACCAGCAGCGGCATCCCCGCATGCCCGTAAACCAGCGCCTCCATGTCCCGCTGCAGTTCCTGGCTGTAACCCTTGTGATATTCCCGATTCATAGTTGACGGTTATGATCGATGATTCGTAGCTAATGATTCATGGCTGAATGATTCATGGTCGATGAGGTCTTCGTGGAAGGGCACGGCTTTAGCCGTGCCACTCAGCGCCGCGAAAAAGACCGGGCTTTAGCCCCTGCCTGCATAGCGTCTTCTGCAGCCGAAGTATCTTACCCGATGAAAGGCATAAAACCCTAGAGAGGTAGTGTCCTAATTTGCCGTTCTTCACCACGGAGTCACAGAGTCACGGAGAAAACCTTGAACCTGTAAAACCAGTAAGGAGAAGCTTTGCCAAGCATTTGGCTTTTTCTGTGTCTCTGTGACTCTGTGGTGAAAAAAAGCTAAATTAGGACAGCACCAGTGCTGCGAGCTTTGAAAAGGCGCGGCTTCAGCCCCATTCCAGCCACTGGCAAGGCTTTCCCTGTAGGAGGTTCGTCCAGGAGTCTTTGGCCTCTAATATTTTTTCTTCCGTTGACTACTTCGCGAATTCGTGACCTACTAGAAAGCAACCCAGCCTGCGGCACGCATAAAGCCACGGTCTGGATCCGGTGTTAGGACCTCCCTGCTTCCTGACGTCCTCAGAAATTTCACGAACCAAAATCAGCCATATAAAAAAGAGGAGACGTACGATGTGCAAACTGACGTGGAAAATACTGACGTGGAAAATAAAGTTCCTCCCATTCTGTGCCCTCGCCCTTGCCCTCGCTTTCAACCCAAATCCCGCCGCCGCCGCGGACGCCTCATCGGGCGGCAATCAATCCCATGCGCTCATCACCCAGCCCATCGATGAAACCAATCGCGTCACCCTCGGCGGCAATACCCGTCCCGAAGCGAATGCAAAAAATGATCGCGGTCCGGTCGCATCTGATTTCGCTCTCGACCACATGCTGCTGCAGTTGCGCCGTCCCGCCCAGCAGGAAGCCGCCGCCCGCCAGCTGATCGAGGATCTCCACAATCCCGATTCCCCGAACTACCACCAGTGGCTGACCGCGAGCCAGTTTGGCCAGCGCTACGGCCTCTCCCAGGCCGATCTCGATACCATTACGCACTGGCTCGAAAGCTACGGTTTCAAAGTCAACCTCGTCTACACCAGCCGCATGGCGATTGATTTCTCCGGCACCGCCGCACAAGTGCGCCAGGCGTTTCAAACCGAAATTCACAACCTCGAAGTCGAGGGCCACAGCCACATCGCCAACATCAGCGATCCCAGCATTCCCGCCGCGCTGGCTCCCGCCGTCGAGGGCATCGTTTCCTTGCACAACTTCAAGCCCCAGGCCATGCACCAGATGAAGGCCGATTACACCTTCAGCACTTCGAACGGTACCGTTGAGGCAGTCGTGCCCGCCGATCTGGCCACCATCTACAACCTGAACCCGCTCTTCATCAAAGGCATGACCGGCGGCGGCCAGACCGTTGTCGTCGTCGAAGATACCAACCTCTTCAGCGATGCCGACTGGTCAACTTTCCGCAAAACCTTTGGGCTTACCAAATACACAGGCGGCAAACTCACCACGGTCCATCCCACTTCCAGCGGTAACAACTGCACCAACCCCGGAGTCAATGGCGACGATATCGAAGCGGCGGTTGATGTCGAATGGGCCAGCGCCAGTGCGCCCGATGCCACCATCGAACTGGCCTCCTGCGCCGACACCACCACCAACTTCGGCGGCCTGATCGCAATTCAGAACCTGCTCAACGCCACCACCGCGCCGCCGGCGATTATCAGCATGAGCTATGGCGAGTGCGAGGCCTTCAGTGGCGCTGCCCTAAACGCCATGTTCAACTCGGCATTTCAACAGGCCGTCACCGAAGGCGTCTCGGTCTTCGTTTCCGCCGGTGATGACGCTGCGGCCGGCTGCGATCGCAACGCCTCGGCTGCAACCCACGGCGTCGGAATCACCGGTTGGGGCGAAACTCCCTACAACGTTGCAGTCGGCGGCACCGATTTCGGTGACACTTACGCCGGCACCAACAGCACCTACTGGAATACCACCAACTCCAAAACCTACGGCTCCGCGCTTTCCTACGTTCCTGAAATTCCCTGGAACGATTCCTGCGCCAGCACTCTGATCGCAAACTTCGTGACCGGTTCCACCCTCACCTACGGTCCCAGTGGCTTCTGCAATACCGCGACCGGCGAAGAATTCCTCGACACCGTCGGCGGAAGCGGCGGTCCCAGCGCTTGCGCCACCGGCGTTCCCTCCATCAGCGGCGTGGTCAGCGGCACCTGCGCGGGCTATGCCAAGCCGTCCTGGCAGTCGGGCGTGTTCGGCATCGTGAACGACGGAGTTCGCGATATTCCCGACGTCTCTCTGCTCGCCGCCAACGGCCTGTGGGGGCACTACTACATCTTCTGCGATTCCGACACGGCCAACGGAGGATCGGTTTGCACCGGCCTTCCCGACACCTGGTCCGGCGCGGGCGGAACGTCATTCTCCGCGCCCATCCTGGCGGGAATTCAAGCCCTCGTTAATCAGAAGACCGGCAAGCGTCAGGGCAATCCGAACCCGGTCTACTACCGGCTGGCCGCCAAAGAATTCGGCAAGGCGGGAAATTCCAAATGCAGTTCCACGCTGGGCAATGGCGTCGCCAAGAGTTGCATCTTCTACGACGTCACTCAAGGCGATATGGACGTGAATTGCACCGGCACGAACAACTGCTTCCTGGATTCGGCCGCCAACGGAGTTCTCTCCACCTCGGACTCCTCCTACGAGCCAGCCTATGCAACCACCACCGGATGGGATTTTGCCACCGGCCTCGGCACCATCAACGCCACCAACCTGGTAAATGCGTGGACCACCGTAGCTCCCTGAGCCGCGGCCAAAGCATACTCCAGCAAATACTCGATGCCCCATTTCTCGCGTACTCGGCGAGAAGTGGGGCTTTTTTCCTGTAGGGCTTTTTCCTTACGGCGCAGTTTAATCTTTATTTCTTACGACGCAGTTCAATAAAACCGATCTGTGCAGTTTTATAAAAGCGATCCGTATCAGGGCATGCCTTCAGGCATGCCGCCGCGGGGCGCGCAGGGCACGTTTTGCTCTAGCCGCGAAGCGGCGCAAGAATGCAGCCCACGGCGTAAGCCGTGGGTGTAGAGCCGTGAGAGAACAAGCCCCGGAGGGGCGGAAGAGCAGCCCTCAGGCAAACTCTTTAGCTCCTGAGATGCGACCGCGAGTTTTCAGCAAAGGCCGTCGCTCACTTCGCGCTGCTTCACAGCGTGGCTGGAAGCCGTGCCCTTTCAAAACGAGGCATCACCACTTTTCTGTAAAATCAATCCGCTCCTCAATTCGGATCAGGGTCCCTGCACCAGTATCACCAGATCAATGCCCACCACCCATCTCACCGAAGCCGATGTGCGCCGCCTGCTCGATCCAGTCGAGCTCTGCCTAGCGCTGGAGTCAGCGTTTCGCGATCGCTATCCCTCCATCAGCCTTCCGCCGCGCACCCACGCCGAACTCGCGCACGGCATCTTCCTAGCCATGTCCTGTTACGATGGCGCCGCCAACACGCTCGGCATGAAGCTGGTCCTAGTTCGAGATAAAGACGTTCGAGACATAAATGTGCGCGATCAAGTCGAGCCCGCCGAAATAAATCCTCCGCTCACCGAAGGCCGCATCCAGGCGACCTATCTGCTGCTCGATCCGAATACCGCACAGCCTCGCCTGACCATCGCCGCCAACTACCTCACCGATCTGCGCACCGCGGCAAGCTCCGCCGTGGCCACAAAATTTCTCGCTCGTCCCGATGTTTCCACGCTCGGTATTTTCGGCACCGGACGCCTTGCCCTGGCTCATCTCACAGTGCTTCCTCTGGCACGCAAGTTTCAGCGCGTGCTCATCTGTGGACGCAACTCCGTCCGCTCCGCTGAATTTGTCCAGAAAGTTTCGCAGCAATTCCCCGACCTCACTATCACCGCCGCCGACGCGCGCACTTGCGCCGCGCAATCCGACGTGCTCTGCACCTGCACCTCGAATTCCGCTCCGCTCTTCGACGGCCGAGATCTGCGTCCCGGAACCCATCTCAATCTGGTCGGCGCGTTCCGCCCCGAGACGCGCGAAGTCGACACCCACACCATCGCGCACTCCCGCGTTGTGGTCGACACTTACCTGGCCGCGTCGGAAGTGGGAGAGTTGGTAGTTCCTCTGCAAGAGGGAGCGATCGCGCGCGACCACGTCGCAGCCGATCTTCACGAATTAATCAGCGGAAAAAAGCAGGGAAGACGCAGCCCGCAAGAAATCACCGTATTCAAAAGCGTAGGCTGCGCCCTGGAAGACCTGGTCGCCGCCGAACTCCTGCTAGCCGCGCGCCGCTAAAGAAATGCCGCCGTGAAAGTCTGCCCTGAGCGAAGTGTCGATGGGCGGCGAGAGAAATGCAGCCGCGAAGCGGCGGAAGAATAAAGCCCACGGCGCAAGCCGTGGGTAAGCGAGGTGTGGGAGCCAACAAGCCCTGAAAGGGCGAAAGAAGGGATAAGGGATAAAGACAACGCAGGCGTAAAACCGCCCACGCTCCAGCGGCCTCACCGGTTCGCCGAAAAACTTTCCCCGAAAACTTATCGCGGCTTGTGGTACCAGAAGAATGCCAGCGCAACCAGGGCGACGGTAATGATCCACAGAACGATATCTTTACTGCGGTTCTTTTCTTCGGCCATAAAGTGAAGTACAGCATACTTCAAGTTTCGGTTCAAGTGTCGCGTTAATTTCCCCCGGGGTTGCCTTTCGCGGATACAAGGTTACGGCTTCGCCGCCGTGGCTGCCGCACCTACGCGCTTGTAATCCTTCAACTTCACGATTTCGCGCACATGCACCGACTGAATCTTAAAGGTCAGCGTGTCATCGACTTTCGCATACGCCGGGAACCACTGCCCATCCACCAGTTGCCGGTAGCCCACAAAATTGGGCCGGATCTCCATGTGCTGATTCCTCTTCAGGTGGACCACATCAGGAACGCTCTTGCCGCACAACTTGACGATCTCGAAATCGCGATTGTCGACCCAGATTTTCCCCTGATAATAGCGTTTGTTCTTCTCCTCTTTCTTCGGCACCAGGTGGAAGACGTAAGTGTCGAGATCGTCGACGTGCTGCTGCCCGGCGTAGGTCAGGGTGTATTGCGGCGCTTCTTCGGTGGTGAGAATGAACGGCATGAACACGCGGATGTCGTCCATGTCTTCCGGCGTCATCTGAATATCCCGCAGCGTGGACTGCTCCGCGAACGTCACTTTCTCCGAGCGTTTGCCCTTGTCGTCGTAGGACACGCTGGCGATCTCGTGAAACTGTCCGTTGACCCCTTTGTCGCCGAGAGTTTGCACCAGCACGTCCTGGGTGTGGGTGTAATGGTTCCGCGCTTCTTTGACTTTCGTTTCTTGCGCGGTGAATTTCTGGATGAGTTGCGGCACCGTCATATCTTTCGGCGGAGACGTGTCCAGCGGGCTGTCGCCTTCGGCGCAGTCCGTCTGCGCTTGCGCCCCAGTACAGAACGCGCCCAGCATCATCATCGCAATCATGATCGCAATCCGGATCGCAATCGCCGCTGCGAATCCTATCCCTATACGCGCTCTCTCCTGCTGCGGCTTTCGATCTCGCGTCTTCATCACTACTCCTCGCTTACTCATTCACCTGGTCAGCCCGAAATGTCAGCCCGAAACATACACCGCCAAAGCTCTCCCACGCAACGGTCTGTACTGATCGCCGCGGACGCATTTATAAAGATGCAAGACAATCCTTCCCGAGTTCTCGTAACCAGTTCTCGTAACCAAAATTCTTGTCATTCCGACCCTGCCGCAAGCGAAGCGCAGCGGCAGGCGGAGGAATCTGCATTTTCTCTCCACAAAAATGAACCTGCCACTTCCCGCGTCCAGCGCGGCTTTCAGACGCCAATCCAAGCCTTCCCTAAATGTGCAAAGTATTGCGCCAACCCCCAAAGCCCCCTCGTAAGTCCCCGAATTCAAAGCGCTTTAGGTTGGTATGGAGCTTGCACCCATCCTCTGTGAATTCGGACTAACACACCATGAGCTATCACATCATGAAAATCACAATTATCGTCCTGTTCATCCTTTGTACCGGCCTCTGGACCGGCTCCGCCTTCGGGCAAACCGGAGTATCGGTGCTGTCCAACCAGCCGCAAGTTGTTGAGTCCGCCAGCCATCCACTACATGCCGAAACCCATGCCATGGCCACCGAGACTCCTCTCGCCGGCGGCGGAGGCTACACTTATGCACAAGGCGAACGCCCGCTCTGGGAGTTTGGACCTGTCTCTGAGCCCACGCCGCTGGGCGACGTAGCCCGCGCTTACCGCAAGGAAAAGCAGACCGCCAAGAAGGCCGAGATCATTCTCGACAAGCAAGGCTCGTAGTTTTTGCTCGCGACCGGGTTTTCGTTCGCGACCACGACGTAGCCCGAGCTCGCAATGCGCCTCCGTCCGCCAGATCCGCCGCAAGCCGCGGAGGGGCGAAAGAGAAGCTACGACGCAGCCTCCAGCGACGGTTCACCTTGCGACCACCGCGAGATTAAAGATCCAGCCCTGTAAGCACCAGACAATCCGCGTCATAAAATCTGCATCTGACAATCTGCATCAGAACAATAAGCATTCCAGCAAACGTTCCCGGGATTCTCCCCGCGCTCTGTCCCGCGGGATTCGCGGGAGTGTACACTGCACAAGGGGGAAAACGTATTGATGAAGCCCGGCAAGGCGGATTTCGTCCGCATCGGTTTGTTCCTGCTGTTTTCTTTGGCCACGGTTCCAGCCTATAGTCAACGAGGAAACGTCGGAATTGACGTTGGTCAAGTTTCCGACCAGTTTGCCGCTTTCTCGCCGGTTACCGCCGGCCTGCTCGACGTAAACGGCGAGTTGACGATCAAGCAGCCCTCCAAGAACGGCGGTCCGGCCATTGTCGCCGGAGGCGAAGTCCGCGTTCCTTCCGACTCGAACGATCATGCCCGCGAGTGGGCTTTTTACGGCGGCCTGGCGTTTGCTGTGCACGGCAACTGGTCGATCGGCGTCGACGGCCAGATCCGCAGAATTTATATGCCGGTCGCGACCGTCGGGGGCCAGATCTTCCCGCGCAACAACATGGAACTGTTCCAGTTGCCCCTCGTCGTGAAATATAAATTCGGTCCGGCCAAGCGCGCATTTTTCGAAGCTCGCGGCGAACCGGAATTTACTCCGCACTTCCGCACCGCAGTGTCGACCGAGGTGCCGCTGCCCAATCCCGGCTTCGACCACGGCTACACCCTGCGCGGAAGCGTAGGCTACACCTTCAACAAGTGGTACTACGTCCGCGGCAGCTACGAAACCCGCTACTTCAAGTTCGCGCCGACCGAAGGCAATCCCAACAACCTCTACAACTGGAAGAGCAATGTGATCAGCGGAGGCGTCGGGCTCATTTTCTAGCCGCAGCTGTCAGCTCTTCAACAAAGATCTGTCATCCCGACCGGATCATGCCCTTCCGGTGGGAAGGGCTCGCGCAGTAGAGAGCCTGCCCCGAGCGAAGCCGAAGGGGACCTGCTGTTTCCCACCACGCCCACGGACACTCGTCTAGGCCAAATTCCCATTTCGGGAAGTCCGCTCTCTTTTCCCCGGTAAATCTGCTCCCACAGCCCCCATCCGGCCATAAACTAAACTAGAGCAAATCCCATTTTCGGCGACAGCGGCGGAGCCCCGGCTCCGCCGTTTTCGTGCTGCAAAGAAGTTAGGAACAATAAATGTCCACCCGAAAGTCCAGCACGAACCCCAAACCCACCCGCAAGCCCCGCCAGCCCATGCGCAAAAACACCAAGGTCACCGGAGAACGCTCCGAAGCCGCCTTCCTCAACCGCGCCTCCGACCACGGCTTCGGCGTCGCCAAGCCCTGGGGAGACTCCCTCCGCTACGACTTCATCCTCGACAACGGATCCCGCCTCCTCCGCGTTCAAGTCAAATGCACCGAATCCATCCGCGCCCGCGCCTACGAAACCCGCGCCACCTACACCACCGGCAAATCCCGCGCCGTCTACACCACCAAAGACATCGACTTCCTCGCCGCCCACATCGTCCCTCTCGACATCTGGTACATCATCCCCGTAGAAATCTGCACCCCCGCCCCCATGCTCCGCTTCTACCCCCACCGCCAAGCCAAAAAAATGCGCCTCGAACCCTACCGCGAAGCCTGGCACCTCCTCCAATCCGAAGAAGAAAAAAGACACACCGGCAAAATAGAAATCCAAGCCCGCGCCGACGAAGCCATCTACCGCGACGACGACTCCCAGTCGCCTTCCATTACGATTGTCATCCCGAGCGAAGGCGCTGACCCGCGAAGCGGATCAGCACCGCAGTCGAGGGACCTAGGGTTTGCTGTTCCCACCACCGCTCCCACCCACCTCCCCGCCTCCGCCGCCCCCTGGCCCATCCCACCCCTAAAAATCCTGACAACAAGAAAAACCACCCAAATCCTCCCCACCCCACCAAAGTGAAATGTGGGGCGGACACTCCTGTCCGCCGCTTTTGACGTTGCTGTTGTTCCAGATGTTCGATCGAAACCGCAAAGGAGAAAAAACCGGGAAGGGCACGACTTCCAGTCGTTGCCACGAGCGTCGCGTTGACGGGGGTCAAAGTCCGCCCGCAGGAAGCGAAGCACGAGGGCCGTCATCGAGCGGAGTGACGCGGGATCGGCTAGCGTGCTTGAGAACGTCGGAGTAGTACCCCCCTTGTCCTCAGATCTAGTCCCGTAGTTCAGAGATGAAGTCGTTCAGCATCGCCATCCGCGCCGTCACCTCGCCCCAGGGAACCATCATTCCTGTCCCCTGTCTACTGATACCCATCGGGTACGAGGTCACTTGATGGCTCGGGTTCCGGAACCGGACCGCATAGGACTCGTCTAGATTCTGAGTCAAGTAGCTCGATACCTTCTGCTGCCAAGCGATCCTGGTTTGGAGTGCCGTGGAGTTGTTAAATTCAAGGTCCTTTTGGATTTTCTGCCCTTCGTCTATGAAGACGGCGAGTTGTTTCTTAATCTCCTGCCTACGGGTCTTCTCCTTCTCTTTGTTTGCTTCTTGAGCCGCGAGTTGCTGCTGCTGTGACTGGAGACTCTGAACCTGCTGCTCCAGGAAGGATATTCGCGGATCGGGTGGAGTTGGAACGGTAACAGGCTTGCGGAGGGTATGACCAACGAAGTAAGCGATCGCGGAGATGGCGATCGCTAGGGAGATTCTCTGCTGCCAGTCAAGTTTGAGCGGGTTCAAGATCGTAAGGCCAAACACAACAGTCGCACAGATCGGCAGAACGTAGCGCTCCAACCAGAGGTGCACGGCCTCTTTATATCATAGGTGCATCTGCCGGCAATTCTTGACTTAGCGTGTAAACTTGAGTTGAGGGATTCTTCCCTCTAGGAGAGTGCTCCGTGAAGAAAATCACGGCCTACCTAGTGAGAGGGTCCCGCTGTCAAGCGTGCAGGTAGCGTCGGGATCAAAAGTCTCCCGCACTGAGCTACGGAGAACTGCTATCTTGCCACTGGCGATCGACAGTGCATCCGTTGTACTGAGTCCGGTTATTCTGTTGTTTCAAGTGCTCGTGACTGTAGGGAGACTCGGCCACTCCCAAACAGAATGAACGAACCTCAGAGGACCGCTTGACGCACTCAGTCGTTTGGGAATAACTCCGAGCCGCGCATTGACGAATGTTAGCGGCGGAGTCGAAACCCACCGTTAAGGGGCCCGAGCCGCACGGTAAAACGTTGCGTGATCGGGCCCTAAAGTATTTTGGAGCGGAGCCGTATGTCGCTGGCGAAAGAGATTAAGCGAGTCGAGAAGCTCATCAAGATTCAGAAGAAGCTCGTCCACGAGCCGAGGGACGGGAGGCCAGTCATCCAAGGTGTGGCAGAGCTGTGGCAGCAACAGCTCAAACAATCCAAGGAATCCCTCAAGAAGTTGCAGGCACTCAGCAGAGAGCAGAAGAAGGAACGGAAGAGAAAGAAGGCCCTACCACAGGCCTGAAACCCCCTTGCCGGATGCCCCATCCTTTCGCGTTCTCTGCGAAAGGGTGGGACTCCACGAAACTCGCCCTCCGAAGCCTCAACTCTTCCTACCAGTTCTGGAAGCAATCTTTTTGGCATGATATATACGATTGGTATATACTAAATAAACGACTCTGCCATGCCCAAATCCGACATCGCGAAACTCTTCCAGAACGGCCGCAGCCAGGCAGTCCGTCTGCCCAAGGAGTTCCGGTTTGAGGGAGACCGCGTCCGCATCCGCCGCGTGGCGCAGGGAGTACTGCTGGAGCCGCTCATCCCGGATACCGCGCAGTGGTTCAAGGAACTCGACCAGTTCAACTCCGAGCCGTTCCCGGCCCGCGGACGCCGCCAGCCCATCACGCCCAAGCGAAAGATTTTCTAAGTGGATTACCTGCTGGATACAAACGCCTGCGTCGCCCTAATCAACGAAGAACCGGCAGCGGTGCGGGGGCGGATGCAGAAGGCGACGGCTGCGGGCGGGCGCGTTCTGGTGTCCTCGATTGCGGTGTTTGAGCTCTGGTACGGAGTAGGGAAGAGCACGAAGCAGGAATTCAATCGCAAGCGGCTGGAGAAGTTTCTCGCTGGCCCGGTTCTTGCGTTGCCTTTCGAAGACGCCGACGCCCGCGTAGCCGGCTCGGTGCGGGCCGCTCTCGAAGCCGTCGGCAAACCCATCGGAGCTTATGACTTGCTGATCGCGGGGCAGGCGCTGCGGCAACAACTGACGCTAGTGACCGCTAACGTTTCAGAATTTTCGCGGGTGAAAGGTCTGGCTTGGCAGGACTGGGCCAAGCCGTAGCTGCCGTTGTGCAGCAGACACTCCTGTCCGCTGCTTTTGGTGTTGTGTTCGTTTTCGTTGTCGCCTAACAGTCAAAGGCGGCGGACAGGAGTGTCCGCCCCACACGCGTCTGCCTGGACAGGTAGTCCCCTTTGCTTTCAATAGGTTAGCTCCGTATAATCCCCTACATCACCGCTAAACCCTGATTTTGCACCGTTCGTTGGGATATGGATGCGTCATTTCTTAGGGCTGCCATAGGATAGGGACAGATCAATACCCAGGGAAAAGTGTAGGAAACCGGGCCGGAAACTCAGGTCAGGCAGAACCCAGGTCGGTAAGACCAGGGACAATTCCCCGGGAGAGCCGGAGATTTTGGGTGATATTCTCAGGTTCATCCAAAGACAAGGCTAAAAATAGCAGCAACTTGCAGGGTGTGGGATAGCTCTAACCGTTGTGGTTAGTCGCCATCCGAATGAAACGAAAGCCGGAACCAAGAAGTTTTGGCTAAAAGCTGGACCCAGGAGCGAAGAACGAACATGCGCAAGCCGATTAAGTACGTAGAGAAAGCAGTTGTAATGGCCGCCAAGGGGACTTGGGCAGTATTCGAGCGCGTGAACCGCGTAAAGCCGAATCCGTCGCCCACGCCGAAGTGGTCGGAGAAACCGCTGCTTAAGTCGTACGAGAAATCGAAGCCTCCGCTGGGCTGGCCGCGGACGACGGATTCGCTGTGTCCGAAGTGCGTGCCGGAAATCCGGCAGCAGATTCTCGACGGGCACCTTCCGCATGAAGTGCTGATGAACGAGAAGGTCGGCGAGATCAAGGCGCAGATCGTCGAGCGCGACGGCAAGATTCTGATGGTGAAAGATTGCCCGGTGCATGGTCACTTCGAAGATGTGATGTCGATTGACACCGAGTTCTCGAAGCACCTGGAAGATGTGTTCCCGGGGCGCGACATCACCGCGCACAACGACGAGAAGCTGCATCATCACGGGTCTTCTACTGTGAAATATGGACGCGGCTCCGTATTGACAATTGACCTGACCAACCGCTGCAACATGATGTGCGATCCGTGCTTTATGGACGCGAACCAGGTGGGATTCGTCCACGAACTGACTTGGGAAGAAATCAAGACCATGCTCGACAATGCCATCACCATCAAGCCGCGGCGGCAGATGAGTGTGCAGTTCTCCGGCGGCGAGCCGACGTTGTCTCCGTACTTTCTTGATGCCGTGCGGTATGCGCGCAAGGTTGGATACAACTCCGTGCAGGCTGCGACCAACGGCATTGAATTTGCCAAGAGCTTTGAATTTTGCCAGCAGGCGGTTGAGGCTGGCATGCGCTATGCATATCTGCAGTTCGACGGCATTGGTAATGCGGCGAATGCGCATCGCCTGGTCGGCAATCTGTTTGACGTGAAGTTGAAGGCGATTGAGAACCTGCACAAGGCCGGCGTGGAAATCGTTCCAGTGGTCACCATCGTGAACGGGATCAACAACGAGCAGGTCGGAAGAATCATCAAGTTCGCGCTGGATAATCCGAAGACGATTAGCTTTTTGAGCTTCCAGCCGGTTTCGTTTACCGGCCGCGACGAAGCTGTCACTGACGATCGCCGAGCGGCGCAGCGCTACACGCTTTCGCATCTGGCGCACGACGTGAAGAATCAAACGGGCCTGGGCGAGCCGACCCGCGACTGGTTTCCGATTTCGTTCATGGGAACCTTCAGCGACTGGGCTGACCTGATGCACGTCAACGACCCCAAAAACGACTGGGGCCAGCTAAGTTGTGGCTGCCACCCTAACTGCGGGACTGGGATGGCGGTGATGATTGATAAGGAAACCAAGGAAGCGGTGCCGGTTACGGCGTTTCTGCATGGCGACCAGCTGGCGAAAGACATTGCCAAGGTTAACGACGCGGCGCGCGGGAAGTTCTGGACGGGCTTCGGCATGGCGCTGTGCCTGATGAAGAATTACGATCCGTACCAGTCCCCGACGCACTTCAAGCTGACGGATCTGCTGAAGAAGTTCGATAAGAACTATCACATCACGGGAAAAAATTATGGCAAGGTCGGGCCGGACCGCACCATCGACGATGTGATGAAGCGGCGTACGACCGACCGCTGGAACTTCCTGTTCATCGCGGGCATGTGGTTCCAGGATCTGTTCAACTATGATTTCCGGCGCACCGAGCAGTGCATTATTCCTTATGCGACCCAGGAAGGCGAGATTTCGTTCTGCGCCTATAACACGGGCGTGGGATGGCGGAACATCATCGAGAAGATGCACATGACGGCCACGCTGACGAAGTGGTACGAAGAGCACGGGCGGCATGAGATTTTCGCGGGCGGCAAGAAAGTGAAGATGGACGAAGAGCACGTCGACTATCTGAGGCTGCGCGAAGAAATCGTGACGACCGAACTGCAGCATGATCTCGACAGCAAAGGCATCGCGAAGAACGCGCGCGAAGAGAAAGTTCGGGCGCGGGATGCGAAGCAGAAGGCTACTGCGGATGCGAAGGCTGAGGCGCGTGGGCCGAAGATCAATGATGAGGCTTACAACGCGCGCATGGCCGCGATGTATCGCGAGGTTGTGTTGAAGGAGAAGCCGGTGGTGGCGGAGAATGGATTTATTCCGCTGGGCGCGTTGACGAAGCCGGCGGCGCCGAAGGTGGAGACGCCGGAGCCGGTGGCGGGGGATTGAGCTTCTAGCTTCTAGCTGCTAGCTTCTAGCTTAAAACTTGACGGGCTGCCTTTGGGCGGCCCGTTTTGTTTTCTGTTGGCGGCTTAACTCGAACCACGGGTCTTAAAGCCCCAGTTCATTTCTGTGCGGGTTGCGCGGCGCTGAAGAGCCGCTCTTCCACGGTGGACGCGGCAGGGCGCCGTCGCTGGGCTGCGGTCGTCGCTTCGCTCCTCGCGCATCCCGGCTCTGGCGCGCCCCACCCGCTTGCCCACAAACTGTCCTGCGTCGTCGCTTTGCTCCTTCTTGGACAATTTGTCCGAAGGCAGGTTCATGCCGATTGTTGGGGCAATTCTTAGGCATCGCGTCTGTCTTGTGGTTAGGGGATGCACTGGGGTTGCAGGGGGAGGATTGGTCCTCCTGCCTGTCGCGACAATAGATAGAGATAGCTGGTCAGGATGTGGAGACATACGAGGTCGGGCTTGACCAGGATTTTTGGGGGGAGGAGTTGGACGGAGTTGAGTTCGTAGAGGCCGAGGACGTGTTCGTAGAGCGGAGGCAAGGGGAGTTTGGGGACGAGATCGAGGCGGCCGGCGATGCGAGTGGTGTTGGGGACGACCTGGTTGTAGGTGGCGGCGAACTGCGGTCCGCCGGTACGCGGGCTGGCGTAGGTGTAGACGGTGGGATTCTTGAAGGGAGTGTTGGCGGCGACATCGAGGGCGAGGAGGGTGGCGAGTGAGGCGCCGAGGCTGTGTCCGCAGATGGTGAGCGAGGTGAGCGGCCTCGGGAAGGCCAGAGAAGGCAAAGTTTTGGTGACGCTGGGGCAGGTGGGATCGATCGAGGCCGTGGTCGTGGTCGTCATGGACAGGTACATGGCGGTGAAGCCATCGTCGGTGTGGCCTGCGCCGGCAAGGAACGGAGTGGGGACCATGAGGAATTCGGCGTCGTGAATCCATTCCTGGATGCCTTCGGTGCCGCGGATGGCGATGACGACGTCGCCGGCGGTGGCGGCCTGAAGGATGAGGCCGATGGAGACGCGCTGTTTGCCGCGGTCGGGATTCATGTCGGTGGCGAGGTCGTCGGCGAAGATGGAGGTGATGACGGTGTAGCCGGCGCCGATGGCGATGGGCTGGCCGGCGTGGTTGCTGACGTCTTCTCTGGGGATAGCGTAGGCGGCGTTGACTAGTTGGGCGTAGAGGATGGATTGGGCGAGGTCCATGGAGTTTCCTTTCGCGCGAGAAGTCGTCGGCAGGTGGCTGCCGTGGACGGGATTTGGTTCGATGGGGAAGTTGCTAGCGAGGATTTTGTTCCGGCCCCTCGACGGGATTCTTCTTCGCTGGATGAGCAGGGTTACGGTAGGACTTGGGGTGGGGGCGTGTCAAGCGGGAGGAGCGGCGGAGATTCACGCAGGCATTGAGTCCCTGGATTCCACTGCTAGTTCTCTGGTGAAGCGACCGTCAGAGTGAAAGTTTCAGTGGCGTTGGGCGGGACACCGTTTTGTGCCGTAAGAGTGAGCGGGAATACTCCGGTTTCAGTTGGCGTTCCGCTTAGAAGCCCGTCGGAGAATGTTACGCCATCAGGAAGGGCGCCAGACTCGGTGATCGTGGGAGCGGGAACACCTGTTGCAGTCACCAGGTCAGCCCCGGCCACGCCTTGCACAAATGTGGTATTGTTCGCACCTGTTATGGATGGAGCCTTAGGGGGACTGAGCTGAGGCTTATGCCAGATACACCCGGGCAGGCTGGTGGTTGCGACTGCCACTACACTGAGCAGCAGAAAGTGCGGCAGGTAAAGACTTCCGCCAGGACGCAGCAGCTTCATCGAAGTGCCCTCTGAGAGCTGAATGATCGTGGGGAAGGAAAGGTGATTGTCCGCCGGTGCGGAGACAAAGTCAATCGTATTCCGCCAAGAGAAACTTAACCACACAATCGTTGAGATCGTTCACTCCGACAATCAAAAGACCTACTCTAACGTCGCGAAGTGCGCGAGGTTATGGTAGGCCACCCATCTAACATTGAATCTAAAGATCTAAATCAAAATCCCCGCCCTGTCTCGCTAAACTGCGGCGAGACAAGGACGGGGCACCCGCTTCTTTACGTTTCTCTTACTGCTCTTCTTACTGCGTGCAGGTGGGGCTGAAGTAGGTTAGGGCGTTGGCGGCGGCGGTTAGTTTGCAGTTGACGTTCAGGCCGGTGGAGTCGGTGTTGTTGTAGAGCTGGGACGAGGATTGGTTGGTATTGTTCAGGAAGTTCCCGCTGGAGTCGTAGACGAGCGTGTCCTGGTGCTGGCCTTGGTTGGTGAGAACGCTGACATAGGTAAGAGCGCCGTTCTGCGCTGTGCTGGTTTTGTTGGCGTAGTTTTGCTTGGCGGTGGTGGTGACGTCGGTGTCGCCGTTGGATTGAACGACTTCGACGATGTCGACGGTCAGGGGGAATTGAAAGTCGTTGGTGGTGGTGACGGTGGGCTGGCCGGAGGTGGCGACCGTCGTCGTGGAATTAACGTCGCTGATTTGAGTGATGTCCTGAACGTATTCGGTGCTGGTGATGTCGAACTTCTGGCTGTTCACGAAATTGATGCGCTGCGAAATGGTGGTGGTGACTTTTCCGTGAGAGGTATTGACGTAGCCGGCGATGGTGAAATTGCGGCTGGAGGCGACGCTGACGGTGCCGGTGATGGTGTTGCCGACGTTCAGGTTTTCGGTGACCAGCGGGTTGGGAGCGGCGTTGAGGCTGTTTTTGGTGAGCGCTCCGGTAACCGAGGTTGAGCCGGAATCGAGATAGAGGAGAAGAGATGCAGTGGCGGAGAAATAGTCGTTGGCGTTGAAGACGCTGAGCGAGACGGTGTGTGGTTGGCCGTTGCTGAGTTGGGCGGCGAAGGGCGTGAGATCGACGCGGTAGGGGGCCATGTTCAGGGTCTGGATGCCGGGGATGGGGAACCAGAGGTAGGGATCGATGCCTCCGGTGAAGATCCAGGGGTAGACGGGGGCGACGCCGGCGGGAGAGCCGTCGATGGTGATTTCGGTTTCGCGGAAGCCAGTGTTGGTGCAACTGTCGAGCTCGGTGGCGACGTCGTTGGGCACGCAGGTGTACCAGAATTCGTCGTCGTTCTGGCTCTGCGAGTAGACATCGAGATAGGCATTTTGAATGTTGGTGGGCAGAGTGAATGTGCCGGAGAGTGTGTCGGTGCTGGAGTTGAGTGAAACCGTGCCGCCGGTGGGTCCGGCGGAGAGCGCCAGAACCTGGTTGGCGGTGACGGGTGCGGTTTGGCCGGGAGCCAGCGGATAGAACTCTAGCGTGGAGCTGGCGTAGATGATTCCGGTGTAGGTGGTGTTGACGAGGTTGCCGATGTCGGCGGTGCCTTGCTGCGCGGTGAGGAAGATGGGGGAGTAGTCGGTGAGATCGCTTTCGACGTGCCAGTTGGGGCCGAGCGTGGGTGAGGGCTCGGCGGTGGTGCCGAAATAAATGTTGGTGGGGCCGAGCCAGAAGTTGGCGGTGCGATCGTATTGAATGCCGGCGGTGACGTTGATGTCGGCGGTGAAGACGACTTTGGCCCAGGGTCCAGGACAGTCGGCGGGAGGAGTGTAGGTGAAGGGGACGGGATTGAAATTATCGAACTCGGCGCTGCTCATGAGTTGCACGATGCAGGGAGTGGTGGAGGGGCGGGGGATGGGCGGGTCGGCGGTGACGGTGTTGGATGATCCGATAACGTAGGGGCCGTCGGCGAAGGCTGCGGGAGCGAAGGTGGCGAGGGCGAGGGCAAGGAGCGTTGCGGGCATTCTGTGAGTACTGATGCGGGGCATGGGGAACCTCCTGAGAGATGTTAGAAGCCGCGCCAATCACGGGTTCTGCGGGGAGCTGGCGGATTGTGCGGGCAGAGAAGTTTTGCAGGTAGGCGGGCGGGGTGTCAAGCGGGGGTTCGTGGTAGGGCAGACGAGCTTTGCTCGGCCTTTCGGGTCTGAGGCCCGGACCCACACGAACAACACCAACACCACAAAGTCAAAATCCCCACTCTAACGTCGCAAAGGGCGCGACGTTAGAATGGGCCACCCCGGGGCATTTTTTTGTTTTGGGGACAGGAAATGTGCAAATTGGTGACATGGTGGTGACAAGTGAGAGGCGGCATGGGGCCTAGGATTCGTGTGCTGGCGAGGACTGGAGACGAACTGCGGGGAAATAAGGTCGTCCAGTTTGTTTAGTTCGTTTAGTCCGCTCACCGGCGGTTGGTCGTTACGGAGCCCCTAATCGTAGCTTAGCTAACTGTGCTTAAAGGAGAAATTTCAATGCCGAGTTTTGTTCGTCGCGTACTCACTCTTGCCGCTTGCTGCGGGTTGGCGCTGATGTTATCTGGCGCGGCCCTGGCACAGTCTTACTCACTCACCTATCTGGATTCGAACCTGACGGGAAAGGCGAAGCATGTGGATCCGCTGTTGCAGAATGCGTGGGGTTTGGTGTATGCCCCGGGGGGAGCGTTCTGGGTCAGCGATAACGCTGATGGATGGTCGACTCTGTATGACGGAAGCGGGAACGTGCAGTCGCTGCAGGTGATCGTTCCGCCGTCTTCGGGTACGGGTTCGGGATCGCCGACAGGGATTGTTTATAACGGATCGACGGAATTTGCGATTGACAGCTGGACGTCGGTGTTCCTATTTGCCACGCTGGATGGAACGATCCAGGGATGGTCGGGGTTCGACCCGAGCACGACGCTGGTCGGAGCGCGGGCGACGGGCGCGGTGTATACGGGACTGGCGATCACGAGCCACGCGTCAGGGAACTCGTTGTTCGCGGCCGATTCGGCGAATAATAAGGTGGATGTTTACGACGGCAGCTTCAATCTGGTGAGTTCGTTTACCGATGCGACGATTCCGGCGGGATTTGCGCCGTTCGGGATTCAGGACATCGCAGGACAGGTGTATGTAACGTATGCGAGCCAGTCGGGTGGGACGGGGGGATACATTGACATCTTCACGGAAGCGGGCGTGTTCGTGAAGCGGTTTGCGGAGGGCAAGCCGTTGAACCAGCCGTGGGGATTGACAGTGGCTCCGAAGACTTTTGGGACGCTGGGCGGGGCGCTGCTGGTTTCGAATAACACGACAATGGGGAACATCAACGGATACAACTTGACGACCGGGAAGCTGATGGGCACGGTGAAGAATTCGATGGGGAAGGCGATCGCGATCAGCGGACTGTGGGGACTTGAGTTCGGCGGGGGAGCGACGCTGAATGGAAAGACGAATCAGCTGTTCTTTACGGCGGGTCCGAGCGACACGAACGGGTATTTCGGGGTGATCAACTTCGTCAAATGATAATGAGCGGTGAATGCGAAGGCCGCCTGCGAGGGCGGCCTTTGTGTTTGGGGTGGGGCGAGGTCGAGAGTTGAAAGTCTCGGGTCAGGAATCACGGATCAGGAATCAGGAATCAGGATCAAAACCTCCACCCTGTCGCGAAGAACGCGACCAGGGTGGGGACGGGCGAAGGCGCCCGTCCCCACACTTTGCCGATGTGTTAGATTTGAAAGAGTGGGGGCGCGTAGCTCAGTTGGTAGAGCAATGCCCTTTTAAGGCATGGGTCGCAGGTTCGAGTCCTGCCGCGCTCACCAAACACCTAGAACGGTTTCGACGAACTCTTTTCCAGTTTTGCGGCGGCCTTAGGGCCGCACGGGAATTTGCCCAGCGATCGCTTCGATATTCTCGACCTTGATTTTGTTCTTCGCCAGCGTTCCCTGTACGCGAACTCTTTGGCCTGCGAATGCTTCGGCTTTGTCCTGATTGTCGAGGGCGTAGATCGTCTTCTTCTCCGCGTCGTACAGAACATATTTAGAGCCGAGTTGCGCGCACTTGGTGGCGCAGGTGTTCTTGTCGCGCCCCATGCTCTTCATGTCATCCATCATTTTTTCGTGGGTGCCGTCCTTGGCGCAGAGTGCATCCATGATTTCGCCTGAGAATGTCTGCTCGTTGTCCATGCCAGGCTGCCCCTTTGGCTGCGCCTGCGTTAGCGGCGTGACGAGAAGCAGTCCTAAACAAACGGTGAGAATGGTGCTCGATTGTGTTTTCATTTTCCTCTCAAGTCTCTTTCTATTAAGTTTCCGCGTGCTATCAAGTCTCCGCGTGCTGAGCGGTCGCATTCCAGCAGCTTCGTTAACGAGCTTAGTTAGAGCGGAGCGTCGCGTTGTCACGGAGAGGTCAAGACTTTGTAATTTGGATGTCGCAACACGTTCTGTTTAAAGAAGTGACAAATTGTTTACACGCATCTGACAAATGGTGCGCCAGCGGTCGTCTAGTTTTTGTCTCTGAGGAAAATACTGATGCCCTACTACAGTTTCAAGCGCTGGTTTGGAGTCGCCTTTATCGGATGCCTGCTGGCTTGCAGTGAGCTTGCGTCTGGCCAAGCTTCATCGAGTGTGAATACCGTGTCCGCGTCAGATCTGGGTGTTTCGTTCGTGGAAGGTTCGGTGTCGCAAGTCATCGTGGAACGTGACGGGAAGAAGTATGTGGTGGACCTTGCCTCCCACCAGGTTCGTCTTGTCGACGCCGCGATCCAGGTTGCTCCTGCCAGCCCACCGCAATCCGTTGCGGAGGCCGCGCAGCCGGCAATCGCGCAGCCAGCAGCCACGCAGTCGAGTTCGGCGCATGCGGGTTCAGCGCAGCCGGGTTCGGAAAAGTCTGAGTCGGCCAAGAACAAGTTCTATAAACCTGGGGACGATTTTCTGTTCGACGTACCCACCGGGCGGCCGGTCGAGCGGCACAGCCTCACCATAAATTTCACTCACCGCTTTCCGTATGAAGCGGCATTTACCGGAACCGGGCGCGGGGATACGCTTCTGGGCCTGGATGACTTCTCGATTTCGTCGCTCGGTTTGCGTTATGGAGTGACCTCGAAACTCTCGGTGTTCGTCTACCGCTCGCCCAGCATCATCGGACGCCCCATCGAGCTGTTGGCCGCCTATAACTTTCTCGACGAACACAACGGCAATCCCGTGAATGCCGCCTTCAGGTTCTCAGTGGATGGGCAGAACGATTTCTCCAGCAATTTTGCCGAGAATCTTGAGCTGATCGTTTCGCGAAGCATAGGCCGCCGGGCGCAGTTATATGCTGTGCCTACCTATACGATTCATCAACGTCCCCTGCTTTCCAATCCCGGGTCCGCGCTCGCCGATGACATGCCCAATCAACCTTGCGATGCGGCGCTAGCGGCGGGGATTGCCGCTTCGTTCAACGCGCGTCCGTGCGCTGATACGTTTTCTCTGGCCGGCGCCGTCTCGATCGACATCCGGCCCACCGTGGCGTTTGTTGCCGAAGTCACACCCACATTGGTGAACGGTCGCGAACTGGCGATTCATCGCCCCGAGTACGCCTTCGGTATCCAGAAGAAAATCTGGCGGCACGCTTTCACGTTCGGCCTATCGAACGGGCCGGGAACGATCGTTTCGCAGCGGGGAGGCACGCGTGCGACGTTCGTGGAGGATCCAACGGCGGATAAACCGGGCGGGTTGTTCGTCGGCTTCGATTTGACGCGGCAGTTGTTCTAGAACTGAAGAAACTGGGAGGTCAAAATTGAACGAGTCGATTCCAAGTTGGACTGTTCCCCGAAGCAGCTGCTGCCGCCGGGTACCGATAGGCTTCTTGCGTAACCGAGAAGCGTGCAACCTTGCAATCGTCGCACCGGAGGACCTGTGGGCAAGTTCATTCTGGGTGTGATTGTTACTGCTGCTGTTTTGGTTTTAGGCGGACTCGGCTTTGCCCTGTTGGGCTTCTTTCCCACCAAAGCAAACACGGCTCCGCCCAGTCTGGAGCAGCGTGTGGCCCATGCAGCGCTCGATGCCTCCATGGAGCGCCACGCGCCCCGCCTGAACAATCCGCTGCCGCCGAGCGACCAGAACCTGATCGACGGTATGAAGGTCTACTATGTGAACTGCTCCCTTTGCCACGGCGGGCTTGACCGGAAACCCGCGGCGTTGTCCAAGAACTTCTATCCGCCCGCTCCCAATCTGATTTCCGATCCGCCGAACGATCCGGAGTGGCACATCTTCTTTACGATTCGGACTGGCGTCCGTTACACCGGGATGCCAGCCTGGGACGCCGCCATCCCCGAACAAGATATGTGGAAGGTTACTGCATTTCTCTCTCGGATAAATAAACTCCCGCCCGCGGTCCGGGAATATTGGCAGGATACTTTTAACGTCGATCCTCAAGCCGGTGGGGAGGGAAAAGGCCACGAAGAAAACGCAAGCCCCAAGAAGTAGGCCGGCCTGACGGGAACTGGAAGACATTTCCTTTGAGGTTCCGGGAGCGCGCTATTTCAACGCCTATTCCGTAGGTGGTGGAATGTAAAGAGAACAAACGCAGCGTCGGCAAATTGGATCGGCCTCGATATCGAGGGTTGCCCGAAAACGCAGTGCCTGCGGGCCGTTCAAGATATCGGGCAGACTCTGAGTCCGCATGTTCCCGAACGCTGCATGAAAGAAACATGGGCGCACTTCGCCAGATGCGTCAATTACGGCGGAAACCCAGGGCGCGTTGCAACGCGGAGCCACATCAGGAACCTGGCCAAGGTGGGCGCGGAAATGATGGACGATTTTGCGCAACTTACTCGCGCTTTCAATGATGAAGCCGGAGTTCAGTTCAGCGCTACACTGGCTGATCAACTGCTCGATCTCCGAATGCAGGGCTTCGATTTCCTCGGCGTTAAGCGCAATCTGGTGTTGCCGTTGCTGACCCCATCCCTCCGGCCGATTGAAAGCACTGGAGGTGAGGTCGGCTGCCAAAAATGAAATGGAATCGAATCCGGTTTCTTTTGCGCAGGCGATGGTGGCGCGAAGTGAGTCGTGATTTTCCTTTTGCACGGTGCAGCGTGCGCGGACGATCATTCCAGCGCGGGCTTGGCGCAATGACCGAATACCCGCTGCCATCTGTTCATACGCGCCTGGAACACGGCGAATGCGATTATGCACTGACGAGGGCCCATCAAGGGATACGATTACATCGTCGACACTCGCCGCAATTATTTCTGCTTGAGACTCGAGCAGCAAACCTGCGGTGAGAATGGTAACGCGAATGTTCTCGGACCGAAGCATTTGGGCCAGATGGGGCAACTGGCTGTTCATTTGAGGTTCGCCGCCGGAGAAGACGACCCAACGGACTCCTAGCTCTCGGAAGGAAGTCAGGTGCTGTTGCAAGTCTTCCTTCGTGATTTCCTCGGGCTCGCGAATCCTCCAGATGTCGCACATCACACATCGGCAATTGCATTGATTGTGAGGTGAAATGACAATGACCGGAAGACTACGAATCATATAGGCGCTGAGATTCCCGGGATCGCTTGTTGACGCATCCCGCAGCGGCGATATCGCGACCAGTGTATTCATTGCGCTTTCATGGCACACCGAGTGCGCTCAAACCTGAGGAGAATGTGATCGGCAAGCGAGCGGATTCCCGGGCACTCTGCTAGCCATGAATCGATCCGCTTCTGTAGGGCAAATGTTCGCGGGAAGCGGAGCGGCAACGGTTCCAGATAGCTGGGCGGCACTGAGATGCCGATTCCTTTGACTGACTGCAGGCGAAATTCCGGTGCGAACGTGCGCGTCAACGATCGTACCGACGGATAGAAGACGTGAACAACAGCACCGTCCGCCAACCGCGCGTCGACCCCTTCGCGATGAAAACGCCGAAACGCTTTTCGCGGGTTACCGTGGGCGAGATACCAAGTTAGCTCCCAAAGGCAGCAAGGACCCATGAGACAAAGCAACACCGAGGCACCCGGGCGAAGCCACTGAGCGAGGTCCGAGGCCAACCGCCGCAAATCTTTCACACAATTCAGGGCGCCGAAATTAGAGAATGCTCCATCGAAGGTGCGTCCTTCCCGCAGTTTGCTAAGCTCCTCCGCACCCAACAATCGTGGCTGAACGAACTCTGAGTTTCCGGTTTCTTTCACACGGCGGGTGGTCATCGCCAGCATTCGAGGTGAAGAATCGCATGCCACGACTCGGACGCCGTGATTCGCAAGAAAGCAAGCATCAACGCCCGTACCACAGCCGATTTCCAGCACGCGGTCTCCGGAGCGGAAGGCTTTGTTCAGTTCTGTCCACACGGACGCGCGCTGAGCCTGGCCGATTCTCGACTCAGTGAATAATTCGTCATAGTGATCGGCAACGGCGTCGAAGGGCGCAGTGTAGAGTGGGCTGCCTACAGATGACATCCTGTCAGACCTCCACTTCTGCTGCAGTCGCATTCAGATTCGCGCGGGCTTCCGCGATTCTGTTCTGCAACTCGGCAACCGCGGACGGATCGCTGGTCGACGCCTTGGTCAGGCGCTCCAGTTCGACCGCATTGCGCAGCAGCTTGTCAGCATGACTATAGAACTGACGCGAATGCCGGCCATGAATTCTGACCTCGCGATCAGACCCCACGTTCCAGGGCTTTAAGTTCTCGACCCGATCGGCTACTTCGGAGAAATAGGGCGTGCCTTTAATGGGATATGCGACGGTCGTGAAAAAGATATCTGGATTGGATTTCTTGACGTGTTCGACCGTGGCTTCAATGTCTGAAAGTTCCTCGCCTTCGTAACCCCACATGAGGAACATGCCAGTCTGGATGCCGTGCGAACGGCACAACGCCACCGCATTCCGAACTTGCTCGACCGTAACGCCTCGCTCCATGGCATCGAGGATCCGTTGCGATCCGCTTTCCGATCCGATCCATACCCGAAAGCAACCCATGTCAGCCAACGTTTCCACCACGCGCGGGTTCAGGCGGTCGGCGCGGGAGATACATTCAAAGGGGACCTTCAGGCTTCGCCGTTTTAATTCCTCAGCGTATTCGAACAGCCAGCCGGGATGGATGGTGAAGACATCATCCGCCATCCATGCCATGTCGGGGTGATATTGTGTTACTAGCCATTCGAGCTCGTCGGCAACGGCGCTCGGTTTTCTGCGACGATGCGTTTTGCCGAACACTTCGTGGCTGCACCAGCGGCAGTGGTAGGGGCAGCCACGCGCTGTGATTAGAGACACGGAGCCCTGGCCATGGTGTTCGCGCCAGGTCTTGACATATTGCGAAAAGTCGATCGATTGCCGGGCCGGCCAAGGCTGGGCGTCGAGGTCGCGAATCTGTTGCCGCGGCTTTGTCCGCACGATCGTGCCATCGGCGTCGCGGAACACAATGCCGTCTACGTGGTGGAGAGCGTCCAGACTATGCAGGCGAAGCGCTGGAACCAACTCTTCCATGGTCAATTCACCTTCGCCGATCACCACAACGTCGGCGCCCGCGTCCAGGTATTCCGAGACGTATGCGCCCGGTTCCGGCCCACCGACCACGGTCTGCCAACCGGCTTGCCGGGCCACACCTAAAATCTCGATCGCGTTGGACCGGGTCATGAGGTTGGCGTAGAGGCCCAGCACTTTCGGAGGCCCCTGCTGCAGTAGCGCAAACAGTTGCTTGCGGGAAGAGAACGTGGAATCGAAAACTTCAACATCCATGCCTTTGTCGCGGAGATGCGAGCAGATATACAGAATCCCAAGCGGCGGATAAGGCTTCATGATTTGAAGCTCTTTGGGATCTTCGTAGAGGAAATACCCGTGGGTGAGGAGTAGGTCCATAGTGGTTAGAAAAGAGGCATTGAGTTAGTCGACTTAGTCGTCGCCACTGGCGATGTTTACGTCAGCCTGCAATTGCACCAACGGCGTGCTGGCACAAATAGCGGCAAGCGGATGAGGGTTGCGACAGGATTGCTCCAGTCGAACGACATTATTCCAAAGCGTCTCGACTGTCGTTCCTTGTACGTACGCCAGTTGCGAGGAGGCATTCCGGGCGTCCACCTGAGCGTGCAGCGCATCATGCAGCGCATGGTAAAACTCGTCGGTGTAGGCGCCGTGAAACATCATGGAAAGATCGTCGCTGTCGGACCAATTGGTTTTTTGTCCGATTTGCATCTTGACCCGCTCGAAAAACTTGGTACCGGGCAGCGGATATGAAACTGATACACCAATATCGTCCGGCCGGGTGGAGCGAACCATCTCCACAGTCTTCTGAATGTCCTCCCAGGTCTCCCCGGGGTAGCCGAACTGGAGGAAGTAGCACGCGCGAATACCCTCGTTTTGCAGGTTCGCCCGCGCAATTGCGAACTGCTCAACGCGTGTTCCTTTGTCCATCGCATCGAGGATTTTCTGTGAACCCGACTCGACCCCTATCCAGACCTCGGCACAGCCCGCTCGACGTAGAGCACGTACGGTTTTTCTGCTCATCAAGTCCACACGAGACTGCATCTTGAAAGGGAGGGCTGCGTCCAGGCGCTCAACTTCTTGCGCAAGGTCGGTTACCCATTTCGCCTGCAACCCAAAAATATCGTCGGCAAACCACAAATGTTCCGCGTGGTGGTCATGCTTCAGACACCGCATTTCTTCGGCCACGCTGGCGGCCGATCGCACCGAGAATGCGTCGCCGTAGATGGGTTTGGCACACCAGTTACACCGGTACGGGCACCCGCGGCTGGCAACAATATTCGTTGAAAAATAGCCGTGGGCGGATTTCCATGCGTCTTGATACTGATGAAGGTCTACCAATCCTCGAGCAGGGAATGGCAAGGCATCCAGGTCGCGCATGAGTGGGCGGCTCGCGGTACGAAATACTTCATTGCGCTGGTCTTCTAACAAGGCCAGTCCCTTGATATGGCTCAATGGGATGTGGCTCAATGCGGCATTGTCGTTGCTCAATAAGCTCTGCACGACCTCTAACAGCGTCCATTCGGCCTCGCCCAGCAGCACACAGCGAAATCCTTTTTGAAGATAATCTAAAGCGTGATCGGAGGCGTCAGACCCGTTGACGATCGCGACGGCACCCGCTTTTTGCGACGCGTCAAGAATTTCGTACGCTACCTCGCGCATGCGGGTAAGGCACATCTTGGTAAGAAAATTGAAATTGTCTTCGTACACTACAACGATTCTGGGCTGGTGTTGTTCCAGGGCTGAGCGGAATCTCTCCGCCGGATCGTTGAGCATGGTGTCGAAAACGGCAACCGAAATTCCGAAGTGTTGCAGCAAAGCGGCGGCGTAGAGCGTGCCGAGCGGAGGATAAGGTTGCATCTTCCGAGTTTGCTTTCGGTCAAAGTAAAGATGATAAGAGTGGGTTAGCAGAACGTCAGTCACGCCGGTAGCCTCTCGCAATCGAAAGTGAGAACATCAGCAGACTTCCTGGGTCGGCTTGCTTAGAGCCCGGCCAGTCAGCAGCGATCGCTTGGTCACAACCTTCTCTACGGCCCGCGATACCCACAATTCCCAAGGGAATGAATATCGGTTCTTGCCAATTCGCCAACGGATCGGGGCTCCGAGGGCGCGTCGAACGTTTCGCCGGAGCCAGGGTATTTTCTTCGTCGCTTTTCTAAGTTGATTGTTCAGCAGGAAGTAATCGAGACTTCGTTGGAGCCTGCGCAACTCCTCTCCCTGCAGCCAGGGCAGGACGTTGACGCCGAGGGCCAACGTTTCCCATTCCGCCAACGACTCTGGTTGGTGGACTCCCATTTCCTTTAATTGGGGCCAGATGGGAATACCTGGATAGGGGGTGAAGATGTTGGGAGAAAAACTGACGTTCCAATATTGCTTCGCAATGTCGCTCATGAAGCGAAACGTCTGCTGGCGGTGCGCCTCGGTTTCGCCGGGATAGCCCAAAATAATATTGAAAACCACATGAATGCCGGAAAGATCGGCTTTGCGAGCGGTTTCCACCATCTGTTCCACGTGCTGAAAGCTTTTGTTCATTAACTTCAGGACTTCCTGCGATCCTGACTCGGTGCCGAACCCGATGTGATACACGCCGCTCTCAGCTAGTGTGTGTACTTCGTCTTCCGTCATTTTGGCCAGGAAGTCGGTGGAGGTTTGAAAATCCCAACGAAACTTCAACCCGCTGTCGATGATGCCGCGGGCGATGGCGAGCGCGCGTTTTCGGTCCACCAGAAAATTCGAGTCAAAGAGCGGGACATCTTCAATGTTGTAGCGGGGAACCAATTCTGTAAGATCGTTGACCACGCGTTCGGCGGGATACGCGTTGAAGCGTCGTTTGTAGAAAACCTGATCGGTGCAGTAGTTGCATTGATACGGACAACCAACGCTGGTGGTGTAAGCCAGTTGGCGAATGCCGGAATGCCTGGCGTAGATTCCGTGGTCCACTAAGTCATAGGCGGGCGCGGGCAAGTCATTAATGTTTGTAACTGGCCGCTCTGGCTCGTGGATTATATCGTTACCGTCTTTGCCGCCATCCTTGTCGCCGTCTTTGAATGACAGGCCGCGAACTCCGTGCCAGTCTTGACCTTCCGAGATTCTCTGCACGAGTTCGAGAAGCGTCAGTTCGCCCTGGCCTCGCACAATGGCGTCCACGAAGGGTTCACGCAGCGTCTGATCCACTGCCAGGGTGGGATGCCAGCCGCCAAATACAATCGGCAACTCGGGACGAAGCCGTTTTACTTGGCTGGCGACCCGAACAGCTGCTCCAATGTGGGGGCCGGTAAGCACCGATATGCCGAGGCAGAGCGCATCCTCGGTCTCTCGTAGGATCGCCTGTTCGTAGTCTGGGGCGATCAGGTTATCGATAAGCTTGACTTCGAAGCCCGACTGAATCAGGGGCGATGCCAGACAGAGGAGGGAGAGCGGAGCCCCGAGCGCGGGACCGTCGTACGGTGGGTAGAAGAGCACGACTTTGTTCTTCGTAGGCATTCTTCGTAAGCATCACTTCGTAGACAATCGGTTCCACTGTCCACTCGCGCATAGGGTGGTCTGCTATACGCTCGAGCCCTGTGCGTCTGGTTTGCCAGACGTCAACTGCCACGGTGTGTGAAGCGAATGTAGGACCATAGGGGCGACTAATTGTCAGAGCAGTGTCAAATCCGTGTCATTTCTCGTGCGAGTCGTTGCTTTGGTGGTTGAGGAATTTTGCAGAGCTTTTACAAATCTGAGACAAGTCCTTGTCGGCGAGTCATTACGATTCTGTTTTTCGTCGGCAAATGTCATGATCCTTCTTTACAACCCTAAGGCAACTCGATTTCGCAATCGCCGCCTTCCCCTCTCGGTCCTCTCCATTGCGGCCATGCTGGAAGGCAAAGAAGAATACGCCATCGTCGACGGAAACCTCGACCCGCATCCGACAGAGACTCTGGTGGCACTTCTAAAAGAGCATCCCGTCGAATTGCTGGCGGTCAGTGTGATGCCCGGGCCCCAAACCGTTGGCGCCGTGGCCACCTGCCGCGAGATTCGCGCCCGCTTTCCGAATGTTCCGATCGTGTGGGGAGGATATTTTCCGTCGAACTATACGGCTGCCACGCTTAACGTGGCGTATGTCGACTATGCGGTGCGCGGCCAGGGGGAACAAACGTTCCTGGAACTTCTGGACGCAATTCGTGGCAATCGCGACCTGAAGACAGTATCGGGGCTTTCCTTTAAAGGCTCAGATGGAACCGTTTGTTATAACCCGGAACGTCCGATGCGAAGTCCCGGTGATTTTCCCTGGTATCCGTATCACCGGGTCCCGGTAGAGCGATACCTATTGCCTACCTTTTTGGGCCGCCGCACCGCGGTGCACCAAGCCAGTATCGGCTGCCCTTATCGCTGCAATTTTTGCGGAGTGGTTACGTTTTCGGGGAGCCGAGAGAAAATGGAGCCGCCAGCTCGAACCGAGCAAATGCTGCGCCATTTGGTCCAAGACTATGGAGTGGACGCGGTGCAGTTTTACGATAACAATTTTTTCTTGCGCGAGGATCACACGCGTGAGCTCGCCGACCGTCTTGCGCCGCTCAAGACTCGTTGGTGGTGTGAGGGCCGAACCGATATTCTGGTGAAGTATGAGGATGCTACTTTAGAGGCCCTTCGCCGGGCTGGCTGTACCATGATTTTTTTCGGCGCGGAGTCGGGGTCGAACGAGACGCTGAAGGAGATGAATAAAGACCTTCGGGCTGAGGATACGCTGGCTCTTGCGTCACGGATTCGCAAGTTCGGCATCATCCCGGAATTCTCGATTATTTTTGGAAATCCGAAAGATCCGGACGGAGATACGGAGGAGTGCATCAAGTTCATCCGGCAACTCAAGCGGTTGAATCCTGAGTCCGAAATCATTGTCGAACACTACACACCCGTACCGCAGCGCAAGCAAATGTATGGCGGAGCTGAGGGTCAGTTTGAATTTCCGACCACCGCTGACGAGTGGGCCACGGAACGATGGCAGCGCTTTGCTACTCAGAAAGACCCGAGTACACCTTGGTTGCGGCCGCATACTAAAGAGCGCATCGATAATTTTGAGTTGGTTGTGTCGTCCAGATGGCCGACCGTACAAGATCTGCGGCTGCCCATTTGGGGGCGGCTGGCGCTAAAAGCGTTGAGCAGTTGGCGGTACCGGCTTGGATACTATTCGGCGCCTTTAGAGCTTCGATGGACTCAACAGTTCATCAATCTCCGCAAGCCGAAAGAGGAGAGTCTGTGAGTGGCTCTCGAGGCAACGGAACTTCTTTGCCCGAATGCGAGCCCGAGGTGCTGTCTTCACCTGGGCAGTTCGTCATGGGCGTGAGAGATGGCTATGAACGGTGGGCTCCAACCTACGACGATTTTCCAAATCCGCTGCTGGCTCGCGAACAACGTTATGTATTCCCATTGCTGCCCAGGCTTCTGAATCGCCACGTTCTTGATTTGGCTTGCGGGACGGGCCGCTGGCTTGAACGCTTCTTGTCCGTTGGTTCTCTGACAGGAGTGGGAGTTGATCTGTCGTCCGCGATGTTGCGAGTTGCCGGCGAGAAGAAAGAGCTTTCGGGGAAAATCGCCCAAGCTGATTGTCTGAGGCTTCCGTTCCGGCGTTCGACTTTCGATTTCGCTATCTGTTCGTTCGCTCTGGGACATATTCAGGACTTACACAGTTTTGCCGCTGAGTTCTCACGCGTGATGAAACCTGGATCTGACTTGTTCGTCACCGACCTTCACACGGAAGCGTATGCGACGGGATGGCGCACCGGTTTCCGCGACCAGCAGAGCGCAGTGCAGGTTCAGACGCTGCCTTATTCGGCCGAGGACATCCTGCGGGCCTTCTATTCTGCAGGTTGTGAATGCGTCACTCATGTCGGCCTCTGCCTGGGGGAGCCGGAGAGGCCCATTTTTGGGGAGGCAGGAAGACAGAAGTTGTTCCAAGCTGCTTGCCGCGTACCCGCAGTCCTGTTCTGTCATTTCAGACGGGATTCAAGAGCAACGGTATATGGAAGAATGCCATGAACATTCCAGTGGCTCCTGCAAACCAGGCCTATTGGGACCAGACCGCCGAAAACTATGACAGTATCTTTTCGGAGACCGTCATCGGAAGAGTGCAGCGAGATGCCGTCTGGCGCGAACTGGACAAAAATTTCCAGCCGGGAATGCGGATCCTGGAATTAAATTGCGGTACAGGGGTTGATGCCGTCCATCTTGCCGCGCGCGGTGTTCATGTCGTCGCCTGCGACCTGTCCTCAAAAATGATCGATGCTGGACGCCGGCGCTTGGGCCCAACCGGCCTTGACGCGCTCGTCGATTTCCGAGTCCTGGCCACGGAGGAGATGGATTCGCTGGTCGGTGCCGCCCCTTTCGACGGAGCTTTCTCCAACTTTTCAGGTCTCAACTGTGTGCAGGATATCTCGCAAGCCGCGCGCAATCTCGCCCGCCTCTTAAAGCCAGGCGCCAAAATTCTGCTGTGCATGGTGGGACGATTTTCTCTGTGGGAAGTGGCTTGGCACCTGGCTGAGGGCAGGCCTGCCTTGGCGCTGCGCAGTTTCAGGCGAAAACCGACAACACATATCTCTGCGCAGGGCGCGGTCTTGGTTCACTATCCCTCCGTTAGCGACATGAGGCGGATGTTTGCCCCCGAGTTCCGGCTTCGACGGTGGAAGGGAATCGGAGTTGCTGTGCCGCCTTCCTGCCTCGAACCACTCGCGCGAAGGGTTCCGGGAGTGGTCGGCAGTCTGGCAAAGATCGACCGTTACATCAGTCGCGCTCCGATTTTTCGAAGCATGGGGGATTGTGTCCTATTGCAGTTCGAGCGCTTGAGTGAGGAATGTCCGTCTGGCCGTAATCCGTCCTGATGTGAGGTCTTCAACGATGCTTACAATCCACCGGGCACGTACAGCTCTGAGGCAGTTCGTGTTTGGTCCGCCCATTCCCCAGTTCTGCACCGTCGGTTTGAAATATCCACAATCGGAAGTCCGAGTCTGGTTGCGCGGACTTGGTGCACCATTGGACGTCACTGACAGCAATGTAATCGTAGCCGCGCGCCCCTTCACGGTGGGCCTCGGACTTGAACAAGTTCCCGCCGGGGCTACCATCGAACGCATTCCTCTGTTCCTAGGTTTCAGTGATTGCTCCGGAGACAACCGTTTGCTCGGCGAAATTCAACTCTCATATGCCGAGACGATCCGCATCGGTGACCGAGTGCTTTGCTTGTTTAGGGCATCGCGCTCAACTAACAGATGCTTGCCCAGAAGCGTGGTGTGGAGGCGCTACTTGGATTTTGCCCGTCAGCAGCGACGTGTTGCCAAGGGTCCGAAGCCACCTGAGACACAGATGATTATCCGTGAGCTTTTTGCTCTTTCCACGTTCTACATCTGCCCCCGGCCCGTCGTTCTTGTCAGCGTCGTGGATGGAAATGCGGGTAACATTTTCCCGATGGATCTTATCGGCCCCGTTGGTGGACAACACTTCACGCTGGCCTTGCACAGTACCAGTACCGCTATTCCCCTGATGGAGCGCTCTCGCAGGGTCGCGCTTAGCGGCGTTCCTGTCGAGCAAATCTCAATCGCTTATGCGTTGGGACAGAACCACAAGAAAACAGACTTCCACTGGAACCAGCTCTCATTTGATTTGACAACCTCCCCAGCCTTCGGACTGCCCATTCCAGAGTTCGCTCTCAGCGTGAAAGAGATGGAGATCGAGGAAGTCCATGCTATGGGAAGTCACAAATTGTTCATTTGCAGGACCGGAGCGAACCATGTTCTATCTCCCGGTTTGCAGCTGTCGTTTGTCCAGGGCTTTTATCATGCCCGCAGGCAACAGACCCAACCACTCGTTCTAGCAACGAGAATTGCTTGATTCTGATATTTCGGAAAGTGTGGGTGCTACGACTTGCACGAAAGCATAGTCCCTCTTCATGTCGTGCCGTTGATTTATTTTTATGAGGCGGACTTGACCACGCCGGAATCGCTTCTCGATCGCTATGGGACGATCAGGCCCTTCGCGAAGGCGCTGCATGATGAGGGAGTGAGAGTTACGGTGGTGCAAAGGTTCCACACCAATCTAGATTTTTGGGATGGCGGCATTCATTTTCGTTTTTGCGCGGATTCCTGCGAGCCGGCGTTGCGCAAATGGGAGATTCCTGGTTCATTCCACTCGTCCGTGCGAGCTGTTTGCACGCCAGGTTACGTCCCAGGACCGGTTCAGACCGTCGTTCATCTGAATGGCTTGCTCTATCCTTTGCAGTTGCGGGCGCTGAGGAACTCCCTCCCGCCGGACTGCTCAATCGTTGTTCAGCATCATGCGGACGGACCTTGGCCGGCGTTCGTCCGGCCTCTGCAGCGCTGGGGTTTACGGGCTGCGGACGGCTTCTTCTTCGCGGCGCAAGATCTGGCGGCTTGGTGGGTGGACCGCGGTCTGATCTCGAAACGCCAGGTGATCTTTCAGATCATGGAAGGTTCTAACAATTTCCGGTGTGAAGATCGGGTTACTGTACGGGCTCGTACTAAGATGGCCGGCAATCCGGTCGTCTTGTGGGTGGGACGGCTGATACCACTGAAAGATCCTCTGACCGTTTTGGAAGGATTCGCGCGGATCCTTCAGCACTTACCGCAAGCCAGGCTGTATATGGCTTACGGGAGCGATGACATGTTGCCGGAAGTTCGGGAACGCATCGCGGCCAGTAAGGCTCTTTCTGGGGCGGTGACTCTGTTGGGTAGGGTTGAACACTCGCAGTTGGAGGACATCTATAACAGTTCGGATTATTTCGTTCTGGGCAGTCACCACGAGGGGAGTGGGTTTTCGCTGGCTGAAGCGATGGCTTGCGGTGTTGTGCCGGTAGTAACCGATATTCCGTCCTTTCGTGTGATGACGGATGGCGGAACTGTTGGAGCCTGCTGGCGCCCCGGCAGTTCTGAATCCTTTGTGGACAAGTTCTTGGGCGTCATGCGGCAACCGCTGGAGCAACTCTCCCACAAAGTCCTGAGTTGTTTTCAATCGCAGTTGAGCTATCAAGCGATCGCTCGCGACTCAGTGCGCGCATACCGCGAAATGATCGCGGCACGGCAGAACCACGCATGAAAATTGGCCTCATCGTTCCGGGTGGGGTTGATCGTAGTGGCCGCATCTTCGTTATCCCGGTTTTGCTTGCGCTGATCGAGCGGCTTGCGAGGCGCCATGAAGTTGTCGTTGTTAGCCTTGATCCGAACGCCAAGCCCTCGGAATACGAGTTGCTTGGTGCCCGAGTCGTAAATCTGGGGTTGATCAAAGCTCGCACCCGTTTATCCTGGGCAACGGTCGCGTTAGGGAAATTGATGTCCGCTCTGCGTGCTGCCGGTGGCGGATTCGATCTGCTGCATGCTTTTTGGGTGTTTCCTCAGGGAACTCTGGCGGTCGCGGCCGGAGCCATGTTACGCAAGCCGGTTGTTGTGAGCATCGGCGGCGGGGAGCTGGTTTGGCTGCCGACAATTGGCTATGGCGGGATGAGGACACTGCGAAGCCGGGTCACGACGTCGGCGACCCTGCGGTTGGCGAGTGCAGTTTCGGCACCGAGTATGTACGTCATGTGCGACGCGACGAGAGTTCGGCCTGACGTCCAATGGGTCCCGACTGGTGTTGACACAACGATATTCCAAGGATCGATCAAGCGTGCGTGCGGTCCGCCCTGGCATCTGGTGCAGGTTGCAGGGTTGAACCAGGTGAAAGATCAAGAGACGCTTCTGAGAGCCGTGCGGCAAGTCGCCAATGTTTGTCCTGAGGTTGCGCTCGACTGCATTGGAGTCGATGTGCTGAAGGGGCGCGTGCAGGCTCGAGCTCATGATCTTGGAATTGCGGATAGAGTGCGGTTCCACGGGGTCTTGACCGTCGATGAGATCGTGCCTTTTTATCACAAGGCGCATTTGTTTGTGCAATCGTCACTTCATGAAAGCATGGGTGCCGCGGTGCTGGAGGCATCCACGGCTGGAGTTCCCACCGTCGGGACCAACGTTGGAATTGTTGCGGAAATGGCTCCGCGAGCGGCTGTCGCCGTGCCGGTCAGCGATCCCGGCGCTTTGGCGAAGGGGATTGTCGACCTGCTGGAGAATTCCCGGCGACGCGAGGCTCTCGCCCTAGCCGCGCAGACTTTCGCTCGCACTTATAGCGCGGACTGGACGGTTGCTCAATTTGAGGGGATATATCGGAGAGTCGTCTAACAGCCACATTGACGCTCCAGTACCGGTCCCATTGCTGCGAGAACGTCTGCTCTCCACCCGAATTGACAACAATTTGACAATTCCATGACGTACTACGAGGCCGGCCAACGCTAGCCTCGTAGAGCACTCTTGCGTAGACATACGGAATGGAAGTCCTCGATCGCGTTAACAGAACCGTCAGGTTATCCCAGGAGAATCTTCCCCTCGGAGGACATTTCTTTGTCGCCGGTTCAGTCTGGGAGGTGAAATCCAACTCCCAGGAAATTCTTCAGGCGATGCGGGAGACGTTTGACCAGGTGGACAGCGGACGGGGCCAACCGGATTTGTATGTACGATTCCATGTTGACTTCGCGGTTGAGGACGCGCTCCTCTGGGCCGAGCCGCATTTTAGAGCTTTGGATCATCTGTATTATGCGACGTACGGTCCCTCGGACTCGATGCTGGTGGACCAATTGGGTCGCCGCGTGATCGGATCATTTTCTCCCGCGGTAGCCAGCGACCTGAGCTACTGGAAGCAAACGCTGCTGCCGATCCTGCTGGGTATTGCCAGCGCGTCGATCGGAGTGACTCCTGTTCACTGTGCTTGTGTAGTCAAGAGCGGATCGGGACTTCTTCTTGCCGGAGAATCCGGGGCGGGAAAATCGACCTCGGCATTGTCGTTGTCTCTCAGTGGATTCTCCTATCTTTCGGATGACTGTACTTATTTGTCGCGGACCAGTTTGCCGCGAACCAGTTTGTCGCGAACTGGTGCCGGGATACGGGCCTGGGGATTGCCGACTCCGGTGAAGCTGCTGCCCGATGCGGTGAGCCATTTTCCAGAGTTGGTCTCACGCAAACCAGTTCGATCGTTGAACGGAGAGTTGGCGTTTACTGTGGATCCGACCGAGATGTTTAATGTGCGCCGGTGTTTGAGCTGTGAGCCCCGATGGCTGGTTTTCCTGGAGAGGAAAGAGGATTCACGGCCGGTCATCAAGCCAGTGAGTTCCTTAGAGGCCGCGTCCCGCCTTGCGGCCGATTTGGAAATAATGCCTGTCAGTATTGTCGATCAATATGAATATCAATTGGAGACGATCAGACTCCTGGTGGATCGCGAATGCTGGGTAGTGCAGCATGGGTTGCAACCTGAGCTGTTGGCGAGCTTGTTGGCAGAGTTCGTTGGCAGAGATTTGTGACGCTGCATGAAAACCGCAGGCCACAAGCGATCGTTAGTAGTACCAATGTCAATCGACCTGGTCAACAGATTCGCTCCGACCCCCATACATAGCACATTCAATTTGTCTGGGAATGTGATCTCCTTGGCCACGAATTGTGCAGATCTGTTGAATCGCATGGCTAACCTTGGAACAGAATGCGAGGAAGCCGATGTTGGCCAGCCAGACTGCTCCTGGAGAATCGTCACGGAACCAGAGACGGATGAAGCATTGGAATCCGTCGCCTTGTGTAGTCGCCACGTCAGTGATGGCGGCATATCGTTTGTCACCATCGGCCAACACAGCTTTCTAGCGTATGACGAGCGGACGCGCAAAGGAATCTCCTTCGTATCGGAGGGGCTGGTCCGCGACCCAACGTTGTTTGTAGAAACTTTCCTTCCAGGTTTTCTATCGCTCTTGCCGGAGGGAAAGCGGTCATGATGAACCGGAAGTTGGCGGAGGCGATCATCGGCTGCCTGCAATTGTCGGGAGCATCTTATGACTTTGGAAAGATGGCAAGATTCTCACCGCGCGACTGGGAACGGACCATGGGATGGATCGACCGTGCCGGTCTCACGCTCTATCTATTGGAACGGCTGAGAGCTTGTGGGGCAACCGATGTGCTTCCTCCTCCGGTGCTAGCTCGTTTCGAACAGAATCTTGCCGACAACAGATGCCGGGTTGACCACCTCCTTAACGAGACTGGTTGCATCAATGAAAAGCTCGATCAGGCGGGCGTTCAGTATGTTGTGATCAAGGGCTTTTCGTTGTGGCCAGATTTTTGCAGCAATCCTTACTTGCGAACGCAGTGTGACCTTGACTACCTGGTTGCCAGGCGATCTCTTAGCGACGCTCAGAATGCGCTTCTGAAATTTGGATATGAACGGCGTCGTCGGTCTGATGTGAAGCAATTTGCTTTCGAGCGTCCGCTACAGCGGGTTCCCTCCCAATTCGATAGTCCCTACAAAGTACAAACGACCCCTATGGTGGAGTTGCATGTGGGCATCTGGGAGGACGTGACGCACCACGTACCATTAGAGGAGCCTGCATTCGTGCTCAATAGCCCTCAATGGAAAGAATGGGGCGGCTTGCGATTCCCGGTTCTGAGGGACGAAGACGCTCTGCTCCTTCAGGTACTACATGCGTTTCAACATATGTTGTCCTACTGGTCAAAGCTTTCCTGGCTTCTTGAGATTGGGTGCTTCATGGAGAAACGGCGGCGAGATTCGCTGTTTTGGGAGCGGTTCAGCCAGCGCTTGGAGGGCGCACCGCGGCTCGCGGAGTTCTCAACGATGGTGCTCGAACTGACGGCGAAGATATTTTCCGCTCCTATGCCGGAGGCAGATCAACAGTGGAGACGATTCCTCCGCCCCAGTGCGCGCTTGTGGCTGGACAACTATGGCCGGAACTGGGCACTTGGAGAATATCCACCGCATAAATCAAAGGTGTTTCCGGACTCGAAACTCTCCCTGTTCCTCAGTGAAGAATACATTCCGGACCGTGGCGCAAGACGGGATTCTCTACTGCACGGGCTGATGCCCTGGAAGATTCCGGGCAAGGACCCGGCGGCAGTCTTTGCACCGGTTAAGAATCAGAGCGGGACTCGACTACAAGCGCTTTGGGTGGACAGCACATACACGGCGCAACGGCTCAGCTTCCATGGCTGCGCGGGGTTGAGATATCTCTGGGAATTGCCGCGCTGGCGAAATCTGACAAGAACTGTTCGCTAAGAAATATCCCAGCCGTTCGCTCGCTTTGTGGTTTTGTTATTCGTCGCCGCCGCTGACGATCATGGGCCATGATCTATGTTCGCTGACCGGTCTTCCCTCAGTGAATCCTGGCGATAGCAGCCTCTTCTTTAATCACGACATCTTTGGGGAGGGGGAGATACCCCAGTGCAGCGGCCTGCCGCTGGCCTGGGCCCAACATCCATTGCAGAAAGCCGGTGAGCGCATTCCGAGTGGCCTCGTTGGCACTATGGACAGGAACAACAATCCAGGTAAAGGAACTGATTGGATAGGCTTCTGTGCCCGGAGCGTCCACGATTGACACTTTGAAATCCTGACTGACTTTTATGGAGTGGCTGGCAGCCGCGGCGATGCTTTCCAAGCTGGCTGAAACGAACTTGCCGTCCCGGTTTCGAACTCTGCCGTAGGTCAGGTGATTCTGCAGAGCATAGATAAATTCAACATACCCGATTGCGCCTGCCCGCTCCTTTACCAGTTTAGAGACTCCGTCATTCCCGTTTGCCTCCAGTCCTACCGGCCATTTGGGAGCCAGGTTTGTACCGACCTGAGTCTTCCACTCAGGGCTGATCTTTGAAAGATAGTCCGTCCAGACGTAACTGGTGCCGCTGCCGTCCGCACGATGAACGACTGCAATGTCGAGATCCGGAAGGTGAAGGCCCCGATTGGCGCGAGTTAGAATCGGGTCATTCCATTTTTTGATCTTTCCCAGGTAAATTCCTGCCAGTGCTTCCGGAGTGAATGCGATGTCGCTGGACAATCCAGGCAGGTTAACGACAGGCACAACCGCACCTACTACGGAGGGAAAGAACAAATACTTTTCCTCGTCTTCCGGAGTGAGAATGTGAACTACTTCCGGGCTATCCGAGGCTGCGAAATCGACAGTGTCTGCAAGCAGTTTTCGAACGCCTGCCTCGGACCCTAGCGGATCATATGCGATCTGCAGAGCTGGATTCTCGCGTCGGTAATTTGTGAACCATTTCTCGTAGACGGGGAAAGGGAAGGTTGCACCAGCCCCTTTCAACACGATCGTAGCTTGGGGAAGAGAGGCAGTTTGCGAAGGCGCTTCGCCTTGTTTCAGGGCTTCGACCAGTTTCTTTACAATCAGCGCCGAAAGATCTTTCGACACATCGTCCGACGCCTCTGGCGGCGTTGCCAAGTATGACCATAGCGTCTGGCCATTCTTATCTCTCAACTCAATCGAAAGGAATCCGGTATAGATGGGCGTCCCGTTGGCCGGCACCTTCCCCAATTGAGGATTGTGACTGCGGTATCCTTTGATCCAGACTTCGCCGCCGCCGCCCAGGATTTCATCCGCGCTGGATTCGTTCGCGGCCAGCGAGACGATGTTCAATCTGCGGAGTTCGCGGATCACATCCTCACGAAACTTCTCAGAACCTGCCTGGGTAGCGAACGGCTCAACGTAAAGCCGTTTGATTTGATTTGCGGGCGCCGTCTGCTCGGCAAGCGTAAATCCGAACGTCGTGCAGCAGAACATCGCGCAGCAGAACGCAAAACAGACGGTCAACCGGAACCAGGAAACGCTCATGGTTGAGATTATCCTCCAACTCCAGGGGAGCCGACGCAATCTACTTGCGACCAAACATCTCCACGCCGAAAACGACTCTCCATTGTGCTGCGCCGAAGTCCTGCACAAGAGCGTGACCGACGCCCAGCTTTACCCGCAGATTCCTTCCAGTACCGGTGTGTTCGAAACGACCGGTTAAGAGAGCCTCCGTACCCGTCTCACCGCTAAAGAAAGCGCGAAATGCCGTTTCACCGAAAATCTCAGGTCCGGCGACAACTGCCCAACCGTTGGACCCGGCGAACCTGCGCCCCGCGCTGATGCCGTAGAGAAATTCACTCCCGTTTGGACTGCCGGGCACAGGCGCATCATTGAGGGTACGGACGTGGACGCCGAGTTGCCCCGCATACGTGAACTTGCCGGCGTCGCCGGCAGCAAGAAATCGAAACATCGCGCGGTACTTGTCATCGGTCACGTAATCGGAGCGGTTGCCGTTAGGAAAGATGAGTTGCGCACCCGCGCCTAAACGAAGCAAGCTTCCTGGCTCACCCAGTAAGCGAACGTCAAACCCGATGCGGGGATCGGACACGGAATCGGGATTGCTTCCAAAAGTTACTGACGGGGCGGTGAACTGATACTGGCCAAGCGTTCCGCTGGTTCCGCTCAACACCAGGGGCACGGGAAAGTCGATGTATCCCCGGAAGCGATCATGAGTAATCGCTGCGCCGAAATCGGCGAATGCCTCTTCCGACACAACCGCGAGCTTCTTGCCGTCCGGACCCGTGATGACCAGCGGGTTTCGCGCGTAGCCAGAAGTGAGTGAGACTGCTCCTCCAAGACGGCCACTCATGTCGAGATCGTCCATGACGAACCAGCCAGCGCCGGGAGCGGACTGATAGAGGCGCTCGACTGCGAAACCTTCCGCCTGCTGCTGCGCTTCTGCGAGCAAGGGCCAGAAGCTCAACAGAACAAATCCGGCAAGCAGCGCGCGGACACAACTACGATGTGGTTCAAAATTCGCCATGGATTCTCACGGTAAAGACGTTGACGGGGCCCCGGGCGGAATTGAAGCCGGGATTCGTGATGTGCTGGTAATCGCCGGTCAGCCAATACACTGCTCGGAAGTGGGCGCTATAGAAGAGATCAAGAGACCTTTCCTAGGCCGCTGTGATGGCGCCGTCACCCACAAATCCATCGATGCCGCCCATCCCCAGATATTTCGCGTGGATGCTCGAAATCCATCCGGCGTTGGTACCAATGCCTACAACGTCCTTTGGGCGCGACCACGCGGACCCTTTTGCCAGAACTCCAACGGTCGCGGAGCGATCGTCTGACGTGTACGCGTACACTTCGGTCTGCCCGTCCGAGTACATTGCGCGGCCGAACACCCCAATGTCGTGTCCGATGTACTGCTCTGCGAATGCGCCGACGCCCTTCTTTACGTTCGATTTCCGCGCCCAACAAAGATCCGGAGCACCGGCATTCTGCGATCCGTAGTTGAATCCAGTGCAGGTGGTAGCGTTCTCATTGGGGTTTGCTTCGAAGGCTGCGATGGCGTCACTGAAGCGTGCCATATTCTCCCGGTTGCGGTAGGCCAGTACTCGAACCATGCCTTCCTGCCCGCGAATCGTATGCTTGTGCTCGGCCTCCATCTGGTCCCCGTAGTATTTGAACAGTCGGTAGTCCACAGCGAGCTGATTGGGCTCCTTCGGCGGAGTGATGCGACCTACGCGCACCGCCCAGTCATCCCAAAATAATTGTGCGACGCCGCCGTAAGAATAGCCGCGCGCGTCGGACGCAAAGTCATAGGCACCGTATGTCATGAATCCCAGACCGAGAAAACCGTCGCGAGGGTCGACGTCAAAAGCGTTGGTGTCAAAGAAATCCAAAATGCTGAAATTTCCAGCAGCCAAGACGATTCGCCTGCTGTCGTAATGAGTTCCTAATTGCAGTGGACCGGACTCCTCCACCGCGCTTTTGCCGCCCAGCCCGAACGTCTGCTTAACGAAAACTCGGGAATGATAGAGTTGGGGCGTCTCCGCTCCGGTCTTTTGTAGTTCGAAATTTTGGATGGCTCCGCCCAATCCTCTAAGCTGAGAGAACGGGCGCTCCGAAATGAGTTCCGGCACGAGATAGCCTTCCGCGCCCTTCCAGAGCCGCACGCCTAAGTAAAGAGTTGCAGTTCCCGTAAAACTTCTCTCGGCAGTCGGAAGCAACGAATTGATGCTGCCGTTCAAGTTTGTATAAGGGGCATTGAACGAGGGCTTCCAGCTCGAAATGTAAGTGAACTGTCCGTACGCATTCCAGCTTTCGTTCTCGATGTCATGCAAGCCTTTGTCCGCCAGCATCTGCATGAAGCTAAATTCATCCTCCGGTCGAGGCGCTGGGGTGCCGTTTTGGGCGCTAGCGAGCGATGATGCCAGCAGAATACCTACGAGTACCCGCATCGTGGTGCTTGCGATTAACACCCTCGCCAGATTCAGTTGCCCGAGACTCCGGTCGGGAACGCCGCATCTGAACGCGTTCAAGACCGTTGTGCGCCGCTCGGGGCGGTTCACGTGCCGCACTACGGCAAGGAGCAACGACCAGAAACGCATCCAACCTCCGCGAGCAAATGTGGAAAATGTCGCAATAGTGTAAATGACAGGAACGTTACAAATGTGACAGCTTGTTGAATTCTTCTGGTTCATCTTCCCTGGCGCCACAGTCGTCGAGGCAGAAGGTAGGTGAAACCGGCAAAGCCCTCCCACTGTGTGGAAGTACTGGTCAAGCCGCGATCGAAACCCGCGTCGACTACGAGGTTTTTCCGCGGCGAATACGATGCGGACCATAGATTCCCAACCGCATAACCGTGTGTCAACGGCTGTGTGAAGTGCCATATCTCACCAGAGATGGTGAACCTGCCGACCGGATGCGAGATCGAGAGCGTTTGGGCAAACTGCGCCCGTCGCACTTCAGTTTTATCGTCCTGCTGCTCGGTCACGATGCCATTCACATCGAAGTGAAAACCAGCCAGGTCATCGCTCAACAGGATCGTCGCGCTCTGGATGAAGGTGCCGAGATCTAGTTCCGGCGCTGGACTGGCATGGAGCCGCCTTAGGTATTGCGCGGAAATTGTCGGCCTCTCTTCCTCCCCCGGCAGGATGACTGCTTGCATCCCTGCGAAGACCTCTCCCGGCCGGTTACCTGACACTGCCGCGCCAGTACTGTGCGTGAAGGGCTCGAACAGAGCGAGCAGCTCCATGCGCTCGGCGATGGTCAGCTTGGTCACTTGGTTAATGCCGAGACGTTTCGAGAATTCAGGCGAATCGGTCGCATACAAAACGCCATTCTCGAATTGCAGGTAGCCATCGGGGTCAGAGTTGCTGGAGTTGAGACCGTCGGCCTTCCGGGGTTTGCTTCTGGCGCGCCCGGAAGGCCCGCCTGCGCTCGAAGCGTAGTTGGGCTGACTAGAATTAGCACTGCCAACAGAGTGCGAACGCCGTTCATCGAGCACCGGTCCGATTGCGCGGACGGCGAATACATCTATGCGGTCCTGGTGCAGGGCACCGATGGAAACTTTTACGGGACCACGTACTTAGGCGGAGCTAACGACCAAGGGACGATCTTCAAGCTCTCCGCAAGCGGCGCGTTTACCACACTGCACAGCTTCGATGGCACGGACGGCTCTGAGCCGTTAGCCGGGGTCGTGCAGGCGGCCAATGGGGACTTTTACGGTACTACGTACCTGGGCGGATCCAAGAACGAGGGTACGGTCTTCAAAATCACCCCAACCGGCACTTTCACCACGCTGCACAGCTTCTGCTCGCAAACCGGTTGCGCGGACGGCGAAAACCCTTTCGCCGTGTTGGTCCTGGGCACAGATGGGAACCTTTACGGGACGACGCTCGGAGGGGGCGGAGGAAAAGGCTTTGGGACGGTCTTCAAAATCACTCCAAGCGGCACGCTCACCACACTACACAGTTTTTGCACCCAAAGTAGTTGCGCGGACGGCAAGTTCCCGCAAACGGGACTGGTCCAGGCTAGCAACGGGAATTTGTACGGAACAACGATCAGCGGCGGGGCCTACGGCGACGGCACGATCTTCGGAATCACCCCTAGCGGGAAAGTCACCACGCTTTACAACGTTTGCTCCCAGAGCGGCTGCCCTGACGGTAATTATCTTTATGCGAATCTGATCCAGGCTAGCGATGGGAACTTGTACGGGATCATGGATGTGGGCGGGACCAATGGCAGTGGCACAATCTTCAAAATCACGCTGAGTGGAACCTTGACCACGCTTTACAATTTTTGCTCTCAAAGTGGTTGCCCTGACGGCCAATACCCGGCAGCGGGATTGGTTCAGGACACTGATGGGAATTTATATGGGACAACGGCTGATGGCGGAGCGAATGGCGACGGTACGGTTTACAGCCTGTCGATAGGTTTGGCGCCATTTGTGGAAACGTTGCCCACTTCTGGGAAGGTGGGAGCGGCTGTCAAGATTCTAGGCACCAATCTGACGGGGGCGACCAGCGTTAGCTTTAACGGCAAGGCGGCAGCTTTCACGGTAGTGTCGAGTTCCGAAATCGCGGCCACCGTACCCACGGGCGCCACCGCGGGAGACGTCCAGGTGGTAACCTCCAGCGGCACATTCGTGAGCAATGTGTCGTTCCGGGTGAATCCATAGGAACGTTCGGTTCTGCGGTTGTTCAGGCGGGGAGCATCGTTATTGGTGCCAGCCGAGATGATCTTCGCGTCCTTCGAAAATCTCGCGAAAGAGATGTTGGATTCGCTGCTTTAGAGTAAGTGGCTGGGGGTTGGGCGTTTCCGTAGTCGCGGTTTGCGCATCCACTTTTGTTTCAGGTGTTGCAGGTCTTTCAGGCGCGGGAGCAGCACCAGTAGCCATGAGTCGAGCCTCCTAGGAGTTTATGTTTTTGCTGTCTTGTCGCTTCTATTTGCGACAAAACTCGCCCCAATTGTCTGCTGAGAAGAAATCGGGAAAGTTTCAAATTGAAATTTAATTCTAAGGCGTTCCTAATCTGGAGCAACTCACCAAAGGCATAGCACTTCAGGTTCTGTTTCTTCGCGTCATCTTCGGTAGTGGTGCATGTTGAAATAAAGACTCGTGTCAGGGCATGGCTTCAGAGGCTGCGGAAAACTCTTTCTGAGCGCCGCAAGCTCCCTCAGCGGCTAAAGCCGCTCATCCCTGAGCTTTTGCTGGCATCGCTAAAGCGATGCCCTGATACGAATCTCTTTTCAAACAGCACCCAGTAGCTCTTCTTCTCCTTATCCTTCATTTATCGGCTTTGGAGCGATGATCGTTCCTGAATTGACAATGGCTGCCAAATTGCTGGACAGTTTGTGCTCATTCCAAACGGTGATAACCTGATAGGGTGCTAATTAGCTTCAGCTTTGGGGCCAAAGGATGGGTTGTTTGACTTAGTCCAGTCACAATTGGGGTACGCGATGAGGGTACCGTCAAGACTTTCGGCTTCAAGGATTGCCCAGCGAAGCTCCACTCGGCGTTTGCTAACGCACATTTGGCTGTTACTACTTCTCATTCTCGGGCTGCTCAGCGCGCCTTCCCTGGCGCAGACCGAAGTGGTGCTGGTGGGGTCCGGATCGAGTGTGCCGGCTCCTCTCTATAGTCGGTGGACTCAGGAGTACGGTAAGTACAACCACAAGATCCAGATGCGTTACCTTCCGGTTGGCACCAGCGAAGGGATCAAGCAGATTTCGCACGGGGCGGGCGATTTTGGCGCCGGGGAAGCTCAACTTACGGAGAAAGAGCGGAAAGACGGCGGTTTGATCGAACTGCCGGTCGTTCTCATCGGAATCGTTCCTATTTACAACCTTCCCGGTTTGCGCCAGGGGCTTCGGCTTTCGGGCGAAGTATTGGCGGAGATCTACCTTGGCGAAGTGACGACGTGGAATGCGCCACAGATCGAGAAGCTCAATCCGGAGATCAGTTTGCCGAATCTTCCGATCCAAGTGGTCAACCGGCCCGCAGGGAAAGGGTCCAACTACGTATTCACTGACTTTCTCTCCAAGGTCAGTTCGAAGTTTCGGGCGCAAATTGGAGCCACTGCTTCACCCAAGTGGCCGGTTGGTGCGCCGGCGGAGCGTAGTTCCGATATGGCAGACAAAGTGAAAGGCAACCCCGGCGCTATCGGCTACGTGGAGTATCAATACGCGGTAAAGGGAGATATTCCGCAAGCGGAAGTGCTGAATCCCGCCGGTAAGTTTGTGAAAGCTTCCAATGAAAATCTTGCTGCGGCGTGCCAGGAGGTGGAATCGCCGCGGTGGGATCGATTCGCCGCCTCGCTGACCAATGCACCCGGAGCGGATGCTTTTCCTATTACCAGCTTCAGCTGGGTTTACCTGCGAACCAAGTCCAGCGATTCTACTCGCGCGGCCGCGTTGGGTAATCTGTTGAATTGGATATACACGGAGGGCCAGCAATTTGCGACTCAAGAAGGCTACGCCGAACTGCCTTCGCCCCTGCTGGAAGCTCTGCGAAAGAAAGCCAAAGAATTACAATAGCCTGCTGTCCGGAACCTGATTAAGATTCGGGTGCATTTTGAAAAAAAAGACTCGTATCAGGGCATGCCTTCAGGCACGCTGGCGTAGCGCGGTTTCTAACCGGCTTCAGCCGCTGGGCCGTGGCAAGCCCCAGCGGCTAAAACCGCTCGTCCCTGAGCCTTGGTCGGCATCGCCGAAGCGATGCCCTGATACGAATCTTTTTTTCAAAATGCACCACTACAAGATTCGCTGTGCTTCACTTAGGAGGAATTTTGCGAGCTTGCTACATTTTCGCTTGCCTTGCAGGGCTGACGGCTCTGGCCCTGGCGCAACAACCGGCAATGCCGGCTAAAACTGGCGTGAGCCAGCCGTCTGCCGGTGTCTCCGCGGACTCCGTGCTGAAGGAAATGTTCGAGGCGAAGATTAAAGTGGAATGGGATGCGCTGAAGAACAAGGACAAGAAAGCGTATGGCGATTTGTTAGCCGACGACTATCAGGGTGTGGAAGTCGATGGCAGGGGCGAGCGAAACAAGATCCAGGCCGTGAACGAATTGGCCGAAACGAATATCTACAACTATACGTTTTCGGGCTTCAAGCTGATTCCTGTGGGGCCGGATGCGGCCCTGGTCATCTACGAGGTGACCGAACAATTCCCTCCAACGGCGCAAGTGCGCTATTCACGGGTGTATATCAGCGAACTCTGGATGAAGCGCGCCGGGCCATCGCCCGGACAATCGTCTGGGAAATCGTCCGAGCAATGGAAAGAAGTGCATTACCAGGAAACTCACGTCAAGTAGGTTTTTCTGGCCGCAGCGATTGATTGCAACCGGCGCAATCGCGTTTTCATCGCATCTGGTGAGAGGAGAATATCCATGAGGAAATTCTGGTTCGTGCTGCTGCTTTCGGGCAGCTTTCTCCTGGCGCAAGACAGCACTCCCGCCAACACCCAGCAAGAAGTGAAAGCTTCGAAAGGCGAGATCACGGTACAAGGGTGCGTTGGGCGATCCAGCGGCGACTACATACTCACCAAGCAGGATCCCGGTGTGACTTACGAACTGCACGCTACTGGCAAAGCCAGGCTTGGCCAGTACCTGGGGCAACGAGTGGAAGTAATCGGCAAGGAATCACCGACGCTGAGCACGAGCTCGGACGCCCTGAACAAGACGGGGTCTGCTAGTTCAGTGACCATCAATGTAAGAGTGATCAGGACGGTCGATAAAGAATGTGTGGCGCGGTAGTCTGGGGCCGCAGTGTTAGTCGCAGTCCGGGGGCATGGCCGAGATCTCGGATTCCGAGTCGCAGGGAGGTTTTTTCTTGGCCGGCTCGAATCGGGACGGGCGATTGTAGCGGAGAATCCATAGGCCGTCGTTGTTGGTAAGGTAAATCAACCCGTGACCGCCGTCGGGAAGAAGACTGGTGACTTTGTTGAAGGTATCGAGCGTCTTCGGATTGCGGGGGTCGGTGAGATCGAGGACTCGGACCGTTTCCGTGGGATGATCGGTATTGGTGAGCGTGGTTGGAGTTTTTTCCGGAGCCTGCGCAATCGCGACGTCAGGGCTGACGATCTCTAAATTTCCGGCGGTTGCCTGCTCGGACTGTGCAGTGCGCTTCAGCAGGTTCGGCTGATCGGGTTTGCTGACATCCACAATCATGAACCCTTGCTTGGCGGCTTGTTGTACGTACAAATACTGCTTGCCGTTTTCCTTCTGCAACAACATCTGGCTTCCCGTTGCCTGCGGCAAAGGCAGGTGAGCGATTACGGTGGCAGGAACGTCAGTGGGTTTGGACGCGGGTTGTTCGCTCGCGGCTGCTAGACCGACCGTCAACAGCAGAAGCGACGGCACGAGGGGATAGATGCGCTGCAGTCGTTTAGACGAGAACTCCATAAGTCACTTCGATTCTCGACGCGAAACGGCGGGTGCGCTTCGCGTCTGAGCCAACTATACCATCGCGGGTAGCAAACTGCTTATTTGTTCATCGCTCGTTGTTCATTACTTATTGTTCTGCGACGACGCCAACGCAACCATTGGCGCTCTGGGTCGTGCAGATCGTGCCAGCCTGCATGGGCACGAACGCGTGATTCGTACTCGGGTCGACGGCGATGCTGTGCGAGTTGGAGCCAGTGGGAAAGTTCACCAGCCACTGATTGGTTCCGGCATCAATAACGCCCATTGCTGCACCCGTAGGCAGATCCCGGGCCGCTAGGTAGTACTTGTTGTCACCCGGGTTGTACCAAATTTCGTCGACACCACCGGTGTTGTAAATTTGCACACAGTTGACCATCGGCTGCGACACGCAGTTGATGGTGTTGCCCGGCGCATCATTAATTACGTACTCGTTGGGAGGGAAAGCTTCGCCGTCATGGTCGGCGCACCCGACGAGGTAGTTATTTCCTGGACCTTGCACGATGCTCGTAGGCATGCAATTCGGCGTAATAATACTGTTGATTACTACCGGTCCGTTCCCGGTTCCGAGCTGCAGATCGATTTCATCAACGCTTCCAATCGTGGTAGTCGCGATGGAATTCGAATTGGTCAGCAACACGTGATTAGTAGCCTCATTGAAGACCATGGCTCCCAGGCCGGCTGGAGCAATGGCACCGGAGCAAGTGGCGTCTGAGAATGGCGGCGTCTGGGTGCCGGTAGCGTTGGCTGACGCATTGGAACCCACGCAATACGTGCCGTTGACATAGCTAACAATCGGGCCGTGATGGCACGGGATGGTGTACAACGTGCCCGACAACGGCGTCACACCGATTCCTGGGACCATTGACGCTGCAGCCGATCCGGAAATACCACTGAAGGTTTGTGGATTCGAAGGATCCGGGCAGGGGAATGTGGCTCCAACGTTATCGACCGGGACGGTACCCGTGAGCCCGACACCACCTGATGCGCCTCCACCCGCGCCGTCGTAATAGATTTGGCCAATGACGCAACTGGGTGGATTGAAGGAAGCACCGGCCTGCGGGATCACCCAGGTTTGCGAGAATCCCTGGGACGGATACGTGGGAAAATCAGTGGGATCAGGACCAGTTTGTGCGGCTGCGGCATAGGGGCCGTAGGGGTAGGTCTGATCGATGGGCAAACAGTGCTGCTGCTGGAGAGTGCCCGTTTTGGTGACGATATTGGTTACGTCGAAGAATGAGACAAACGGAAGGCCGGGATCGCCGTTGATGATGGCGAGAACCTGATGCGTCGCTCCCGCGGAGTCGGTCACTGTCCCAAACGCCTGCTCGTCGCCGCGATCATCGCCGCAATCGGCGGCGGAACCGGCTTCGCCGTTCCATGAGGAAACGCAGGGTGCGATACCGAGCGGGCCATCGTAATCGGCCGAGACTCCGGTGGGAATGGCGGCGACTACGGTGGGGGGAGTGGGCGGATTCGTGCTCAGATTCATTGTGGTCAGATCGAAGACAAGAAACGAAGAGCTGCCATTGCCCACAAAGAGGAATTTGCCGTCGAGAGTGGTCGTGTTGCCGTCGGGGCCGGACATGGGATTCACACCGTTGGCACGCGCGGCGCAGCACTGCGCACCGGGAAATCCGCCGAAGTTATGGTTTGCGCCAAAACCGGTGCCCAGGTGGAAGGTCAATCCCGCAGGCTCTGGCGGGGTCTGGAGAGCAGCGGTGGACAGATCCGACCGGCATCCGAAGCGCGTGAAATTGCCAAAGACGTCGATGATGGGTGGAATCACGTCCAATGATGGATTGGTTGTGGGACCAGGGACTTGAAAACACGGGCTGGCTCCGTTGCCGGCGTCAGTGACGGCGTTGGATCCCTGGATTGCGTTCACTGCGATGTTGGTCGAGGTGTCGATGACCACCATGGCGAGGCCGACTCGGTCGGAGATGTAATCCAGGTAAGGGCCTCCGGTACCGGTCACGTTGGGCGCGATTGTGCTGATGTCGAAGGAGTTGAACGGACCGCCGGGTTCGCCGGTGGGATTGTGCTCCGGCACGGGGATGACGTTGACAACGGCATAGCTGCCATTGACCGTCGTACCGCAAACGGGACAATTCGGCGTGGTGCCGCAGCCGCTCAGAAACACAAACAAACCGGTGAGAAGAATAGTAAGAAGAATCCTCGGTCTCATTCGAATTCCCTCCTGCGATTTCCCTTCGGGACCACCCTGCGGGCCAGCCCCGGCGTTTACCGAACCGTTAATCGTTTCATCCAGCGATACTCGGGCGGACTAGAACCTGAACTGCAATTGCTGCAAGACCACGTAGTAGTTCTGTGGCACCGCGCCGATTGTGCTGGGATCCTTCAACTGATCGATACCCAGATTCACGGAGTACTTGACCCAATAATTCGGAAACCAGTTGAGCCCCACGGTGTACTCGAAGGTGTGGTAATCAAACGTGGGCACATAACCCGGAGTGTAATAATTCAGGTAATTCGCGCCCGGTTCCTTGGCTTCGATGCCCATGAAGCGGACACCGACTCCCCAGGCTCCCCACCCGCGTCCTTTGCCGCCCGGAGTGTCGGGGCCAAACAAAGGGTTATTCACACGGGGAGTGCCGTTTTCCGGCTGTTTCTCTCGCGTGATCATATAGGTCGAGCTGACGTCCCAAGACTTGGCGATGATAGAGGGAAGACTCAGAAACCCAAGGCCTCCGGCTTGCTCGGAGCCGACATTGTTGCGGGACATGTTGAGCTGATCGAATTCGCCGCGCAGAGAGAACCCCGACTTGATGTAAGTAAACTCACCGTTGTAGCGCTGAACGGGTCCGTTGATGGCGAACTGTGGGAAGAAGGTATAAGCGGCATCGGGCAGGGTACCGCTGAAACTTTGATCCCCGGAAAGACCGCGGGAACGTCCGCGGTCAGCAGCTCCGCCAAAGGCAAGTTGCTTCAGCCATTCGTTCTTGGACTTGCGCCACAGGTAGAAGCGAAGCCGTCCCACGACTTCCGGTTGATTGGTAGTGTTAGCGATCGCGTAACCCTTGCCGTTGAATGCACCTACCCAGTACTGCACGACTCCACCGTCAATATCGCCATGCAACGCGACGCCGGGACTGCGGTAAGCGGAGGCCGCTGACGGATACAGCATTGACTGGAAGCCGCGTTCTACGAAATCCAGGTTGGTGGCGCCGGTTCCAGCTTCTTGCGCGAATGGCGTCTTGAACTGGCCGGCCTGGAATTGGAACTCGGGACGGATTCTTACGTTGAGATAAACGTCGCGCACGACAGAGCCGGTAGTAGAGGCGGCATCGGTGAGCAGCGCGAAGTCGAAGTGGGAACCGTAATTGCCCTGAAAACCGAAGCGAGCGCGGCGCAAAATAAATGTGTCGGCGGGCGAGCCGTCGCCCTTGTAGGCGCGATAGTCGTTATCCACGTATCCGTAAGGACTGATGCTGAACTGTCCATCCGCACTCTTGATGAAAAAGTGTTCCCCGTTCCATCCTGCCGTGAGTGGAGCGTCTTTCTTGGGCGCGGGTTGGGCCTGTTCCGCCACCACGACCGGGGGCTCAGTCTCCCGGAGCACTGCGTTCATCAGATGAGCACCGCCCTGGCCGGGAGTTGCCACCGGCTGGGCATTGCTTTGCACTGGAGCAGAGTCTGCCACGGGCCGAATCTGGACCGCGGCATTGCCGGTCGCAGCATTTCCGGTAGAACCTGTGTTGGTCGTGCTTGCGTTGGTAGTACCTGTCTTGATTCCCGCCAGCTTTTCGACCAGAGCTTTCAGTTCCTCAATCGTCTGGCGCTGCGCTGCAACTTCGGCGCGCAGCTGGTTAACCTCTTCCTTCGTGGCACTCACGGAGGTCGATCCGTCGGTCTTACTGCCAGGGTCGGTGCTTTGAGCGTGGGCGAGCGAACCTGGCGCCATGAAACCGATTAGAAGGACGAAAAGTGCTGTTAGCGAGCGCATGTGTCTCCTCTCCCGCAATACCTTGAAAAACGGGCCTCTCCTCAAGACATGCGGACAAGCAGGCCGTGCGCTGCCTTGTCCGTTCTGGGCGACGAATCAAAAAAATAGTATTGCGACTGAAACTTTATAGGTATGAAAAGCAGACCAGTTACGTGGGCGGGTTTATCACATCAAACTGTGGGAAGTCAAGAAAGTTTCTTCAGGCCGCGGGTGGTGATAACTTCTGAGACCACGACTTACATATGAGTAAGTTTACTCAAGAGTAAAATGTCAGCGTTTGTAAAGAAGTCACCAGATCACGGGCATCCGGTTCCGCTGCTGGTCATCCGCTGTCGCCTTGTACGTCGCTCGGCGGTAGTGGCTCGGTTTGAAGTTTCGAGCGTGGCGTCATCTGAGCGTAGCCTCGAGGGTCGTGCCTTGGGAGTTCCCCTTCGGCTTCGCTCAGGGCAGGCTCTCCCGCGGCTGAAGTGCGCCGCGGTTCGGGATGACGCAGGAGCGAAGATTCAAACTGAGCCACTGCCCGAGACTCAGCCACTGCCGGTCCGGCAGAATATTTGCCAGGGTCTTGACAACGGGGGTATACTCCGTGCGATGGATGGTCCGCTTATCGGACCACTTGCGAATGGGAACGCCGCTCAAATCCGACTTCGAGGTTGTTCGAAGGAACAAGGTCTACGAAGAAGTCGCCAAGCAAATCGAACGTCTGATTCTAAAAAAACTGAAGCCCGGTGACAAACTGCCCTCGGAACGCGAGTTGGCAGAGTTGCTGCAGGTGAGCCGCAGTTCGATTCGGGACGCGATTCGAGGCCTGGAAATGATGGGCCTGGTGGAACCGCGCCAAGGCGCCGGGACCATTGTTTGCGAACTATCAGCCGGGTCATTGGTTCATCCTTTTGCGAATTCCCTCAAGCACCGTCAGGAGCTGGTGAGCGAACTTCTGGATTTTCGGAAGATGCTAGAACCGCCGCTCGCCGCCCGGGCCGCGACAAATGCTTCTCCCGAGGAAGTTGCCGAGATGGAAGAGATTTTACACCGGCAAGAAGAGAAGCTGGCTCAGGGGGATCTCGCTATCGCGGAGGACGCGGAATTCCACTACAGCGTTGCTTTGGCTTCCGGGAACAGTGTCGTGCTCAAGGTGCTCGACACCGTCATGGACTTGTTGCGCGACACGCGCGAACGTTCTTTGCAGGTGGAAGGACGCCCGCAAAAGTCGCTATCCGGCCACCATCGGATCCTGGCTGCGATCAAGCGTCACGATCCGGAAGCGGCAAAGGTGGCGATGCGGCGGCACCTCGAAGATGTCGAGGAAATCGTACTTAGTAAGTTTTGATCAAGGTAAGTTTTAACCAGACAAGTTTTGATCAAGCAGTTTTAACCGAGCAGGTTTTGATCAACCCCACGCGATGACGGAAATCGACACATCGGCTCTCACGGCAACCCTGACACTGCGCGTCGCGGAGGCTCGCGTTGAGGACGTCGGCCACGCCATTGCGCGACTCGCGCCCGCCGACCTGCGCCGTCTGGGCGCTCGAGCGGGCGATGTGCTGAAGATCAGTGGCGCCGGAATCGGTGTGGGACGGGCCGAGCTTTCTGACGATGGCTACGAGGGCATGATCCAGATCGACGGCACGTGCCGCAGTAATTGCGGCGCCGGGTTACAGGAGGAAGTGACGGTGGCGCTCGTCGAGCACCAGCCGGCCGTGGCCATCCGCGTGTCGCCATTGTGGGTGGGCGCAGCGCCGGCGACCATCGCTCCGGACCGGATGCTCGAGGATCTGCTGGGTGTGCCGGTTATCGCGGGCTGTGCGGTGCGGGTGCCGACGTTTGCGAAAGCGGTGAACTTTCAAGTAGTGCGCACGATTCCCTCGGGACCGGTTGTGATTGGGAAGCGCACCGACATCCGGGTGGTGGAAGGCGAGCAGCCGGCGTCGCGCGCCCCAGCGGTGTCGTATGAGGATATTGGAGGACTGGAGCGCGAAGTCGCTCGGGTGCGCGAAATGGTGGAGCTGCCGCTGAAGCATTCGCGCATCTTCGAGCGGTTGGGAATTCTTGCGCCGAAGGGCGTGTTGTTGTACGGACCGCCGGGTACGGGCAAGACCCTTTTGGCCCGCGCCGTTGCTGCCGAAAGCCGCGTGCACTTTATTCACCTCAACGGCCCCGAGATCATGCGGAAGTTCTATGGCGAGAGCGAAGCCAAGCTCCGCGAGGTCTTTGAGGAGGCGGCGCGGCACGCGCCGGCGATTCTGTTCATTGACGAGATCGATGCGGTGGCTCCCAAACGTACCGAAGTGGCCGGCGAGGTCGAAAAGCGTGTCGTGGCTCAGCTTCTCAGTCTGATGGATGGATTTGTCGCGCGCGGCCAGGTCATCGTCATGGGTGCGACTAATATTCCGGAGGTGCTTGACCCGGCGCTGCGGCGTCCGGGGCGCTTCGACCGCGAAATCGAAATCGGGGTTCCCAACACTCAAGCGCGGCTGCAGATCCTGAGGATCCACACGCGCGCCATGCCGCTCGCGCCCGACGTCGACCTGCAAGAGATCGCAGAACATTCCCACGGCTTTGTCGGCGCCGATTTGGAAGCGTTGGGGCAGGAAGTCGGCATGATTGCCTTGCGCAGTTTCCTCGCAGCGGTTCCACTCGAGGCGGGCGGCACTGCGCCGGCTGAACTCGAGTCGCTGCAGGTGACGCGGAACGATTTTCTCGCCGGTCTGAAGGAAGTGGAGCCCAGCGCGACTCGCGAATTCTTTATTGAGAAAAGCGCCTCGACGTTCGCCTCCGTCGGAGGGCTCACCGAGGTGAAGCGGGTTCTCGATACCGTGGTCGAGCACGCTCACATGAACGACGGAATCTATGAGCAGGTGGGATTGGCGCCACCGCGGGGCATCCTGCTGGTTGGACCGTCCGGTACTGGTAAAACCGCCATGGCGCGAGCGCTCTCGGGTGAGAAGCAGCTGCCGCTCATCGCCATTGACGGTCCGCAGCTTTATTCAAAGTGGTTGGGCGAATCTGAAAGAGCGCTACGCGAGGTGTTCAAGAAAGCGAGACGTGCGGCGCCGTGCATCCTGTTCTTCGACACCATTGATGCGGTCGCTCCAAAGTTCGGCGCCGATCAATTCGGCACAGACATCTATCAAAGGATTCTCAGCCAACTGCTGCGTGAGATCGATAACTTGCGCGACGTCAAAGGAGTGATTCTGCTGGCAGCGACCAATCGTCCGGAGCGGATCGAGCCAGCGCTGTTGCGCAGCGGGCGCTTCGACTATATTCTGCCGTTCGCCAAACCGGACGCTGCCGATCGCGCGGCCATTATGCGGCTGTGCTGCCGGCGCGTGCCGCTGACGCCCGATGTCGATTTCGAGGAGTTCGCCGGCCGGATGGAAGGGCTTACTGGTGCCGATATCGAGAGCTTGTGCAAGAAGGCTACGTTATCGGCGATTGTTGAATTTCAGGACGGCACGCGGCGCGTGCCTTTCGTCGTCTTGCGGAGCGATTTTCTGGCGGTTCTTGAGTCCGATCGTGGTAGTGCCAAGCAATTTAGGAAATCGGATGCGATGAGCAACGGTAGCAACGGTGCCGGGGACTCGTGCCCCGACGCTTCTACGAATTACGACGCTTCTACGAATTAAGAAGACGAGGGTTGATCATGAGTTACACGGAACTTACCGTTTGGACGCGCGGCATCATTATGGACAAAGAAGGCCGCGACATCGTCAATTCCGTATCCGCATCGGCGCGGCAGGAAGGCAAGTTCGCGCAGGCTATGGAGAACTACGTCGACAATCCTGACCGCACGAATGCCCCGACACGCAAGTATTGCCGGGTGAGCGACCAGGTGCTCGAGAACGAGCTCACCTACGAAAACGAGCATCCCAACATTGTCGTACTGGTCGAGGGGACCATGGTGAAAGGTTGGGATTACATGCGCGGGATGCCGCCGGGTGGAACGTTGGTGATCAACACGCACTACACGCCGGAGTACATGATTCGTTTCGTGCCCGGCTCCGAGCGACTGGCCCAACTGGTCTGCGTGGATGCCGCTAAACTGGCCGACCACAAATGGCTCTATTACCGGCTGGGCGAGCTCGGTCTCGACCGCCTTTCCACCGAGGGGGCAGCCGAGCGCAACAAGGCGATCGCGCCTGATATCGCCGCTCCGCTCATTGCAGCTGTGATCAAGACTACGGGCATCGTCAAGATGGAGACGATTGAGCCGATGATCGCGAACAAACATGCATTCCAAATGGCACTCGACGAATTGCACATCATGCGGCTGAATCCGGTAGCTGCGTAGGAGAGGACTACATGTCGACTAAAGGCACACGCATTCCCGATTGGCTTACCGTCCCGTTCGCGGGCATTACTCCTGCGCCCTCGCAGGAAAAAGGGCAGGACCTTTTTCCCACCGGAAATTGGCGTGCGATCCGGCCGGTGTACCGCGACAAGTTGCCGCCCTGCAATAACGCTTGCGGAACCAACGAAAAGATTCAGGGCTATCTCGACCTGGTGAAGCGCGGCAAGTATCTGGACGCCTATGCGCTCATCAAAGAAGACATGCCGTTCCCGTCGGTTACCGGGCGCGTCTGTTACCACCCATGCGAGCAAGCGTGTAACCGCGGCAAGTACGATGAGGCCATCTCCATTCGAGCAGTTGAGCGGTTTCTCGGCGATCTGGGACAGGCACTGACGTATGACGTGGTGAAACCCGGGAAGCCCAACGGGAAAAAAGTTGCCGTCGTCGGATCGGGACCGGCCGGCCACAGCGCGGCATACCAACTGGCGCGCCTGGGTTACAAAGTGACCATTCTCGAGAAGTCGCCAAAAGCAGGCGGACTCAATCGCGGCGGCATTCCGGATTGGGTGCTGCCGGCGCACGTGCTTGATCGCGAGATCGAGCGCCTCGTCGAGCTCGGGATCACGATTAAGACCAACGTCGAAGTCGGCAAAGACGTCACCTGGGACGATCTGAAAAAGGACTACGACGCTTGCGTTCTGGCCGTGGGCCTGACCGAGCCTAATAGCGTGCGGGCCGAGGGCGAGAATAAAGACGGCGTGCTTTACGGACTGCCGTTCCTGCGCGACATTGGAATGGGCACATCGAAGGTCAAGGTGGGCGCCCGAGTTGCTGTGATCGGCGGCGGAAATACCGCGATCGATTGCGCCCGCGAAGCGCTGCGGCAAGGCGCCGTGGAAGTGACGATGATCACGGTTGAGGCCAACCCCGAGGAGATGCCAGCCGTTCCGGAAGACATGCACGATATGCGGGAAGAAGGGGTTGAACTGTTGCACGGGCGAGCGGTGACCGCGGTGCTCGGCAACGGCAAGGTTGAGGCGTTGCAATTGCATCCGGCGCGCTTCTCCGGCGCCATCAACGCCTCACCGATTACCGTTAATCGAGAGGCTCCCGCGGAGCGCTTCGCGGTCGACAACGTAATCATCGCGGTGGGACAGCGGGCGGCGCTTGGTTGGTTGCCGGATGAGTTCAAGACTGAGCGCGGGACCATCAAGATCGACCGGTTCGGACGTTTGGGCGACACAAACTTCTTTGCGGCCGGCGATGTGGTGCAGTTAGGTGCGGGTCAGCCGCTGATGGTGGTGAACGCCGTTGGCGACGGCAAGCGCGTCGCATTCAACCTGGACAAGGCGCTGCGCGGAGAGCCGTTGCAGCCGCGCACCGTTGCCGTCGACGTCATCTTCGATCTGAACCGCATGAACATGACGTATTTCCCGCACTTCCCCCGAGTGCAGCAAACCCTGCTGCCGCCAGCAAGCCGACGCAAGACCCAGGACGAAGTGATTCAGGCGTTTTCCGAAGAGCAGGCGATCGAGGAGGCCAGCCGCTGTTTCAGTTGCGGCACCTGCAACGCCTGCGACAACTGTTACCTGGTCTGCCCGGAGCCGTGCATCGTGCGCGACGCTCGTTCCAACGGTCTGTATAAAATTCTGGTGGACTACTGCAAAGGTTGCCGAGTGTGCATCGAGGAATGTCCGACGGGCTGCCTCGAGGGTGTGCCCGAACTCGACTTCGATACCGGTGTGGTGCGAATGGACACCGCGTTTGCTATCTCGCCGGGGTTGCACGGGCGGCAGGCGGAAGAGTTGAGAAATTTAGGGGAGCGGCCGGCGAAGAATATTTAAAAATCGGGAGTGAGAACCTCGGAGTGAGAACCATGGCAACGATGACCGAAAGAAAAAAGAAGACGGTCCGGATCAACGGCTGTGTGGCCTCGGCGCAGGCCGCTAAGTACGCCGACGTCGATGTGATTGCGGCCTACCCGATCCGGCCTTACACGGCGACGATGATGGCGCTGGCGCAAATGGTGGCCAACGGAGAACTAGACGCCGAATACATTGTGGCCGACAGCGAGCACTCGCAATTGAGCATCGCGCACGGTGCGGCCTCGAGCGGCGCGCGCACTTTCACCGGCAGTTCGGGTGTGGGCGTGCAGTTCGCGTACGAACTCTATTCGCCGATCTCGGGCAGCCGTATGCCGGTGCAGATGATGATCGCCGACCGTACGCTCGATCCTCCGGGCGATTTCGGTTCCGAACATACCGACGCGCTGTCGACGCGCGATATGGGATGGCTGATGGGCTGGTCGTGCGATGCCCAGGAAGCGTTCGATAATCACCTGATCGCCTATCGGATCGGCGAGGACCCGCGTGTGCTTTTGCCGCAGATGGTGTGCCAGGATGGCTTCTTTGTTTCGCACATTACGGGCGACGTCGATTTGCCCGACCCGGGCCAGGTAAAGGAATTCTTGCCGCCGTACAAGCACCCGTACCCGCTTGATCCGCGGCATCCGGTGTCGCACGGTCCGCAGATCATGCCCGAGCAGGGTCCGCCGCTTCAGTTAGAGCGGGCGCGCGCCATGGAAGGTGCGATGGAGGTTATTGAGCAGGTCCACGAGGAGTTCGCACAAATTTTCGGACGGCGGTACGACCCGTGGGTGGAAGAGTTCATGACTGACGACGCCGACGTGGTGTTTTTCCTGCAGGGCGCGCACGCGGTGACGGCGCGTTTCGCGATTCAGCACATGCGCGACAAGGGATTGAAAGTCGGCATGGCGCGGCTGCGAACTATCCGTCCGTACCCAACCGACCGTGTGAACGAGATTCTCAGCAAGTTCAAAGTGGTGGGCGTGATCGAGACCAACATGGGACTGGGCAGCGTGAGCAGCGGGGGTTCGCTCTATGCTGAGGTCTGCGCGGCTCTTTATGAAAGTCAGCAGCGCCCGCTTGTGCTCTCATTCATGGCCGGCATGGGCGGCGAGGCGATCGTGTTGAAGGAATTCTATTGGATGACCCAGAAAATGCTGGACGCTCAGAAGCGTGGGAAGATCGAAAAGCGCACGCATTGGGTCGGATTCGAAGAGTAGAGTAGCAGGAGGGAATCATATGGCAACTATTGAAGTAGAGCGACAGATACTGCCGATTCTGGGCAGCCCGAATCAGGGAGCGCGTTTTTTCAACCCTGAATTACCGTCGTCCGAGCCCTTCGTCCCCGGCCACCGCACATGCGCCGGCTGCGGGCCTTCCATCCAGTACCGGATGACTAGCAAGGCCGCAGGTGACAATACGATCCTCGTGGGACCGACCGGCTGCATGTATGTGGCGAACAGTTCGTATTTGTGCACGCCCTACAATGTGCCTTGGGCGCATACGCAGATTGGCAGCGCGGGCAGTTTTACCGCCGGCGTCGCGGCCGCCTATGAAGCCATGATCCGAAAGGGCAAGTGGAAGGGCGCCTTTCCGAACATTATTTGCGAGGCGGGCGACGGCAGCGCGTCCGACATCGGCCTGGCTTCGATTTCCGGCGCGCTCTATCGGAATCACGACTGCCTGATTATCTGCTACGACAACGAGCAGTACGCGAACACCGGCATCCAGGCTTCTTCTCGTACGCCGTATGGCGGCATGACGACGTTCTCACCTCCCGGCCCCGAGGTTCCCGAGGGCAAGAAGCTGTTTCCCAAGGACCTTGCCCGCATGATGGCGGCTGGCCATCCGCACTGCTATGTGGCGACCGCGAGCGTGGGCTACCCCATCGACCTGATGAACAAAGTACGCAAGGGACTGAACCACAAGGGCGCTGCGTACCTGATGGTCTACACTCCGTGCCAGAAGGGCTTCGTGTATGAGACGCCGCGCTCGATTGATCTGGGCCGGTTGGTCGTCGAATGCGGACTTTACCCGATCTGGGAGTGGGACCCGGAGAAGCGCGCTTTCAATTACAGCTTCCGTCCGCAGAACATGCGGCCGGTATCGGAGTACTTGAAATTGCAGGGACGCTTCGGCCACCTGCACGCCGAGCACATCGCCAAGTTGCAGAATTTTGCCAACGAGCAATGGCGAATGATGGGTGTCGCGTTGCCCGAGGCGTTGATTCAGGCCGCGGATGCGAAAAACCTGGTGAATATGGCGTCAGCGGTGGAAGCTGCGGTGGTGGCGCAAACGATATGAATGCCAAAGTGACCCCTCCGCCTGCCGCCGCTGAAGCGCAGGAAAGCTATATCGTCAGCGAAGGCAAGAAGCGCGGGTCGTCGCGCGATGTACGGCCGGAAGCGGCGTTCGACCGCTACTATACGGTGCTGCGCGTGCATGCGGGCGACGCTATTCTCACGGACAACTGGCACACGAATGAAGTGCTGGATCACGCGCGCAACAACTTCGAGGGATACACGTTCGCGATGCGCACGCTGGAGGCCTGGGGCGCGATGATCGAAAACGATCACCGTGCCCATTACACGGCCGGCGGGCGAGTGTGGGTTCTGGATCTGGAGCCCTCAGAAGGCAAGAAGAAGCGGCTGCCCGGCACCGGAGCCGGCAAGAAGTAGCGCCACGCTTGCGCCGCATCCTGCTCATCGACGATACGCCGGAGATTGCCGAGCTTCTGACGTTTGCGTTGCACGACCTGGGCTATGAGGTCGTCGCGGCAGGCTATACGGACACCGTCAACGAGTTGGTTCTGGAGCAACGGGCCGAGGCGGTTGTGCTCGACTGCTCCGCCTTCGACATGAGCGAGGCGCTCTTCGACATGGTGCGCCACCATCCGGATCACGCCGAGCTTCCCATCGTCATCATCAGCGACACACCAGAGATAGCTGACGTGAGCCTGCGTTCCCGGAACGCGCGAAAAGTTTTGCTGGTGCCCAAACCGTTCACTGGGTCGCAGGTTGCACGCGCTCTCGATCAGCTCCTTGAATAAATTACTCCTGGAATAAATTTGGGAATAAATTTGGATCAATATGCCCTTGTGGAGCATGGACGATTGGCAATACCTGGAGCGCGAGGTCGTCACCGACCCGCAGGGTAGGCAGTGGACTGCTGCGCTGATGGACGTTCTGGGTCAGGCAGGGGATCCGGACATGCCCAACAAGTTGCTCGAGATTCAGTATTCGTCGGGCCGGTATTTCACGCTGATTTACGCCGACGGTGGAGCGCTGCAGCGGGAACGTGGCTATGCGTCACTCCAGGAGGCCACGAGCGCATACGGAGAGATGTTGGTGGGCCTTATCGATGGCTCCCTCGATCCATCACAACCGGTGTTCCGCGAGGATCTGGAAGATTGAAGTCTCGAAGATTAATTGTCTATCGACCTGGATCCAGATCTCTCATCACGACGTGAAGTACCTGCCCGGCCTGTCGCGCATCGCGCTCGGAAACCATTGGCTTCGGGCTGCTCCCAGGGTTGTTCTCGTGATCTCGATACGTCCGAGCGACTGCTGGCAGGCGGGCGCATCCGCTGCGAATCAGTCCGGCCTTCTCGGCGACGGCGAGCCGCGTATCAAACGACCAATCGGCAATCTTTCCTGTGGGGATAGCCGAGCCTGTGGGGATGCCCGACGCCGCCAGCGCACTCAGCCCGGTGTGTTTCAGTGCGTCGGTCACAATGGCCTCCAGAATTCCGCAAGAAGTGCGCAGCGCCAGATCGTAGTCTTGTTGCTCGAGGGCGCGTCGACTATCGATGTAAGCCTGCTCGACAACCGGCCGGAGCTCGGGGTTGTGTACGAACTCGAATCGGTGAGGAGGCGGCGCGGATGCGGAAACGACCGGGCTACCGTCCATGCCCATTTGTGAGAGCGAGGCCACGGCTTGCTCAAGGACGTCAAGCAGCCGATTGACGATTTCTGCCGGCGCTGCACCTTCGGCTGCACGGCCGTCTGCCGCACGCATCAGGAAGGCTTCACTAAACGACCGGGCAAGCCAATGGGCCTTGCTGCCACCAGACAATTCATTGACGGTGATCCCACAGTCTTGCTGCCAGAGGCGAGTGGCAGCGATCTCCGAGCTGTTGGAGGGATCGGTCGCCAACGCCTCCCCAAGCTGACGGCCGCGGTGGATCAGGCCCTGGAGGTGGGATAGGTGCGTCTCGATCTGCGTTCGCAGGCTTTCATTTATTGGCATCGGCAGTGGCACCGGCATCGGCATTGGCTTCGGCATCGGTTAAGTCTCGCGTCACCGGTCTCGCCGTTTTGGGCGGTGGTGCAGTTTGAATTTTCAAGCGTTGCGTCATCCCGCGCGGAGCCGGGCTCCTCTGAAGAAAAGCCCAGGCGGAGCGAGGGATGTCCCTGAAAATTGTGCCTTGGGAGATCCCTCCCGCGGCTGAACTGCGCCGCGGTTCGGGATGACGCAAGGGCGATGATTCAAACTGAGCCACTACCCCGGGTAGTTCTTGACAGGCCGGGACGGTCATGGTACATTCCCTGCCGCAAGTGGTTCGATCAGTGGACCAGTATATAGTACGGGTTCGCTGTGGGCCAATAGTTTCGAGTTCACGCCCGCATGGGGTGATCTGGCCCGATTCGTTCCGGCAGTGCGCTGTTCACGTCTAAACGCGCCGTCACAGGGGTCGAGCTATGCCTTCATCCACAGCCTCTCTTATTCACCCGTCCCGTATTATCAATCGTTGGGTTCAGTTGGTTGCCGGCATCGTTGCGATGATGGCCATCGCGAACCTTCAGTATGCCTGGACTCTTTTTACCAAGCCCATACAAGCTCATCTGCACGTTTCGCTGGTCGCGGTGCAATGGACCTTTACTTTGTTTGTCGCGATGGAAACCTGGCTCGTACCTTTTGAAGGATACCTGGTCGATATAATCGGACCCCGATTGATGCTGGGTGCGGGCGCGATCATGGTGGGATTGGGCTGGATCGGTTCCGGCCAGGCGGAGACGATCAATACGCTTTACTTCTGGTACGGAGTAGGCGGTGTGGGCGCTGGCATGGTTTATGGCGGGGCCATTGGGAACGCGCTGAAGTGGTTCCCTGATCATCGCGGTTTGTGCGTCGGCTTGACAGCTGGAGCTTTCGGCATCGGCACTGCGACGACGATCTCTCCTATCGCGGCTATGCTGAAAGTTTCGGGCTACCAGCATACGTTCATCGTTTGGGGAGCTATTCAGGGAGTTGTTGTACTGGCCGCTTCTCTCTTTCTGGCCAGGCCCCCGGTGGGATGGACGCCACCCAACTGGAAAGAGAAAGAAGCGAAGATCAAAGCCAAAGTAAATACCTCGGCCATCGACTTGACGCCTTTGCAAATGTTGCGCGAGCCGTCTTTCTATGTCATCTATTTGATGATGACCATGTTGGCTTTTGGTGGTTTGGTGGTCACCGCACAACTCAATCCGATGGCTTCCTCCTACCACGTGGATAATGTCGTCGTGGCCTTCGGCATGACGGCATTGGTGCTGGCCATCACCGTTGACCGGCTCCTTAACGGACTGACGCGTCCCTTCTGGGGATGGGTGTCGGACAATATCGGCCGGGAGAATTCCATTTTCATCGCCTTCGTGCTGGAGGCGTTCGCCGTCTATGCTCTGCTCCAACTGATCAATCATCCCGTCTGGTTTGTCGCGTTGTCGGGACTGTGTTTCTTCGCGTGGGGCAATATTTTCTCCTTGTTCCCTGCGATCACCGGCGACTTGTACGGAAAGAAGTGGGCTACCACCAACTACGGGATTGTCTATACCGCTAAGGGAGTGGCTGCGGCCTTTGCCGGGCCTGGCGCCGCCTGGATGTATGCCAAAACCGGCTCCTGGACGAAGGTCTTCTGGGCGATGATCGTGTGCGATCTGGTCGCAGCGTTCATGGCGTTGCTGTGGCTGAAACCTATGGCAGCCCGAATTGTCAGAAATTCGGAGCAGCCCCCGGCTTCGGTTGCCAATATGGCCGGACCTATCAAAGCGCGAGGCGTGGCGTAGTTCTTCTTTTTGAGATTGAGCGAGGGTATTCGAGGCTGGGAACGAACACAGCTCCGTGTGACTATCGCTTCGCTGCTTGAATACGCTCTTCGAGCGCTTTCACCTCTAGCGCCAATCCTTCGGGAAGATGGGTGCCGAAGTGCGCAAAGTGCCCTTTGATGGATGGCAATTCAGCCAGCCAGCCGTCGATGTCGACACTGAGCAATTCCGCAACGTTCGCCGCGGGCAAGTCCAGACCGCTGGTATCGAGATCTGCGACCTCAGGAATCCGTCCGATCGGAGTTTCCTTCGCATGCACGCTGCCGTCGCAGCGCTCAAAGATCCATTTCAACACGCGGCTATTTTCTCCGTAACCCGGCCATAACAACTTGCCGTTCTTGTCCTGGCGAAACCAGTTGACGTAGAAAATCTTCGGCAGCTTGGACGCGCACAATCCAATCTTGAGCCAATGCGCAAAGTAGTCGCCCATGTGGTAGCCGCAGAAGGGAAGCATGGCCATGGGATCACGGCGCAACTGTCCAACCTTTCCGGTTATCGCAGCGGTGGTCTCGCTGCTGACCGTTGCTCCCAGGAAAGTGCCATGCTGCCAATTGAAGGCTTCGGTGACGAGCGGAACAATTCCCGCGCGCCTTCCACCGAAAAGGATCGCATCGATGGGCACACCCCTCGGATCCTCCCATTCGGGGGCGATCGCCGGGCACTGCTTCGCGGGAGCGGTAAAGCGCGCGTTGGGATGCGCCGCATTCCTTCCTGAGTCCGGGGTCCACTGCCGGCGCAGCCAGTCCACCAACGCGGATGGCTTCTGCTCGGTCATCCCCTCCCACCACACGTCGCCATCGAGCGTCATCGCACAATTCGTGAAGATGGAATTCCGGGTCATGCTGAGCATGGCGTTGGCGTTCGACTTCATGCTGGTGCCGGGCGCCACGCCGAAGAATCCGGACTCCGGATTGATGGCGTAGAGCCGGCCATCCGTTCCGATTTTCATCCATGCAATGTCGTCGCCGATCACTTCCACTTTCCAGCCTGGAATGGTCGGGATCATCATCGACAAGTTGGTCTTGCCGCAAGCCGAGGGAAAGGCGCCGGTCATGTACTTCACCTGACCCGATGGGCTGATCAACTTGAGAATCAGCATGTGCTCAGCCATCCAGCCTTCGTCGCGCGCCTGTACCGAGGCGATGCGCAGCGCGTGGCACTTTTTGGCCAGCAGGGCGTTGCCGCCGTAACCAGAGCCAAACGACCAGATCTCACGCGTCTCCGGAAAATGGCAGATGTATTTGTGATCTTTGTTGCAGCTCCAGGCTGCGTCCGGCTGATTGGGTAGGAGCGGAGCACCGACTGAATGCAGTCCGCGCACAAAATCGCCATCCGCGCCGAGAGCCTTGAGCACGCGGCTTCCGACCCGGGACATGATGTGCATGCTCACCACCACATATGCCGAGTCGGTGATTTCCACTCCGAACTTCGCAATCGGCGAACCGATCGGACCCAGGCTGTAGGGGATCACGTACATGGTGCGGCCCACCATGGAGCCGGCGAACAATCCCGCCAGCTTCTGCTTCATCTTCGCTGGGTCTTCCCAGTTGTTGGTCGGGCCTGCTTCTTCCTTGGTTCGTGAGCAGATAAACGTCCGATCCTCAACGCGGGCGACATCAGCAGGGTCGGAACGGACGAGCACGCTGTTGGGGCGCTTCGCGGAATCAAGGGGAATCGCCGTCCCTGTGAGGACCAGCAGCCGCAGCATGTCCTGGTATTCTTCGGGCGAACCATTGCACCAGTGCACCCGATCGGGTTTGCACATCTGGGCCACTTCTTCGACCCAGCGCTCCAGCCTGGCATGCTTGTGGTTACTCGCTGAAGCCTCAACTTCTATCGTAGTAGTGGCCATGATATGTGTCTCGCCGTAACAAAGTTGGGATTGCAATACTCTCGCAACATAAATAATTCAGGCGAAAGCGTCGCCTGCAAGCCAGCCTGGGCCACGACCGCGAGCATATTCGCGCCCTGCGGCCGCACCCAGTCAATCCAGGAACGATAATTCTGCCGGACTTCTTATTTCGTCCTATTATTTCGTCCTACCGCTCTCTACCTTCAACTTATCGCTCGCACCCGCTTGTGCGGCCGCCAGCCGCGCGGTCAGCACCCGAAAGGGCGAGCAGGCAACATAATCCATCCCCACGGCGTGACAGAACTCAACCGACGACGGGTCGCCACCGTGCTCGCCGCAGATTCCCACCTCAAGATTGGGGCGGGTCTTGCGTCCGCGTTCGATGCCGATGCGAACCAATTCACCTACGCCGTCGCGATCAATCACGGCGAAGGGATCCTGTTTGATGATGCCTTCCCCGAGATACGTGGGCAGCACCTTGTTGACGTCGTCGCGCGAGAAGCCGAACGTGGTCTGAGTCAGGTCGTTGGTGCCGAAGCTGAAGAACTCGGCTTCCTTGGCGATCTCGTCCGCGATCAGACAGGCGCGCGGCAACTCGATCATGGTTCCAACAAGATAGTGCACGTGTTTGCCTTTCTCTTTGAACACCTCTTCGGCGACACGGCGCACAATCGCACCTTGATGGGACATTTCTTTCACGGTTGAGATCAACGGAATCATCACTTCCGCGTGCGTCTTGATGCCCTTCTTCTCGACTGCCACAGCCGCTTCGAAAATGGCGCGCGACTGCATCTCGGTGATCTCCGGGTAGGTGATGCCCAGCCGGCAGCCGCGGTGTCCGAGCATGGGATTAAACTCATGCAGTTCTTCCACGCGCCGCAACAGCGCCGGCAAGAGCGTCTTAAGATCGCCGGCTGCTTTTGCGCCGTACTCGCCGTATTCCTGGAGCAGCGCCTTTTTCTGCTTAGCCCCTGCACTGGGCAGCGTGGCGATGTCAACCATCAACTTCTCTCGCTTGGGCAGAAATTCGTGCAGCGGTGGGTCGAGCAGGCGAATCGTTACCGGGAGTCCACCCATCGCTTTGAACAGACCTTCGAAGTCGGCACGCTGATAGGGCAGTAACTTGTTGAGCGCCTTGCGGCGATCTTTCTCGTTGTCGGCAAGGATCATCGCACGCATGTGAGGGATGCGATCTGGGGCGAAGAACATATGCTCAGTGCGGCACAGGCCGATGCCTTCGGCGCCGAACGCCTTCGCCTGGATCGCGTCGCGGGGAATGTCGGCATTGGCGCGGACACCGATTTTGCGGAACGGCTCCGCCCAGCCCATGAACTTCATCAGTTCAGGATCGTCGGGCTCCGCGTCGAGGGTATTGAGCTTGCCCTTGATCACGCGGCCGGTGGTCCCGTCGAGCGAAATCCAGTCGCCGGGCTTGAATATCTGGCCCTTCACTCGCATCTCGCGGTCCTTTTCGTTTACCGAGATGTCGCCCGCGCCGGCGACACAACATTTGCCCATGCCGCGCGTGACGACTGCGGCATGACTTGTCATGCCGCCGCGTGAGGTCAGAATTCCGGCAGCCACTTCCATGCCGTGAATATCTTCTGGAGTGGTCTCGGCTCGTACCAGGATGACCGGATTTCTCTTGCTGCCGTGCCCGGCTTTCTCCACTGCCTCATCCGCCGTGAACACAATCTGTCCGACGGCAGCGCCGGGGGACGCAGGCAGACCGGTAGCCAGAACTTCGACCTTAACTCTCTTTTCATCCAAACGCGGAACCAGAAAGTCGTAGAGCTGGTTTGGCTCGACGCGGAAGATCGCTTCTTCTTTCGTGATCAGCCCTTCTTCCACCATCTGAATGGCCACGCGCACAGCCGCAAGCCCAGTGCGTTTACCATTGCGGGTCTGCAGCATGTAGAGCTTGCCTTCCTGGATAGTGAACTCGAAATCCTGCATGTCGCGATAGTGTTTTTCGAGGCGAGTGGTGATCTCGCGCAGCTGCTGGTAAACGTGCGGCATGACTTTTTCCAGTTCCAGGATTGGAACCGGTGTGCGAATGCCGGCGACTACGTCTTCGCCTTGCGCGTTCATCAGGAACTCGCCGTAGAACTCTTTATTGCCAATTGCCGGATTGCGCGTGAAGCCGACGCCTGTGCCACTGGTTTCGCCCAGATTGCCGAAGACCATCGCCTGCACATTGACGGCGGTTCCGAGCATGTCATCGATGTTGTTGATGCGGCGGTAGTGCTTGGCGCGATCGTTCTGCCACGAACGGAAAACGGCGTCGCGAGCCATTACCAATTGCTCGTTTGCATCTTGAGGGAAATCGCGCTTGGTGTGCTTCTTGACCACCTTCTTGTATTCTTCGATGACTTCTTTCAGCGCTTTGGCGTCAAGGTCAGTGTCGAGCTTGGCTTTTTTCTGCTTCTTCTTTTTGTCGAAGACTTCGTCAAAGGAGGATTTGGGAATCTCCAGAACAACGTTGCCGAACATTTGGATCAGGCGCCGATAAGAATCGTAGGCAAAGCGCGGGTTGTTGCTGCGCTTGGCCAGCGCCTCCACACTCTGGTCGTTCAGGCCGAGGTTGAGGATGGTGTCCATCATGCCCGGCATGGAAAACTTTGCCCCGGAGCGCACGCTTACCAGCAATGGATTGTCGCCCTTGCCGAGCTTCTGGCCTTGCAGCTGCTCGAGGCGGCGGAGCGCGTCTTCCATCTGGCGCGTGACGTTCGCAGACACCTTGCCGCCGCTACGCATGTACTCGCGGCAGGCCTCCGTCTGAATGGTAAAGCCGGGAGGGACGGGCAGCGCGGCGTTGGTCATTTCCGCCAAGCCTGCGCCTTTACCGCCTAACTCGTTCTTCATGGTGCCGTTGCCTTCGGCTTTTCCGTCGCCGAAAAAATAAACGTACTTGACGGCGGTCGCGCTGGCTGGCTGCTCGTGTGTTTCAGGAAGCGTGGAGGTGCTCACGGATTTTGTCCTCTTTCTTGGCAAGTTAAATTATGAATTCGAGCCTCATGCAGGATGAAGCTTTCCTTTCCGCAACGACTTTCCGCAACCTGAGGAAACTCCAAAGCCCTCTGGGAAGGCCGCTGAGGAGAACCATCCAGTTTACCTGATTTACGGCCACGGTGAGCGTTAGGTGGTGTCGGAAAATCGTGACGGCCCGCATGTTTTGGCACAGCTGCAGTCACGGAGGACTCAGTCCAATGGCGGAGATTTTTATTCAGGTAGCACTTGGCCACGAGTTTCCACTGCGAAGGGAATGACCAGCAGTCCGATCCCAAAGGCAATCGCGGTGAACGCAACCGGCTTGCCGAGAGTGCCCATTCGGCTGACCAGCGCTCCCACCGCGAAGTTGACTCCTGCGGCAATGAAACGCCCGAAGGAAGTGGTGAAAGCGAATGCGGTCGCACGCACCGTGGTTCCGTATTGCTCGGGCAGCCAAAGACTGAAGATGGCGAAGTTACCGCCGAAGAAACCTAAGAAGAACAGCACTGCGATGAAGGGATGAAGTCCGTGGGGCAGGTAGAACGCCCAGCCGAAACTGAGCAGGATGCAGATTGCCATCCCGAGGAAGTAAATGGCCAGAGTTCGCTTGCGGCCAATGCGTTCGGCCAATGGAGGAACCACCAGGCAGCCCAGGATGGTCCCCAGCGATAGCAAACCCATACCGAAGGAAGACATGCGTACGGCCTGCGGTTGCAACATCCCTTCCCGTTTTGCAAGAGTGGTGATTGCCGTCGGTGCATAAACCGCCGCCGCCCACAGCCCGCAGATGGCCGAAGCCAACAGGATGGTGTTGACCAGCGTGCGCCGGGTGTAAGGAGGGCTGAAGATGCGGCGCAGAGAAGAAAGTCCACCTTCGGCTTTCACTTTCTTCTTGGCTTTTTGTTGCCAGCGCTCGGATTCCTTTACGCGCAACAGAATTATGACGGCCACGACGACGGGCGTCAGCCCGCACCAGAACATGGTGCGCCAGCCAAAGCGTGCCGCGACCGTATAGTTGAGAGCCGAAGCCAGAAAAAAGCCCGCGTAATAACCAGTCTGCAAATATCCGGCACCCATTTTGCGGCGGTCTTCCGGCCAGGCTTCGGCGACATAGGTTCCCGCCAGCGCCCATTCGCCGCCGATTCCAATGCCCGCCAGCAGCCGGAACAATCCTAGTTGCCACACGGTTTGCGACAAGGCAGCAGCTCCGGTAAAGATGGCATAAACAAAAATTGTGGCAGCGAGCACCCGGCTGCGGCCGAGCTTATCCGCAATCGGCCCCCAGATTAACGATAGTCCCCAGCCCACAAGGAAGAGCGCAAACAGGATCGATCCCGCGAAACCCACATTGGCAGGAGTGGCTTTGTACCCCGACTTGGGAAGCAATTCCGTAAGTGCCGGGCTGAGGACGAGCGCATAAATCACCGAATCCATGCCATCGAGCGTCCAGCCGGCCCATGCGCCCCAGAATCCAGTGATTTGCGAGCGGGAGAGCTTGGTACGGGTTGGGTGATTAACGGCATCGTCCGCCACGGTGTCCTCCTTATGTGGGCAGGAGGATAACACGGCGGGTCACGTCGCGGGCGTAGGTGGCTGGATCGTCACCGAGTTTTGAAACAGCGCTGCTACCGCAGGCTTGATTACTTTTCCGACAGCATTCCGCGGAAGCGCATCCAACACGAGAAGGCGGGAAGGCACTTTGTGAGCTGCCAGTAATTCCTTGGCCCAAGCGCGTAAGGACGGCAGATCCAGGGCATCGCCGTGATTCAGCACGACGGCCGCAGCCACGCGCTGGCCCCACTCTGCATCAGGCACGCCGACCACTGCACACTCCGCTACTGCGGGATGGGCGCGCAGCGTTTCCTCAATCTCCAGCGCGGACACCTTGTGTCCGCCAGTCTTGAGGATGTCAATGTTCGTCCGGCCGAGAATGCGATAGATGCCGTTCTCGATTACCGCAGTATCGCCGGTGCGAAACCAGCCGCCGCGGAAGGCATTGCGAGTGGCGTCGGGCTGGCCCCAGTATTCCGCGAACACGCCTGGACCACGGACTTCGATTTCACCCGGCGTTCCCGGGGCAACCGGCTCGCCGTTCTCACCGACAAGCTGAACCTCGACGCCCGGCAGCGGCGTACCTACGCTGCCCGGCACGCGCTCGCCCCGTAACGGGTTCGACAGTGCCATGCCGATCTCCGTCATACCGTAGCGCTCCAGAAGTGTGTGACCGCTGATTTCCTTCCAGCGTTGGAGAGTGTTCACTGGCAGCGCCGCCGAGCCAGACACCATCAAGCGCAACCTGGCGCATGCCTGTGTCAGGCGCGCGCGGCGGTCGAGCGACGCCGCGTCCCAGGCGGCGATGAGCTTCACATAAATCGTCGGCACCGCCATAAACAGAGTTATGCCTCCTCCGGCGATGCGGTCCCACACGGCGTTCGCATCGAAGCGCGGCAGCATCTGGCAGGTTGCACCCGACCACAGGGCACAAGACACAACGTTGATAATTCCGTGTACGTGGTGCAGGGGCAGGCAGAGCAAAATACCATCGTCAGCCGACCACTCCCAGGCTTCCACCAGGCTCTTGATCTGCACCGCAATGTTGTCATTGGTTGTGACCACACCCTTCGGCCGGCTCGTGGTGCCGCTGGTGTAGAGAATCAGGGCGCGCCGTTCGCGGGTGACGTCAGGCAATTCTGCCGGCTGGACAGCCCGAAACTGCTCATGCCGAAGCTGCTCATGCCGAAGCTGCTCATACGACAATGCGCGGATCCCACGGGCGGCGGCGATTGGCGCCAGAACAGCGGCTGCTTGCGCATCGAACACCAACGTCGACGCTCCGGTATCGTCGATGAAATATTCCAGCTCAGGCTTCGTGGAGTCGAGCGGTAACGGGACAGCAACGCCACCGGCCCGCCAAATGCCCCACTGCACCGCAACCCACGGAAATCCTGGCGTAACCAGAAATGCGACGCGATCTTCGTGAAGGTCGTGGTGGCCGGCAAGCAAGGCCGTGGCGACCCGCGAAGAGGCATCCAGCAAATCGTCGTAATTGAAGGCGCCATGCGAATCGACGATTGCAGTGCGCCCGCCATGCCGTTGAGCCTGAGCAATGAGTGGAAGACGGCTGCCGCGGCTGATCACACGCAGACTTTACGATGTCTGCGCTGCATTGTCCACTTGTCAAAATTCAACTTGAGGATCGGATTCCTGGTAGGCGCTACGTGTAATATTCCAGACATGAAGCTGATCCGATTTGGTGAACCGGGGCAAGAAAAACCGGGAGTTTTACTCGACGATCAAACTCGGCTGGACGCATCTGGCTGCGTCCCCGATTATGATGAGAAGTTTTTCGCGGACGGCGGTCTGGCCCGTCTTGCAAGCTGGCTCGAACACAACTCCGGGAAGGCGCCGCGCGTCGAACCGACCACGCGACTGGGGCCTCCGATCGCGCGCCCCAGCAAGATCGTCTGTGTGGGCTTGAATTTTCGCGATCACGCGGAAGAGAGCAAGATGGAAATCCCCAAAGAACCTGTGCTGTTCTTTAAAGCCACGTCTTCGCTCGCCGGTCCCAATGATGAAGTGGTGATGCCGCGCGGCGGCGAAAAGTTGGACTGGGAAGTCGAGTTGGCTATCATCATCGGCAAGAGAGCCAGCTATGTGCCCACGGCCCGCGCCTACGAATTTGTTGCAGGCTACGCGCTGCACAACGACTACTCGGAGCGAAGCTTTCAGTTGGAGCGCGGAGGCCAATGGGTAAAGGGAAAAAGTGCCGACTCGTTCGCCCCGTTGGGTCCATTTCTGGCGACTTCCGACGAGATGGCTGATCCCGGCCGGCTCGCGATGTGGCTGAAAGTCAATGGCCAGTATCGGCAACGCGGCACGACGGCGAACATGATCTTCGATGTCCCCTTCTTGGTCAGCTACATCAGTAACTTCATGACGCTGCTTCCCGGCGATGTCATCAGCACTGGAACCCCAGCCGGTGTGGCCTTGGGGATGAAGCCGCCTCAATATCTGAAGCCGGGTGACATGGTTGAACTGGGAATCGAGGGGCTTGGTAGCGCATGTCAGAAGGTCGCGGCAAGTAGTTAGCAGCGGATCTCTTGGCTTGCCAAGTGAAACAGTTACCTGCCGACTGGCGGTTCCTAGACTGTTTGAGATTCAAGCTGGGAATGGAGCACATCGGCGAGGGAACTATAAAGGACGGCTGTAATAACCAAAGCCCAGGCCGGAGCCAGGAGCCAGGCATAAGAAACGAGGACGCTGTACTGCTCCAGCGTACTGAGCATGTTGCCCCAACTCGGCGCGGGTTCGGTAATTCCGAGGCCGAAGAAGGAAAGTGTGACTTCGGCCGCGATGTATCGGGGAACGAGTAATGCCGCCTGGGTGAGCAGCACACTCGAGACTTCCGGCAGGATGTGGCGTCGCAACAGGTAGAAATCAGATCCGCCAAAACCGCGCGCGGCCAGAACATAGGCTCGGTTTCGTGAACTGAGAACGACTCCTCGTACCATCCGAGCGGGGCGGGCCCAGCCAATCAAACCGATCACTCCCGTCAATAGAAGAAACGTCCGAAGCACGCTGAGATGTAACGGGAGGAACGCGCGTACGCCCAGCAAGAAATAGACCCACGGCAAGGAGAGAAAAAGCTCAGTCACTCCCATCAACGTCTCATCGATCCAGCGCCCGTAGTACCCCGCTATGACTCCGAGGACGCATCCGGTCAGGAGCGTAATCAAGGTTGCGATGACTCCAACCGCGACTGAAATCTGGCCGCCAAACAGAAGGCGCGAGAATTCATCGCGCCCATAACCGTCCGTCCCAAGAATCAAAAGTTTTCCTGGCTCGGCGACTCCGAACAGATGCGTAGTTGCCTGGTAGGCGCCCAGGATCTTATAACTCGGCCCGCGAACAAAGAAGCGCACGGGATACGCGCGAGTTCGGTCTTCTTGATAACTTCCGGCATGATTGGTGTCCAGTACACGCGCCGATGCGTAGACGAATGGATGCAGATGGACTCCGGAGGCGTCTTTGAAATGCAGGCGCGTGGGGGGAGCATACGGTAGGTCGCGGTGCTGAGTAGTCGGATCGTACGGCGCAACAAAACTGGCCAACAGCAAGATCAGATGCAATGCTGCGAGTGTAGTAACCAGGATAACGGTCTTCGTACGCATATTAATGCGCATCTGGGTTAGCATCCTAGTGAGCATCTTAATTTGCACCCGAGGCCTCTCCGCGAATTCGCGGATCCAAAGCGAGCAGCATGATGTCAGCAATCAGATTCCCGCCGACCATAAATAGCGCCGAGAACATGATTCCGCCGATTACAAGATATAAGTCGCGGGATAGCGTTGCTTCCAGGATCAGCGGCCCCAGGCCGGGCCACCCGCAAACCACCTCAACCATTAGCGATCCGCTGAGAAGGCCAGCCAGAGAGAAGCCGAAAAGAGAAATGGCGGGATTGGCTGCGACGGGCAGCACGTGCCGGAAAAGAAGCCTGGCCGGCCCCGTTCCAAATCCGCGCGCGGCCTGCACGTAGGGCGCGTTTAGCACTTCGAGAACGCTGGCACGAACGTGGCGGACAATCACAGCGGTCTCGCAAAGCGCCAAGACGCACGCCGGCAACGCCAAATGAAGAAGCACATCCCGCAATTTTCCCCAGGAAGATAAGCTTTCGAAATCCGGCGACATCATTCCGCCAACGCGCAAGATTCGCCATCGAACGGCGATGGCCAGCAGCGCCAGCGCAAGAACAAGTTCCGGAACAGAAACCAGGAATGAGGTCGCGAGCATGACGGCTCTATCCAGAAGGCCGCCGCGCCGGTTAGCGGCCAACACGCCCAGCGGAATGGAGATTAGCCAGGCCAGCAACAGCGCCACGGTGGCGAGAATAAGAGTATTTTTGGCGCGGCTCCACAACAATGGCGCGACGGGTACGTTGTACGCCATGGAATATCCAAGATCGGCGTGCAGGGCAGCTTTCATCCAGTCCGCGTATCTCACTAGCAGGGGCTTGTCCAGTCCGTAGCGGGACCGCAGCATCGAAATTGTTGCCGGAGAAATCTGCGGGTTCAAGCGCATTTCGTCGAAGAAACTTCCAGGCGCCATTTCTGTGAACAAAAAACAGAGTGCCGACACTCCGATCAGTAATAACAGCGCGCGTACTAGCCTGCGTCCGAGGTATTTCACGCCGACGCCCCTGTAATCGCCGCGAGGTTCGCTGCAGCAGATTTCGCGGAGGCCAGCAGTGTTCTTGTTGCCGTATGGTTTGGGTTGGAAAGGATTTGCTGGGTTGGTCCGAGTTCTACGAGCTCTCCCTCCGACATGACTCCAATCGAGTCTGCGAGCCGCGCCGCCAACGCTAGATCGTGGGAGATGAAAAGGTAAGTGAGACAGTGCGATGTTTGTAAGTCAAGCAGAAGGTTGGCGATTTGAGCTTGAGTAGATAAATCCAGGCCGGAGAGTGCTTCATCCAGGACCAGAAGTTGAGGGCGCAGGGCCAGCGCCCTCGCGAGAGCTAGCCGTTGGCGCTGCCCACCGCTAAAGTGACCAATAGGTCGGTGCATCCAATCGGGAGAGATCCCAACCTCGATCATCAGGGAGCGGACTATCTCCCGACGATTCGGCCGATCGCTGCCGACTTGCTCGCCGGTAGCATGTATCCGCAAAGGTTCCTCGATTACTTGCAGTGCTGAGAAACGCGGGTTCATCGCGGTAGCAGCATCCTGAAATACCATCTGAATGCGGGAGCGAAAGGGAGCGAGTTCGCGGGAGTGAAGCTGGGCGATGTCGGTTCCCTCAATCAGGATCTGACCGGAGTCGGGCCTCTCCAGTCTTGTCACACAGCGCGCCAGGGTGGACTTTCCCGATCCCGATTCTCCCACCAGCGCCAACGTTTGCCCACGGGGAATCTCGAACGCAACCGAGCATACGGCTGCGATGGGCATTTGTCTTTGCCAGAGACCTCCCCGGCGGTAATTTTTGCAAAGGCCCTGCACGCGCAGCAAACTCGCGACCGCAGATTGGTCGTGCGGCGAATGCTTATGCAAATAAATTGACAATTTATTCCCTGTACTTATTACTCTTCGTACTTACTCTCCGTACTTGAAACAGTTCACAGACCTTGAGGTCTCTGAGAGGAACTCGGGTGGAAAGCGGCGTGAGCAGATTTCCATACGCTCGGAGCAGCGTGGGGCAAATCGGCAACCGACGGGCATGCAGGTCGGATCGAGAGACTCGCCTTCGATTGCCGGAAGGCGGGCCTTCCCGCCGGGTTCCGCCGTCACAGTAGTCATCTCAGTGGACATCACAGTGGAGATCGATAGTCGAACCAGAGCTTGTGTATAAGGATGGAGCGGACGCCCAAGGATCTCAGCGCTGCTCCCGATTTCAACAATGCGGCCGGCGTATATCACTGCGATACGATCAGCGAATCCTGGAAACAACGCCGGATCGTGGCTGACTACGAGAATCGCCGTGCCGTGTTGCCGCCGCATCTGCGACATGAGCGCCACAATCTCCGCTCGAAGAATTGAGTCGAGCTTGCTCGTTGGTTCATCGGCAATGAGAAGCGCGGGGCGGCATGCCACCGCTTGTGCAATGACAATCCGCTGTCGCTGTCCACCGCTTAGTTGATGGGGATATGCCGAGTAGATTTCGTCGGGGTGAGCGAACCCCACCTCTCGCAGCAACTCATTGACGCGCGCGCGGCGCTGTTCTGCGCGAAGCGGCAAGTGCGCTCGCAGGACTTCCCCAACTTGCGAACCGACCGTCATGAGCGGATTGAGCGCCAGGGCAGGATCCTGGGGAATCAATGAGATTTCCCGCCCTCGGATCGCCCGCAATTCACTCTCGGACAGACTTAGCAGGTCGCGACCGCGGACCAGAATCGACCCGGCCTCGCATCGCGCGTTCGGCGGCAGCAACCGAAGCAAGGCGCTTGCTAGCGTGCTCTTTCCACAACCGGACTCTCCGAGTACGCCAATGATTTCTCCAGCGCGAATCTCGATGCTAAGGCCATCCAACGCGCATACGGGGTTGCCGCCTTGGGAAGAGTAACTGACTGCTAGTTGACGGACTTGGACAAAATACTTTTCTGCGCTATCCGACACGCAATAACTCCGCCAGTCAAATTCTTGCCACAACGCCTTTGCTTGCAATTGCCGAAGCGGCAGCGAGAAGCCTATTTTATCCCGCGCCGTATATTAGCCCGGTACATCTGGAGCCCAGTACACCTGAATGGGTTTCGGACGGCGCGTTGACGAACGAGATAAAATCGTCCTAACGCGGGTCTCCTTGAGATTCCACGGTGCACGGGCTGCTGATGCGCCCTTGTCTTTCCAGGGCAGGGGTGAGTGAGCCAGTTGCCAACTGCGGGGTATGTTACAACCTTGGAACAATCTCAATGCATTCGTTTCCGACTGAGAAGTGCTTCTGGGACTGGCCCTCGTTCGTGAATTCTGCAGCGTTGTAAGACTGTAAGAAGGGAGGTGACTTGAATGCGCAATCATCGCTCGAAGAAGCTTTTTGAATTGGTCTTTGGTCTGGCTCTCGATCTGGTCTTCGGTCTGGCTTTCGCGACTTTGCTGTTCCCGGTTGGACACGCACTCGCTTCCGATCCGGTCGGCGCAGAAGATGTTCTGGTTGCGGAGAATGTTCCTGGAAATCGTGGGGGCCACCTCGTCGTCGCGCTGCGTACCGAGCCGAAAACTCTGAATCCCGTGCTGTCGGTCGACGCGTCCTCACGAGAGGTTATCGGCCAAATGACAGCTGATCTCATTCATATCAATCGCTATTCTCAGCAAACGGAGTCTGCCTTGGCCAAATCCTGGTCGGTTTCGCCGGATGGGCTCCACTATATCCTGCAACTACGTCACGGCTTGCGCTTCTCAGATGGAGTTCCGCTCGACGCGGATGATGTGCTGTTCAGCTTCAAGGTCTACCTTGACGAGAACGTCGACGCTCCACAGCGCGATACGCTGGTGGTGGGAAATACTCCAGTCGTGGTGCGAAAGATGGGGCCTTATACTATGGCGTTTGACCTGGCCGAGCGTTACGCATCTGCCGAGAGGTTGTTTGATAGTATCGCCATCCTGCCCCGTCATTTGCTGGAAGCGCCTTATTCTGAGGGCAAACTGGGGCAGGCGTGGAGGCTCGATACTCCGCCTGGAACAATCGCCGGACTCGGCCCGTTTCGCCTGAAACAGTATGTGCCAGGCCAGCGGATCACTCTCGAGCGCAACCCCTACTATTGGAAAGTAGACCGCAAAGGAAATCGTCTCCCTTACCTTGACGAAATTACGTTTCTTTTTGTTGGAACCGAAGACGCCGAGGTGATGCGCTTTGAAGCGGGCGAAACGGACATCATTAATAGGATAAGCGCCGAGAATTACGCGGTGCTGGAGAAAGAGCGGACCTCACGCGGTCTCGTGCTCGTCGATTTGGGGCCCGGTTTGGAATACAATTTCCTGCTCTTGAATCTGAATTCAAAGCTGCCTTCCGGGGACGGAGGCAACGAGATCCGCCGCAAGCAGGCTTGGTTCGGCGACGTAAAGTTTCGCCAAGCGATCTCTTCCGCCATAGACCGAGACGGGATCAATCGAATTGTCTACCAAGGACGAGGTTCGCCGATCTGGACCCACGTGCCACCGGGTAACCGACTTTGGATCGACGAGAAGATACCTCATCCGGCGCGTTCCCTCGAGCAGTCACGTAAGCTGCTGAAGGCGGCTGGGTTTTCCTGGAATAGTGAAGGGGCCTTGATCGACAAGCGCGGAAGCGAAGTTGAATTCTCCATTATCGTGAGCACTTCGAGCGTCCAGCGTACCCAGATGGCGACCATGATTCAGCAGGACTTGAAGGACTTGGGAATACGCGTGCAGGTGGTGCCCTTAGAGTTTCGTGCGATGCTGGACCGAGTTTTGCAGACCCATAATTATGATGCGGCCATTATGGGGCTGGGTGGAGGGGATGTCGATCCTAACTCGCAAATTAATGTCTGGCTTTCGTCCGGAGCTGATCATTTTTGGAATTTGGGCGAGACCCAACCTGCTACGGATTGGGAAGCGGAGATGGACCGCCTGATGAAACAGCAGATGTCGACGCCCGCGGCCGGGGATCGCAAACGCATCTATGATCGCGTGCAGGAGATTGAGGTGGAGGACGTTCCGGTGGTATTTCTGGTTAGTCCCAATGTGTTGGTCGGAGCTAAGGTTCGGGTGCATAACTTTCAACCGGCCATTCTCGAATCGCATGGGCTATGGAATTCAGAGCAGTTGTTTCTGGACGATGAAACAAAAGTAGTGAAATGAAAAGTCCACTTTCATCAGAGCACGCGGCGCCGACGCCTGCGAGATCTTTTGATTTTGAGGATGACGCGCGGTTGGTCAAAGAATGTCTGCGCGGAGAACAGGCCGCATGGTCAGAACTCCTGTGGAAGTACAAGAACCTGATCTTCTCGATTCCGATCAAGCGCGGTTTTTCTCACGACGACGCGGCCGATATCTTTCAGTCAGTATGTTTGGACCTGGTCAACGAGCTCTCGAACTTACGAGAGCCGCGCGCCCTGGCGGCATGGCTGATTCGAATTACACACAACAAGTGCTCCCATTCCATGAAGGACAAGCGCCGATTCGGCGAACCGGAGGAGAATCGGCCCGAGCCGGCTCTTCCGGCGGAAGCGATTCCCGAAAACCTGCTGCGCGAACTGGAGAAGGAACAGGCCCTGCGAACCGGCCTCCGGGCGCTCAATCCACGCTGCCAGCGGCTGGTGCAAATGCTTTTCTTTGAGACGCCTCCGCGCCCGTACCAGGAAATTGCCAAATCCCTGACCTTGGCCACAGGTTCTCTTGGTTTTATTCGTGCGCGATGTCTGGAAAAGCTGCGTGAGAAGTTGGAAGAGATAGGATTCGCATGAGCCAGCAGACGCATGGTCATCCTCAGTCGGGAACTATGGTGTCGGAAGGGAATCGCTGGACAGAAATAACTGATCTTTCCAATGCAAGGTCGCGGCGCGAGTTTATCAAGCGGCATCCTGAGTTGGTACAGTCCGCAGTAGTTTCGGACCTCACCGCTTTAGTGCCCCAGTTAGTGAAGTCGGACAGAAATAAGGCGCTAGCGGTGGCTGAAACTGCAGCGTTGATCGCGAATCGTCTGGACGATGCCGAGAGTGTGGCGCAGAGCCTGCGTGCCAAGGCCAATGCCTACTATTCCTTGGGTCGGAATAAGGCTGCACTGACACTTCATGGAAGAGCGCTGCGCCTTTTCCGGTCTACAGGCAGTGCCGAACAGGTGGCGCGCACTCTGAGTTCTCTCATTCAACCCCTCATTCTTCAGGGCCGTTACAGTCAGGCTTTTGCGGCTGCGCGGGAAGCGCGCAAGATTTTCACGGCACAAGGAAATCGATGGCGCGTCGCACGGCTGGACCTGAATCTCGGCAATATCCTCGACCGCCAGGACCGTTTCCGGGAGGCTCTGCAATGCTACGAGCGTGCCTACGAATTTCTCTCGCTTCACGAGCCGGACGATCGCGAAGGACTCGGGGTGGCGCTGCACAATATGGCTGGGGCATACGTGAGCCTTAATGATTTTCGCAGGGCGACGGCCACCTATGAGAAAGCTCGGGCCTTTGCCGCGGCGCATGATATGCCAGTCCTGGTGGGCCAGGCGGACTATAACATCGCATGGCTGCATTATCTACAAGGGGACTATAGCCGCGCGATTTCCATGTTACGAGCGGCACGCGAAACTTGCCGCTCCACTCATGACGAATATCACGTTGCGCTCTGTCACCTGGATCTTTCCGAGATTTATCTTGAGCTCAATCTAATCGCCGAGGCTGCCGAAGCCACTGAATTGGCCGATGCCAGTTTCAGCCAACTCGGAATGCAGTATGAGAGGGCGAAGTCCCTCACGAACATGGCGGTCGCTATGAGCCGCCAGGGAAACGCGGCTCTCTCCTTAGAGCTTTTCCTCGAGGCCCGTCGACTTTTCGTCAAGGAAAGGAACCGGGTTCTTCCTTCCGTGATTGATCTGCATCGAGCGATTGTGCTTTTCGACAATAGACGTGATGCAGAAGCCCGGATGCTTTGTCTCGCGGCACTGCATACCTTTCAGAGGGTTAGGCTCACCAACAAGGCCGTCGTATGTCGTATGTTGCTGGCTCAACTGTATCTCCGGCAGAACGATCTTCGCGCGGCTCAACGGGAGTGTGTCCAGTTACTGAAGAAGTTAACCAGATTAGAGTTACCTTTCCTGAGTTGTCAGGCCTATGCCCTTAAGGGGGAAATCGAGGCGGCGTCCGGACATGACCTGAGGTCCTATCAGTCATACCAGCGAGCACGAGAGTACCTGGACAGCTTGAGAAATCGGCTTCATGGGGAAGAACTAAGAATCCCGTTCATGAAGGATCGAGTGGCGATCTATGAAGGCCTGGTAGCTCTATGCTTGAAACGCGCTAAGAACGAGCGGGCAGCTGCGGAAATTTTCGGATATGTCGAGCAAGCCAAGTCTCGAACCCTCTTTGAGTCTGTGTCTGCGTCCGGATCTCCTTCCTGGCTTGCTCCTCCTCGACTTGAACCTGCTCGGCTTGAACCTCCTTGTCTTGCACCGCAAGGTCAGAAGGAACATGCGGAGAAAATCCGGGAGCTTCGAGAGGAGCTGAACTGGTTCTTTCACATGGTGGAGATGGCCCAACTTAAACAGGCTTCTCGGCGCCAGGTGACGGAGCTACAAACGGAATTGCGGCGACGCGAACGGGAACTCCTGAAGTTGTCACGTGAAAATGTTGCCGCGAACAATCAGGAAAACGATCAGGATGAGGCCCAGTTAGCACCTACTCTCACCGTAGATCAGGTGAGGGAGTTCTTATCCGCGGACACTACCATCCTCGAATATTTCCAAGTACAGGGCCACTTAGTCGTGCTGTTACTGAGCCTTGATCGGTTTGAGATTGTTTCCCTCGGGGAGATCTCTCGCATCTCGACCCTCATGGATCTCATACAGCTGCAATTGGCAAAGCTTCGACTGGACCCTGCCTACGTGACTAGATTTGCGGGCGTACTGCTGACAGCAATCCAAACCCATTTGCAGGAAATGAACAAATTGCTGATTGACCCCATTCGCGGATTGCTCTCCAGCGGCCACCTCGTAATAGCGCCTCACGGAATCCTGCACAACCTGCCTTTTCATGCGCTTTTTGACGGTTTGCAATACCTCATCGACGAATTTACGGTGTCGTACGCGCCGAGCGCCAGTGTTTACTCTCTGTGTCAGAGGCGGTCGGCGCCATCTGACGGCGGATCGCTGGTTCTCGGAATTCCTGATCCAGCCGTGCCGTTTGTCAAGGAAGAGGTCGACGCCGTCGCGGCGTGCTTTCCCAATGCTGAAGTGCTGCTGGGAAAGAGTGCCTCGGTCCAGCGTCTGCGCCAGAGGGGACCGTCCAGCCGCTTCATTCACATTGCTACTCATGGCTACTTTCGACGCGACAACCCGATGTTCTCGAGCATTCGGCTCGGTGACTCATACCTCAGTCTGTATGATCTCTATGAACTGAAACTTCCGGCCGAATTGGTTGCACTGAGCGGCTGCTCCACGGGGTTGAATGTGGTCGCTGCCGGCGATGAACTACTCGGCTTGGCCCGGGGCTTGATTCATGCTGGAGTAGAAACCTCTTTGTTGACTTTGTGGGACGTTCAAGACCAAAGCAGTGCACGGCTCATGAAGTTGTTTTATAGCTATTTGGCGAGCGGGCGTACCAAAGCGGTAGCCTTGCAACAAGCTACGCGGCAGGTCAAATCGGAGCAGCCACATCCCTACCACTGGGCACCCTTTATCCTGGTCGGAAAGGCCTAGCCCTCCGGCCCCCCGAAATTATTTTTGCGATCCCTATATTTTTTGGCCTGGCTGCAGACCCTTTTGTTTGGGTTGGGATTCTCTGTGAATTGGAACCTCCACTCATATCTAAGCTCCCAGAGACGCATGACGCTTGTTCCGTGCATCGTACCAAGTGGCGGGGACCACTGCGACTTCTGTTGCACGTCGCCTATTCTTAAATTCTACGGTTGCGCTAATTTTGAATGGAACGGTCGTGCAGTCTTCACCCCAGGCTCGGCAGTGGGACAATGGGCAGCTTGCCGGAAGTGCAGCGAACTAGTAGATGCCGGCCGCTGGTCGGATCTGAGCGACCGGGCCTTCCGAAAATTTATCCAAAAGCATGGTGCTATTTCGCGCTACGAAGAGTTGCCGCTTCGCGAACAATTCAGGAACCTGCATCGACGTTTTCGGGAGCACATGGTCCAGGAATCGTAATTGCAAAGGCGGCGCTGCCCTATTATGATTCGCAATTGAATCTCGTTGTGGTGGCGTATCCATGCTTTGGTCTATGCCACAGGCAAACCCGGTTGACCGTGTGGGACGTTCAGGACCAAAGCAGCGCAGCGAGCGGGGACTGTTTTTACAGCGATCTGCAGAGCAAATGTAATACGTAGCCTCATGTCTTGAGGTGGGGAGTTGTTTCAGACCCTTCTATCCTTAACTGCTCACCGATACACTGCATCGCGGAACGATGCGATTGTTTGGGTAATGGCGAAGCGGTACTGCTAACTGTTGTGAGGGATAGCATGAAGCACTTTTCGCTAACTGAGTGGGCCGACTTTGTGCGCGGACTTGTGCCTGCGCGGCAGAAAGCGTCCATGCTGAGCCACTTGGACAGTGACTGCAGTCGTTGCAGGAGAACAGTCGAGATGTGGACGTCGATCGTCAACTTCTCCAAGCACGAGGCTGCCTATGAACCGCCTGCCAGCGCGACCCGCGTCGCCGAATCGTATTTAGTTCCTCTCAAGTTGGCTTTGCGCCTGGCACACAATCTCAAACTAGCTCAGCCTATATTTGACAGTTTCAAAAATCTGGCCCCGGAAGGCGTGCGCGGTCTTGAGGCGGCCCCTCAACAACTCATGTACCAATGCGTTAACATTTTCATCGACGTTCGCTTGGAACCGAAGCGTACCTCTAATACGATGATTTTAACGGGGCAGGTCGTAGACTCGAGAAAACCAGGAGGCGGGCTTGCGAGTATACCGGTTGCTCTTTTCGGCAAGAGCGTCACTCTGCTCGAGACGGTCACCAACCAGCTTGGTGAATTCCATTTCTCATTTCAAACGGAACAGAATCTGAGATTACTGTTGGAGACGCCAGACGATGCTTTGCTTGCGCTACTCCCTGATATAGATGCCGGAACTGGATGATTATCGAAAACATCTGGCGGACAAGGTCCGCCGAGCGGAGGTGCGGACCATGAGACCTCGTTGGTTTGTGATTGTTGGCTTAGCGATTTGGATAACTCTTGCCCCGAGCGCGAGCGCACAGCAGCAAGGGATCATCGTACGCGACAGTCTGGGGGTGGGGGACCTGAACTTCCTCTGCGCCATCCTAGGATGCAATGTAACCGGCAGTCTGGGTGATCCCGAGCAACAGGTATTCCTCGTTGTCCCTACTTTCATTAATCTCGACAGTCTGCTGGGTCTGCTCAAGCTGCAGTTGGGAATTGTAGACGCAGAAGTGGACCAGCTTTTGACCCTCGAGACTCCGGCATTGAGCGTCATTCCGGGCGGACTCTCCGACACTGCTCCAGTGAGTTACTACGGGGCAACCCTGTGGGATGGCTACGTCAATCAACCGGCGAACTTGATCGTTCAGACTCTTGAAACGCAGAGCCAGTTCAATGTTTCCGGATCGGGTATAGTGGCCATGATCGATACCGGGCTCGACCCAACGCACCCAGCATTGGCCCCAGTCGTACTCCCCGGTTACGACTTCACCCGCAACCAAGTGGGTGCGAATGAAACGGCAGACCTCGATCACTCAACCGCGGCCGTTTTGGATCAGGGCGGCGATGGGATTCCTCTCTATGTGAGTCCATGGCTGGGAGCGGTGCTGACCCCAGCAGGCGCGGCTGCGCTGGGTGATCCGCAGTACGCGGATTTCGGCCACGGAACCATGACCGCCGGCATCGTTCACATGGTTGCGCCCACGGCAAAAATCCTCCCACTGAAGGCATTCTCAGCAGACGGTACGGGTAATCTTTCCAATATCGTGCGGGCGGTCTACTACGCGGCCACGCAAAATAGCAACGTCATTAGCATGAGCTTCAGCCTGAGCAGCTATTCCACGGAGATGGCCAACGCCATCGACTATGTCAACAGCCGCGGATTGATCTGCGTCGCTTCGGCGGGCAATAACGGTGAAGAGATTTACGTCTATCCGGCCTCGCTGCAGAATGTGATGGGTGTAGCGTCGACGTCGGATCTGGATACGCAGTCGAGTTTTTCTAACTATGGCCCGCAAGTCGTATGGGTGGCTGCCCCCGGCGAAAACATAGTCAGCACCTATCCGTATGACACATACTCTTCCAGCTCCGGGACCTCTTTTAGCGCTCCCTTCGTATCGGGAACAGTGGCGCTTTTGCTGAATGTAAGCGCATCTATCGACCAATCGACGGCTGCCGCTGCCATCGCCCATGCGGTATATATCTCGCCGAATCTAAACAACGGAGTTCTGGACACCTATCAGGCGGTTGGATCGATCAAATAATTTAAGAGCTTGTGCAGGAGTGGCCTAGTTCGCTGAGATCGAGGACGTTCAAGTGGAGTTGTACCGAAAAGGTTTATGAGTAGAGGAACGACGATGTCCCCCGGAGGCCAGCTACGCGCTTTGCGAGAAGCCAAGGGCATGGGGCTGCGCGATGTCGAGCGGGACAGCCGTCAGTGGGCCGACGAACTGGGCCAGGATGACTACCTCGTTTCCCACAATTATTTAGCCGAGGTGGAAGCCGACCGCCACCGACCCAGTATTTTCAAGCTCTATACGCTCAGCGCGGTGTACAACGTTGATCTGCTTCGACTCGTGGCGCTTTACGGCATGAGTGCGGAAGATATTCTGCGGTCAGAACCGGGACCGGAGCTTCCGGGCGCGCAGGGCGAGTCCAACAGTCAGGAGATGGTTAAGCTTCCAACGACTTCGCCCGCGGCTTTGTCCGCAACTTCGTCAGCAACTCCCGGACTCGACCCAGGGCTCGACCAGACCCGGCTGCTTCTGGGCGGAAGCAGTTTATGGAGCCGGTCGCGAGGGTCGGGATCGCCAGCGCGCAATCCAGTTCTGTATGGTGTGATCGGGTCGACGGATTTGACGATGGATCCTCTCCTCCCTCCTGGGTCTCTGCTCCAGATCGACAGCAGGAGGAATGAGGTCGAGACGCCTCGCTGGCGGAACGAATATGAACGGCCGATCTATTTTGTGCGCGTGACGAGGGGATTCGCGTGCGGATGGTGCGAAGTGAGCGACTCGAAGTTGAGCCTTATCCCCCATCCGCTCTCGCCCGTACGAATTCGACAGTTCCGTTACCCGGACGAAGTAGAGATTGTCGGACGGGTTACGGCGGTGACCATTTCGCTGATCCGAACCGCCGAGCAGTCTGCCGGTTATCAGAGAGAGTGAGGCAGGCTGATTGCCTAGGGTGCGCCGGTAGCGACGAAGGCGCCAAGAGTCGGCAACCTTCGCGAGCATAGATGGGAGAGCAAGTCATAGTTCGGGACAATGTTCGAGACAATATTCGAGAGAACGTTCGAAACATCGCTCAAGACAATGTTCGAGACAACAATATGGTTCCAACAGCCAGCATGAACGATGCTTCCGATAGCGCACTGCGGCGGTCGGAGGCGAATTACCGTTCTTTGTTCGATCAAGCTCCTTATGGGATTGTCCGCTCGACGCTGGAAGGCCGTGTGCTGATGGCCAATTCAGCTCTGGTGAAAATGCTCGGCTACGAATCGGAGGCCGAGCTGTGCACACTGGATATCGCTAAGGACGTGTACCTCCTTGCCGAAGACCGGGCTCAAGTGATTGAGGAATGTCTGAAGAAAGAACGGTTCGAGGGCATCGTGTTGCGCTGGAAACGCAAGGACGGGACCCCGATTCTGGTGCGTGTCAGCGGTCGTCCCGTCGCCGGCGAAGGCGCGCAATTCGCCTACTTTGAAGTAATGGTGGAAGACATTACCGAGCGCACCCGGCTGGAACAGCAGCTGCGCCAGTCCCAGAAAATGAAAGCCATCACGGTATTAGCGGCGGGCATCGCGCACGACTTCAATCGATTGCTGACCGGCATTTTGGGCTACAGCGAACGCCTGGTGATGACTCCCGGTTTGACGGATGAGCAGCACCACGATGCCGAAGAGATCATGCGCGCCGCGCTGCAAGCCCGGTCGTTGACGCAACAGCTACTGGCTTTCGGCCAAAGACAGGTTCTCGAGCCGTCGGTGGTGAATCTCAATTCCATCGTCAGCGAACTGGAGCCGATGCTGCGCCACCTGACAGGAGAGCGCATTGAACTGGCCGCGACCCTGGAGCATGAATTAGGAGGGGTGGAAGCCGACGCGCGGCAGTTACAACAAGTGCTGCTCAACCTGGTGGTGAATGCGCGGGACGCCATGGCAGCGGGCGGCCGGCTTACGATCCAGACCGAAAACCTAGACCTCTCCGAACTGCCTGCAGCGGAGTTTCCTGGAGTCGAGCCTCGCCGGTACGTCATGTTGGCAGTGAACGACACCGGTTGCGGCATGGACGAAGCGACCAAATCCAGAATCTTTGAGCCATTCTTTACGACGAAGGCTGAAGGCAAAGGTACCGGATTGGGCCTTTCGACGGTGCATGGCATTATTACGCAGAGCGGGGGCGAGATTTTTGTCGCCAGTTGTCTGGGGAAAGGGACGACTTTCAAAATTCTATTGCCCAGCAAGCAGCTGATCAAAGACGTCGCGCAGCCTAGCCGTGCTGATCTGCATAGGGGCGAGAAAGGCAGTCGACCAACCGTCCTGGTGGTCGAGGACGACGACGTGAACCGAAAGTTGGTATGCAGTTTCCTGGAGAGCCAGTGTACTGTGCTGCGCGCGCGAGACGCCAAGGACGGTCTCGAGATTGCGCAGCGATATCCCGAGGAAATTGATCTGCTGTTGACCGATGTGGTCCTTCCGGGAATGGCCGGTACAGAGCTGGCCGAACGCCTCAAGTCGTATCGGCCGGAGGCGAAAGTTCTCTTCATGACCGGGTATGGCGAGGCCGTACCCTCCTTGCCAGCGGGTCGCTACCCTTCCCAGAGCGTACTTCAGAAGCCGTTTCTACGAAGCGAACTCCTCAGCAGAGTGGAAGCGATACTAGGGTTGCCTCTCCCGGTAGGGAAAACCACCGCTTAGAGCAGTTCAATTTTTCCGATAAGCGAATAACTAGCGAAAGTGGTCGGTGCGACGGACCACAACAACTTATTTACTACCTTATTTATAGGACGGAATTTATATACCTTCGAATCGCCCTAAGTCGGCTAAGGTCCAATGACTTGTGAATAAGTGGCCTAAAAGTGGGCTTGACTTCTTTTCTGGATTCGCCTACAAAGCGTAAAACGGAGTGGTCGGTGTACCGACCACTTCTGAAGAGATCGAATAGGGGAAGGCAAGCAGCCTATTCTGAGCCTCTCTCTCCGCTCAGAGTGAATACATAGTCGTAGTCAGAACCACTTCGCCGAGAGATCTGGGTTCGCCCCGATCCGTTGAGGGAAAGTGCTGGCATTCCTGCAACCATGACTGGTGACGACTCCGCGCACGGCGCACAGGCGAAAGAATTCGGTAAGTCTTTCAGAGCCAGCGACGCAGCATTTTTGCCGTCCGGTTCAATTTTTCCAGCGGTCCTCATCCAAGCAATTGTTGGCCAGGTCTTGTCCGACGTGAGAGTGGTGCACTTGCTCCTGTCACCGATGGAGATCTACTAATGGGAGGCCTGCGCACCGATAGCTTACCTCTGGTCGCAGGTTCTCGACATGATTCTTCTTTCACTGCTGGCGCCTTTGGCGGCTTGAGTGATGAGGATCTGATCTCTCACCTTCAGGCCGGAAATCATGAAGCCATGAACACACTCTTCCGGCGCCACTATCGGACTGTGCTGGGCATTGCCTTGCGGATAGTGCGGGATGCGGGTGAGGCTGAAGATGTCATGCAGGAGGTCTTCCTTGAAGTATTTCGAAAATGCCATCTTTTCGATGCCGCGAAAGGCAGCGCGAAGGGCCGGATACTGCAGTACGCGTACTCTCGAAGCATCAATCGCAAGCAGCATCTCAGATTGCGCAGGTTCTACGATCTTGACGTTTTACCAGGCGAAAGCCTTGATAGAAGTGAGCCTTGTTGCTCACCCATCGAGATGCAAGATTTGATGCTATCGAATCGCATGAGCGGCATTCAGGAAGAGTTTGCCAGTTTAAGTGAGAAGCAGCGCAAAATTATCGAGCTAGCCTATTTCGAGGGACTGGAGTTGAAAGAAATCGCTCAGAAGACAGGAGAGTCCGTCGTAAATGTTCGAAACTTCTACTATCGAGGGGTACGGAAGCTGCGCGATTCGATCAAGAGGAAGGCGGAAGCCACGGCTTAAGGCATGAGCACAATGGCGAATGATTTCCTCGAACACGATCGTTTCAAAGAGCTGGCCGCCCTGGCGGCTATCGGACAGCTGTCTGCTCCGGAGTATCGGGACCTGCAATCTCATCTTGATGTGTGTTCGGACTGCAGGGAAGAGCACGCCGAGTTACAGAATGCGTTGCACAGTAGCCTGCCGTTGCTGCACCCCGGTAAAAATATTCCACTGAGGCAACGGGTCAAGCTGGACGATGGCGCAACCTATAGAAATCGTTTTGCAGAAAGAGCGCGCGCCGAAGGGGTCGCCCTTTCGTCCGAGGTTTCGCTGTCCGAGCGTCTCCGTTACAAACTACAGGGATGGATGACACCGTATCCGGCATCAGCTTACGCAGTCGTTGCGCTACTGGCGATTGCAGTTGGCATCTTGGGATACCAGTGGAGGGAAACGAGGATCCGTAATCTGAGCCGTGACGCTGAGGTTGCGACGTTGAACGGGGAAAACGCGGAGCTTCGGAGGCGATTGGCCGATCTCGGAAACACCCGAAGCGATACACCGCTCCCCGCAAAGGGTACGCAGAGTATCGATGCTGACCGAGCGAGACTTGAATCGGAGCTGGTCAAGACCAATCTTAAATATGCTGAGTTGGCGGATCGCTATGCAGCCGTTGAGGCCAAACTCGCGAGTGCAGTATCCGAATCTCAAACCCTGAACGCCGAAGCTCAGGCAGAACGCGAAAAGGAAGGCAGCCTGACAGAGAAGCTGCGAGAGACAGAAGCATCACTGGGGCAGATGTCCGGCGAACTTCAGACGCTGCGAAAGGCGGGCGAAGAACCGCGGCCAGTGGCTGATCGCCTGGGGCGGGTCGAGGAACTCGAGCGTGAACTCGCAGCCTCTACCGAGGATCTAGATCGGGCCAAGTTTCTTCTCGCTGCCAATCGTGATATTCGCGACCTCATGGGGGCTCGCAATTTGCACATCACAGATGTCTACGATGTGGACTCAAAGGGGAAGACTCGTCAAGCATTCGGCAGGGCTTTCTATACCGAAGGGAAGTCTCTGATTTTCTACGCCTTTGATTTGGGCAAGGCAAAACCTCCTTCGTCAGAGCGATCGTACCAAGCTTGGGGATACCAGGAAGCAGCCCATAAGTCGCAAAGCCTGGGCATGTTGTACATGGACGACCAGAACCAGAATCGCTGGGCGCTCAAATTCAATGACGCGGCGATTCTCTCCGAAATTGATGCGGTCTTTGTGACTGTCGAGCCAGCTGGCGGAAGCGGTCAGCCTACAGGCCAAAAACTCTTGTACGCATACCTCGGAGCGACGGCGAACCACCCTTAGGCGGACCTACCTTAGGCGAACCCGCCTTAAAGGACTGAGAGAAGACAACGCGCTACCAGGTTAGCGAAGCGCGCAATTTGCAACCGCTGAGATTCGCGAACTGTAGTGTGCTCGCGCTGACTCGCGTCTCGCCCTTGATGTTGATTTTTTATATTCCTGCGGAACGACACACTACGCCAATTTGCCTGTAGTAGTTAATGGCGAAGCTTTGCGGCAAGCTTCGGTGCGGAGTTCCCAATGGAAAAATTGAATGTGCGGGCGTGTGTCCTGATTCGGTTGGTCGCGATAATTTTCGCAGTTGCGATTCCGATCTTTGCAGCGGATACAACCGCAACACTTGCGGGTCGCGTCGATGATTCCACAGGCGGAGTCGTTCCTGGGACGAAGGTTCAGGCCACCAACATTGACACGAATGTCAGCTACTACGGCGAAACAAACGACGTTGGGGCATATCGAATCCCTGGGCTCCCACCAGGTCATTATCGAATGATTGTGGAGAAGGCGGGCTTCGCCAAGATCGTCAAACCGGGCATTGAACTGCACGTGCAAGATGTCATCACCGTGAATTTCCAAATGCGGATTGGGTCGGTCTCAGAAAGTGTCACCGTGGAGGCTGGCGCGCCGTTGATAGACACGGAATCGTCGGCGGTTAGCACGGTGGTCGATCGTCAGTTCGCCGAAAACCTGCCGCTGAATGGCCGAAGTTTTCAATCATTGATCCAGCTCACGCCGGGAGTGGTGCTGACGGCCAATAATGGGGCTGATACCGGCCAGTTCAGCATCAACGGCCAGCGCGCCAACGCAAACTACTGGATGGTGGACGGGGTGAGCGCAAACATCGGGATCGGCGCCAGTACTCCAGGAAGCGGCATGGCGGGCACTCTTGGCTCGACGAGCGTGTTGGGAGGAACGAACAGCCTGGTCTCAGTGGATGCGCTCCAGGAATTTCGCATCCAGACTTCTACTTATGCACCGGAATTTGGCCGCACCCCTGGGGGCCAGATTTCCATCGTCACGCGCTCCGGGACGAATAAGTTTCATGGCACAGCGTTCGATTATCTCCGCAACGATGCCCTGGATGCCAATAACTGGTTCAACGGGGTCAACATTCTCAATGCAACGCCGCTTCCCAAGGCTGTAGAACGCCAGAACGATTTCGGTGGGACCTTCAGCGGCCCCATATTCAAAGATAAGACCTTCTTTTTCTTTTCCTATGAAGGGCTCCGATTGCGACTGCCGACGACTACTCTCACTCTCGTCCCCGATACCAGTGCCCAGGACCCTTATTCGAGGCAATTTGCAATACCTGCGCTTCTGCCTTACCTGAACGCGTTCCCGCTGCCGAACGGTCCCGAGGTTCTGGATCCGAATGGCAATCATCAAGGCATCGCGCAGTTCAATGCCAGCTACTCCAATCCGGGCACGCTCGATGCCTACAGCCTGCGCCTGGATCACAAGATCAACGATAAGCTCAATCTTTTTGGGCGTTACAACTACTCGCCTTCGCAATTAGCTCAGCGCGGGAGCGGGGGCGCGTCGTTAAGCACGGTCTCGCCGATAAAGACCAATACCCAAACTGCAACCGTAGGCGCGAGTTGGGCGATATCTCCGGTGGCTGCGAACGACTTCCGTTTCAACTACAGCAGAACGGACGCGTCCAGTTCGAGTTACCTCGACAGTTTCGGGGGCGCAGTCCCGCTGGGGACCTTGCCGTTTCCGAGCCCGTTTACAGCCGGCGATGCTTCACTCGCTTTCTCTATAATCGATCTAGGAACCAATTCATTCCTCAATGCAGGGGCCAACGCGAACAACCAGCAACGGCAATTCAATATCGTAAACAGCCTCTCCGTGCAAAAGGCTGCGCATAGTATGAAGTTCGGAGTAGACTATCGCCGCCTGTCGCCTCAATTTGGCCCTGCCGCCTATGGCCAGGATGCCGGTTTCAGCGGTATGTCGGCAGCGGAAGCAGGAACTCCAGACTACGGTGCCCGTGTGAGTTTCAGTCTTCCCTCGACTGTTCTGTTCCGCAATCTCGGCGTTTTTGCCCAAGATACCTGGCGCATTCTGCCCCGTCTGACTATGACCTACGGACTTAGGTGGGATGTGGACTTTGTGCCGTCGTCGATCAGCGGCCCCGAATTTGCGGCGGTTACGGGCTTCGACCTCAGCGACCTGTCCAACCTGGCGCTGGCGCCTGCGGGTATTGCGCCCTACAAGACGAAGTGGGGCAACTTCGCGCCTCGGATTGGATTGGCCTATCAGGCGTCGCAGAGCCCGCGCTGGCAGACTGTGCTTCGAGGCGGATTCGGGCTCTTTTACGACCTGGCATCTTCAGAAGCGGGAAACATTGCCGACAGCTCGTACTACCCTTTTGGAGCAACGAAAAATTGCCAACCCGGCACTCCGGCGGCCGGGTGCGCGAGCAATCTCACGTTTCCTTTAGACCCTTCTACTGCAGCGCCCCCGCAGGTCCTGCCGCCCACTGCCACCAACCCTGGGGACCTCGATGCATTTGACCCGGACCTCGGACTGCCCCACACGCTGCAGTGGAATTTTGCCGTCGAACAAGCGCTGGGACTACAACAGAGTTTGAGTGTCTCTTACGTGGGCGCTGCCGGAAGACGGCTGATCCAAACGGCATCGGTTTCCTCCCCCATTCCTAGCCTTGTTGACGCTAATTTGGTAACCAATGCCGGTACCTCTGATTACGATGCGTTGCAACTCCAGTTCCAGCGGCGACTCTCTCGCGGCATTCAGGCGCTCGCCTCCTATAGCTGGTCGCATTCGATCGATACAGCTTCAGCTGGTTCCTTCGAAAGTGGATCGAATTTGTTGACCGAGCTCAATTCGAATATAAACCGGGGGCCCTCCGATTTTGACGTTCGAAATGCGTTCTCAATGGCGCTTACCTATGAGGTACCCGCTCCTAAAAGCAATGCGTTCGCGAGGGCGATTGTTCAGGGCTGGTCAACGGAGAATATTATTCAGGCTCAATCCGCCCGCCCGGTCAACGTTTACAACGGCATTTACTATGAGCAGTCGAACGGATTTGTAACCAGCGTAAGGCCGGACGTCGTTGCCGGTGTGCCTTTGTACTTATACGCATCGCAGTATCCCGGAGGGAAAGCAATCAATAACACTCCGGGTGCTGTTGCTGGGGGATGCGATGGCGACCCCAGTAACCCGAGCATAGGACCGTTCTGCTCCCCGCCCACCGTCCCATGTATCTACGGCCAGTGTCCAACGCGACAAGGAGACACCCCGAGGAATTTCCTGAGAGGCTTTGGCCTAGCGCAATGGGATTTTGCCGTCCATCGCGAGTTTCCCATTTTCGAGTCGCTGAAGTTGCAATTCCGCGCTGAAATGTTCAATGTTCTGAACCATCCCAACTTCGGACCACCAATCAGTGATCTCTCCGGTTACAGTGGTCAATTCGGCATCGCAAACCAGATGCTGGGGCAGAGCCTTGCTGGTCCTAGTAGCGGAGCCTATCTTGGGGCGGGTGCGTTCGATCCGCTCTATCAAATCGGTGGCCCCCGATCGATACAGTTCGCGCTGAAGTTGTCCTTTTGAACTCTTCCGGACACCTAAATGGAACTTGCGATGTCATACGCCAGCCAGGCTCTTGAGCTGTGCCCGCAAAAGCGCAACCAACCCACAAAGGCGAGGATTCGCACGTCGCCCGGTCTTTCGCCGGTCGGCATCTTGCTCTTGATGGTTTGCTCGACTTATGGGTTTTGCGTTCGCAACGCAGAAGAACCGAGACCAGTCGGGCATACCGGCCAAGCGAAATCAGAGAGCACGACAGGGAAGCGGCCTGTCACGGTCGCAGACTCAATTCAGATGACTCGTTTGGGAGACGTCAAATATAACGATGGCTGGCCCTCCAAAGGACTGGTGGCTAAGTTCTCTCCTGATGGAAAGCGCTTCATCGTAATCTTGAGAAAGGGAAATCTTGAGGCGAACACCAACGAGTACTCTCTGATCCTGTTCGAAACGGATGAGGTTTTTCAGTCGCCCCAGCCCCGCGTGCTGCTTTCCATGTCGTCCTCTTCGAACCGGCCCGCCATCCAAAATGTGGTATGGAGAGACGATAACGACACCATCCTGTTTCTGGGCGAGCGCCCGGGCGAAACCACCCAGCTGTATTCGCTCAAATGCAGCTCGCAAGAATTGACAAAACTCACGAATCACGCCACCAATCTAAGTTGGTTCGTTGCCGCGGCGAAGGGCGACGAAATTGTCTTTGCCGCCGAAGACCCTGAGGTGTCTTTTGTGAACGAGAAGAGTGCGCGCCAAGGCATAGCGGTCACCAGCGAGGCAGTGGCTGATCTGATCGCGGGGAAACACGGAGGCGCACAAGACGCTGACTACACTTTGTTCCTCAAACAGGCAGGGAGTGAAGCGGAAACCAGGATAACCACCGAGGGCCGCGTGTTAGACAACGAGATGTGGCTTTCGCCGGACGGATTTCACCTTCTCGTCCAGACGGAAGCCGCTCGCGTTCCGGAAGCTTGGACCGAGTATGACGACCAAATGTTGAAAGCAGCGAGTCACCTGCCTTCCGCACCGGGGGCATACACAGGGATATGGCAGTACGAGGTGATTGATCTGCCGAAAGGTACTGGCCGTCTCCTGGTCGATGCTCCCATAGCTCCCCACCTTTATTTGTCGGAGGCAGCCTGGTCGCCCGACAGCCAGTCGGTGGTCGTCTCAGATATGTATTTGCCGATGAATATGGATGACGCGGCGGAACGCGCTCTGAGAAAGACGCATACCTTCCTGGCGGAAGTTAAGATCGCCAGCCGCCAGATCGCAAAGATAAGCGACGAAGACTTGTTGCTGCTTGAGTGGGATGCCAAGAGCAACGACGTGGTGTGCGATGTCGGAAGGACAGATAGCCTCAACGGAAAAACTACTCCAAAGGCCTACTTCAAGAAGAGCGGCGACAATGACAACGCAACTTGGTCGCGATCCAGCAGCCCGCCAGCACCAGCACAAGCGTCGGCCGCCCTGCCGGATATCGTTCTCGACGAGAACATGAATCGACCGCCGCGAATCTTTGCCATCGGTCCGGATGGCGGCAAGAAGTCGTTACTCATGGACTTGAACCCCCAGTTCCAGAGTCTCGCTTTCGCCAGAGTCGAGGAGCTGACCTGGAAAATTCCTCAGCACAATGAAGTCAAGGCGGGGCTGTATTGGCCGCTGGATTATGTCGCGGGCAAGAAATATCCGCTGGTCGTACAGACCCACGCGTGGGATCCCGATCGGTTTTGGATCGATGGTCCCTGGACAACCGCGTTCGCTGCCCAAGCGTTGGCGGGCAAGGGATTCTTCGTTTTGCAACTCCCCGAGCCGAGCCCGCAGGACGGCACGCCCAAGGAAGTTCCGGCAGCCATGGCCATGTATGACAGCGCTATTGATCTTCTGGATCGCAAAGGGCTGATTGATCGAGATCGCATCGGTATCACCGGTTTCAGCCGGACCTTTTTGTACGTTACCTATACGCTCACCCATTCCAAACATCATTTTGCTGCGGCAGCCGTCGCGGATGGTATTGACTCCAGCTATTTCCAGTACATGGCATTCTCGAACTCTGACGAAACATTGGCTAATTTCTTTGACCAACTGAACGGGGCTCGTCCTTTTGGCAAGGGATTGCTTACGTGGTTCAAGGTGTCGCCGGCATTTCTCATGGATAAGGTTGAAGCCCCGCTTCGCATTCAGGCCTTGGGGCCAGCCTCGTTGCTGTCCGACTGGCATTGGTTTTCCGGACTGACCCGGCTGGGCAAACCGGTAGAGATGATATACATCCTGGACGGCCTACACGCATTGGAGAAGCCCTGGGATCGCATGATTTCACAACAGGGCAATGTGGACTGGTTTTGTTTTTGGATTAAGGGCGAGGAGGATCCTGATCCGGCGAAGGCCGAACAATACCAACGCTGGCACCATCTCCGCGGCTTGAATGCCAAGAGCCGTGCGACGGCCGAGGCGCATTGATTCACGTTATTGCGGTCGGCGGCAAGTCAATCGTCCAAGTCGTAGGCGGGAAGGATGTAAGAACGAATGGCCTCGATGATGCCTCTATTCCCTTTGATGTGGGTGCCTTCGATCACGCGCACCGCCTCGCCGAGCACCACTACTTCTGGCTTCGTGTAATTCATTGAGTTTCTCCTTTTGTGAAGTGATTGTCCGAAGGCATCCGTGTCAACCATGACCTGACAGCATCCACCGCGCCGATGTAAAATAAACCTTCCCGGCCGCCTGCAGCAGCCGGGAAGGTCGGCGCCAATTTGCTGACGTCATTGTCGCCTTCCGAGTCGCCTTCAATGGTTACTCGTCCAAGTCATAGGCGGGGAGGGTGAACGGTTTAGGCGCGATGCCATCCGGTGTCCCGTGGCTGCCCTTTACGTGGAGGGTGTTTTCGATCACGCGCACTGCCTGACCGAGTACTGCTACTTCTGGCTTCGTGTAGTTCATTGTGGTTCTCCTTTGTTGAATTATTCCGTCCCCGATACTGCAGGATGGAATCTCGTTGCGGGTTGTGGCTACGCGCTTATCGGCAGCTCCCTGTGTTGAAATAGCAGGGCCGTAGCCGCCGGAGGAGACAAGATCCCCCGTGCGGCCAAGTCCCGTAGCCAGTATTCCAGCGAAATTGTCCATAACACCCGTACCAGCGGAATATTCTTTCCAGCACGGGCGTCGCGAAATATCTTCAGCAGTTCAGCCTCGTGTATGTATCCGAGTCCTGAGCTGAGAGGCGTCTGAAAGATGGTTTGCAGCTCATTCCAGGATTTCTCGAAGATGAGCATGGGTGTGCGCTCTCCCACCTGCTTTGTGCGGCGGGACAGGATTTCCTGAGGCACGATGCCTGCCAGGGATCGCCGCACCAGGGAGCGTCTCTCGCCAGGCCGTAGGATCTGATCAGCCGGGACGGAGAGGATGAACTCAATCAGATCCTGATCGAGGAAGGGGTAGCGAGCTTCTTCCAAAGCCTGGGGCGATGGCGTCAGTTTCGCCAAATTGTTTGCCATCATCTGGACTCCGCCGATGCCGGAGCGGCGAGTCGGCAACCAAAGTCCGAAGTGCTCGGTGACGTCCATTTGGCGAAGTGCCAGTCTGGTGCGCTTCGCAAAATCCTTCCGGATCCAGGGCTCGATCTTGGCCTCCTTGGCAAAATACTGACCTAAGGAAGCTGGCACTAAATCGATCGCGGACTGCCACAGCAGTTGAACCCAAGGCCACCGCTTGACCAGGCTCCAAGCCATGAGTTGTTTGGCCAAGCTGACGAACTTAAGTTGCACGATGAGATCGCCCAAATGGGCACGCGGATCGGGGACACCACCCGTAAACTCGTCGCCACCGATGCCGGAGAGAACTGCACGGTAGCCTCCACGGCGGACAGCATCTGCGCGCTCGGCGTCGACGGCCTGTCCAAATCCGAGGGCGCCAGGCACAGGGCAAAACTCTGTGCAGGCGAGCGAATCTGTGGAAGTCCCGCGTCTGCTGCCATCAATGTGAATGCCCGCCCGGCCCCGCTTCGCTTCGACCATCTGAAAGTAAGTCCAGTCGTCACCGCTAGGCTCGGTCTTGTCGTAATAAGAGAGGGTGTCGAGGCGACGCGTTTCTGCTCCCTCTTTCGCCAGAATGTCGTCGGCCATGCAGACAATCGATGAAGAGTCCAGGCCTCCACTCAATTCGGCTAGGACCGGCGAATCCGATCGCAATCTGCGTTGAACAGATTGCCGGAAGACGTAGCGGAAGTGCTCTTCATATTCCGCGTCGGTCTTGTACCGGATGCGCGATGTCGGACTGAAGCGCCAGAAGCGCTCGGTCACAGCTCTACCATCTCTGATGCGGACGAAATGCCCTGGTGGCACCTCGCGGATTTCGCAATACGGCGTCAGGTGGGCATCGGGGTTATGGGCCAAGTATCCAGCGATGTAGTTATCATCAATGTGGAACTTGTCGTTCGAGAGCAGCACCAGCGGACTGAGATCCGTCGACCACCAGATTTGGTCATTCTTTGGGTAGTAAAAGATGTGCCGGATAGCCATATAGTCGGCGGCGAAGAGTAGTTCACGCTGCTCAGGTTTCCATATGGAGATTGCCCAATCGCCAACGATGCGGCGGAAACAGTCGGTCTCCCATCGGTCGAAGGCAGCGGCGAAAATGGCGACATCGGTGGGTTCGGCTTCCAGATCGCTGCGCAGGTCGGCGATGAGAACATCTCGGTTGTCGAGGCGGCCATCCCAGGTGAGAACAAAGCCCTGATGTGAAATGTATGGTTGTTTTTCCCGGCGTGACTCCGCTGTGGTATGGAAGGGACGATAAAGCAAAGCAAGCGAACCGTCCATATAGCGTGATTCGCCGTCCGGACCTTGTTGGCTCAGGGATACACGGAGATACTCGATCAGTTTGCAGTCGACCGGTCTCCCATCGAAGTTCCAAATCCCAGCTTGCACACTCATTCCGATCTCCTTAATCAGCAGCGATGATCAGCAGCGATCCCATACGGTGTAAGTCGCCTGAACGTTCGATCTCTCGTTGATGGCCTGTCCGTTAACTTCAACCCAGGCATGCGCTTTGAACGGAAGTTTCTGCGCGCCCAGGACCACGTGCGCGACGACGCCGCTCTGCTTGAGCAAATACGTAGTGACGAAGGAGCGCTGCAGGCAAAGAGCCTGTTTGGGATACCAGATGCAGGCGTAGTTAACCGCCGTGCAGACCCTCTCGATAGTGGCTGAATCAGCAGCTCTGAAATCGACCTTCCACCGTTTTGCCATCAGGTAGAGAGTATTGAAGCGGCAAAGGGTGCTCAGAACATCGTAGGCGAGCAACGCGAGAATAGCCCTGCAGAACAGCATCAGAATGACCTCCTGGGCTCGATCTTTACCCCGAGTTCGTGGCAGATGAATGCGAGCCGGTCGGTCAAAGACTCGATCTTGGTCGATAGAGGCTGAACCGGCTTGTGGCCCCAATGGGGCTTGTAATCGAGCAGGATGGGATACTCCGAGCGATTTGCCGCCTGCAGACGAGCTGCCATTTTGCGGGCATGCATCGGATTGCAGCGAGTGTCCGCGTCACCCGAGATGAGCAGGACGGCAGGATAGTTCGCACCGTCTTGGACGCGATGGTAGGGGGAATAGCTGAGGAGGGAGTGGAAGTCCCGCTCATCGTCGGGTGACCCATATTCGTCTGCCCATCCCGCTGCGAAATTGAAGAGGTGATACCTCGTCATGTCGAGCAAGGGCCCGAGGCAGATGGCGGCGCGGAAAAGATCGGGGCGTTGAGTGATCGCGGCGCCGACTAATAGACCGGCATTAGAGCCGCCGCCAATGGCGATACGACCACGAGCAGAACGGCCTTGTGACAGTAGCCATTCGGCGGCGGCTATAAAGTCGTCAAAAGAGTTCTGGCGATTCTCGCGCTTGCCGGCCACATGCCACTGTTCACCGAGTTCGGAACCGCCGCGCAATGCGGGGACCGCAAACAGGAACCCTTGTTCGATCAGGAACGTAGCAAAAGCCGTGAAGCGTGGTGTAACACAACTGCCAAATCCGCCGTAGCCGGTGACGAAAGTAGGCAATGGGCGGCCATTCAAGAGATCCTTCCTGGCGGCCAGGAGGAGCGGAATCGAGGTGCCATCTGTCGATGGGTAGCTAAACTCTGCAACGGCGATCCTGGCAGGATCGAACCGGACGCTTGTGTTCTGCCAGAGGCATTCCTGTTTTTCTTGTGCGTTGTAGCAATAGATGGCCGGGGGCTGGCAAATAGAAGTGTGGCTGTAGAACAAGCTGTCGGTGCGATTGGTCGTGTTCAAAAAATCGATGGTTCCATGGAAAGGAAAGACGACATCTTGCTTGCGGCCATCGTTTAAGCTGAACATCTCGATTTCGGTTGAAAAACGATCAATCCGGCTGACTAAGATGTTGTCACCCGCGAGCGCAAACTGCTGTATGCGCCGGTCGGACTCAGGAACGACGTCGCGCCAGTGCTCGGGACCAGGATTGGACATGTCGATGCGTACGATGCGGCAATTTTGAGCGCCCAGGTCGGTATACGCAAATAGTTGGCCACCCACGAAGAATGGCGCAAAGCAGCCTTCGATGCCACTAAGCAAAAGTTTGGGAGAGGTTTGAGGTTCTATCCCCTGCAAGTGAATCGAAATGACGGGATGCTTGCCCGTAGTGAACACCGCGTAAGCTAAGAGCTTGGCTTCCGGCGAATCGAGGAGCCCGAGAAACAGATTCGGTTCGTCGCCGGCGAAGAAAACCTCCTGATCCTCTGATCGCGCGGTACCGAAGCGATGCCAGAAGGCCGCCCGGCGGTTGGGACGAAGACCGAGCAGTTCGCGATGGGAGTAGTAAAACCCGGCTCCATCCGGTGCAAAGACAAACCCTGTGCAGAGCCCTTCCGGCAAACGATCCGGTAAAATCACGTTTCGTTGGACATCAAGAATTTCCAATGCCGCATGGTCGGTGCCGCCCTGTCGCACAGTGTAGGCTAGGAAGCGGCCATCCTGGGAGATCGCGGTGATGCCGACGGCACTCGCGGTTCCGTTTGAGCGCAACGCTGGATCAACTAGTACGGTTTCTTGTCCGAATAACCCATCTCTCACAATGATGGCGGGCTGCTCACCAGCCCCCGAACGCTTCAGGAAGAAATAGCGATCGCCGACATTCCAGAGCTGGCCAACAGAAGAAGGAATGGATAACAATTCACTGACGCGTTGGCTAATACTTGCCCGTTCGGGTACGGAATCGAAGTAAGCTCTCGTATAAGCCTCTTGTTCCTTCAACCAACTCCGCGTCCGCGGCGAATCCTGGTCTTCGAGCCAGCGATAAGGATCAACGATCTCGACACCATGCAGGGAGCCGATGACGGGATCGATCAGTGTGGCCGGAGGGGGAGCTATTGCACTACGCATACACCTTACCTTTCAGAACTCATCTGACGGAGCGGCGAATACAAATAAACAGAGCGACGTGCGGCGTTCATGCCACGCTCGCATACTCCAACTCCGATGCTCGTGCTTTCATGCTTCGCACGAGGCTTCTTAGATACTTAGCTGCGTCTCCGTCTAAGTGCCCTCCACTCTGTTGCCATCCGGAGCAACTCATCGCATGCCAGAGCAATGTGACAAGGGGAGCTAATTTGAACGCATCCGCTATCTCCTCATCCGTGGCAAATGACCTCCATTGTGTCCCGTAGGCGCGCCGCAAATCACTATGCGTTGCGTCTAGCTCCGGATGGCTTCGATGCAAGCAGTCAAGCAGGTACTGAAATGTTAGAAATGGGTGCCCTACGCCCGATTCGGCCAAATCGATAAACAAACATTGCGTTCGCGAGGACAGAATATTCTGCGGGCCGAAGTCGCCGTGAATATACGTATTCGGGATCCCGAGAACCTGAAGACGTTGACAGGCAGCTTTCAGAGTTCCTCCGAGTTCGTCGAGCTCGCATTTGCTCAAGATCGCTGGGGGAGTCTTTGGCTGCAACTTCATGATTTCCTCCAGCGCTGTCAGAAACGGATCAATTCGGCGGGTAATCTGATCGACACGCCAATCGGTGCACCCGAGATTGAGAAGATACTTTTCTCGGTCAACCAGTTCGACCTGTAAGTCAGCCAGGGTTTCGACGGCACTCTTCCAATTCTCGATGTCATCGGTATCCTGGAGCAGCGGTAAGTTCGCCTCCGCGGTAAGCCAGCCATGCCACTCGGGGTGAATCCCGAGGAGTTTTGGAAAGTACCGTGGATAGTCCTGGGCAAGACCAGCGGTAATTGGATATTCTCGTAGATTCGGCTCTCCCACCGCTTTGAACCAAACCGCGGAGTCGCCGACCGTTTCAAAGCGCATTAAGTTGAAGCAGGGGCTGCTATTGAAGTGCCGTTGCTTGTCGGCAAGCATTAATCCCTGTGTTCCAATTTGTTGTTGTACCCAGGCTCTAAGTCGACCTAGCCATCCACTTTGTGCAAACGGACCTGGTGTGGCGCCTGAGTTATATTCGTTAAGAAGCCGCAGAGAACATTCCACTACCCGCGAATCCTCCGGGGATATAAACGATTCTCGACTAACGGAGGCTGTTTCGAACAAAGCGTAGTTCTTTTGTGGCTCCCAGAGTGTGTCGCAACTCTCTAGTACTTGGTAGTTGCAGCGTACGTCCAAGGTCGGTTTGTATTCCCATACAGGATCGAACAAGCAGATGGCGTCGAGATTCCAGGATTCCTTTACTCGCGCAGTAAGACTTTCTGCAACTCTCTGCCACTTTGGAATCGTGACTTCCGGCAATGAAACCCGGCCTTCCGTGCCGCACACTAATAAAAACTTCGAGGCCTCTTCAAACAAAATCGCCAATCGATATGGCTCGTTCTCGTCGTTTCGCATATAAGTCCGCTTCCTGTTAGACACAGTGATGGATGAAATGGTCGAGCGTAGAAAGTGGCACCGATGGGCAACAGCGCAGCAGTGTGATGGTCGACGCGGACGATGCCACCGAAGCTGCATTAACTACGGAACGCATATGCCTGCCTCCAAAAATGGGCTGGACGAAGGTGGCATCCTACTCGGCCCTAACTGTGACTTGTGATTCCCGCCGATTGAAAAAGCGTTAACGCAACGTAAACCCATCAGAAACATTTGCGACAAAAATATTGTTGGTCGGCGGTAGGACATACATTTGCGAGCACTTCCCAAGAAGTGTCGAGGTCTTGGAAGTCTTTCGGAATGCAGCATCGTTGCAAGAGAAGTGAAGGTGAAAATCATGTGGAACTACTCATTTCGTCGCATCGCCGCAAGTGAAGAAACTGAGGGAATTCCCTCACCTCGATGCACAATGAACCGGCGCAGGAATCGCTAACCCCGGCTTCGAAAAAAATGTAATGGCCCATAAGTCGCCCGTAGAGCGGCATTTGACTGGTTGATGGTTGGGGGAGTGAGACTACTGTGAGACAGCAGTTTGCGTGTACGCAGAAACGGGCGTGGTCGGAGTACCGACCAATCCACCGACCGCTCGGAGGGGGTTTCCGGATTCTGGAACAAAAATAAAATTAAGGACTAAGTGATTGCGCTCATCGAGTAGACTGCTTGCCGTTGTCACCATGATGTACAAGTGGGAGCTTGCCTAGGCTTATGCATACAGCTAGATTGTTAGTAAGAAGTCCCAGGGAAACTTCCAAACAGCCAGCACGTTTGCCCCGTCGTCTAGAAGTAGTCGTACTGCACGTTCCCGGCCTGCGGAGACCTTGTTTTATATCGAATGCCCTAGAAATCATTTTCCTCATCTTATCAAGGGTCACGTCATGGCAGAAGAGGAGTGGGGAACTCTCACTGTTCACACTGAAGTATTGGGATTGACGCGCGTGAGCCATCGTCGAGTCTGTGGCACGGAGTAGTGAAGATGGAGCGGCTGGGCCGCTGGGCCAAAGAGGGCGGAGAGATGCGTCGCTTGCGGGAGAAGCGCGGGCTAACCCGAAGGCGAGTAGAGGACGAGACCCTTCGGCTTGCGCGCGCGATAGGAATCGAAGGCTCCCACGTTAGCGAGGCTTATCTCCGTGACATCGAGGATGGACACTGCGTGCCAGGACTTCTCAAGTTAGTCTCCCTGGCTCGTGTGTACAAGCGGCGCCCTGAGCGATTGATCGACTTTTATGAAGTGATTCCAGAAGAGGAGCATGTTTTCGCTTCCTTTCCGTCCTCGGCGGGTTCAGTCTTAAATCCAGCTATCGACAAGGCCGAAGAACGGAATGTGTTGTGGAAAGTTGCGCGGCAGTTTTCGCTCAGAGCAACGCGAGTGCTTCCCCCGAGTGAACTTCGAGGTGCGATCCCGGATTCCTGGCGGGAAAGCCTGGGGGGAGAACAGATTTGCTTTGCAGTGGTTGGGTCCGGCGATGACAAAATGGGAAAAATACTGCGGCCAGACTCTTTGGTTGCGGTTGACACCCGGCAGAAAGTGATCGACGAAAGTGAGGCATGGGCAACGGATGAAGAGCGGCCGGTCTATCTGTGTTTAACGGAGGAAGGGCATGTTTGCCGGTGGGTCTATCAAGTGCGGGACATGCTGACATTGCTGCCGTACAGCGCCAATTCGAAGCGCCCAGCGGAGTCGTACAGAACACCAAGCAAAGCAGAGATCATTGGCAGAGTAATCTGCACTTGGCGACTCCCAGCGGCCGGCGTCGCTTTAGCTGACCGCTTCACAGGCGAGGCAGTCGAAAACGGAACATCCCGATGACTAGCGAGCGGCGTCCGCGTTTGTGCGAAACATCCGAGTAACCCAGCCGCGCTTCTTGTGCGGCTGGGAGCCGCGAAAGATCAGGCGCTTGTTTTCGAGTTCAGTAACAAACTCGAGAACGTCAGCCTCGAGTTGGGCGCGGGGAACCTGGAACTGCTGCTCCAGAGCGCTTACGACTAACTCGAGGCTCGGGTGCTGTTTCATCATTTCCCAGATCGTTAAACCAATCGGATTCAGGCTGAAGCAAATTCCTTGTTCGGTATCGAGTAACACGGCGCCATCCTCGGATGCTGTCTGTCGAACGCCGGGTGCAATAGTGATGTCAGTCGGGCTGCTTGGTTTATTCATGATCAGATACCTCACGATGGAGTGCTGCGTACAAACCGCTGAGAGCAAAATAACGCGATTCGCGGACGACGGCGAAGAAAAGTTTTCTGAAGCCTGATTTTCCCGGCGCGTGTGGTTCTGCCATACGGGCGAGAAGAAGGTAAAGTGTTGAGCCCGACTTTTTCCAAAATGCTGAACGCATGGAGGTTGCGGACTCGGGGCGGTGGGCATGGCGCGCGCTGGCCTCCATAGACCGAGACAAACGAAGCCATACGGAGCGGGTTCACAAGCCGGTGAAAGTGAGGGAATTCCCTCACTTCAGTAAGTCGATGTGGCGGCATGTGGCGCGATTGTTGCGCACCGCAGGCATAAGTCGTGATGCCAATCTCATAGCTGCTCAATGAGTTGTGCGGAGATGAGAAATAAAGAAATCGAAATTACGCACCGTCCGCGCATTCGATGTTCGACCGCGGAGAAAGAAAAATGTTCCATTCAGCGTGGGCCGTGGTAAGTAGGCAAGTATGTGGCAGCGGATGGCGCGTCGTCTCTTTTCGGGGGAAGTTTCTTCGGAACTCGGCTGGCTGGGCCGGCGAGTGCGACCACTGCTGCCGCTGCTCTTTGTGAACCTGGGCGCGATCGTCATTGGTAGTGCCTTAACCCTGACCGATCCACTGATTGTGAAGTGGTTGATCGATGTTGCTCTGCCACAAAAAAGACTCGGCTTTGTATTGGCTGGCACGGGCGCGTTCTGCGCAGTTTACCTGGCGAGCCTGAGCGCGAGTTTCTTCGCTTCGTTTGTAAGCTCGGTAGTGGCCCAGAAACTCGTCTTCCGTATTCGTGTCTCGTTGCTGCGCCACATTCATCGGCTTTCTGGCCGCTATCACGGCAATGTCCAGGTGGGGGAGACATTGTACCGGCTGGAGCAGGATGTGGAACGAGTGGCGGAGTTAAGCGGTGACATTCTGCCGGCGACCTTGCACATGGTGGTGGTCGGCATCATGGTGCTGGCCACGATGTCGGCGCTGAACTGGCGCCTCACCGCACTCGTTGTACCTCTGGTGCCAGTTTTTTATCTCTTGCAGCGGCGCTATACAGGAAGGTTGAAAGAGGCCGCCGATCAAACACAGGCGCAATCGGGGAAGATCAACGCATTCTTGCAGGAACACCTGGCGGGAATGTTGCAACTGCAATTGCTGAATCGCACCGGAACGCAGGCGCGGCGCTTCGCTCGGCTGGCAGCCGAGGGCGCGAAGTCTCAAGTTAGTCAGCGCGTGACGGAAATCACCTTCGGCGGCGCGTCCGTTTCAGTGATTGTTCTCGGCATGAGCCTGATCTTGGGATTCGGAGGCTATGCGGTTACGCGGGGAACGCTGACGCTGGGTGGGTTAGTAGCTTTCTATGGATACGTAGTTCGTTTGTTCGAGCCGGTAAGTATCGCGATTGATCTGCAATCGCGTCTGCAGCGAGTGGGCGCCAGCGTGCGGCGGATTCTGGAAATCGCCGAACAGAAACAATCGTATGACGAGGCGATCGTCACGCAAGTATTGGGACGAGACACGGTGCCGGCACTGGAGTTCCGCTCGGTTTGGTTTTCTTATAGCGATGATCGGCCGGTGCTGCGTGGGATGAGCTTTTGTGTCGATGCGGGCGAGACCGTGGCACTCGTCGGTCTGAATGGTTCGGGGAAGAGCACCGTGGGGTTGTTGGCGACGCGGTGGTTCGAGCCAACGTCGGGCGAGATTCTGGTGGGGGGCGTGAACGTTCGTGACGTCAGCGTCCGCAATCTACGCACGCTGGTGACGCTGGTGCCGCAAGACCCGGTGCTATTTGATGCGACGATTCGCGAGAATCTTCTCTACGGGAATCCCGGCGCTACCGATCGTGATCTAACTCGGGTAAGTGGGCTGACCCAACTGGATGCGGTTCTCGGAAGGCTGCCGCGCGGATTGCATGAGCCGCTCGGTCCGCAGGGGGGAAGATTATCGGGCGGTGAAAAGAAGCGGCTGGCGCTGGCGCGAACGCTCTTGCAGAAGCCGAAGGTGTTGATGGTGGATGAGATCACGACGGCGCTCGATACGCCGACTGCCGACAGCGTGATGCGAGGCCTGGACTTGTTTCGCGGCGCCAATACGCTGCTGGTGATCTCGCACCGGCCGGCGACGATCTTGTGGGCGGAGCGGATATTAGTTATAGACCAAGGCCAGGTGGTGGACTCCGGCCAGCACGAGGAATTGCTGGCGAGATGCGAAGCCTACCAGAGAATTTGGGAAATTCAAGACAAGCAACCGCTGGTCGAACCACAACCGACCGCTGTCACTGGCGCATGAATAGCGATCGCGAGGCAGGCCCCAGCGGCGGCTAGCATGCCAGTCCAGGGTGGTTGCATGGGACATGTTAGCGAGGAGAATAGAAGATGCAAACGGAGTTTCGTGGGCAAAGACAGTCTGTTCTGAGCTGCTGATCGACTCTCTCTACCCGCTCTGGAAGTTGTACTGCGTTTGCTCGTTACTCTCCCTTACTGCTGTTTTGTGTCTGCCTTCTTTTCCGCTGCTTTCTTTTGGGCCGCCACAGTCCAGGGCGGGACGATGCCGGTTTCACGCGCGTAGGCGACGGACTGGCCCAGGTGTTCGTGGGCGTCGGCCACCAGGATGTACACCACGTCGCCGGCATTCGCGTCAGGGCCCAGTTTCGGGAGGGGCTTGGCGAAATCGGCGTTGGTCATGCCACTGATCGCCTTCTTGGCAAACTCCCACGACTTGTTGAGTTCGTCCACGATTTTAGCCTGGTCGGTGGTGGATTTTTCGAAGGTCTTGCCGTCGAAATCGGCTGGAGGTTGCGTTCCCATCAAAGCCAAAATCTGGTAGCGCTCGCCGGAGACATGTAGAAAAACCTCGGCGAACGAACGAGAGTCGGGTGAGGGGCGCCAGGTGAGTTTGTCGGCGGGAAGAGCGTTGGCCAAGTCGACAAACTTCTTCTGCATCGTTTCGAGGTCGAGCAGCGACTGGGGCTTCATGTCGTAGCTGGGGGGAGTGGTGTCGGAGTTGGCGGGGGCGGGTTGGGTCGCTGCGCCGAACGCGACTACGCTCATGGCCAGCAGGACAAAACATTCTGCGAGAAGAGCTTTTTTCATAGGTTTCATTCCTCCTGAGGTGCAAACGGTTGTTGGCTTAGACGGGCGGGACGGGAAAATGGCGTTGCCGTTCGATAATTGTTTTGAGGGACTGGCTGGCAGCCGCTTGCGTGGAAGGCTTGGGATCAATAAGATAGCTGCGCCTGCCATTGGGCCCCTACGGCATGATCGGCCAGAACATTTCCCACTACCGGATTGTTGAGAAGCTGGGCGGCGGAGGGATGGGTGTCGTCTACAAGGCCGAGGACACGAAGCTGAAACGCTTTGTGGCCCTGAAGTTTCTTCCTGACGATGTGGCGAAAGATCCGCAGGCGCTCACGCGCTTTCAGCGGGAGGCGCAGGCGGCGTCGGCGCTGAACCACCCCAACATCTGCACAATTTATGAGATCGACGAGCACGATGGGCACACGTTCATCGCGATGGAATTTCTTGACGGGCAGACGTTGAAACATCGCATCGGCGGGCGGGCGATGGATGTGGAGTCGCTGCTGGGGATCAGCATTGAGATTGCGGATGCGCTGGATGCGGCGCACGCCCGAGGGATTGTGCATCGCGACATCAAACCGGCAAATATTTTTGTGACTAAGCGCGGGCAGGCGAAGCTGCTCGATTTTGGGCTGGCCAAGCTGGCGCAGAGCACCGAACATACGCTGACCACGCCGGCGGGGCCGATGACGAGTCCGGGGTCGACGATCGGGACGGTAGCGTACATGTCGCCGGAGCAGGTGCGGGCGGAGGAACTGGATCCGCGGACGGATCTGTTTGCGTTTGGGTCGGTGATGTATGAGATGGCGACGGGTGACATGGCGTTTTCCGGGAGCAGCAATGGCGTGGTGTTCGAAGCGATTCTGAATCGGATGCCGACGCCCGTGGCGGATTTGAATCCCGCAATTCCCGAGAAGTTGAATGATCTGATTTTGAAGTCGCTGGAAAAAGAGCGCGAGATGCGCTACCAGACGGCGGCGGAGCTGCGCGGGGATCTGAAGCGCATCAAGCGTGGGCTGGAGAGTTCGAGAATCAGAGCTGCCAGCACGTCAGGGATTGCGGCGGTTTCGGGGACGAGCGTTCCGGCTCTGCCGGTGGAAAAAAATCTAGTGCCGCATGGGCGGGTGTGGACCGCGGCTGGTGTGGCTGGAGCGCTGGCGCTGTTGGCGGGGCTGGCCGCGGGTGCGCTGCTGATGAAAGGCGGCACGGGTAAGACGGAATTTGCGGCGTATCATCCGCTGACATTCCGGCGAGGGATTGTGCATTCGGCGCGGTTTGCGCCGGATGGGAAGACGGTAATTTACAGCGCGGCGTGGGAAGGCAAGCCGCTGGACCTTTATACGACGCGTCCGGAGAGTCCACAGTCGCAGCAGGTGGAACCGAAGGGGGCAGACGTGCTGGCGGTGTCAGCGTCGGGAGAGATGTTGCTGGCGCTGCACAGCAAGCCGCGGGATTCGTCCTTTCTATATGCGGGGACGCTGGCGCGAGTACCGCTGGTTGGCGGAGCGCCGCGCGAGATTCTGAACGATGTGGAGTGGGCCGACTGGTCGCCGGATGGAACGAGCGTTGCCATCGTGCATGAAGTGGCGGCGCGAAAACGTCTCGAGTTTCCCTTGGGTAAGGTGTTGTATGAGGCAGATGGATGGATTGGGAATCCGCGGGTAGCGCCGGACGGCAAGAGCGTTGCGTTTGTGGATCATCCGCAAATGAATGACGATGGCGGCGCCGTGGCGGTGGTGGACCTGGCGGGGAAAAAGACGAAGCTGTCGGATGGATGGGACAGCATCCAGGGAGTGGCGTGGTCGCCGGACGGAAATGAAATCTGGTTCACGGCCACGCGCACAGGAGGCGACCGTTCATTGTACGCGACGGATCTGGCCGGGAACGTGCGTTTGCTGGCGAGAGTGCCCGGCGAGTTGACGATTTTAGATGTGGGCAAAGAGGGAAACGTCCTGTTGACGCGGGGCAATGACCGGTCGGGCATGGTTGGGCTGGCTCCGGGCGAAACCAAGGAAAAGGATCTTTCGTGGCTGGACTGGTCGGTGCCGGGAAGCCTGTCGGCTGACGGGAAGATGATTTTGTTTCAGGAATCGGGCGAAGGCGGCGGGCCGCATTACGCGGTGTATTTGAGGAACACGGACGGAACGCCTGCGATCCGGCTGGGCGACGGCACGGGGCTGTCGCTTTCTCCCGATGGCCAGTGGGCGCTGTCGCGGTTGAATGTGGTGCCATCGCCGCTGGTGCTGTATCCGACCGGAGTGGGCGAGATGAAGCAGCTGAAAAACGACGGGCTGAATCACATGACGGCGACGTTTCTGCCGGACGGAATTAGGTTCGTGTTCGCGGGATCGGAGCCGGGACATGGCGCCCGGCTATATCTGGAATCGGTGGTTGACTTCGTGCCGCATGCCTTCAGCATGGAGGGGGTGCGGTCGAATGTGCTGTCGCCCGACGGAAAATTTGTGGCGGCGCGCGGGCCTGATGAGAAGGTTTATTTGTTCCCAGTGGGTGGAGGCGACCCGAAACTGCTGGCGGGAACGCTGCCAGGAGAATTCCCGACGGCCTGGTCGGCCGATGCGCGTTCGCTGTTTTTGATCACACATGCGCAGATACCGGCGCAGGTGTTTCGCGTGGACGTGGTCACGGGGCAAAGAACGTTATGGAAATCTCTGGAACCGGCGGACGCGGCGGGGATCGATACCATTCGAGGCGTGCTGATCGGCGACAACGAGAAGGCTTACGTTTATGGGTATAGCCGGACTTTGTCGGATTTGTATTTGGTGCAGGGGTTGAAGTAGGGAGGGGCTGCTAGGCTTCTCTGTATGCCGTGTTGTGTGGGATAGTTCGATTTCGTTCGCGTCGGCATTCGTGGTGGTTCCGTCTCGCTTCGCCTCGGCGGGACGGCCGAGGCGGCTGTCGCCACATGGTTCTGTTGCCACATCGGCTGTTCCTACTTTGCTGTTGTATAGTCTCGGAGTGATCAAAACACATCTGCGGTGGTTTGTGCTGCTTTTGTTTACAGCGGGCACGGGGAATTGTGCGCCCGCAAAGTCGTATCAATATTTTCGGATTGGAAATAAGGCGGACGTTCAGACCCAGCCTGTGGCGGGCATTGCCATGATGGGCGGTGGGAAGGATCTGGATGAGGCGTTTCGGTGGCTGTGTAATAAAGGAGATGGCGGAGATTTTCTGATTCTGCGGGCGCGGGGAGACGACGATTACAACTCGTATGTGAACGGGTTGTGCAAGGCGAATTCGGTGGCGACGCTGATTGTTCCGGATCGCGAGGCGGCGCAGGATCCGGCCGTGGGGGATATTCTTCGTAAGGCCGAGGTGGTTTTTATTGCGGGAGGAGATCAGGCGAATTACATTCGCGGGTGGAAGGGGACACTGGTGGAGAGCGCGATCAACGAAGATATTGCGGCAGGGAAGCCGATTGGCGGGACCAGCGCGGGGTTGGCGGTGCTGGGCGAGTTTGTTTACGGGGCTATGGGAGACAAAGAGGACGATAAGGATCTGGCGTCAGAGCAGGTGTTGGCGAATCCCTATTTTGAGCGGGTCACGCTGGTGCGGGAGTTTTTGAAGGTTCCGCATCTGGAGGGTCTGATTACGGATTCGCATTTTGCAACGCGCGACCGGATGGGGCGGACGCTGGGATTTCTGGCGCGCATTATGAAGGATGGATGGAGTGCGTCTCCGCGAGAAGTGGCGATTGATGAGAGGTCGGGGGTGCTCGTTGAGGCGGATGGGAAGGCCACGATGGTAGGCACGGGGAAGGGCGCGTATTTTCTGCGTCCGACGCACGGGCCGGAGGTCTGCGAAAAGGGTGTGGCGCTTACATTGCGAGGCGTCAGTGTGTACCGGGTTCCGGCGGGCGGGCATTTCGATTTGACTTTGTGGACGGGCGAGGGTGGGACGGCTTATTCGTTGTCGGTGGAGCGCGGAAAGATTGAGAGTACGCAAGTGGGGAAGGGGATTTATTGAGATCGAAGCCGGATAGGCCATGAAGAAAAAGGTGGTGGGACTGGGGGAAGTGTTGTGGGATTTATTGCCGGAGCGCACTTGTCTCGGTGGGGCGCCGGCGAACTTTGCTTATATCACTACGCTGATGGGCGATCAGGGGATTGTGGCCAGCCGCGTGGGTGAGGATTCGCGCGGGATGCATGCGCTACAGCGCATGAAGGAATTGAGGCTCGATGTTGATCATGTGCAGACGGACGAGGAGCATGCGACGGGGACGGTGAACGTGGAACTCGACGGCCAGGGAGTGGCGCGATTTGAGATTGCGCATCCGGTAGCGTGGGATTTTCTGGAGTGGACTGCGGATTGGCGGGAACTGGCGGAGGGTGCGGACGCGGTTTGTTTTGGATCGCTGGCGCAGCGGTCGAAGGAAAGCCGAGGAACGATCGGGCGGTTTGTTCGTGCAATGCGGCCGGGGGCAGTGAGAGTGTTCGACGTGAATTTGCGGCAGTCTTATTATTCTCAGGAAGTGCTGGGGGAGTCGATGCGGCTTGCGGACATTGTGAAACTGAATGATGAGGAACTGCCGAAGGTGATGAGCCTGTGTGGCTCTCCGAGCGGCCTTTCGCGCGAGTTTTCGCAGGGAGATGAGTTGGGGGCGGCGCGGCGGCTGATCGGTGCTTACGATTTGAAACTGGTGTGCATTACGCGGGGCGCGCGGGGAAGTTTGCTGGTGCGGGATAACGAGGCGAGCGAGCATCCGGGATTTCGGGTGCGGGTGGGGGATACGGTGGGCGCGGGGGATGCGTTTACTGCGGGACTGGTGCATGAGTATCTGCGCGGGGTGGCGGGTCGCGTCGATCTCGATGGGATGAATGACGTGGCGAATCGGGTGGGGGCTTGGGTGGCGAGCGAGGTGGGGGCGATGCCGGTACCGAAGGGTAGGATCGAGCGAACGTTGGCGGGGATTGGGTGAGGAAAAGAGGCGCGAAAACCTGGAGGCTGTTGTATAGTTGCGAAGTATCTTACGAAACATTGTGTTTGCTTTCGTTATCGAGCGATCTGGTGAGAGGGAATCATGAAGCGGATTGAACGTTACGGTCAGGAGAATCTTCGTCAGTTGTTCTTCTTTACCTTTGCGATCGCGCTGGCTGGACTTGCGGGCTTGATGCTGAGTTGCAGCAAGCCTGCGGCGCAGCCGAAGCCGGCGGCTTCGCGGCCTTCCGACATCACGGTGGACGTACGGGGAGGCGGCCCGGTCTTAGTGACGACGAGTGCGGCGGAGTTTCAGATTCTTGCTTCGGGATTTCTGCAGGCGACTCTTTTGAAAGATGGAAAGCGGCTGACACTGGACGAGCCTGGTGTGGGGTCGGCAGCGGGCAGTGATTACATTGTTCATGACGGCGAGGATCTGGAGTTTGTGCCGGACTTCGGGTCGGTGCAGGTGATGGAGGCGACGGGAAAGCTGGGGCGAGGGAAGCGGGTGGAGATTTCGGCGCATCCGCTGGCTCCGGCGGGGATCACGATTGAGCGCACGCTGGTGATGGAAGTGTATGACGACTTTCCGAATATTGCGCTGGTCAGCATTGCGTACAAAAATGCCGGTACAACCGATTTTCAGATCGATGAGGTCGTGACGCAGCAGCATCGCTTCAACGCGACGCTCGTCGATGCGAAGGCGCAGCCGTATGACCTGTGGTCGTTTCAGGGGTCGAGTTATGACTGGGGCGAGGATGACGTGCAGAAGCTGACGAGGGTTTCATCGCAGCCGAACCTGATGGGCGAAACGGTGAAAGGTGGCTACGGAGGCGGGATTCCGGTGGTTGCGTTCTGGACGGCGTCGGTGGGGGAAGCGATTGGGGATGTCGAGACGCTGCCGTGGACGCTATCGATTCCAGTCAAGGTTGAGGCGGATGGGCGGGTAAAGGCGGGGGTCACGATTCCGGCGAGTGTGGTGCTGAAGCCGGGGGAAAGTTATGCGGCGCCGCGCAGTTTTGTTTCGGTCTACAGCGGAGATTTTTACGAGCCGCTGCGGATGTGGTCGAGCGTGCTGCAGAAAGAAGGATGGGAGATTCCGAAGCCGTCGAATGAAGCTTACAACGTGAGCTGGTGCGGATGGGGATATGAGTCCGATGTGACACCGGCGCAGATGTTGGGGACGGTGCCGAAGCTGAAGGAATTGGGCATCAAATGGGCGACGCTGGATGACCGCTGGTTCGACACGTATGGCGACTGGAATCCGCGGGGGGATACGTTTCCCGGGGATTCGATCAAGCAGATGGTGGACGACTTTCACAAGCAGGGGATACTGGCGCAGTTGTGGTGGCTGCCGCTGGGAGTGGAGGACGGGCAGGGAAAATATGAGTCGCATAAATACGCGATGTCAAAAGTGGTGCAGGAACATCCGGATTGGCTGATTCTCGACAAGAACGGGAAGCATGCGCGGATGACGCGCGACCTGGCAGTGCTCGATCCAGCGTTGCCCGAGGTGCAGGCCTACTACAAGCAGCTCACGGAGAAATTTATTCGCGACTGGGGATTCGATGGATCGAAGCTGGACAATATTTATAGCGTGCCGAAATGTTATAACCCGGCGCATCATCATAAGTCGCCGCAGGATTCGGTGAACGCGATGGGCGAAGTGTACAAGACGATTTTCGAGACGACGCGGGCGATCAAGCCGGAGAGTGTGACGCAGGCGTGTCCGTGCGGGACGCCGCCGTCGCTGGCGTGGCTGCCGTTTATCGATCAGGCGGTAACGGCCGATCCGGTGGGAGCGGTGCAGGTGCGGCGGCGGATCAAAATGTATAAGGCGCTGCTGGGGCCGGAGGCGGCAGTGTATGGGGATCATGTGGAATTGTCGTCGATGACGCCGCTTGGCCACGGCGATTGGAGCGAGCATGGAGACGATTTCGCTTCGACGCTGGGAGTGGGCGGAGTGCCGGGGACGAAATTTGTGTGGCCTGATCCCGGGGCGAAGTTCAGGCCGGTGGCGCTTACGGCTGAGAAGGACGCGCACTGGAAAAAATGGATTGGGTTGTACAACGAGAAGATGTTGTCAAAGGGGGAGTTTCGCGATCTGTATGTTTATGGGTATGACGTGCCTGAGGCTTATGCGATTGAGAAAGACGGGAAGATGTATTACGCGTTTTTTGCGAAGGAGAACGGCGAGTTTGCGGGCGAGGTGGAGTTGCGGGGGTTGAAGGCGGGGAATTATCACGTGGTGGATTATGTGGATGGGAAGGATTTGGGGACAGTGCGGGCGGAGGCGGGGAAGGCTCCGAGGTTGAAGGCAGATTTTAAGGGGCATTTGCTGGTGGAAGTGAGTGGGCAGTGAGTTAGTGGTTAGGGCTGCATAGGGAGCGGCAGTGGTGCTGCGCAGTCGCTGGGCTTCGCCCTTCGCCCTTCGACTTCGTTCAGGGCAGGCTCTAGCGAGACCGACGAAGGCGTCCGTCGCCACACGAGTTTCTTTAGTGCCTAACTTTGCCGGAAAAATTTCTGTCGGTGCGCGGCGTCGCGGAAGGCTTCGGTGCCGCCGGGGCGGGTGGTCGAGAGTGCGCCTGCTTTGTTTCCGCTGGCGAGGCATGCGGACAGGTCTGATCCCTTTACATATTCGTGCAGGAAGCCGGCGTCGAAGCTGTCGCCGGCGCCGACGGTGTCGACCGGGGTGACTTCTTGCGGTGGAGCGGTGAAGCGCTTAGCGCCCTGCTGAGCCAAGGCTCCTTTGGGGCCGAGTTTTACCACTACCAGCGGGACTAACTTGGAAAGCTTGTGGATGGCGGCTTCCATGTCTTCTGTGCCTGCGGCTTTGCAGGCTTCGCGTTCGTTGGGCAGGAAGACATCGACGTGGCGCAGGACTTCGTGCAGGCCGCCTTCCCATTGGTCGTCGGGATCGTCGTTGGTGTCTAGGGAAATTGTCAGGCCTTTCGCTTTCAGCAAGCGAAATAATTCTCCCACTCGTGGGCGCAACGCCCGCTGCAAGTAATACGACGAGAAGTGAAAGTGGCGCGAGTCGGCTAGATAGTCCAGGTCGAGATCTTCCCAGCAGGTTTCTGCAATCGTCCCTGAATAGGTGAGGATGTTTCGCCACGCTTCATAGTGCAGGATGACCGTCAGACCCGTAGTGGTTGCGCCTGGGACGCGGCGTACGCGAGAGACGTCGACTCCGCCTTGCTGCAGGCGATCGAGCGCGATTTGTCCCAAGGGATCGTCGCCGATGCGGGATTGAAATCCGACGCGGCTGCCGAGCGTGGCCAAGTTGTGAGCCACGATGGCGGATGAAGAGCCGAGGGTGAGCATCATGCGGTCGGCGAGGAGTTCGCGTTCGGGGGGGAGTTGTTCGGGCAGGCCGTAGAGGATGAGGTCGAGGTTGAGTTCGCCGGCGATGGTGACGTCGAAACGGGGCATGTTTTTGAGATACGAGCTGCGCAGGGGATTATAGGGATCCTTCGACTGCGTCACTGCTCGGCTTCGCCGACCAGTGACTTCGCTCAGGATGACAAATCATTTTTTCGTAGCACCACACTTCAGGCCATCCTGGATTTTTATCAGAAGATTTCATTGGACCAGATTTCATCACACCAGATTTCGTCAAACCAGTGTGACATCGATTCCGGCTTGCTTCAGGGCGCGAATGTCGGACTTGGGGACGGCGCGGTCGGTAATGACTTCGTGGAGCGCCGAGGGCGGAGCGATCAGCGACAAACTGCGGCGGCCGAATTTGCTGGAGTCGCAGACGGCGACGGTTTTCTTCGCGATCTCGACCATCACGCGGTTCACTTTTGCTTCCAGAAGGTTGGGCGTGCTCAGGCCGAAGTGGACGTCGAAGCCATCGACGCCTAGAAATAAAAGATCAGCACTGAGGCGGCGCAGGGTTTCTTCGGCGATGGGGCCAACCAGAGAAAAAGAATTCTTGCGCAGTGTGCCGCCGGTGAGGATCACCTCGACGGCGGTGCCGGCGAGTTCGGCGGCGATGTTGACCGCATTGGTGATGATGGTGAGGTTCTGAAAGTTGCGCAGGGCGCGGGCGATTGCGGTGGTGGTTGTGCCGGAATCGAGAATCAGAACCTGGCCTTCTTTGACTTTTTCGACGGCGCTGTCGGCGATGCGAAGTTTTTCCTGGTGGTGGAGCTTTTCTTTTTCGCGGAGCGTGGGATCTTCGAGAGCGCCATCGCGCGAGGGAAGAGCGCCTCCGTGGGTGCGGTGAACGAGGCCGTGGGCGTGAAGGATTTCGAGATCTTTGCGGATCGTAACTTGCGAAGTGTCGAACTGGTGGGCGAGTTCGGTGACCAGAACGCGTCCCTGATGGGTGAGCAGATCGAGAATAGCGCGGCGGCGTTCTTCGTTGAGCACGGGAATAGGATAGCTGGCGGCGAATCCGTCGGGTAGGGACGGTTGGAATGCCGCATTTCTTTTTATAGCGTTTTGTTTCGTTTGTCCACTGCAAAGGTGAGGATCGCAAGCGGAGGACGCGGCGGTGGAATTTCGCGGATCAATCCTTGATCCCCGCCTAAAGTGGAAGACCGTTCGCCCTTCAACCCATGTTTCATGCGGAGTTGGGAACCATTGGTGATGATAACCAACGCAATACCTGCCACTAAGTCCGATTGCTTAGAGAGGGTGGTTTTGCCTTAGTCTCAGATTGGGACGAAACAGCGCCGGGTTTCGAAGAGTAGCGTTTGTAGCGAAATCCGTGATTAGCAGACCGGCGCAGGCCGAGCGTGATGTAACGGATTTTGTGAGTGAGATGAAATCGGCAGGTCTGGTCGAGGTTCCGGCCGCAGCATTTGTGGCAATGGCAGGGGACTGAGAGAAGCGACCAGTGGGGCGGGAAGAACTGGCGGCAGCGGGCGCGGACTGAAACAGTAAAGATCGCGTCCGCTGCTTTCGAACTTGTCTCTGAAGCAATGGGGATTTGGGGCAATTAAGTTACGGCGCGTTCAACGCGGATTTTGCACCAGCGCCTAAGCACGCTGTTCACTTTCTTAATGATTTGCCGCGCGGGTGGAATCCGCGCCCTTTCAAAAAATCTCCTTTCAAAGATTAAGACGCTGCGGGAACTGCTGCCGGCAGGCTGGCGGTTTGGCGCAGAGGTTCGGCGAGAGCGCGCATGACTTTGCCGAATCCGGCGAAATCGAGGGACTGCGGACCATCGGACAAGGCGCGCTCCGGGCACGGATGCACCTCGATGATGAGGCCGTCGGCACCGACGGCCACGGCGGCGCGGGACACGGCTGCGATCAGGCTCTGCTTGCCGGTTCCGTGCGAAGGATCGGCGATTACGGGCAGGTGCGAAAGATCGCGCGCGAGGGCGACGGCGGCCAAGTCGATGGTGTTGCGCATTTCGGTTTCGAACGTCTTGATGCCGCGCTCGCAGAGGACGACTTGCTGGTTGCCCCCGGAAAGTAAATACTCGGCGGCGAGCAGCCACTCTTTCACAGTAGCGGAGGGGCCGCGCTTCAGCAGGATGGGCTTGTTGACGGTGGCGAGACGGCGCAGCAGGGCGAAATTTTGCATGTTGCGGGCGCCGACCTGCAGCATGTCGACGTGGTCGCAGATGACGTCGACGTCTTCGGTGCTCATGACTTCGGTGACGATAGGCAAGCCAGTTTCTTCGCGAGCTTCGCGCAGAATCTTGAGCGCCTCCAGACCGAGGCCCTGGAAATCATAGGGCGACGTGCGCGGCTTGTAAGCTCCGCCGCGGAGCATGGCGGCTCCGGCGCGTTTTACGGCATGGGCGGTGTCGAGCAACTGGGTGCGCGATTCGACCGAGCAGGGGCCGGCGATGACCACGACTTCGGGGCCGCCAATGGCGACGCCATTGATCTTAACGACGGTGCGTTCCGGCTTGACCTGGCGGCTGACTAGCTTAAAGGGCTGAGCGATGGCGACGACGTTGTCGACTCCGGGAGCGACCTGGAGGGCTTCGATCTCGTGGCGGCGTCCGCTGCCGACGGCGGCGACGATAGTGCGCTCGGTGCCGCGGGTGATGTGCGGCTGGTAGCCGGCCTCGCGGATGCGCTCAATGACGTGGTTAATCTCCTGCTCGGTGGCTTTCTCGGACATGTTGACGATCATGGGCTGGTTCTCCTTGTGTAGGTTCGTCGTATTTCGTCATACTCGTTCGCTGAACTCGCTCTCTTGCAAAAAAACAAAAGCCGCGATCTCTGGATCGCGGCTTGCGGTGGAAACTTGATTCGTTCAGGAGGCCGTTAGTGGCTCATCCTCGCCTCAAGCTGCTCCGCAGCCGCTGCTTCCCTAAATCGGAAGTAAGCGGTAAATGCGGCGCCTGGAGTAAATCGTGTCATAGAAGTTTCAATTGCGAATTAGGAAATCAGTACAGATCGAACAATAGTTAAGTTTACAAGTCAGACGAAGAGGGCGCAACCGCTACAGTTGCGTATTACTGGAGCGAACTGGCCACGCTGGAGAATGCATTGTTGGCATTCGATCCGATCAGGCGAACCGTTCCGACCACCAGAACCAGAATCACGGCCAGCATGACCGCGTATTCGGCGATGTCTTGTCCCGCATCTTCCGACCAAAGATGTTGCATCAGTTTGAACATTTATTCTCCTCCAAGCCGCTGTGAGTTCCTTGAGAGGGAAGGACTGAACTCAAGACTGGGTGCACACATGATGCATGCGAGCGAAGGTTCTTGTCAATGCGCGATTCGACATTTTCCAGCCGGGGAATCAGGGCTGCAAAAGGGCTGCTGGAGGCTGAGTTTGAGCCATATTCGCGGGACTCGAAGAGGGCGGTTGCGGGAGCAATTGCTGCGCGGCCTGCTGGGCATATTGCAGAACGCGATCGGGCAGGATGCCGAGATAAAGTGTGGCCACGAGGCTGATGGCAAGCGCGAGGCCCAAACCAAACGGAACCGGAGTAACGGGAACCTGTTGGCGCGATTCGCGCATGTACATGACGACGATGATGCGGAGGTAGTAGTACGCGCCGATGGCGCTGTTGATGACGCCGATGATCGTTAGCCAGATCAGGTTGGCTTTCATGGCGGCGCTGAAGACGTAGAACTTGGCGAAGAAGCCGCCGGTCATGGGAATGCCGATCAGCGAGAGTAGGAAAATTGTGAGCGTGGCAGCCAGCAGCGGGGAAGTGCGGCCCAGACCTTCGTAGTTCACGAGGGTGACGTAACGTTCGCCGGCGTTGGCGAAGTGGCTGACCACGGCGAACGCGCCCACGTTCATGGCGGCGTAGGCTGCAGTGTAGAACATGGCGGCGGAAATTCCGGAAGCAGAATTTTCCGAGGTGGTCATGGCGAAGGCGACCAGCAGATATCCGGCGTGGGCGATGGAGGAGTAAGCCAGCATCCGCTTGATGTTGGTCTGGACCAGTGCGCCGACGTTGCCTATGGTCATGGAAAGGGCTGCTGCGATCCAGAGGAGCCAGAAACGGCCGGGAGCATTGATGGTGAATACGACGCGCAGGAGCACGGCGAAGGCGGCGGCTTTTGGCGCCGTCGACATGAATCCGACGATGGGGGCGGGAGCGCCTTCGTAGACGTCGGGGGTCCAGATGTGGAAAGGAGCGGCGGCGACTTTGAAGCCGAGACCGACCAGCATCAGCGCCATGGCCACGTAGACGAGTAATTGCACAGGGCCAGACTGCAGCTTCTGGCTGATGACTTCGATGTTCGCTGATCCGGTGGCGCCGAACATCATGGCCACGCCGTAGAGGAAAAATGCGGTGGCGAACGAGCCGAGAAGAAAATATTTCAGGGACGATTCGCTGCTGGCGGCTTCGTTGCGGCGGAATCCGGTAAGAATGTACGTGGAAATCGAGGAGATTTCGAGGGCAATGAAAATCAGGACCAGTTCGACGGCCGAGGACATCAGCGCCATGCCAACCGCACCGAAGAGAATGAGAGCGTAGTATTCGCCAGCGCGAATGCGCTGCACCGCCATGTACTCGAAGGAGCTGAGGATGACGACGGCGGCGATGGCGATGATCAGAAAATGGAAAAAGACGCTGAAGCTATCGACCTTGACCATGTTCGAAAAAGCTAGGCCGGGAGACTGCGCCATATACCAGGTGGCGAGAAGAGCTGCGATGGTGCCGGCGAATGCGATCAGGCCGAGCAGCTTCTGGCTTTTCTCTTCGTCGACCAGAGGATCGAGCAGCATGGCGACGATGCCGAAGGTGGAGAGGACGAGTTCGGGCAGAATGCGGACGTAGTCGGCGGCTTGCGGGATGGCCTGCGAAATTGTTTCCGGCGTTATCTGTGATGCCATCTGCAATAAAGCGGCGGGGATGTGAGTCGTTGCCAAGGGAATCATTGATAAGTCAATCATTGGCCCACCACTGTGCTGACGACTTGGGTGAACGGCGTGAGCGCGGCCTGTACGGCGGGATCGATCGCAGCGAGCCAGAGAATTGGAGCCACACCCATGACCAGAGCGGCGGCGGCGCAGGGCCAGACGGCGGCTTTCTCAAAGACGAAAAGATCGTGCAGCGTATTGTTCGCCGGGTTTGTGACTTTGCCGTAAAACACGCGCTGGTACATCCATAAGAGGTAGCCGGCGCTCCAGATCACGCCAGTCGCGCCGAGGATTCCGTAGATCGGTTTGGCCTGGAATGCCCCGCTCAGCACGAGGAACTCGCCGATGAAACCGTTGAGCAAGGGAAGTCCCACCGAGGCGAGCACGATGAAAAGATATGTGGCCGAGTAGACGGGTACGGTCGAGGCGAGGCCGCCGAATTCAGAGATCTCGTAGGTGTGGCGGCGTTCGTGGAGAATTCCGGTGAGCATGAACAGGCCGCCGGTGGAAATTCCGTGAGCCAGCATGACGAACATCGCGCCGTTTAATCCTGAGGCGGTGAAGCTGAAGATGCCGAGCACGATAAAGCCGAGATGGCTGACCGAAGAATAGGCGATCAGTTTTTTCATGTTCGGCTGCACCATGGCGACGAGCGCACCGTAGATGATGCCAATCAGGGCCAGAGTCATGATCCAGGGAGCGTTGTGGCGGGCCTGTTCGGGGAACAGGCCGAGGTTGAAGCGCAGCAGGCCGTAGGTGCCCATCTTGAGCAGAACGCCGGCCAGCAGGACGGATCCGGCGGTGGGGGCTTCGACGTGGGCGTCGGGCAGCCAGGTGTGGAACGGGAATAGAGGGACCTTCACGGCGAAGGCCACGAAGAAGCCGAGGAAGAGCCACTGGGCAGCTGCCGGGAAATTTGGTACAGCGCCGCGCGCGATCTGATCGCGAATCGTGACGAAATCAAAGCTGCCGGTGTGGGCGTAAAGCCAGAGGATTGCCGCCAGCATGAACACCGAGGCTATCATCGTATACATGAAAAACTTTACCGCTGCGTAGACCTTGCGTTCGTGACCGAAGACGCCGATCAGCAGGGCCATGGGGATCAGCGTGGCTTCCCAGAAGAAATAGAAGAGGAACAGATCGAGCGAAGTGAAGACGCCGATCAAGGCGGTTTCCATGATCAGCAGGAGGATGAAGAATTCTTTGACGCGGTCGTGAATCGACTGCCAGGAGATGAGCACGCACAGCGGCGTCAGGAACGTAGTGAGGACCACCAGCCAGAGGGAGATGCCGTCCATGCCCATGTGGTAGTGGATGTTGGGCGAGGAGATCCAGGGCTTATCGATTTCGTACTGGAACCCCGCCTGGGCGCGATGGAAGTGCACTGGCAGATGCAGCGAAAGAAGAAAAGTGAGGAGCGAAAAGACCAGGGCGAAGATGCGGATGTCGCGATCGCGGCGCGGAAACAGCACCAGCAGCATAGCCCCGAGGAGCGGGGCCAGCGTCACGAGAGTCAGGATGTAGGGGCTCCAGCTATCGGTGCTCATGGCTCCGGCGGTCATGGCTTATCGCACTCCCATCCAAATCATGTAGGCAATCACAGCGGCCGAACCGGCGGCGATCCAGCCTGCGTAGGAACGCAGGTTGCCGGATTGCATCTGCCGGACCTCGTTGGAAACGTCGCGTGCGCCGTCGGCGGCGTTATTCACAGTGTCGTCGATGACCTTGCGGTCGACGCCTTGCCAGAGGATGCGGGTCGAACCCTCGATCAGTGGCTTGACGAATAATTTTGAGTAAAGCTCGTCGACGTAATACTTGTTGAGGACGGCGGTGTAGAAGCCGTTCAGACCATCGGCAATTTTCTGCGGGAGGTAGGGCTTGCTGATGTAAAGCACGTACGCCAGCAGGAAGCCCAGGAGTGCGACCGTTATCGAAATCCCCATCAGCACATATTCCTGCGCACTACTGGCGGCATCACCGGCCGCGCCCGCCACTCCCGGGCCGAATACCGGCTCAAGAAAATGTTCGAAGCGGTTGCCGATTCCCACCAGACCTCCGACCGTGGCAAGCAACGCCAGAATCATCAGCGGAACCAGCATGACCATCGGACTTTCGTGAGGCTCACCGTGGGATTCGCCGTGACCGTGAGCATCATCCGTGCCAGCGTGGCTGTGGGCAAGGTGGGCGCGTCCGTGCTCGTCGACTTGAACTCCGTGATAGTCGCCGAAAAAGGTCATGAAAAGCAGGCGGAACATGTAGAACGATGTCAGGAAGGCGGTGATGAGGCCGATCATCCAATAGACCTTGCCCTCGGGTCCGCTGGAGAACGCCTTCCACAAAATTTCGTCCTTGCTCCAGAAACCAGCGAAGGGCGGGATTCCGGCGATGGCCAAGGTTGCAATGCACATGGTTCCGAACGTCCACGGGATGTAGGTCCGCAGGCCGCCCATTTGTCGCATATCCTGTTCGCCGCCGACTGCGTGGATGACAGACCCGGCGCCCAGGAACAGCAGGCCTTTGAAAAACGCATGAGTCATGAGGTGGAAAATTCCGGCGGAGAACGCTCCGACGCCGCAGGCCATGAACATGTAACCGAGCTGCGAGACGGTGGAGTAGGCGAGAACTTTCTTGATGTCGGTTTGCGTGATGCCGATGGTCGCGGCGAAAATCGCGGTGAGAGTTCCGATGACGGCGACGACGGTCAGCGCCATCGGCGCGCGTTCAAAAATCACATGCGAGCGCGAAACCATATAGACACCGGCGGTGACCATGGTGGCGGCGTGGATGAGCGCGGAGACCGGCGTGGGGCCTTCCATGGCGTCCGGCAGCCAGACGTAGAGCGGGATCTGGGCCGACTTGCCGCAAGCGCCGACCATGAGCAGAATTCCGATCGCGGTGAGAAGTCCGGCACCAGAAGTTTCCGGCGCGATGGGCTGGACTTGCGCGAATACTTTCGTGAAGTCGAGCGAGCCGAAGTGCTCGATGATCAGGAAGAGTGCGATGAGGAATCCGAAGTCGCCGATGCGGTTGACGATGAAGGCTTTTTTCCCGGCGGACGCGGCGGAATCTTTCGTGAACCAGAAGCCGATCAGCAGATATGAGGCGAGACCTACGCCCTCCCAGCCGATGAACATCAGCAGGTAGTTGCTGGCCAGCACCAGCGTGAGCATGAAGAACATGAACAGATTCAGATAGGCGAAGAATCGGTAGTAGCTGGGATCGTCCCACATATAGCCGACGGAGTAGATGTGGATGAGGAATCCGACGCCGGTGACGACGAGCAGCATGATCAGCGAGAGCTGATCGAGATAGAGCGTGAAGTCGGCGGCGAAGCTGCCGGAAGCGCCGATTGCGCCGTAGCGAATCCAGTGCGCGATGTATTCCGCGTAAGGCAGGTCCGCGGCTGAAACGCGCCAGGCCACCGAGAGCGCCCACGCGAAGGCTGCGCCCGAGAAAAATAATCCGATGACGCTGACCGCGGTGCGCGAAGACTTTTTCCCGAGCAGGCCGTTGATGGCCGCGCCCGCCAGGGGCAGTACCGGGATCAGCCAGAGATTGAGAGAGGACGTCATAGTTTAAGCAGATTCACCTGATCGACGTTGAGGGTTTCGCGCGTGCGGTAAACCGCGATGATGATGGCCAAGCCCACGGCGGCTTCGGCGGCGGCCACGACCATGACGAAGAAGACGAAGACTTGTCCGGCCAGCGAATGCCAATGAGCGGCGAAGGCGACGAAGGAGAGATTCACGCCATTGAGCATGAGCTCAATCGACATAAAGATGGTGATGATGTTGCGCTTGATGAGGAATCCCGTGACGCCGCAGGCGAAGAGGAATCCGCTGAGCACGAGGTAATACGACAGGGGGACCATCAGTCCACCTTCCTTGCCGGCGCGGTTGCAGGAGACGTGGGAGGCTTGCTCGCCAGAACGACCGCGCCCATGATGGCGATCAGGATCAGGACAGAAGTAATCTCGAAGGGGAGCAGAAACTGGTGGAAGAGCAATTGTCCGATGGTAACGGGATCCCCTTTTAAAGCGCCGGCGGGGACCGACTCCGTTCCCGAATGTTGCAGCACGACCCAGGCTACGAGGATGCTTCCCAGCAACATGCCGGGGACGCCGAAGAGGATGGCGACGCGGCTGCCTTGCGTGTGCTCTTCGACTCCGGCGTTCAGGAGCATGATGACGAAGACGAACAGCACCATGATGGCGCCGGCGTAGACGATGACCTGTACGGCAGCGACGAACTCCGCGCCCAGCAGCAGATATTCGCCCGCGAGCGCAGCCATGACCGCGATCAGCGAGAGCGCGCTGTTGATGGGATGCGTTTGCGCCAGCAGGTTGACCGCACCCGCCACGCAGACGGCTCCGAAGGCCAGAAACAGAATCAGATGAACGTTCAACATTGAAATTGAATTTCGTTTTCGACTACCACGCTACTGCGATCGCGGTGGCGATCAGGTTCACCAGCGCCAGCGGCAGCAGGAACTTCCAGCCAAACGCCATCAACTGGTCATAACGGAAGCGCGGCAGCGTGCCGCGCACCCAGATATACAAAAAGAGAAATGCGACAATTTTTGCGGCGAACCAGAACACGGGCAAAATTACCTGCAGAATCCGGGGGCCGAACAGCGGGCCGTTCCATCCGCCGAAAAACATCAGCGTAGCCAGGCACGCGACGGTGATCATATTGGCGTATTCGGCCATGAAGAACATGGCAAACTTCATGGCGCTGTACTCGGTGTGGTAGCCCGCCACGAGCTCGGTTTCGGCCTCCGGCAGGTCGAACGGGATGCGGTTGGTCTCGGCGTAGGCGGCCATCAGGTAGCAGAAGAAGCCGATGAACTGGCCGGTGAAAATATTCCAGTGCGGAATGAATCCCCAGAAATGTCCGGCTTGCGTATTCACGATATCGCGCAGGCTGAAGCTGCCGGACTTGATCAGCACGCCGACCAGCGAGAGTCCGAGCGAAATCTCGTAGCTGACCATTTGGGCGCTGGCGCGCAGGCCGCCCAGTAGGGAATATTTGTTGTTCGATGACCAGCCGGCGAGCGCTACGCCGTAGACGCCGATCGAGGTGACGCCGAGAATCAGCAGCAGTCCGGTGTTCACGTCGGTGATCTGCAGCGGAATGCTGTAGCGACGGATGCTGAACGAGTTGCCAAACGGAATGACCGCGATCGAGGTCAGCGCGAAGATGACGGCGATCAAGGGCGCGGCAAGGAACAGCGGTTTGTAAACGTGCGGCGGCGTCAGGTCTTCCTTAAACAGAAACTTGATTCCGTCGGCCGCGGGCTGCAGCAGGCCGAACGGGCCGACACGTGTGGGCCCCCAGCGATTCTGCATGTGGCCCACGACCTTGCGCTCGAGCCAGACGGTGTAGGCGACGGCGGTGAGCAGCACGAACAGAACTACCGCAGACTTGATCACGGACGCGAGTATAAAGACCCAGATGGGCAACGCCACGCTTTTCTTCCTCTCCTACTAAAGCAACTCTTGCCGGGAAACTCTTGTTTCAGACTCCAATTTCGAACTGCCGTGTTTCTTAAGATCAGTCGGCCGCGACCTCCGCGGACTTGACTTCGTGACTTTCCATAACTGACTTCAAAGTGCGCGAGTAGCGGCCGAGAGTGCCGGAGGTGAACAAGCCGTCGTTGGCGGGGGAAATTAATTCCGGGTTTTGCGTGACGCCGTGGCCACTATTCGTGAGCGCCGTGTGCTCGCTGTTACCCGCCAGAAGATTGATCCGCGAAACGTCGTAGCCGGGAACGAGTCGCTGAATTTCGTCGAGGATGGCCATGGGATCAAGCGGACTCAGTTTTGTCTCTAGGCCTTGCATCTCAAGCCAGACGGCGTGGCGGTCGGCCTCGCCGGACTGAGCGCCGCGGGACTCGCCCATGTCGGCGCGGGTGCCGCCGCCAAAGGGGACGAGTTTGCGGATGTCGAAGCCCATGGCGTCGGCGATGCGTACGATCATTTCGAAATCGGTTTTCGAGCCGGAGATTTCTCCTGCCTTCTTTACCAGTTGCACGTCGCCGCAGGTGTTGGTCATGGTGCCGGATTTTTCGTAGGCGTTGGCGGCAGGCAGAACCACGTCGGCCATGACTGCGGTCTCGGTGAGGAACATGTCCTGCACGACGACGAAGCTCTTCGAGAATGCGAACGGATCGAGATTCAGGCGGCCCACGGGATTCGAGCCGACCACGTAGAGTGCTTTCAACTTGCCGGCCTTTCCAGCTTCGACCATGCCGGGGAGATCGAATCCGGTAGTTTGCGGAACGGCCCACTCTTTATGGAAGTCGCTGTTTCCTGCCGTCGGATGATAGCCGGGCAGCAGGTCGGGATAGAGACCCATGTCAGCGGCGCCGCGAGAGTTGGCGTAGTCCGCGAGGCAGATGAACTTGGCGCCGGGAATGGCGGAGCCGAATGTGACAAGGCTGGAGACATCGGTGCCGCGAATTTCCGAGCCGAAGATGATGATGAGATTCTGTTCGGCACGAAGTTGGTCGCGGAGCCCAATCCACGCGTCTTTATTTGTCGTGGCGCTGTTGATTGCATCGACAGCGGAATCATCTCCGGCCAGGAAACTCGCGACTTTGCTTTCGGCATCAGCCGGAATCTGGGTATAGCTCGTGGCCTGGCGCTGTAACTTAATTAGCTTGAAGTTAATCACGTAAAGCTTGGCGCGACGCAGTCGCACGTTATTCCGAATCTGCCAGGCCAGCAGTGGGTGCTGTTCGGTGGGATCATTACCGATCAGCAGAATCGCTGGCGCGTTATAGACATCGGCCATGCTGGCGGTTGCGTTGGGCTTGCCGCGCAGCGCTGCGGAAAGGGCGGGGAAGTCGGCGGTGCGATGATGATCGATATTGTTGGTCTGCAGGACCACGCGGGCAAATTTCGAAAGCAGGTAGGCTTCTTCGTTCGTAGTGCGCGTCGAGCCGATGACTCCGATAGCGGAGCCGCTGTCTTTATCTTTATCTTTGTCCCGGACCTCGGCAAACTTTTTCCCGACCAAATCGAACGCCTCCTTCCAGGTGGACGGCGTGAGCTTGCCGTTTTTGCGGATCAGCGGCTGCGTCAAGCGTTCTTCGTGATTCGCGAAATCGAAGGCGTAGCGGCCTTTGATGCAGAGGAAGTCGCCGTTGGTGCCGCTCTTGTCACGGTTGTCACCGCGGACGATCTCCATTCCGGTATCCGAGCGGCGCACGCCCAGCGTGGTTTTGCAGCCGTCGCCGCAATGGGTGCAGACGGTGCCGACGTGCTTCATTTCCCACGGGCGCGTTTTGTAGCGGTAGGCGCCGGAGGTGAGCGCGCCGACGGGGCAGATGTCGATGCACATGCCGCACTCTTCGCATTCCAGGTGATCTTCTTTATTCGGAGCGATGAGCGAACTGACTCCGCGGTTCTGCACGCCCAGAGCCCAGACATCCATGCCCTCGCCACAGACGCGCACACAGCGGTAGCAGAGGATGCAGCGCGGACGGTCGAAGAACACGACGGGAGACCACTGCTGCTCCTCTTTATGGTTCTTCGCTTCCATGAATTTCGATTCGGCGGCGCCGTAGGAGAACGTCATGTCCTGCAGTTCGCATTCGCCACCGGCATCGCAGACCGGGCAATCGAGGGGATGGTTGCCGAGCAGCATTTCGAGCATCGATTTGCGTGCCTGCTTGATCTCGTCGCTGTCGGTGACGGCAACCATGCCTTCGCTGACCACCGTGGTGCAGGCGGTCTGCAGCTTGGGCATTTTCTCAACCTTCACCAGGCACATACGGCAAGCGCCCTGCAAAGATAGATTGGGGTAATAGCAGAACGAGGGTACTTCGATGCCCACGCTCTTGCAGGCTTCGATGAGCAACGTGCCCGCGGGAGCGGTGAGTTTTTTGCCGTCAACAGTGAGAGTTACGTCAGCCATGAGAATTCAGTAATTGAGAAATTTGGCAATTGTGTAATTGAAAAATCCTACGCTGTCCTTTTTTCAGTGCGCGAACGCTGGGACTTGTTCGGCCGCACCCTCTTTTTCATAAGGGCACGGCCTGCCCTCCAAGTGATCTTCAAATTCTTTGCGAAACTTTTTCACGAAGGCGATGGTCGGCATCGCGGCCGCATCACCCAGCGGGCAGAACGTCCGGCCGAGCATGTTTTCCGCTAAATACTGCATGTTGTCGATGTCTTTTTTCATGCCGCCGCCGTTGTGGAAGCGGATGAGAGTCTTTTTCAGCCAGTCGGTGCCTTCGCGACAAGGGATGCACCATCCGCAACTTTCGTGCTGGTAGAACTTCATGGTGCGGAGGGCGAATTTTACGATGCACTGCTGGTCGTCGATTACCACTACGCCGCCTGAACCGAGCATGGAGCCGGCTTTCGCGACCGAATCGAAATCCATAGCGACGTCAATCTCACTCGCGGTGAGGCAGGGGCAGGACGCTCCGCCGGGGACAACCGCTTTCAACGTGCGACCGTTGGGGATGCCGCCGCCGACTTCATAAAGCATTTTCTTTAAGTTATAGCCCATGGGCAATTCGTAGACGCCGGGCTTGGCGATGTTACCGCTCAGGCAGAACAGGCGGGCGCCACCGTTTTTTGGCGTGCCCAGTTTTGCGAACCAGTCGGCGCCGCCAAGAATAATGTGCGGGACGTTGGCCAGGGTCTCGGCATTGTTAATCACCGTCGGGCCGCCCCAGAGGCCGACGACGGCGGGAAAGGGCGGACGGATGCGCGGGATGCCGCGCTTGCCTTCGAGCGATTCCATGAGCGCCGACTCTTCGCCGACTTCGTAGGCTCCGGCGCCGCCGTGCCAGTAAATGTCAAGGTCGCGGCCGCTGCCGAAAATGTTTTTGCCGATGAATCCGCGGGCGTAGGCGTCGCGAATCGCCTTCTGCATGATTTCCAAGAGATAGCGGTACTCGCCGCGGATATAGATGTAGCCGCTGCGCGCGCCCACGGCGAGAGCTCCGATCATTACGCCTTCGATTACGGAGTGGGGATCGTGCTCGAAGATCAGACGGTCTTTGCAGGTGCCGGGCTCACTCTCATCGCCGTTGCAGAGAACGTATTTGGGTTTGGCCGACTGCTTAGGGACGAACGACCACTTCATGCCGGTGGAGAATCCAGCGCCGCCGCGGCCACGCAGGCCGGAATTCTTGACCTCGTTGATGATGGCGTCCGGTTCCATCGCGAGCGCCTTCTGCACGGCCTTGTAGCCGTCGAGTTCGAGATAGCGGTCGAGGTTGGTCGCACCCAGGCCGAAGCGCCGGGAGACGACTTTTACCTCGTCGGGATGGGAGACCAAGTCAGACATGGGGACATTGTCGATTGTTGATTTCTGATTGTTGATTGAAATTCGATGACGCCCGTTTTCAATCAGCAATCAACAATCAGAAATCAGCAATTGCTTCCTACTGCGTTGCCTTCTTCTTATAGTCATCGAGAACCTGGTCCATCTTTTCCACTGTCAGGTTCTCATGAAAATCGTAATTTACTTGCACGGCCGGGGCCCAGCTGCACGCACCGATGCACTCTACTTCCTCCAGCGTAAACATGCCGTCGGGCGTAGTCTGTTTGTGGCCGACGCCTAATTTTTTGGCGCAATGATGCAGGATTTCTTCGCCGCCGCGCACCATGCAGCTGATGTTGGTGCAGACTTGCACGTTGAACTTGCCGCGCGGCTTGGTGGTCAGCATGGAGTAGTAGCTGATCACGTTGTTGACCTCGAGTTCGGTCAGGTCGAGGCGGGCGGCGAGTTCCGCGATGACCTCATCGGATAGATATCCGATTTCGTCTTGCGCGTAGAGCAGAGTCGGGACGAGGGCAGAACGCTTGGTCGGATAATGCGGCACCATCTCGGCAAAGCGTGCTTCGAATTGATCGGAGAATTTCATGAGCGTACAGTAGCAGTGCGATTCGTGGCCTTAGTCAATTCTTTACCGCTGCGCTTCGACCCGACGGGCCGATTACCTTTCCATCAGATCGTGCACCCTCGTGTACTCCTATATTTATGACTCCTGGAGCATGTTTTCCAGCCGCCTCGATTCGCTTTCGGCATACCTGCCTCTTTTCATCGAGCGATGCCCGAGAACGGAGGGACTATCGATCTATCTCTCCCAGCACAATGTCAATCGACCCAATCGCCGCCACTACGTCCGCCAGCAGTCGGCCTTCGCACATTTTCGGCAGCGTTTGTAGATTGGCGAAGCAGGCGCTGCGCATGTGCACACGGTACGGCTTCGCGGTGCCGTCGCTGACGATGTAATAGCCCATCTCGCCGCGAGGGGATTCGACGGCCTGATAGACTTCGCCCGCCGGGACTGCGAAACCTTCCGTGATGATTTTGAAGTGGTAGATGAGCGATTCCATCTGCGTCTTCATTTTTTCGCGGTCGGGCAGGACCACGCCGGGAGCGTCGGCCTTGGTGGGGCCTTCAGGCATGCCGTCGAGGGCCTGGCGCACGATGCCGATCGATTCGCGTAGTTCCTGGACGCGGCACATGTAACGGGCGAAGACGTCGCCTTCCTGCGAGATCGGTACCTTGAACTGGAACTTTTCGTAGCTGGAGTAGGGCATGTCGCGGCGCAGGTCGATGTCGACTCCGCTGCCGCGCAGAGTGGGGCCAGTCGCGCCGAGGGCGATGGCGTCTTCGGCAGTCATGCGAGCGACGCCTTTGGTGCGCATGGTCCAGATGGGATTGCCGGTCAGAAGATTTTCGTATTGATCGATGCGCTCGGGGAAATATCCCGCGAAGTCGCGCACGCGGTCGAAGAATCCTAGAGGAGGTTCCAGCGCGATTCCGCCGATGCGGAAATAAGAAGTCATCATGCGCTGGCCGCTGACCATTTCGAAGATGCGCAGAACTTCTTCGCGCTCGCGGAAGCAATATAAGAAGACGGTGAGCGCGCCGATGTCCATGGCGTGGGTGCCGAGCCAGACCAGATGCGAGTTAATCCTGGTTAACTCATTCAGCAAAACCCGCACCCACTGCGCCTTTGGCGGAATCTTCAGACCCAGCAGCTTCTCTACGGCCAACACATAACAGAGATTGTTGGTCATCGGGCAAAGATAGTCGATGCGGTCTGTCAGGGGGACGACCTGCTGGTAGAACTTGGCTTCGCAGGTTTTCTCGATGCCCGTGTGAAGGAATCCGATGTCGGGCATCATGCGGACAACGGTTTCACCGTCGATCTCGAGCAGCACGCGCAGCACTCCGTGAGTGGACGGGTGTTGCGGGCCCATGTTCAGGATCATGGTGCGATCCTGGCCGGGCTCGAGCACGGGAGTGGGGGTGAGGTGGGCCATGTCTTATCGCAGACTCAGCGGTAGCCCTCCACGGGATAATCTTTGCGCAGGGGGTGACCGTCCCAGTCCTCGGGCATGAGGATGCGGCGCAGATACGGATGTCCGGTGAAACGGACGCCGAACAGATCAAAAACTTCGCGCTCGAAATAGTTGGCTCCGGGCCAGACGGAGGTAAGCGACTCGATGGCCAGGCTGCCGCTGTTCAAGTGAACTTTCAGCCGGATGCGTTCTTTATTGGGGATCGAGAGCAGGTGATAAACGACCTCAAACCTGGGTTCGGCGGGATACCAGTCGACACAGGTGACGTCGGAAAGGAAGTTGTAAGGGCAGGCGGGATCTTCTTTCAGCAGGACGCAGGCCTCGCGGATGGAGGAGCGATCGACGAAGATGGTCATTTCGTCGCGGTCGAACTTCACGCCGGTCACAGCCTGGGGGTTCCATCCGAGCAGGCGGGCGACGGCAGGATGGTTCTTCAGTTGCTCCAGATCTGTGATGGCGGGGGCCAAGGGCATTAGAAATTCCCTCGTTTTGGGGAGGTTTCGCCCCAGTCGAGCACGCCCTTTTTCCAGACATAGAAGAAGCCGACCAGGAAAATGCCGATGTATAAGAACATCTCGTAGAGGCCGAAATGGCCCTGTCCGGTGGCCTTCAGGGTGCGTAGAATGACCGCCCAGGGATAGATGAAAACGGCCTCAACATCGAACAGAATGAACAGCATGGCGACCAGGTAGAACTTGACGGAGAAGCGCTGGCGGGAGTCGCCGACCGGGGTCATGCCGCATTCGTAGGCGGCCATTTTGGCCCGGGTGGGCTTACGCTGTCCGATGAGCCAGGAAAGGGTGATAATCGCAGTCGCAATGCCGCCCGCCATAAGAATATGGATCAAGAACGGGAGGTAGCGAGCGAAGTAATTGTCGGGCATAGGATGAGATAGATATAATTCGCGCCAAGTGTTGCTTAAACGTTCTAGATTAGGTGTTAGCCTGCGGGAGTGTCAAGGGAACCACGAGGCATCTTGTGGAAATGGATCGGATTATTTTGTAATTGGGTAATTTGGTAATTAAGTAATTGAAAAAGGAAAGCGAGAGAGCTGGCTTTGCTCGCGGTTTTGGTTTTTCGATTTCTCAATTACACAATTCCCCGATCGCGAAATCATTATGATTTTTGGCTTCAATACCGATGTAAAGCATGGCGACACGATTTACCACGTACAGAGCGAAGCGCGCGAGAGCGAACTGCTGCTGCAGACGCAGGTGTTTGTGCGCGGGCGCTGCATTGGCAAGAAGGCGACTTCTTACGGCAGCAAGAGCAGCGAAGTGAAGCTGGGCGACGCGCAGAAAGAGCAGCAACTGCGCGAGCAGCACCGACTGGTGCTGGACGCGATCCGGGAAGGCAAGCTGGACCAGGTGCTGGACCATCCGGAAGCGGAAGTGCTGGCGACGGTGAAGGAGCTGGATGTACAGTGGCTGAACGCCGAGTCGATTCACGCCGAGCGCAACCTAACCATGCAGCTGCGCGTGACCGATGGAGGCGCGGCAGCGTCCGGGGCGCGGCTGACGTTTCGCTTCGCGCGACCTGGGGCGTCGCCGTTTTATACGCAAGCCGTGGCGGATTCCGGGGGCGGGGCCGAGGTCAAGATTGAAGTGGAAGAGGCGGAGTTGCCGGATGCCTCGCTGCTGGTGCAGGCCAACTTCGAAGGGCGGACGGCAACGCGGAAGTTTGCGCTGAAAAAAACGGAGTAAGTGCAGCGTCACTTTTAGCTACGGCACCTTCATCACATCGGCTATCACGTCGGCGTCATCCCGAGCGTAGCCGTTTCTCAGGCGGAGCGAGGGATCTGGCGCGTACTGCCAGTATTGCCGGCGGCACAATCATGAAACTTCAGGTCAATGGGGAAGAGCGGGACTTCGGCGAATCTCCCGCTCCTTTTAATTTGGCGGCGCTGGTCGAAACTCTCGGTATGAAGGCGGACCGCGTCGCCGTCGAGCTCAATCGCGACATTGTGCCGCGGGATCGCTGGACGGAGACTGCGCTCAGCGAGGGCGACCGGCTGGAGATCGTGCATTTTGTTGGCGGCGGCTCCGATCTCGGCTCCGATCCTGGCTGCTGCCGGGAACTCTCTTAGTCACCCTTTTTCCACCGATTCTCTGCTTGACCTTCTCCCCGCCATGCCTAGAATGTTTGAAACATTCGACTTAAGAATTGTTTCAAACATGTTACGGCGTCATTGTAGATGACCATGGTAGGTGACATGCATGGTAGGGATATGAAAGACCGGTTCACATCGCAAGAGGTGATTGATTTGACGGGGATCACGCCGCGCCAGCTGCAGTGGTGGGACGAGCGCGGGGTGGTGAAGCCGGAGCGGGAAGGGCATCGGCGGCTGTATTCGATGAACCATGTGACTGAAGTGGCGGTCATCTGCGAGCTGCGGCGGAAGGGATTTTCGCTGCACGACGTACGCAAGGTCATGCGGTTTCTTGACCGCGAGGTGGGCAAGGGGCTGGCGGAGATTGTGAGTCACGGCTCGGACTATCACTTACTGACCGACGGGACGCACATGTACCTGGAGACTTCGGCGCGGCAGATTGTGGACATTCTGAAGAATTCGCAGCAGCCGATTCTGGCGGTGTGCCTGAGTGACGCGGTGCGGCAGGTGCGGGCTGGGGTCATCTCCAAAAAGACGAATACTTCAGTAACTTCACCGGATTACCGTCGGCGTGCTAAAAAAGTTTCGTAGGCAAGCGTTTGAAATTGCAGCGCGTACCAGAACCAGGAGAACGGGAGGAAGACATGGTCGGTGAACTGGATCTTCTCAATGAGTGGATTCCGGAACAGATGCAGCCGGGGACCGTCTTCGTGCTGGAAAACGCTGGCGAGATCGGCGAGAAGGAAGATCCCTACTGGGCTGTGTTGTCGTGCCCGTCGTGCGGAATGCTGGGGCTGATTACACGCAAACAGATTAACGGATTTATTCCGGTTATTTGCGGATCGGAACACTGCTCGGCGCAGTTCTTTATTCGCGACAGCGAAGTTGTCGTGCGCAAACCGTTCTAGGCATATCTTGTGGAGCGGGCACTCCTGCCCGCTTGCTTGCGCGGCAAGAATCCAGAGGTTAGAAAAAGCAGCGTCCCAGAAGATTCTGGGACGATTTTGGCTTTTAGCGGGCAGGAGTGCCCGCTCCACACGAACCGGTCATCTTTTCACTTCCTGCAAATCCACCGGAACCTGTTCGACGATCTCAATTCCAAACCCTTCCAGCGCGGCTACCTTCTTCGGTCGATTCGTCAGCAGCCGGATGCGGTGCAGGTTCAGATCCGATAGAATCTGGGCGCCGATGCCGACTTCGCGCTGCGTCTGTCTTTCGTTGTCGAGCAGGGAGGCGAGTTTGCGTCCACGGTGGAAGCTGAGCGCTGTGCGGTCGCCAACCTTCTCGACCGAGAATCCCTGCGAAGTCTGGTGCAAGTAGATCAGAGCGCCGCAGCCTTCCTGGGAAATGCGGCGCAGCGAGCCTTCGAGTGTGGCGTGGCATTCGCAGCCGGTCGCGCCGAAGACGTCGCCCATGAGGCAGTGGGCGTGCATGCGGACCAGCACCGGATTCGGGCTGCCTTCGATATCTCCGCGAATGAGGGCGACGTGCGACTCACCGCCGTCGATTTCGCTGGTGTAGGCGATCAGGCGGAATTCGCCAAAACGGGTGTCGATCAAGGCTTCGCCCACGCGGTGCACATAGCGTTCGTGTGCCATCCGGTAGCGGATGAGTTCGGCGACGGTGAGCATCTTCATCTGGTGCTCGCGGCAGAAATCGATCAGGTCAGGCACGCGGGCCATGCTGCCGTCGTCTTTCATGATTTCGCAGATGATTCCCGAGGGAACGAGGCCGGCGAGCCGTGCCAGATCGACCGAGGCTTCGGTTTGGCCGGCGCGTACCAGGACTCCGCCTTTGCGGGCGCGCAGCGGAAACATATGTCCAGGACGGGCTAGGTCAGACGGCTTGGTAGCCGGATCAATGGCCACCTGAATCGTGCGGGCTCGGTCATGGGCTGAAATGCCTGTCGTCACTCCGGTGCGGGCGTCAATCGCTTCACAAAACGCAGTGCCGAACTGCGAGGTGTTCTCCGAGGTCATGGGGCCAATGTTGAGGTGTTCGAGTCGCTCCTCGGTCATGGCGAGGCAGACCAGGCCGCGTCCGAACTTGGCCATAAAGTTGATGGCCTCGGGGGTGACTTTTTCGGCGGCGAGAGTAAGGTCGCCTTCGTTCTCGCGGTCTTCGTCGTCGACGACGACGATCATTCGGCCGGCGCGGATTTCCTCGATGGCGTCGGGAACATCGGTGAAGGGGTGTTGGGGGCTCATATTGAGGCGATTGTAACAAAGGGAGTGGGAGATTTCGCAGCGAAGGGATGGAACGAAATTGCCGCGGAGACGGGCAGGGAAAAGCAGGTTCCTCACCGGGCTTTCAGCCCGATTCGGAATGACAAAGAATTAAAGCAGGTTGTTGGCGGTGCCGATGGAAGATTATCCCGCGCTCGGGGGGGCGTGCGCGGCATGCAGGCGAGTGGAACACGGAATTCTGAACGGAAAGGCCATGACTATGGGATGGTTTCGCAATTTGAATATAGGCAGGCAGTTGGCCGTTGCGTTCGGATTTCTTGAAGTTCTGATGATCGGATTGGGAATCTTTGGGCTGAAACAACTGTCCACGGTGAACGAAACAACCGTGCAGGTGGTTTCCCGTCAGATGCCTTCGGTGAGGGTGCTGGGAGCGCTGAAGTATACCGCTTCGGCCGTGCGCCGGTTCGAACTCAGCCGTCTGCTGGCCTACCAGAATAAAGAAAAATGGGATGCGCCCATGAAGCAGGCGCTGCTGGACGTGGAGGCTAGGGAAGAGGAATACCAACCGCTCATTAATTCCAACGAAGAACGCAGGCTCGACGGCGAGTTTCGCCAAGCCTGGGAAAAATATCTGGCGGTTCATCGGCAGGCCATGACCCTGGCGGTGGAAAACGAGTACCAGGCGAATTTGCTGGCGCAGTCGGCCGGGGGCGCCGCATTCGAGGATGCGGCGAAGATCCTAGACGATGAAGTCGCGCTCGACGACAAGGCAGCGGCGGAGTTTGCCGAGCAGGGCGCATCCGTGTATTCATCGTCGCGCTACTGGATTATCTCTCTCCTGATGTGCGCAGTGGTCGTTGGTTTCGCCATGTCCACGGCGATTGGGCGCACGCAATCGGCGGCCACGGGGCGCATGCTGGCCCAGATGCAGGAGATCGCGGCGAAGAATCTGGAGATCGATGATGTGCAGGTGGATTCCGATGACGAGATCGGGCGCGCGTGCGTAGCGCTGAATACCATGAAAAACAGTCTGGGAGACGTGATCCAGCTGACTACGGAAACGGCCATCCGCGTGGCCAGCGCGAGCGACGAACTGTTCGCGGCCCGGGAGCAGATCACCGCCAATTCGGAAGAGACCTCCGCCCAGGCGAACATTGTGGCCGAGGCGGCGCGGCGGGTCAGCGAGAACCTGCAAACAGTTTCCACCGGGGCCGAGGAGATGGCCACCACCATCCAAAGCATCGCCACGCATGCGCATGAAGCTGCCAGCATCGCCAGCAATGCGGTGCAGACCGCGCAGGCCGCCACGGTCACGGTGGCCAAGTTAGGCAACTCCAGCGCGGAGATAGGCGAGGTGATCAAAGTGATTACGGTGATCGCGCAGCAGACCAACCTGCTCGCCCTGAATGCCACCATTGAAGCGGCGCGCGCGGGCGAAGCGGGCAAAGGGTTTGCCGTGGTGGCCAATGAAGTCAAGGAACTGGCCAAGCAGACCGCCAAGTCCAGCGGAGACATTGGCCGCAAGATCGCGGCCATTCAGTCCGATACCAAGGGCGCGGTGGAAGCTATCGGAACCATCGCCGGCGTCATCCACCAGATCAACGATATTTCGGGAACCATTGCCACGGCGGTCGAAGAGCAGAGTGCGACCACCAACGAAATGAAGCGCAACGTGGACGAAGCGGCGCGGGGAGCGGGAGAAATATCGTCCAGCATCGGAGGAGTGGCGCGGGTCGCCGATGGCACATCGTTTCGGGCGCAAGAGTCGCAGCGGGCGGCGCAAGAGTTAGCGGATGTGGCGAAGCTGCTGAGCGGGCTCATGTCACAGTTCAAGATCAGGCGCAAAGAATCGCGGGTAGAGCTGGCGCTGCCGGTAATGCTGGCCCTGACCGATGCCAAGGGACATCCGGTGGAGCAGCGGGTGACGACAATCGATATCAGCCGGCAGGGAGCGCTGGTGAAGGGCTTCCGTGGAACCCTTCGGACCGGCAAGTTCGTTTCTCTCAGCCGCAAGAACAAGAAGCAGGATTTCCGCGTGGCCTGGGTGGGAGCGCAGGGCACACCGGAGGCGGGTGAGATTGGGCTGTCGGCGGTCGATCCACTGTCTGGGTTCTGGGATGACGTGCTCGAGGGCCAACAGCCCCCAGAGGACGAGCCGGCGAAGGGCATGGCGGCGCACGCTTAACCGAATCTTTTCTAGTTTCTAGTTCTAGCGGGCCAGTTCTTGTTCAGCCCCGCGGAACAGGTCGCGCATGGCGCGGATTACCCAGTGGGTGAGGAGCAGGATGATTACGATCAGGATGCAGGCCAGTGCGCCGGCTGCGTAAGGGTGGCGCGTGGCGAGCCAGGTGAGGGCAATGGCGAAGGCATCTTCTCCCAAGCTGAGCGCGATGTTCGAGAACGGTTCGGGTGACGGTGTTACGGCGGCGCGGGCAGCGGTTTTGCCGCTGTGAGCGACGAGAGCCACGGCGGCGCCTAGAAGCGTGGCCAGCAGTTGGTGCTCGGGGGAGAGCTGGCGGGTTGCCTGGTACGCGAGGAGTGCAGCGGCGGGAACGCGGACGAAAGTGTGAAGAGCGTTCCAGATCAGGTCGAAGGCGGGGATCTTGTCGGCAAAGAATTCGATGACGAAAAGGGCGATGCTGGCAGCGATTACGGGCCAGGTGTCGAGCAGTTGCAGGCCCGAGGGCAGCGGGAGATGGGCGAAGTGGGCCAGGAGGCCGAGGACGGCGACCGTGGCGTAGAGATTCAGGCCGGCTGCGAAACCGATAGCGGCCAGCAACGCGAACAATTCCGCGGGCGGGATTTGCAGGACGTTGAGCATTGGGTTGCTGGGGAAGGTTCGAGGCAAATCATAGCGCTCCGCACGCGCCTCGGGCTAAATTTTCTGTTGTGAGATGGAAGCAGTGGTGGCTGCCGGGCTTGCCCGGCCGGACAGCCGAGGGCGGCTGCCCCACATGAGTCAAATACAAATATCGTGAGCCGCAGATCAAGAGGGCCGCTCCTGTGTTTCATTAAGGAGCGGCCCTCAAACTCTTGTCACTTCTGCGGTTACAGGGTGGATTCGATCTCAAAGCCCCAGGCTTCCAGAAGCGGCTCAGGGATGTATTTGGAGTTCTTGTTGCGGCGGGCCCACTCTCGCAGGCGGGTCGACCGCAGGTACTGGTCGGGGGAGAGCTTATACTCGCGCACAACTTGTTCGAATTCGGTAATGGTCGGGGTGATCGGTCCGATCGGCTCGGGCTTGCCCCAGTTCGGATTTCCGCGTCGCTTGGCCATGAAAAATGCCTTTCCACTACGGGGGATGAAACTGCAAAACTCGTCGAAACTAAACTGATCTAGTTCATTCCGCTCGAACTAAACTTGTCTAACTATATGATTCTCCGGGTCCTCGTCAGGATTCAGCTTCAGGACCCAACCGAGTCCGATTGTAGACAAAGCAAGAACGGCAACTGATTCGAACGCAAAGTTAATCGGAGACTCAACATCTTACAGTCAATTTCGCTCGAAAGTCAACGAAATTTTCCTCGCGGAGTTTCCACGGGATGTGACTCAAGCGACTGTAAAATAAGACACTTATGACTGGTCGCGGTGCGACTCGGTGGGTGTAAAAAGCAGGTTCCTCACCGGGCTTAAGCGCCCGGTTCGGAATGACAATGGGATGAGGGAGGTCGGTTGATTATCCGAGGCTTTTGGGGCTGAGTTTGCAAGAACTTGCAGATTACGGGCGTAACCGGCTGGAGCGGCACAGACGTTGAATCAATGTGTCGATGGACATACAGTGCAAACAGGGAGTTCAGTTGTGCGGTCCCGGAGTAGTCTCCAGACATCCTCGGGAATATGTTCTCTGGCAATCGGATCCCCGAGTGCCAGGGTAGGAGTAGGTCCGGCATGAGTTTGAAATCGTTGGTGTTGTGTGCTGACGAAAAAATCGTTCGAGTATTGCGCCGAGTGCTGGGCGATCTGGATATTGGAGTGGAGTTGTGTGTCGACTCGGACAGCGCCTTGCGCAAGCTGACGCGGCAACGGTTTGAGGCGATCATTGTCGACGTGACGGACGACGGCGCGTCGGATGTACTGCGCAGCGCACGCACGGCTCCGTGTAACCGGCAGGCGGTGGCGGTCGCGATCGTTGATCCTATTATTGGATTGAAAGCGGTGTTCAGTCTGGGGGCGCACTTCGTTTTGTACAAGCCGGTGTCGAGCGAGCGGGCGAAGTCGAGTTTCCGGGCGGCGCGGGCGCTGATGAAAAGCGAGCGGCGCCGCAACGCGCGGGTTGCGGTGGAGATTCCAGTTGTGATGCGAAGCCCCGAAGCGGGCGGCAACATGAAGGTGACGACGGTCGACCTGAGCGAAGGCGGGATGGCAGTAAACATTCCGAAGCGGCGCCGGCCGACCGGGCGCTGGCAGGCGGTGTTCACGCTCCCGGGTAGCGATGTCGCACTGGAGCTGCCCGCGGAGTTTGCCTGGGAAGGGGAGAAAGCACAGGCGGGACTGCGGTTCCAGCAAATCCCGCCGGAAGCAGCGCTGCAGTTGCGGGAGTGGTTGAAACAGAATTCTCCGGACGCGGAGCAGGACGATCCGCCGATTCGCTGCCAGTTGACCGATCTGAGCCTGGGGGCATGCTATTTGGAAATGGCGTCGCCATTTCCGGCGGGGAGCCGAGTTGCGCTGTCGATGCGCGCCGGTGAGGTGGAAGTGCGGGCCCAGGGCGCAGTGCGGATCATGCATCCGGACAAGGGCATGGGCGTGGAATTCACGCAAGCGACGCCGGAACATCGCGCTGCCGTGGAGAAATTCCTGGGACTGCTCAACGAAAATCGCGCGTTGACGCCGGAGTTGCTAGTGGAACCCGAAGGACTGGAATCGGAACCGAACGTGGGCAAACCGCCGGCGGAAGCGGATGATCCATTACTGCACTTGTTCTATGGCGAGACGCTCACGGCGGAACAGTTCCGCGAAATGCTGCAGAAGCAGCGAATGTCTCCGTCCCCTATGGCGAGCAGCGCATCGGCCGCGGCGCATACCTAGGGCTGTAGCGCAACACTGCACTAACACTTAACCCTGCAGCCCACACTTCACTGCGCTCGTTAACAACCTGCCTTCGAAAACAAGAGCTTTCTTCAACCCTGACAATTACCGTACCGCAACCCTGCGCTAATCGCCCCCAGCCTGCGCCGTCCCGGGGAACCCGCAGGTCCGAGAGGACTGTGGGGTTCGATTCCCCTCCGGGCACCAGCCTGCATTGGAATGCGGCTCAATGCTTAGCCAATCTATGGGAACGAGCCGCAGCTGATCTAAATATTTAGATCAGCACCAAACGAGTGGGGAGAGACGAAGGAATCTCTTTACATCGATCACTAGGCTAGAATCTGGTTATGAGAGTGCGGATTCGCGTCCAGCGGGTGGCTCGGATTTACGCGCTGTCGCTGCTGGTTGCTGGCTGGGCTGCGGCCCAGGCGGGAGGCCCGTCCAACAGCCCGCCCCCGAAGAACACGGAAGTTCAACTGCACGCCGATCTTGAACGTGCCGCGGAAGCGATGCACAAAGGCGAACTAGCCTCTGCCGCCGAAGCCCTGCGGCAGGCATTGACCATTGATCCACATTCCCTTGTAGCGTTGAATAATCTGGGCATCGTGCTAGCGCGTGAAGGGAAACCGGCGGAGGCCATTCCTCTCTACGAAGAGGCATTGAAGGTTCGTCCCAACGATGCCGGCACCGAGAGAAATCTTGCGATTGCCTACTTCAAAGCCCAGAAGTATGCGCCGGCGTGGCGCTTGCTGCAACCGATGGCGACGCAATACCCAACCGATTTTCAGATTCTCGACTTGTCCGGCCTGTCTCTGTTTGCTCTCGATCGATATGCGGAAGCGGCCGCATTTCTGGAACGCGCCAACCAGGCACAGCCATCCGATCTGGAGACCCTCGACATGCTGGGCAAGGCTTACCTGCGGATGAAGGACTACAAGGCGCTCACCAGCGTGTTCGCCCGCATCATGCAGGTGAATCCCAACTCGGCGTCTGCTCATTTCATGATGGCCACTGCCTATGACCAAATGTCGCAGCGACCCGAGGCCATCAAGGAGTATCAGGCAGCCGAGGCTGCCGACCCGAACTTTATGGGCGTGCATTCCGGCCTGGGCTTCGAGTATTGGCGAGAGGGCGAGAACGAACTTGCCGAGAAGGAGTACCGGGCGGAACTGCAGCGCTTTCCTACCGATCCGATCTCGAACTGCATTCTCGGGGAGATACTTTTTGCGAAGTCTCAACCCGAAGAAGCTGAGCCTCTTTTTCGGGCAGCACTCGCGGTGAATCCGCGTTACACCGAGGCTTTATTCTTTTTGGGGCGGACGGAACTCGCGCTGCAACATCCCCACGCGGCGGTTGAGGCCCTTCGCAAAGCCATCCAGATCGACCCCAACTACTCCCAGGCACATTTCATTCTGGGTACCGCGCTGCGCCAGCTGGGACAAACCGCGGAGGCAGCGAAGGAACAGAAATTGTCAGTCGATATCCAGGAGAAATCAAGGACCGAGGCGATCAAGAAGAATGAAAGCCAGTGAGTCCGCGGGGCAAAGTAATTGATCTTCTGGCCAAAAAAACAAAGCGCACGCCGAAGCGTGCGCTTTGTGGTGATGGCGACAAACGGTTTAGAAGGTAAGCTTTCCTCCGATTTGCACGTTGCGCGGAATGTGATATCCGTTGACCTGCCCGAAGGCCGCGTCATCCACGCCCACGTCGACCGAGTTGGGACTACCGTGATTGAAGGTGTTGAACGTTTCCAACCGAAGTTGGAAGTTCACTCGTTCGCCGAATTTCAGGTTCTTGAACAGCGACGTGTCCCAGCGCTGGTAACCCGGTCCTAGAACCGATCCCGGCGCCGCAGTTCCGAACTGCCCTACCGCGTTTGAAAATGCCGCCGTATTGAAGAACTCTCCGACGGTTTTTGGGCCCTTGGAACTGCCGATTTGATTGGGGCGGGGCGCGATCGTGCTGGGGCCGATGCCCAATCCGCCGGGATAGAGCGGACAAGACGTCGTGGTACCGCCAATCGTGCAAGCCTGGGTTGAGTTGGTTGTCGTGACCAGCGCCCACGGGTCGTTGGCCTGGCTGACGGTCAGGGACTGTCCGGATTGGATGGTGATGATACCGGAGAGCTCCCAGCCGCCCAGCACCCATCCCAAAGCGTTCCGCTCCTTAAAGTAGGGTTCCTGGTACACGTAGTTGATGGATACCATCTGCGGCGTGTTCGTGGTAGATAGCCCGTAGTTTTCCTTCAAGTCGTATGTGTTGTAGGCCGCCGAGCCGCGGTCCTCGTAATTGGTCCCGAGCAGCTTGGACCAGGTGTATGCGATGCCAATCTGTAACCCATGGCTGAGCCGGCGATTCAGCGTGGCTTGCAGGGAATTGTAGTTGCTGGTGAATACGGGATCACGCGATGTGATGGCCGTATAGCCGAGAAATGGAGCGATAGCGTTGACTCCCACTCCGGGGCTGGCTAGACGCGTAGCCACCGTGGGCTGGTTGTAATCAATGTCGCCCAGCAGATGCGTCCCGGTGGTGCCAACGTAGGCGATTTCCGCTACCGTGTTCGGCATGATTTCATGCTGCACCGAGAGGTTGAAGTCCTGGTAGCTCGGAGGTCTGAAAGTCGGCGCCTGGCCCACTCCGTTCGCTCCGGTTGTGACCAGACCGCTAGGACCGAGAGGGGCAGGTGGCGCCGCTCCGACCTGGTAGTTATCGAACAGGTTCAGGCTTGAAGTTCCATTGTTGGTGACGCTTGTGGTCTGAACCAGCGGAGGATCGTCGAACGCATTTTGCTCCCAAATACCGTTGAGCGTGCGGTCGTAGAAGAGGCCGTATCCCGCGCGGATCGCCCACTTGCCGTTTCCGAGCGGATCATACGCCAGACCGAGCCTTGGGCCCCAGTTGTTGTTCGAGCTGGGATTGACCCGGGCGCCGTAGGGAGAGCAGGTTGCCGTAGGCGCAATCGCCGTGGCCGCCGCGCAGGTTGCCCCGGTTGGAAAGATCAAGCCATTGGCATAGATTGCCGCATTTCCGCCAGCTGCAAACTGTCCGTTTGGTGCGCCCGGCGAGGTGACAATCGTAGGAGCATTGGCCGGATTGTAAGCCAAGGGATCGAAGTTGAGCAGGGTGTCCTTGGCATCGGTGGGCGACGGGAAGTAGCTATAGCGGACGCCGATATTCAACGTCAGACGTGGCGTCACTTTCCAATCGTCCTGCACATAGAATTCGAAGTTCGTGTAGTGGAGATCAGGAACTGTGTCTTTGCTGGGCTGCGAGTAACTGTCTGCTTGCCCCAGCAGGAAATTGGCGAAAGGATTGTTGCCATTAACGGCGCTGCCGAAGTTAAACGTCGCCTCACCGCTGGTGGCGTTCTCCGTCTTCGTCATCCACATCGCGGTAAGCCCCAGGCGAATGGTGTGGTTCCCCTGCTGGATAGAGAGGTTGTCGAAGATGTTCTTATCGATGTTTCTCTCGAAATAAGGCCCGTTCCCGTTGGTTAAGCCCGTGTACCCGGAGATCTCGACGTTAGGAGCGCGTCCATAGGGATCCTGATAGGCGGTCTTTCCGGTAAGTTGACTGGTGAAAGCCGGCGAGTTGGCAAACCCGCTGAGCGCCGCGTTGATTGCTCCCCAGGAATCGGCAAATTCGACCTCGTTCACCACCTTCGGCGAGATGTTCACAGTAGCATTCGCGACCAGATTGCGGCCGGGGGCGTTGAGAGAGATCGCGTCCGAGCCAGGATAGTTCGCTGTGCCCCAGAGCCCGAAAGGAAAGTTTTCCGGCACGCTGTCCTGCATATAGCGGCCAAATATACGGACCTTGTCGCCGGCGTTCTGGTCGAGGCGGATGATGTCCTGACGGAAGTTGTTTAACTCACTGTAGCTTTCATCCAGTAAGTTCGTGCCCACATTGGGCGGATTCTGCACCATGAACGCGTTCAGATAGGCCTTAGCATTTTGGCTATAGCACGAAGGACTGATCGTGTACGTTCCACCCGCCGCGGTCACACAACCCGCCGGGGCGACGTTGATGGGAGTGGTGAATACGCCGCCAAGTTCCGCCGTGGTGGGCACGTTGATTTCCGTACTCCCCGGAAGACTCGAGTGACGCCATTCCTCCGACCAGAAGAAGTAGGTTTTATCCTTGACCGGCTGGAAGACCTTGGGGATTTCGATTGGGCCACCGACGGTGAAACCCCAGTCATTGTAGCGCTCAATCGGCACCTCGTTGGCCGCATAGGCGGCGGCAGGGGTGGCTCCCCCGGCTATCGCAGTGTCGATGGACTGCCTGTTCTCAAACGTGTTAGCGTTGTAATAGTTGTTGCGATTGAACTCGTAGGCGCTGCCGTGGAACTGATTCGTACCGGACTTGGTCGCGACCACGACCTGGCCGCCGCCGCTGCGCCCAAACGACGCGTCGTAGTTGCTGCGCTCCAAGGTGAACTCCTGGATGGCGTCGATGCTGGGCGTGTTCAACAGGGTTCCGTTAGAGCCGCTGTCGTTGATGTCGGCGCCGTCCACCGTCCAGTTATTGGCGCCCATGCGCGCGCCATTGATCGAGATCGACGTATTGCTGGACAGCCCGAATCCTGGCTCATCGCCCAATTGATTGGCGACCCCAGGCTGCAGCAATACGAGTTGCTCGAAATTCCGGTTGTTCAGAGCCAGCTCGCGAACCTGGTCGCCAGTGACGGTTCCGGATTGTTCCGCCGTCGTGGTTTGAATCGGCGTGTTTTCCGCCGTCACTTCGAGGGTTTCGCTGACTTTACCGGTTTTCAATCCAATGTCGAGCGTGTGCTTCTCGGCGACGTTCAGGATGACGTCATTGGCCACGTAGGTTTGAAATCCTTCATTCTTGACCGTCACCGTGTAACGGCCCGCAGGAAGATTCGTGATATTGAAGCTCCCGGTACTGCTGGTGGTCACAGAACGGACGTCGGCGCCAGTGTCATTGCTGTGAACCACGACGGTCACGCCGGCTACGACGGCGCCACTGGGGTCGGTTACTGTGCCCGTGAGGGTTGCCGCCAGTTCTTGCGCGAGACCCACTGCCGACAAGGCGAGGACGGCCACGCAGACCGCCAGAAATGAAAACAGCGCCTGCACCGTTCCGCGCACCGCCAAATTCCTTCGAACTCCGTATGTCACCTTCGTCATCGCCGCGCCTCCTCAGGAAAAACACTTCCGCCATGGGCGTCACAGTTTGCCCACTAATTGAAATCGACTATGCTATATAGCACGGCATAGGCCGTGGTCAAGAAGAAAATGTAAGGGCCTGTGGAAAATTCTGGAGGTAAGGCGCCTCGACGCTCTATATCGGCTTCCCCGGTGGGCATGAAATTCGAAGAGGCCCGGAACCAAAACTGAGATCAAAGAACTTTAAGAAGTCGGGATGTTTACTAAACGTTTTAGTAAATTAAGAAGTGTTTTGACGGAAGGGTCTCGGGCTCGTTCATCCGGGATTGTGCTGCGGAGAGCGGCTTTTGGTCTGCCTGCGCTATAGCGATCCCCCTCGATCACGAATCACGGAAGTCCCCCAAGGCGAGATTTGGGCTTTACATTGGACCGTCTGTGAGCTATATAGCTTAAGCTATCTAAAGCGGCCGCATATAGAATTGAGCGCTCCGGAGACCGGATGTCAGCGAGTTCGCCGCCAAAGTTGTCGGGGAGAAATATGCCTGGGAACCATCGCAACGGGACTCCCGTTTACCAAAGAATCCAGAAGGAGATCCGCAACCGGATCGCATCCGCTCGCCTAAAGCCGGGGGATGCTGTGGCCTCGGAGCGTGAACTCGCCAAAACACACAAGGTCAGCCTGATGACGGCTCGCCATGCGCTGGTTGGCCTGGAGCGCGAAGGCGTCGTCGAACGCCGCCGCGGTGCGGGCACATTCGTTGCCACCCCGAAAATCCACTTCAATAAGCTGATGAGCTATACCGAGCAAATGTCGAGCCGCGGGTTGGCTCCCCGGTCGCGAGTTTTGCTGGCGAAAGTGATTGAGGATGAACCGGAAGTGGCGGCCCGGCTCGGCCTGCCCGGAGCCAGCCGAGTGGTGAAAATCCAGCGTCTCCGGCTTACGGGCGAAGAGCCCTTCGCGCTGGAAACCTGTTACCTGCCCGCCGCCGAGTTTCCTGATCTTGCGGCAGCCTCTCTGGCGCGAAACTCCTTGTTTGCGATTCTGCAGCATGACTACGGAGTAGAACTGGCTTACGCGGACGAAGAAGTCGACGCCACGGCAGCGGATGCCGACATTGCGGAACTGATGGGCGCGCCCCGCGGCGCTTCGATCTTGCGCATTCGCCAGGTTATCTATTCCACTACGGGCAGAGCTACGATTTACGGTATTGGCTTCTACCGCTCCGAGCGGCACACGCTGTTTATTCGGCGCTTCCGCTAACGGCCGGTGTCGAGCGGGCACGAAACGAGCGGGCAACGAAAAAAAGGCGGTATATGCGTCGACTCGTGTTTCTAATCCTCCTTGCCAGCTTTTCGGCATTCTGTTTTGTTCCCGCTCAGGCAGATTCCTCACCAGATACGGCTGCCGGGTTCGTCAACACCCTCATGCCGCAGCCTTCGCAGCTTTCCACGCAGGAAGGCCGCCTGGCCGTTACGCAATCCTTCGCTGCCATCGCGGACCGCTTCCGAGACGCGCGTCTTGACGCCGCCATCGGGCGTAGTCTTGATCGCATCAAGGCGCAGATCGCCATCCCGATTCCCGCGCCTCCCGCGATCGACAATGCGTCCCCGGCGCTGGTTGTCACTGTTGACGGTGCCGGCGAGGCCATACAGTCGTCCGACGAAGACGAGTCCTACTCGCTGGAAGTAACTTCTTCAGGCGCGCATCTGCACGCGGCGACTGTCGTTGGGGCGATGCACGGGCTCGCAACCCTGCAGCAACTGGTTCAGTCCGATGCAACGGGTGAGTTTGTTCCCGCTGTATCCATTCAGGACACGCCACGCTTCCGCTGGCGCGGCCTCATGATCGACTGTGGCCGCCATTTCATTTCGATCGAAGTCATCAAACGCACCTTGGACGGAATGGCCGCGGTGAAACTCAACGTGTTCCACTGGCACCTCAGCGAGGACCAGGGTTTTCGCATCGAGAGCAAGGCCTTTCCTAAGCTGACTGAACTGGGCTCGGACGGGCTCTTCTACACCCAGGAGCAGGCCCGCGAGATCGTGGCCTATGCCCGCGACCGCGGCATCCGCGTGGTGCCCGAGTTCGACATGCCGGGACATACCAGCGCGTGGTTCGTCGGATATCCTGACCTGGCCAGCGCTCCCGGACCATTCCACATCGAGCGCAAGTTTGGCGTCTTCGATCCGGTCATGGATCCCACGCGAGAAAGCACTTACAAATTTCTCGATACTTTCATCGGAGAAATGGCTGCCATTTTTCCCGACCACTTCTTGCACATCGGAGGCGACGAAAACAACGGTGTCGAGTGGAAAGCCAATCCGCGCATTCAGGATTTCATGCGCGAACACAATCTTAAGAACACGGCTGCGCTCCAGAGCTATTTCAACCAGCGTCTGCTTAAGATTCTCGAAAAGCATGGCAAGCACATGATCGGCTGGGACGAAATCCTGACACCCGATCTGCCCAAGGACATCATGGTCCAGAGCTGGCGCGGCTACGACGCTCTTGCTATGGGCGCCAAAAATGGATACCGCGGTATCCTCTCCGCCGGTTACTACTTAAATCTCATGAGTCCGGCCGCGGCGCACTACAAAGTCGATCCGCTGCCCCAGGACAGCGACCTCAGCCCGGAGCAGCAGGCCCGTATCCTTGGAGGAGAAGCCTGCATGTGGGAAGAGCAGACCGGCTCGCAGAGCATCGACTCGCGCATCTGGCCGCGCGCGGCGGCCATCGCCGAGCGCCTTTGGTCGCCGCGCAACGTGAATGATGTGGACGACATGTACCGGCGACTTGCCATTGAGTCGCTGCGACTTGAAGCTCTCGGCCTCACGCACATTTCGTACGAAGAAGTGAGCTTGCGCCAGTTGAGTGGAACTCAGACTGATTCGACGCAGATTGATTCGGTGCAAATTCTCGCCTCGGTGCTCGAGCCGGTTACCTTCGACCAGCGCGCTCACATGCAACATACCAATCAACTTATGCCGCTCGATCAGTTCGTCGACGCGCTTTCGCCCGATCCGCCGTTGCGTCACAACTTTGAGTTACTGGCACGCACCTATCTTCAGAGCCCCGCCAGCCAAAAGGAAGAAGAAGCAAAACTAACCGCCGCGTTCAAAACATGGATCGCCGCGGAGCCTGGAGTCCTGCAGGTGATGGCCAGTTCGCCGCGACTCGCCCAGGCCCAGCCGCGGGCCCAGCAGCTTGCCGAACTCGGCGCCCTGGGGTTAGAAGCGGTCTCGTATCTCTCGTCCGGACGCCCCGCGGCCGCCGGTTGGAAGGCGGAGAAACTCGCTGTGTTAGACGCCGCCGAGAAGCCGCAGGCGCTCGTACGATTCACCATCATCAAGCCGCTGCGCGACTTAGTCGACGCAGTTCCAGAGTCCGCAGACAAATAATGCCAAGTAACTTCCGCCAACACACAATTAAAGGCAGACCGACCGTTTCGGCCAGTCTGCCTTATTGGTTCGCTCCGGGCACCAGGTCTGTAGTAACTAGCAACAGCAACTAGCGACCAAGCCCCGTCGCCATGGTCTTTACCATGGTTCCGTTGGCATCATCGTCTTTCACTGCCCACACGTAAGCTCCGCCCAGCCCTTTCGTATCGATATACAGCATCTTCAGAAATGCCGTCGCGGGATCGTCGTAGCTGTAAAAGGTTCCCGGCGTCGGACTATAGAGCGTCGGACTGAAGAGCGACACCGCGACCCTTAGCGGGTCGAAGTAGTTGCTGTAGCCATTGGCCGTGAGGTTAGCTAACGTCGAATAGGTCAAAAGCCCCGGTGTCAACAGTGTGTCGCATCCCGGAGTGTTGCCACTGAGGTCGGGACACAAACCGGTGCCGTTAGCCCAGAGAACCGGAGAAGGTGCGGTCGAATTCTGGTACAAGCCGTGGTTCACGTTGGGGACGCCCGCCCAGCCCGCGCCGTAAAGCGGCACGCCCATCGTGTACTTTTGCGGCGGCACGCCGGCGGCTAGATAGGCGTCTACCGTTGCATCAATGTCGAGCCCTTGCCCATACAAAGGATCTTGTTTGGAATCGAAAAGTGACGACGCATCGTTGGTTTGAGTATCCCACGAGCCGGCATAGTTGTAGCCGTCGATCGTGATGAAATCCACTTGCGCGGCGGCCTTTGGCAGGTCGATGTTGACGTAGTTCTGGGCCCCGGCCGGTCCATCGAACGACAACACATAGTGCTCGCCGGTCGTTTGTCCCAGGATGTTCAGTTGACTGCGGAATTCTTGCAGCAAGGCGGTGAAGTTCTGAGTGTCGGTCGCTGTGGGAAATTCCCAATCGATATTGAAGCCATCAAACAACCCGGGAGCTGTGATGCCCGTAGCGATGTTGCCGCTGATAAACGTGCTGATGCAGGAAGCCGCAAGCGCCTGACGGCCGGCCGGAGTGCTGGCAGCGGTCACGAAGGCAGCGGTGTTCGTAGCGGAGGCGCCTCCCAAAGACATCAATACTTTGAGATTGGGATGGAGCTGCTTGAGTTGTTGAATCGCCGCGAAGTTTCCGTATAACGGTCCCGGGTAGGCGACGCCGCTCACGCTGGGAAGATATGGATCCTGATAGTCAGCCCACGTATCAGCGAAAGTGCACGCGGGCGCAGGAGTCGCAGTTACATTCCCAAACGCGTATAGGAGGTGCGTCAACTTTCCAGCAACCCCGTTTTGTTGCAGGTTCGCAATGTTGTAGCCGGCGTAATAGATACTCCACTCCTCGAAGTATCCCCCGAGAATCTTGCCTGGACCTTGTTCATGATTTTGGCTTTGCGCGAATGAGAGAGAGACGCATGAAACGAACGCCAAGAAACTCGGCAAAGCTACTCGGCGCAAACACAGCAGGAAATTCCTCGACATGGCAAACTCCTCCAGAACTCGTAAAGTTACTGACGGGCGGAGTATAGACCTATATAGCGGACTCTGCAACTACTGCCAATTCAGTCTGTTCAATGGAGGCATTTGACGGGCGTTGTCGATTGTACTCTATAGCGCTAGCCACGCCACGGATCGACCACCGCGAACGTTAGTTTCGCGGTCCCTCCACGTGCGGCCTCGCTTATTTCAGGCCTGCGGCAATTGCCTTTGTCAGGGACGCATTGCCATCATCATCGTTCAGCGCCCACACATAGGCGCCGCCTAACTTGTTCTTTTTGATGTAGGCAGTCTTAGCCGTCACCGAAGTCGGGTCATCGTAGGAATAGAAGGTTCCGGTGGAGGGGTTGTAGATCGTCGCTCCGACCCTTGCTGAATCGTACCAGGCGGTATACCCGTTCTTGGTAAGGTTCTCGATCGTCGAGTAAGTCAAGAATGCCGCAGTCAGCACGGTGTCGCAACCGGGCGCAGCGGTGGTCTTGTCTAAATTCGGACAGAGTCCCGATCCGTCGGCCAGGAGAACTGGAGAAGCGCCGGTCGCGTTCTGGTATAAGCCGTGGTTTACGTTGGGGACCCCCGTCCAGCCGACAGCATACAAGGGAAGACCCATCGTATACTTTGCCGCCGGCACGCCAACCTTGCGATACGCTTTAACGGTCGCATCGATGTAGCGGGCGTCGGCATACACAGGGTCCGCCGCGGTGTCATACAGTGACGACGATTCATTCGTTTGCTTATCCCATGTTCCGGCATAGTCATAGCCGTCGATGGTGAGGAAGTCTACTTGCGCGGCGGCGGCCTTAAGATCGATGTTGACATACTTCTTGGGGTTCGCGGGCGAATCGAAAGTCAAGATGTATTTCTTGCCCGTGGTTTTCGTCAGAGCATTAAGTTGCGTGCGGAACTCTTTCAGCAGGGCGGTGAAGTTCTGCTTATCCGCCGCTGTCGGGAACTCCCAATCAATATTGAATCCGTCAAACAAGCCGGGAGCAGCAACGCCAGCAGCGACGTTGCCCTTGACGAACATGTCGATGCACGAAGCGGCCAGCGCGGCACGGCCGGCCGCTGTGCCCGCGGCGGTCACAAAGCCCGCAGCGTTGCCGGCTTGTCCTCCCAAAGAGATCAGCACTTTCAGATTGGGATGGAGCGCCTTGAGTTGCTGGATCGCGCCAAAATTTCCGTAGAGTGGCGCAGTATAGGCCTTGCCGCTCACGCTGGGAACGGTCGAATCCTGGTAGGCGGCTGACGGATCGGCAATCGCGCATCCCGGCGTTGCAGTCGAGGTCACATTGCCAAAGGCATAGATAAGGTGCGTCAGTACATCGGCGACCCCATTCTTTTGCAAATCTGCAATGTTGTAACCGGCGTAACGGATACCCCACTCTTCAAAATAGCCTCCGAAGATCTTGCCCTGTTGGCGTGCTTGCGCAAGCGACTGGGAGGCACAGGAAATCAGGGCTAGCGAGGCGACTAGAAGCCGGCAAGGCAGAAGATATCTCGACATAGTAAGTCCTCCAGAATTCGCAGACTACCGACCGGACGAATATAAATCAAACTGAGCTATATAGCAGTATGGTTGTAATGAATTTCATACTGATAGTCGATATTGCTTGACATAGCACAACTACAGCGGTAGATTCGTGGCGTCGTCTTCGTCTTCCGGCTTTGCTATAGCGCAGTATACGGCTTTCTGACGTGCGGGAATGCTTGGCCGCACGGCTGTGCTGGAGTCTGCTCTATCAGTTACTGCTCGTGAGTCCGGGCCCAACGCAACGACACACCCGCCCTCCCCAACTCCTAACCGCAGACGGGCCAGGAACATAAGCCCGTGAGTTTCAAGGAGAACCAAATGAAACGCGCCTCCCTCTCCCTATTCCTCGTTTGTGTCATGATCGCGCTCTTGCCCACGGGAGCTTTAGCCCAGGCGAGTTGCACCGGTGTACCTGCGTGGTCTGGAAACAGCGTGGCCTACACCGTTGGCGAGCTTGTCACTTACAACGGCAGCGAGTACAAATGCCTCCAGGCTCACACCTCCGAACCTACCTGGGATCCTGCGGACGTTCCTGCTCTGTGGTCCCTGGTGGGCACATGTTCTAGTTGTACGGCGGTGCCCAGCGCCCCCACGGGACTGTCGGACTCTTCGACGACCAGTTCCGGGACAACCTTGAATTGGACGGCAGTAACTCCGCCCACCAACTGCAGCATCAGCAGTTACACCGTATTGCAGGGCGGAACCTCGATTGGAACCGCAACCGGCACATCGTTTGCTGTAAGCGGCCTTGCTGCCTCGACCGCTTATAGCTTCACGGTAGAAGCGACGGATTCTGACGGAACATCATCGGCCAGTTCAGCGGTGAACGTGACCACTCTCGCGAACTCCTGCACCGCCAAGCCGTCCGCTCCGACTGGACTGACGTCCTCCGGGACGACTAGCACTGGCACTAATTTGAGTTGGACGGCAGATACTCCACCCGCTAACTGCAGTATCAGCAGTTACACGGTATTGCAGGGTGGAACCTCGATTGGAACCGCAACTGGCACATCGTTTGCTGTGAGCGGACTGGCTGCTTCAACCAATTACAGCTTTACGGTAGAGGCGACGGACAGTGACGGTACGTCGGCTGCGAGTTCGGCTGCGAGTGTGACGACTCTGGCGAATGGTGGCGGCACCTGCGATGCAACATGGAGTTCCACTGCGATCTATACCGCAGGTATGACGGCGAGTTTGAACGGAGAGAACTACGTCGCCAACTACTGGACACAGAACAATAATCCGTCCACTAACAACGGCGGGTCCGGCACTGGCGAGCCCTGGACTGCGACCGGCGCTTGCTCCTCTTGCTCGGCCGCGCCCCCGACTCCAACTGGATTGGCGGCTTCAGGTACCACGCAATCCGGCACAGACCTAACTTGGACGCCGGTCACTCCTCCCGCGAGCTGCACTATCAGTTACACCGTGCTGCAGAACGGAGCCTCGATCGCTACCACCTCCAGCGCTTCCGATGCCGTGGCCAATCTCACGCCTTCAACCACTTACAGCTTCACGGTGAAGGCAACGGACTCGGCTGGCTCATCGTCCGCCAGTTCAACGCTGAACGTGACGACGTCGGCAAACAGCTGCAAGACCGTGCCCACTGCTCCAACGGGATTGGCGGCCTCGGGTACCACAGACGCCACCACCAACCTGAGTTGGTCGGCGGTCACTCCTCCTACCGGCTGCACCATTACCAGTTACACCGTTTTGCAGAACGGAACTTCGATCGGAACTATGACCGGCACCTCGTTTACACCGACCAACCTTACGCCTTCGACCAGCTACAGCTTCACGGTTGAAGCGGTGGACTATGACGGCACGTCGTCCGCGAGTTCGGCGGTGAACGTGACTACATCCAAACTCACTAACCTGGTTATGGCCGGATGGTATGAAGAGTGGGGCACTTACTACGCCAATGCGAACGTTGCAGACCTGCAGAACAATGGCGTAGCGAACGTCCTCACCCACATCATTTATGCCTTTGCCAAGCCGGTCGCGAACGGCAGCAACGTGAATTGCGCGCTCGCCGACACTTATGCCGATTATCAGAAGGTTGTCCCACAGGTGCCGGGCGCTACTGCGGCCGTGGCCCCGCTGCAGGGGAACTTTGGTGCGCTCGTGCAACTCAAGCAGCTCCATCCCAACCTGAAAGTGTTGATCTCCATCGGCGGATGGAATCCTCCCACCTACAACCAGCTCTTCGACCTCGCAGCCAGCACGGAGGCTGAACGCCAGGCGTTTGTCGGTTCGTGCATCAACATGTTCATCCAGGGCAACATCGCCTCGGGTGTCTCCACCGGCACTCTCTTCGATGGCTTCGACATCGATTGGGAGTTCCCAAACGCAAACGACACAGCCAACTTCACCGCGTTCATGACCGAGTTCCGCAACGAGCTGACCACGTTGTCGGGAACGACCGGCAAGACGTATCTTCTATTGGCTGATTTAGCTGCTGGTCCGTCAACCCCGGGCGCGGCCCTGGACTCGGGCAACGACGGTGGTTATGACACGATCAACATCGCAGGTCTGAATGCGGTGTTGGACTACATGAATGTCGATGGCTATAACTACGCCGGAGACTGGTCCAATGCCACCAATGACGCATCTCCGCTGTACGACGAAGCTGCCAGTCCGCTGTACGGAAAAGGTGACACGATTGAAGCAACCGTACAGTACTATCTGACGAACGGCGCATCACCCGCGAAGTACACCATGGGCTTCCCACTCTATGGCGCAGGTTGGGCCGGAGGTCTGACCTCGACCAACGGCGGCATGTACCAGAATGCAACCGGAGTTACGGATCCGACCGGAGCTACAACTCCGAACGGAACTTCTCCAGTTCCCAATGCCAACGGCGTGGGGAATTGCCCGACGGGTGACAACCAGTCCAGTCCGACTACGGGATGCGACGTCCTGTTGACCGACGGCCTGGCCACATACGGGACAATCGTAAATCTGTTGAACAACGGGTTTACCACCAGCTACGACGCCACGCGCTGCGCGGCTCGTATGTTCGACGCAACCACCAGCACCGCATTTAGCTACGACAATGCTGAGTCGGTGCAGTGCAAGGTGAACTACATCAATCAATATGGCTTGGGCGGCGGCTACGTTTGGGCTGTAAAGGACGATGACCCGAATGGAGACCTGACCAAAGCCTTGGCTGCAGATCTCAATCCCTAGAAACCCGGAAATCTGGCTCCAGAAACCTGGCGGCCAGCAACGAACACAAAGACAGGCTGACGGAAACGTCAGCCTGTCTTTATTGTGCGTGAATACTAGTGAGGATTCGATTCCCCCTCCCGGCGCCAGCCTGAATTCTTGCGATTGACGCAATTATTGATTATTAAACAGATTGCCTTCAGGCCTGCGCCATTACGGCTTGGGAATCACCAGGGCTGTGATGCTGTAGCGTGGCACGACTATGGTAAAGGTGCCGCCCAGACCATCAATCGGAGATTGGGTGATGTCCTTGCCAGCTTCGAGGGTCACCTTGCCCCACTCGTAGCGCGTTCCTTTGGCGGCGAAGTTGTAGCCGTCGACGGTGACGGTGGCGGCAATGGACTGAATGGGATCCTTGTTGATGAACATCAGGCCCAGGCCACCATCGCGGCGCTTCACGGCGTGGACAGACAGGCGGTCCAGCGGAGTAGTGGCTGGGACAAACGTATCGCCCACCCGCGCCACCTGATGAAGGAGTTTGAGTCCGAAGTAGGCTGGTTGGGGTTGGTTGTTGCTATCGAACAGAAGCGGGCTGAGGGCGTGGATGGGTGCCCACTCCACGGCATAGACGCCGTTCTCGACCAACGTTGCGGTTGCGTCAAGGGTGTAGAGGCCTGCCACTTCGGGGTTCTTGGCGGGTAACCAGGGTGCAATACCGATGTTTGTAATGGCCAGGGGCGGGAGGTGGCCCGCGGGACAGAATTTCTTGTACTTCTCGGACAGATCGGTAACCAGCAGAGCGTAGTCGTGGCTGAGTGCAGATACGCTGAAATACTTAGTCTGGTCCAAGGGATCTCTGGCGGTTCTGAGCAGATCGTCCTCGTCGATATTGATGTCGAAGTTGGGCGGAGCGCCTTTACCCTCAAACATAGTAATGGCGCTGAAGTCCATGCTGGCGCACGCGGCTTTCAATACGCCGGCGTTCCAGTTCTTGCCCATGGGATTGGTGCTGTTGTCGCCGGAAGTAGAGATGGGCAGCGTGAGCGCGGCGCCGACCAGGATAGTGGGATCGACGGCCTTCATGGCCTTGACGAATACTGGCACGGCTGCACCATAGGCCTGCGGGCCAACCTTGCCATTCTCGGAATGATGGCCCCAATCCTTCGAAGTGGCCACGGGGCCGAGGCGAAGATCGGGTTCCGGAGAACCGCTCTCATGGTATTTACCGGAATTATCTGCATCAGAGCCGAGGGTGTGGGCCTGGCCGTAGAAGCCGTTGTTCCAGGGCTCGTGGCCCACAGTCCAGAGCTGAATGCCGATGGGCCCGGGGTGGCCGATGCGCAGGGCGTTGAAGCCGTCGTCCGTGGGCAGGGGAGTGGCGGCGCGCAGGCTGGCCCAATATCCCACGGTCTTCCAGTCGTTGCCCTTGGAGTCTTTGCCAATTTCCTGAGTGTTGGTGGGCTTGCCGTTGACGTAGGCGACCCAGGCTGCGGCTTCTGCCGGTTCGCCGCCGCCGGTGCCGTCGAGATTGCTGCCGTAGTTGACCGTGATCAGAGCGGTTCCCAGCCTGTCGATGATGGGAGCGATCGCGGGAAATTTCCTTTCAGTCGCGAAGGCGGGCGCGCGGTCGTTGGTGTAAGGATTGGTGACGGCGCCAGTCGACCAGTGGTAAAGAGCATCGATGCCATTGTTGCCGGGAAAGCGCAGGCTGGTGACGCCAGCGTCCTGCAGGAGTTTCACGGTTGCCGGATCGAAGGCCTTGGCGTCCCAACGGTCGCCGGATACGCCGATCGAAGTGGTGTAGAGAACTGCTTGCGCCTTGGATGGGTCTACATGCACCGTGGTCTTCAGTTGCGCATGGATGGGTACGGAGGCAGAGAGGACCACCGCCAAAAGCAGAGCGGCAGTGGAAAGAACGTGGAGGCCGTGGACAGGCGCGCTCCGGCGCAGACAGAGCACAGAGAAAAGGTTATCCAACCGGAACCAATCGAATCGCAAAAACATTTAGGAACTCCCAGGGCCGTAATCTTGGCGAAAACACAAAACAATACTCTCTTGTGGGGAGCGTTGAAAAGAATAAATTGACCGGCGTTCTCGGGCAGGGATCAGCCGAGGCGAGAAAATTGCCGCCCGGGGAACGGCCGCCAGCAAACTTCGGCTAGCAGCTTCGGCTAGCAGCCCCGCTGACCGATTGGCCGCACACGGTTCCAGTGATCGTACAGGCGGTTGCTGAGCTGATCGTGTTTGTCACGTTGATTTGACAGACTGCGGACGAGCTTGTCAAAGCGCGCAGAAGCGTGCAACCAAGCGGTAGCCAGGATTATCTAAATAGTGCATGCCCGGTAAGATTGAGTGTTTGGAGTTACTGTGGTCACGCGCGATGCCTTGTTTGCGAGCGCGCAGTTTTGTATGGTAGAAGGACAAGGTGGGTGGTAAAACTTAAATTGTTGCGGCTGATCAATCTCGACAACGACAAGCCAAAGCGCGGGATTAGCTGTGCGATTGTCGTTTTGCTCGCCGTATTTTCGCTCACCGTAAGTGTCGCGACTCGCTATTGTTCTCCGCAAAATTCGTCGGCTCGTTCAGCAGCTTGTTCAGTAAGAAACGTGCACGAACATTCGTCGCCGGAGCGAAGCCGCCAGCGTCTGACGAAAAGCGCCGCCGACTGGATGCCTCCGGTGGTCGGCACGGCAGTCCAGGAAGCACCGAGATTGTATGCGCGCATCGCGCCCGCGGGACCGCCCGCACCCAGCTTTCTGCTCGAAAAGAGTCTGTATAACCGGCCTCCCCCATCCTGCTGATTTATTTACTACTCCAGTATTATTCAGGCGTTAAAAACTAGTCGTTAAAATTCACTCTCCCTACTTTTTTCTTGTGGGAGGATGCCTGGCTTTCGGCATCTAGTATTGCGGGCGCGTTCGAACCAGAACAAGAGCCTGAAAGGAAAATGGCCATGGCCGTTGCACCTTTGTTGACCGACTCGCAGATGGATGCTTTGAGGTGGTTCGACACCTGCATGGTCGCGAACGCGGTCGAAACTTTTAACGTTAGACTGCGCGGCATGATGCGAAGCAGAAACGGAATTGTGCTTGGAGCGCTTGGAGCATTGACGATCGCGTTGGTAGTGGTCATGGCTTCGTGCTCTGGAGGCGGGAGCGGCCCGGTTCAGGTTACGGTCGGAGTCACGAAGGTGGCGAAGAAGTCGCTAGGGCGGCAGATCACGCTTTCTTCCGAGCTGGTGCCGTTTCAGGAGATCGATGTGTACGCCAAGGAATCCGGCTATGTGAAGAAGTTGATGGTCGACTACGGAACGCACGTCAAGGCTGGTGAAGTGATGGCCATTCTTGAGATTCCCGAGTTAGAGGCGCAATTGCAGGAAGACCAGGCGGCGATCAAGAACGCGGCGAATCAGGTAACTCGGGCACAGCATGACCTGGAGCGCTATCAGGCACAGTACAAGGCGCTGCATCTGCAGTACACGCGGCTGAACGGGGTGTTCGAGAGCCAGCCCGGCATAGTAGCGCAGCAGGAAGTGGATGACGCGCAGGGCAAAGATCTGGCGGCATCGTCGCAAGTGGAGGCTGGGCAGGCGGGGCTGGAAGCCGCGCAGAGCGAACTTTCCGTCGCGCGGGCGAAACTGGTGCACGATCAGAGTCTGTTTGATTATTCGAAAATTACGGCGCCGTTTGCCGGGGTCGTGACCGAGCGTTACGCGAACCTGGGAACGCTGGTGCAGGCCGGGACGGGTTCGAGTACGCAGGCGATTCCCATCGTGAAGCTCTCCGAGGACGATTTGTTCCGGCTGGTGATACCGGTTCCGGAATCTTATGTTCGCTACATTCGCGTAGGCGATCCGGTAGATGTGCATGTGCCGTCGCTCAACCGGACGTTTCCCGGCAAGGTGGCCCGGTTCTCGGTAGACGTGCAGTCCAACACGCGGACCATGCATACCGAAGTCGATGTCGAGAATCGGCAGCGGGTTTTGCTGCCCGGTCTTTATGCCGACGCTGAACTGCACCTCGACCAGAAAGAAAACATTGAGTCGGTACCGGTGCAGGCGTTGAGTCACGATGGCGATAAGACGACGGTGTTGGTGGTGAATCCGGATGGAATGCTGGACGAGCGCACGGTGCAGGTCGGAATCCAGACCAGCAGCGATGCGGAGATCGTTTCCGGATTGAAGGAAGGCGAGCAGGTGGTGGTAAGCGACCATGGTGGATTGAAGTCGGGGCAGAAGGTTTTGGCGCAAGAGGTGGCCGTGCCGGAGTATCACGAAGCGAATGCGCAGTAAGCAGTAATGAGGGAGCATTCGGTGAAGCGTATGAACCAGGTTGTTATGAAGAGGATTGGGTAAGCGATTATGCCAGGGTTTTCAATTCGCAATCCGTATTTCATTGTGGTGATTTGCCTGGTGCTGGTGGTGATTGGCGTGACCAGCCTGGCGCGCATGCCGGTCGATTTATTTCCGCCGATCAATCTGCCGGAAGTCGTGGTGGCGACGTTTTACTCCGGGATGCCGCCGGAGGATGTTGAAACCGACATCACTGACCCGCTGGAGCGCTTCTTCACGCTGGCTTCGGGCGTCGATCACATGGAGTCGCGGTCGCTGCTGGGCGTGAGCATCATCAAGGTTTATTTTCAGCCGGGGACGAGCCCGGACGCCGACGTGACGGAACTCTCCAATCTGGCGCTGGCGGATTTGAAGCGGCTGCCGCCAGGGACTCTGCCTCCGGTGGTGCTGAAGTTCGATGCTTCGAGCTTGCCGGTGGCGTTGGTGACGGTGAAGGGCGAGGGTCTGAACGAAACGCAGCTGCACGATTATGCGCAGTTCCAGATTCGCAATCAGATCGCGGTGGTGCCCGGCGCCGAGATTCCGGGCGTGTTCGGCGGGACCTACCGGCAGATCATGGTGTATGTCGACCCCTATAAGTTGTCGTCGCGCCAGCTCAGCCCGATGGATGTGGTCAACGCGGTAAATAATTCCAATCTGATTCTGCCCGCGGGCGACGTGAAGATGGGGCCGTACGATTACTTCGTGTATTCGAACAGCTTGGTCGACGACATGGAGCAATTGGGCAAGGTTCCGCTCAAGGTCAACGGGCATTCCTGGGTGACGGTGAATGATGTGGGCAAGGCGGAAGACGCGCACGGAATCCAGACCAACGTGGTGCGCATTGACGGGCAGAAATCGGTTTACATCCCGATCATGAAGCAGGGCGGCGACACCAACACGATTGCGGTGGTGAATGGAGTTCGCGAGCTGATCAAGCATCTCTACGATATTCCGCAGCAGATGAAGACGAGCATTGTGTTTGACCAGTCGGTGTATGTGAAGGAAGCGATCGACACCGTACTGCACGAGGGTGCTCTGGGATTGATTCTGACCAGCTTGATGATTCTGATTTTTCTTGGCAGCTTTCGCGCCACCTCGGCGGTTCTGCTTTCGATTCCATTGTCGGCGCTGGCGGCGTTCGTGATCCTGGCGATGATGGGCGGCACCATCAACACCATGATCCTGGGGGGAATGGCGCTGGCGTTCTCGCGCGTGATCGATAATTCGGTGATTTCTCTCGAGAATATTTATCGCCATCTGGAGATGGGTGCGGCGCCCGCAGTGGCGGCGGAACTGGGCGGCAAGGAAGTGAGTCTGGCGGTGCTGGCGGCGACGCTGGTCGATGTGGTCGATTTCTTTCCGGTGGTGTTCCTGTACGGCGTAGCCAAGTTTCTGTTTTCCGCATTGGCTCTGGCGTTTTGCCTGTCGCTGCTGGCTTCGTTTGTGGTGGCGATGACGGTGATTCCATTGTTCTGCTCGCGTTATCTGAAGGCCATGCCGCACGGCGAAGTTCACGACGATAAGCAATATGATCCCGCCGTGAAGAGTCCCTCCAGGATGGATCGATTCAACGCCCGCTTCAACCGGATGTTCAACAAGGGGCTGGATTATTACGAGCGCTGGGTGCGGCGGGCGGTTCAGCGGCCGGGGCTTACAGTTGCGATTTTGAGCGGAGTGTTTCTCGCGAGCCTGGCAATTTATCCGCTGCTGGGGCTGGCGTTTTTCCCGAAGACCGATGCTGGGCAGTTCACCATCAACCTGAAAGTTCCCACCGGCACGCGCATCGAAGTCACAGACCAATACATCGCGAAAGTGGAAGACCTGATTCGGGGCACGGTTGAAGGCAAAGATTTGAAGAGGATCGTTTCCAACATTGGCGTGGTGCCGGATTTTTCCGCGCTCTACACCACGAATTCCGGGCCTTATACCGCGACCGTTCAGGTGCAATTGAACGATTCGCACCAGCTGAGCAGTTTTGAATATATGGACCGGGTGCAGCAAAAAATGGCCAGCCAGTTTCCCGACATCCGAACTTTCTTTTCCAGCGGCTCGATGGTCGACGCGATTCTGAACACTGGCAAAGCCGCGCCGATCGATGTGCAAGTAAGCAGCCCGGACCTGGATGAGATTCACGGCATCGCCGAGAACCTCGCGGAAGAAATTCGCAAGGTGCATGGCGTTGGCCAGGTGTTTGTGCCGCAGGATATGAACTATCCGGCCTTGCGGCTCGACGTGGACCGGGTGCATGCCGGCGAGTTGGGACTGTCGCAGAAGGATGTTGTCGACAACGTGATCACCGCGCTGAATTCCAATTACATGATCGCTCCGAATTACTGGGTCGATCGCAAGAGCGGCAACGATTATTACCTGACGGTTCAGTTCTTCGAGCAGGGCCAGGCGGCGATTCATACAATGGCGGACCTGGGGCAGATTCCGTTGCGCGATCCGAGTGTGGGAGGCGCGATGAATTGCGGTCCGGCGGGACTGGGAACGGGGCAGCCGGCGTGGGCCTGCTCTGGCGAAGGCAGTCCGACGACCGTCCTGAATAACGTAGTCAGCGTGAAACAGGTGCAGACTCCAACCGAAGTGGACCACTACCAGATTCAGCGCGTCGCCGACATCTATGTGACGCCAGCGGGAGAAGATCTGGGAAAAGTGACCAGCTCGATTCGCGACATACTGGCGAAAGAAAAGATTCCCGCGAATGTGCGGGTGAATCTGCGCGGAATGGTCGAGGGGATGGAAGCGTCGTTCAAGAGCTTTGCGTTCGGATTTCTGATTTCGTTTGTGCTGCTGTTTCTGATTTTGACGGCGCAGTTCAAGTCGTTTGTCGATCCGTTGCTGATCATGCTGGCGATTCCCATGGGATTTGTGGGAGTGCTGATTATTCTGCCGATCACCGGGAGCACGTTGAATGTGATGTCGCTAATGGGCGTGCTCATGCTGGTGGGGATTGCGGACTCGAATAGCATTCTAATTGTCGATTTTGCGCACAATCTGGAGCGGCAGGGATTGGCTCCGGCGGATGCGGTGATTACGGCGTGCCGCGTGCGGCTGCGGCCGATTCTGATGACGTCGCTGGCGACCATCATCGGGATGATTCCGATGGCTCTGAAAATGGGCACGGGCGCGGAACAGTATGCGCCGATGGCGAAGGCGATCATCGGAGGATTGACCTCTTCGGTATTGCTCACGATTTTCATAGTGCCGGCGGCTTATCTGCTGGTGTATGGAAAAAAGGATCAGCAAACCACGACAGCTCTGCCGGCGGCACCGGCGGAATGAAGAACGATAGCGAGAGGCGTACGTAATGACGAGGGCTGACATTGTCATATTAAGCGCGCTGTGGGTGTCGCTCTGCGCGATTTCGAATCAGCCGGTTTGGGCACAGACGGCTGACCAAGCGGCAGGAGAGAGTTTGCCGTCGGCTCCGCAGCCGCAACTTCCGCGGAGTCCGAACCGCATGGTGGCGCCAGCGGCGGCACCGGCCGCGCTTGTCATCAGATACGCGCTTCAGACCGGAGCGCAGATGGGAACCGCTAGTGGTTCGCAAACGGGGCCGGTCGGGCCATCGGCGGGCGGCTCGATGCGTTTAACGCGCGCCCAGGCCGAGCAGCTAGCGATCAAGAATAATCCGCGGATCAGCGTGGGGCGGCTACTGGCGCTGGCGCAACATCAGATGTATCGCGAGACCCGGGCGGCGGCGTTACCAAACTTAAACGGCGCGATGACAGCGGTGGACGCGAATGAAGGAAGCCGCATCGGCGCGGGAGCTCTCACGGCCTCTCGTTTGCTGGAACATGCGGGCGCCGGGGTGACCCTGAGCCAGCTGATTACGGACTTCGGGCGCACCTTCAACCTGGTGTCCTCTTCGAAGCTGCAGGAGAAGGCCCAAAATGCCAATGCGCTGGCGACCACTGAGGATATTGTTCTGGCCACGGACCAGGCCTTTTACAACGCGCTGCAGGCGCAGGCACTGCTGAAAGTTGCTCAGCAAACCGTGACGACGCGTCAATCCGCCGAGCATCAGATCGATGAACTGACGAAAAACAAGTTGAAGTCAAGTCTGGACCTGGCTTTCGCGGAAGTGAACCTGTCGCAGGCCAAGCTCTTGCATCTCGATGCACAGAACAATGTGGATTCGACCAACGCCGCGCTCACCGCGGTGCTGGGCTTCGACCAGCAGATGATCTACGAGTTGACGGAGGAGAATGCGCAAGCTCCGGCGCCGCCCCCGGACGTGGACGTGCTCATCCATACGGCCTTGCAGCAACGGCCGGATTTGCAGGCGCTGACGTTTGATCAGCAGGCGGCAGAAAAATTCCGCCGTGCGCAGCACGACCAGCTATTGCCAACGATTAGCGCGCTCGGAATTGCGGGGGTGACTCCAGTGCGTCCGGACTGCTTTGGCGGCTGCTTTCCCAACTACTTCGTTTCCAGCTGGTACGGCGCGGTCGGGGTGAATATGAGCATACCGATCTTCAATGGTTTTCTTTTCACGGCGCAAGCCTCAGAAGCAAACTACCGGGCGAAAGCCGCGGCCGAGAGTACCCGAGACCTGCGCGACCAGGTGGTACGGGACGTGCGCACGGCATGGCTTGCGACGAATAACGCGTTTGAGCGTGTCGGAGTGGAGGCGGAACTGGCCAAAGAAGCAGACCTGGGGTTGACTCTGGCGCAGCAGCGTTATCAGCTGGGTTTGGGCTCAATTGTTGAACTCAGTCAGGCCCAGTTGCAGCAAACCGATGCCGCCATCGGCTATGTCAACGCTCAATATCAGTACCGGCTGTCCCTCTCAACCTTGAACTTCGAGATTGGCGTACAGCCATAGGGGTCTGGGGAAAGATCAACGGGAAATCGTTTGGTTCCACCGGCAGCCGAAACCACGGCAGCCGAAACGACGAGGAGTTCTTCGTCGGCACCGAACAACAGTACGAACAACAGTAATACGAACAGCAGTAAAAGGACCACGCCAACCGAGAGAAGGGAACCGCCCCGTGAAAGTTTCAGGGAAACGAAAAAGGGTGGCACGTACGGCCTGAGCCGCAGTGCCACCCGGTTGAATCAACTCGTCTCGGTTTACGCTCCCGCGGCGGCTGCTCTGATTTGAGCTTTCGGAGTCGAAGCCTCGGCCATACCTCCAAAGTACAGTTTGTAAGAGCGGTGGATTGCGAACATGACCGGGAAGACCGCGAGAGCCAGTCCCCAGCCCATGTGCGAGCTGACGGCCTGGACCATGGTGGTGACTCCGGCGCTGACTACGTAGTACGGGAATGAGAGATGCGCCAGGCTCCACCAGATCTGTCCTGCCGCCTTGCCTTCGCTTACAGCTACGATGGCGGCGACCGGGGCGGTCTGTCCCAGGAACAAGGTCGCTGTTGCCAGCGCTAATCCCAGGGTGCTGGAGCTCCACTGCATCCCACGCAGCCAGTCAGCGTGGAACATCAGGGTAGCCAGACAGCTCGAAAACGCCATCATGCTGACGTTGAAGGCCATCTGCTGCGGGTTAAACTTCGCGCCCTTCCGCGGCCAGCATTGCACCACGGTACAAACCAGGGTGATGACGACTGCCTCGGCGGCGCTCAGATTCACGACCGCGGTCAGCAGGAAGGGCAGATTCACCGACATGTTGCCGTTAATTCCCGGCAGTTTGACTTTCATGCGCGACGTTGCTGCCGCCAGCACCAGAACCGCCAGAGCAAAGTAGGTGTGCATGGCGTGGCTCACGAACCCTGCATACCCTGCGGTGATGACCGCGGCCAGCATCATTGCGCCGATGAAGGTTTTAATTCGCCGTGTGTTGTTCATGATCTTGTCTCTTTTCTGTAGTTAAGTTGCACACGGCTAACTATTGCTCATCGTCTCCGGCGTCAGAGAATGCGGCGTCGGCACTCGATACCGATGCACCCCAGACCACGCTGGTGGCCGAAGTACTCGTGCTGGTGCTGGCGCCCCAAACCACACTGAAGGCGCTCAACAGGTTATCGTTCCAGGGCACCGAAGCGCCCCATACCACGGAGGTTCCGCTGATGGTCGACGCTCCCCAAACCACCGACGCGCCCCAAACCACAGAGGCCCCCCAGACCACCGAAGAGGGAGCTACGGTCGAGTTTCCGTATACCAGCGAAACTGTGCCGTTGTTGTAAACCACGGTTGGCGAAAGCGCCGCGCCCAGGTTAGCGGGAGCGAGAGTAGTGCTGGTAGTCGCTGATTGCACGTTCAACAATCCCGACCCAACCGCGAACATGTCATAGAAAGAAGTGAAAGTCTGCGACAGATGCGGCACATACGCCGACGTAGAAACAAGCCCAAAGGACACGTTTATCTTCGTCGCGCTCTGCATCAGGCGAGCTTTTACTTGATCGGGTGTAAGTGTGCTCTGCTCTTGCAGCAACAAAGCCGCCGCACCGACGACCGCGGGGGTGGCCATGCTGGTGCCACTCAGCGTGAAGTAGTCGTTATTGCCATCGCTGCCGGTGACCAGTTCGGCCGGATAATCGGCTTCAAGCGTAGCTCCAGGGGCAGACAGAGAAACGATGTCATTGCCCGGCGCCACCATGTCCGGTTTGGCGATGTGATCGTAGGTGGTGGGCCCCTTCGAACTGAAGCTGGCCAGGGTTTCCGCTGAAGCGGAGGTGGATCCATTGCTCTTGGTCGCGCCCACCGTCAGGACGAAAGGATCGTTGCCCGGAGCCGTGACAGTTCCGTAGCCGTTGCTGCCGTTGACGCTCAAACGGCCATAGTTGCCGGCCGCCACAACTACCACGATCCCGCTCTTCCAGGCCGCTTCGACTGCCTGGCAGAGAGGATCCTGGGTGTAGCTAACAAAGATTCCGCGACCGAGCGAGATGTTCATGATGCGGATGTTGTAGGTGCTCTGCAACGTAATCGCTTCCTGAATGGCCGCGATCACGGTGCTGTCGGTGCCGGCGCCGTTCTCGTCCAGTGCCCGCAGATCAACGAAGCTAACGCCAGGGGCCACGCCCTCGTACTGTCCGCCGGAGAGCGATCCGTTGCCGCCGATGATGCCGGCGACGTGAGTGCCGTGACCGTAAAGGTCATGCTGCGCTCCGCTGGAGTTGGTGGTCGGGGTTCCCGTAAAGTCCTGGTGATAGAGCACGCGCGAAGTGCCGTTCGAGTTGTGCAGATCGGGGTGGCTGTCGTTGATGCCGCTATCGATCACGGCCACGGTCACACCGGCTCCGTTGTATCCAGCGCTCCAGGCTGAGGGCACGCCGGTGGCAACATCGGTCGTCTCATCCAAGACTTTCATGGGGTGATCAAGGCTTACCGACTCGATCTCAGGGTCGGCATCGAGCTCCGGCAGGGCGCTGACCGGAATGGTGAACGCCGCACCTTTAATCATGTGCAGCTTCGCATGCAGCAAGCCGCCCCGGCTTTTCATGGTGGCGTAGTGGGCCTCAGTCGGCACCTGCTTGTATTGCACAATCACTCTTACGGTCTGGCCTTTGGCGAAACCGTGATGGGCTTCGGCGAGCAGTCCGGAGAGATCGGGAGCGATCCGCGAGGAGAACCTGCCGGTCGCGCCGACGGGTTCGTTGGCGAACTGGCCAAACGCCATTCCTGTTGCCAGGAACAATACCAGGCTCAAGCGCTTGCCCCAGGCGGCGCTGTGCCGTTCGCCGCGCAGTTTATGTTTCGGTGCTTTCTGTGTACGAACCATAAAATCTTACCCTGCTTTCTTGAATGGGGGGAAAGATCGAGCTTGTACCCACTCCGACTGTTGCACGGGAGGAGCCAATTGAATGCTTGTAAGCGATTGTTTTTATTGGAGATGGATGGATGCTAGCTGAGTAGACTTGGGCCAGTCTGTCCCTCGGAGGTGGGCGAGGGACATTGTGTCCCATGTTGAGCGTGGCGCGGTGGCGAATCTGAAGCACGTTGGGAGGTGGTTCGGGGAAGAGATTCCAGGTGGGCGAAGGGTTTGGGAAGTGTGGAGGGGAGTTCGTGTTTCGGTGAGATGCTAGATGGCTGCGGCTTTGCCGGTGGCCAGGGGCTGCGGCATTTTCGGCATGGCGGCCATGAGGCGCTGCGTGTATTCGTGGCGGGGACTGAGCAAGACCTGCTCGGTGGTTCCGGTCTCAACGATCTGGCCTTCGTGCAGGATCGCAATGCGGTCGCAGATTCCGGCTACGGAAGCGAGATCGTGAGAAATGTAGAGGATCGCCATACCGAAGGCACGGTTCAGTTCGCGAAACAGGGCGAGAATCTCGGATTGCGTAATCACGTCGAGGGCGCTGGTAGCCTCGTCGGCGATCAGCAGAGCGGGACGATGCAGGACTGCCATGGCAATCAGGACGCGCTGGGCCTGGCCGACGCTCATCTGGGAGGGATATTTGCGGAGGAATTCGTCGGTCGAGGGCAGACTCACGCTTTCGAGAGCGGCGCGGATTGCGCGGTCGCACTCGGCAGACGAGCCTAATGCGTGGGCCCGCCAGGCTTCCTTCAATTGGGTGCGAATCTTCAGCGCCGGATTCAGCGATGACAACGGACTCTGCAGCACCAGCGCGATTTTTCTTCCGCGCAGACCGCGGAGCTCGCGCTCACCCAGAGTCAACAGATCAGAACCTTCGAACTGGATCATACCTTCGATCTGCGCGCGCTTACCATCGAGCAGGCCGAGAATCGTCATGGCCAGCGTGCTCTTTCCCGATCCGCTTTGTCCTACCAGGCCGAGCACTTCGCCCTTGCGGATTTCGAATTCCACATCGCGCAACACGGCAGGCTTGTCGCCATAACGCACGGAGACATGGGCCCGTAAAAGAGCTTCGTCTTGGGAGTTTCCCGTCATCCTGCGTGGACCTTAAATGCCCTTCGTGGTTAAGAGATTTTTGATCCGCGTTAATCCGCGCAATCCGCGGCGAAAAGAAGTTGATCTATTTCACCGAAAGGCGCTCAATATTCCAGTACGTCTGCGGCACCAGGATCACCGGGCTTGCCCCCTGCACGGACGCGGCGACCGCCGACAGGGCATTTCGATTAACCAGATAAATAAATGGAGCCTGCTCGACCGCGATCTCCTGCACGCGGTCGAAACTTTCTTTCCGCTTCTTCGCGTCGGCCGTTGAAGCCTGCGCCCGCATCAAGCGGTCGATTTCGGCTTCCCATGCGGTTTCGGGAGCCTTCTCCGATGGATTCCACTGGTGGTTTTCCGATGAACTCAGCCACACATTCATCTGCTCGTTCGGGTCAAGTCCTACGTTGGTGAGGCCCAACAAGATGGCTTCGTAGTCGAAGGTCTGCGTCATGCGCTCGATCAGGGAAGGGAAGTCGAGCGTGACCACGTTCACTTGAATGCCGATCTTCTGCAGATCTTCCTGAATCATGGTGGCCATGCGCTCGCGCGATTTGTTCCCCGCGTTGGTGATAATGGAGAACACGACGGCGTTGCCATCTTTGTCTTTCAGAGCCCCGTTTTCCAGGCGGAAGCCGTCGTTCTGCAGCGCCTTGAGCGCGGCCTCGGGCGAATAAACATCAGGCTTGAGGCTGGCATTGAACCAGAACTTATTGGCTGGAGAAACCGGACCCACCGCGGCCTGTGCGTGCCCGCGAAAAACGACGCGGGCCAGGTCATCGCGATTGATCGCCTGGGAAATCGCCCGGCGGAAATTTGCCGAGCGGAACCAGTTCTTCTTGTAGTTCGGCAGCGGAGACTTAGCCACTTCGTTGAACCACATCTGCTCGCTGTCGAGCGACGGGCCAGCATCGTGCACGAGTTGCGGAGAAGTTGCCGCCAACTTGTCGAAGTATTCACTATCGAGTGAGTTGATCAGGTCGATTTCATTGCGCTTGAAGCGCAGCATTTCCACATCGCGGTTAGGCTGAATATCAAGGCGGATGGAGTCGAGATAGGGCAGCTTCCGTCCTTGCGCATCGGTCTTCCAATAGTTTGGATTGCGCTTGAGTTGAACTGTGGCTCCAGGTTTGTAGTCGGCCACCATGAACGGGCCCAGCACCGCCATTTCTTTTTTGGGCGAGTGCGCGGAAAGAATCGCGACCTGATCGAATTGCCGGTCGAGTCCGGCCACGGGCACAGGAAACGCAATTGAAATCTGGGTGGGAGAAATGACTTTCGTTTCCACGTTGCCCGGCCCCGAACGGAAGGCGTCTCCAGTCGGGGAGTGCAGCGCGGGATCCATCAACTGCTGCACGGTGTAAGCGACATCCTCGGCAGAAAAGGGCGTGTCATCGGAGAAGGAAATTCCGCTGCGCAGAGTGAAGGTGATCTGCTTGCCGTCTTTCGAAACTTTCCACGACTTTGCCAGTTCGGGCTCCAGCGCCTGCGTCTGACGGTTCATGCGCACCAGCACGCCGCCGGTCAAATAGCGGATTGCGACCGACGCGTCGTCTTCCACCTTGAGCGGATCAAATGTCTTCGGCTCGGAGCGCAAGCAAAATCGAAGTTCGCCCTGAGCGATGGCCGAGCCGGAGAGAATCGCCAGTCCGGAAATTGAGAATGCCACCGCGAATAAGATTGTTCTTCCGCACTTCGCTATCGCCATTACTGCCAACCTTCCCTGGAGGCCCGTCATGCGGTCGCCTCGTCCTGCTTTGAAAGCACAAGTTGAAACGATGTGACCACGACTACCAGCAGAACCAGCGGAACGAATTTCCACGGTTCCTCGCCTACTGAAACCAGGCCTTCCAATTCTTTCAGCAGACTTCCCCAGGAAGGCATGGGCTCGGCCACGCCCAGCCCGAGAATCCCGAGATTCGCTTCGCTCAAGATGAACGCCGGGATCGAAATCCAGAACTGCGCATACAGCACAGGCTTCAGATTCGGGAGCACGTGAATCCAAAACAGCCGCGCCCCGCGAATTCCGGATGCCCGCGCCTGGCGCACGAAATCCGAGTCACGCAAAGAACCTGCGGTCGAGCACAGCACCCGCGCCGCGCTCGTCCAACCTAAGAGGCCCAACATCAGAAAAGTCACCAGCACCGAAACCAGCGGTGTCACGTTCAGCGGCAGAACCGCGCGAACCGTGATCAGCAGGAAGAGCCAAGGCAGCGACAGAAATAAATCTGTGACTGCCATCGCGGTTCGCGCCCAGCCGCCGCCGAGATATCCTGCTAGACCGCCCACCAGCGCTGCCATCAAAGTCGAGAGCAGGGCTGCGGCCGGCGCCAGGAGCAGCGAAATGCGCGTGCCATACAGAACGCGGGCAAAGCGGTCGCGCCCGATCTCATCCGTTCCCAGCCAGTGCTGGTGCGAGGGAGCAGCGTCGGTAGCCTCGCGATATTGTTTGGCATAGCCCGACGGGGCGAGCCAGTTTGCCGCCAGCGACACGCTGACCGCAAGCAGCAGGACCGCCCACGCAAGGGTGCGCCAGAAATTCATGCTCTTGATCCCATTGTGCAAACGAAGTACTCCGAGGCTCATGCTTCCTGGCCTCGCAGCATATGTCCGATTACATCGGCTCCGGAATTGGCCAGCAAGGTTACCAGCGTCACCAGGATGGTCAGGTTGGTAAGCAAGGGCAGATCGCGGGCGAGCGCCGCCTGCCACGCCAACTGTCCAACTCCGGCGAGGCCGCACAGCGCTTCCACGGGGATGGCTGCGCCGACGGCAAGGCTCACGGAAACTCCGGCCACGGCCAGCAATTGCGGACCGGCCACCGGGACCACATGCCAGAACAGAATCCGCAACCGGCTCAGGCCTTTGGCCCGTGCCGTAATAATGTGGGGCAGCGCATAGGCCTTTGCAAGCAGATTGCGGGTATAGCGATACACCTGCGGGAACACGATCAGCCCGATGGCGAGCGCTCCGGGAACATTCCACAACACAGACAGCAGAGCCAGCACCGCGGCCGGAATGCAAAGAAAAGTTCCGCTGATTATGGTGGTCAGAGTGTCATAAGCCGATACGCGCAGCCAGGCCGCACTGAGCGCCAACGCCATGGCCACGGCCCAACTCAGCAGCAAGCCAATCGCGACCAGGCGCATGGTAAGCGGGGCGCGTTGGCGCAGCAGCACGCTCACGGGCTGGCCGAGGGAAATTGAAGTTCCGAGGTCGCCATGAACGGCGCGTTGCAGGGAATGAAGGTAGAAGCGAAAGATGTTGTGTTGCTCGAGGCGCGCCTGGCGTAATGCCTGAACGCTTGCAGAGTTCAGATGAGGATCGAGCTGGGCTTCATCGGCGTCGAAGCCGGGCGCGAGGCGCACGAGCGTGGCCGAGAGCAGACCTCCCAGCAGAACGGTGGCGACGATGGCGAGCGCGTGCCGGGCAATTCTCCGCGCCATTCTCCCGTTGAGCATCCTCCGGTTAAGCATTTTCCCGCCCAGCGTTTCCCGGCCCAGCATGGTCGTAGGTCTCCTATTTCGCTTTTGCGCCGAGAGTTTTAGTGTCCTGATCGAGGGTGACGGCTGTCGAATGATGAATCTGTTTCATGGAATACATTCTGCGGTCGGCTTCGGTCAGCAGCCGTTCGACATCGAATCCGTCTTCGGGACAGAAAGCCATGCCCACGCTGAGAGTGATCAAATCTCGGCCGCATACGTGGCGTCCGGACTCGATGGCTGCCTGATTCAGCCGGTCGGCCTTTTCCTTTGCGGCCTCCGCGGTCAGGCCGGGAGCGGTGATCACAAACTCGTCTCCGCCCATGCGGGCCACGTAGTCGTAGCCGCGGCAGACATCTTTCAGGCGCGAAGTGAACTCGCGCAGCAGTTTGTCGCCTTCGAGGTGGCCGAATGAATCGTTGATCTGTTTGAAGCCGTCGATATCGCACACCAGCACGGCCAGCGGCGTTTTCATGCGGCGGCAACGAGCGACTTCCTGCGCCAGATGAACGAACAGCGAGCGCGCATTGGGCAGTCCGGTGAGATAGTCGGTGGTGGCCGAACTTTCCGCCTGCTGATATTTCAGCGCGTTTTCGACTGACAGCGCGACCTTGGAGGCCACGGCCAGCAGGATTCTCAAATGATCGGGAGTGAAAGCATCGCGATTGGCCTGGTACATGGCCAGCACGCCGACCACGCCGTTGAGACCTTCGAGAGGCACGACCAGCGCCGATTGCAGCGTGGTGTGTTTTCCCGGGTCGACCACATAGCCGGCTTCGACCTGCGGATTGCCGTTCACGATCGGCTTGCAGTTCTCCGCCACCCAGCCACACAATCCCTCGCCTACTTTGATCTTGAGCGACGACAACATGCGGAAGTTTTCGCCGCTTACCAACTCGGGCAGCAGCCAGCCATTGCGGTTCACGAACACAGCAATCGAGTCGTAAGGAATCATGCGGCGCAGCCGCATCGAAAGCACCGACAGGGTTTCGCTCAAACTCAGCGATATACCTAGATCCTGGCTGAGCTCGAACATGGTCTGCGCCTCTTGCCGCGCCGAAGCGATTGAGGTGAGGAAGTCGGCGCTCTCGCCGGAGCCGTGGGTGGGATCGGTTCGTTCGAATCCAGTCGCCGGCGCAAGTCCCCGCTCCACGCGTACTGCTTTGGAAAGTCCGTGGGGTGCGCAGGTGTCCTCCGACATCTGCGCCAGGCGCTCTAATTCCACGTAACGACTCTCAAGAATCTCGACCACCTGCGGATCGAACCAGGTGCCGGCCTTTTCCTTCACTTTCGCCATGGCCTCAACCAGCGGCAACGCCGGGCGATACTGGCGGTGTGAAGCCAGTGCGTCGAGACAGTCCACAGCAGCCAGAATGCGCGCACCAATGGGAATTTCCTCGGCGCTGAGTCCTTCGGGATATCCGGTGCCATCCCAGCGCTCGTGGTGCGAGCGGACGATCGGCGCCACGGGATAAGGAAACGCCACGCGCTCCAGAATTTCCGCGCCCACCAGCGGGTGGACTTTCATTTTTTCGAATTCTTCGGGCGTGAGTTTGCCCGGCTTGTTGATGATCTGTTCCGGCACTGCCAGCTTTCCAATGTCATGCAGCAGGGCGGCCGCGCGCAGGGCCTCGATCTCGCCTTCCGGCAGATTCAATTCCTGGGCCACGGCCACGGCATAGGTCCGCACCCGCTGCAGATGGGTGTGGGTGGTGTGGTCCTTGGCTTCGATGGCCAGCGCCAGCGCCTCGATGGTGCGCATGTTGAGCGAAGCGATTTGTTCTACGTGGCGCTTTTCTACTTCGACCCGCTCTTTTTCGGCTTCAAGTCGTCCCAGATACAAGCGGTAGGAGCGATAGACCCAATAAATCAGAGGCAGCACGAGCAGCGAGGTTTCCCATCCCGCCGACCGGTTCACGATTCCGACCAGTCCTACCGCGGCCGCGCCTACGAGGTAATACGGGAACGACCAGAAGTAGCACTCCGACCAGACTTTGCGGCTGGATTTGCCCTCAGTCAGCGCGATTACGATTGAGATGGGTAGGGTATTGGCAAAGAAAAAGACGAGGGCCGCGATCATCAGCAGAATCGGTTTGTTCGATCCAGATCTCGCGGCCATCCAGTGATAGCTGAGGTAAGTGAGCGCGCTGGCATTAGCCATCATGCCCACGACGTTGAACAGCACTTTGACCGGATCAAGGCGTTTGCGGGTTTGCCAGACGCTTTGCACCAGGCTCGCGGTGCACCCAATGAGCAGGGTTTCGGGAAGGCTCAGCTCCAACACGCCGAGCAGGATGAACAGGAAGTTCACCGACATGGTGCCGTCGATGCCGGGGAGTTGCACCTTCAGGCCCGAAGCCAGCACGGCAACGGCGAGGTAGCAGGCGAAACGCATCAAATCCTGCGACTGCCAATGCGACAAGGCAAACCCCAGCACCACCATGCCAAGTGACACAGTGATGCCGACGAATGCCTTCGTCTGGATCGATAATCCGTCCGTCTCGGTCTTCATCTACGCCTTGTAAATCCACACCCTGACTGCTGCGGCCTTACCGGCCTCGAAGCGCGTTGTCCCCGATGACGCCCTCGCGATCCTCCTCGCGATCCTCCCGCGAACACACAAAGATTTATTGCGCGGGCATTCTCAGCCCGCGCTCGGCCCTTGTGGAGGACATCTCCTCCGGTTCGAGCCTGCCCGCATCGTATGGCAAGGATTAGGTCTTCCAAAACTTACTTAAGTAACCAGGCCAAAGGGTATTTGAGATTACGCTTGTTCCTGAGCAGAATTCGTATTTTGGCTTGATTTGTTGAAAAGCTCGCGCTGAAAACTCAGGAGCCCGCTTTGCCACCCAAAAGCGAGAAGTAGGCTCTCGCTGCAAGAACGCTTGCTCGGGATGACATTACCTTGGTTACGCCTTCGGTAACACGGTTCTCGGTTGAACCGCCCCGCCTGTGTCACCATTTGCCAAACGCCTCTATGCCGACTCCGCGCCCTAGTTCGGATAATCGTTCGGATAATCGTTCAGACGATCGAGATCTGCTGGCCCACTCGCCGACTGGCGGCGGTGACGGCACAGCGTCCAGTCCGCCCCAGATGGCGGTTTTCTCGGCCGATCTGCGAGGGGAGTTCATCGCTTGTAACTCTGCGTTTAACGAGTTGTTGGGCTATTCTCTGCTGGAAGTGCTGGGACGGGATTTCTCGGCGCTGTTTGCGCAGACGGAAAAAACCGGCGACGGGAACCACGAAGTTCTGCGCAGGACGATTCTTGCCGCCACTTCCGCGGAAGGGGACTATCGCGGCAATCTGTGGGCGCGGCCGAAGAGCGGCAACAGTTTTCCGGTGCAGTTCTCGGCGACTGTGCTGCGGGAGTCTTCGGGTAAATCAGTGGCGTTAGTCGCGGTGATTGCGCCCTTAAGCGGAACGAATGAGGCGGCAAGTAAGGCCGCGGCGTCGGCTGCCGTTCCAGCTACACCCGCGCCCGGAGTGATTGCTCGCAAGATCGATAACACGCAGTTCATTCTCGCCAGCCCCGTGATGCATAAGTTCATGACGCTGGTGGACCGGGTGGCGGGGCACACGGAAACGGTTCTGATCACGGGCGAGACCGGCACCGGCAAGGAACTCATTGCGCGCACGATTCATGAGTCTTCCGATCGGCGCAGCCGTCCCTGGGTCGACATTAACTGCGCGGCGCTGCCCGAGAACCTTGTCGAAAGCGAATTATTCGGATACGAAAAAGGAGCGTTCAGCGGTGCCGACGCGTCCAAGCCGGGTCTATTCGAAATGGCCGACCGGGGCACTCTGTTTCTGGACGAGATCGGCGAACTGCAGTTGCAGACGCAGGTAAAGCTGCTGCGCGTGCTCGACGGCCAGCCTTTCTACCGTCTGGGTGGGCACCGCAAGATTAAAGTCGAGGTGCGAATTGTCGCCGCGACGAATCAGGATCTGGAGGCCGCGGTCCATGCGGGTCGCTTCCGGCAGGATTTGTTTCATCGCCTGGGGCAATTCCATTTGCGCGTGCCGGCGCTACGCGAGCGTCCGGAAGACATCGTGGCCCTGGCCGAACATTTTCTGCGGCTGAAAGCTCCCAGCAAGAATTTCTCCACGCAGGCGATTTCCGCGCTGCTCTCGCATCCCTGGCCGGGCAACATTCGCGAGCTGCGAAATCTGGTGGCCAAGATGGCGATGGAATCTTCCGGCACGGAAATCGATTTCTCCCGGCTCAACGCGGCGCTGACTGGAGAGCCGGCTGCGCTGCGCCAGACCGCGTCCATGCCGGTCAGCAATCTGGACAGCATGGAAGAGCAGATGATTATCAAGGCGCTGGAGCGCACCGGAGGACAACGAACGCTAGCGGCCGAGCAACTGGGCATCTCGCGCCGCACCCTTAGCCGCAAGCTCAAGGAATACCACATCAGCTTCGCCCCCGGAGAAACCACAGCGTCGCTAGGCTTCATCAGCAACGAGCAGCAGAAATTTTTCCGCACTCGAGTCGAGATTGCAGTGACCGTCAAAAATTCGCAAGGCGAAGAAATTCAAGTGCAGGGCGTGAACCTGAGCACTGGCGGCATGGGCCTGGACGGGCTCAAGGAGCCGCTGCGGTTTGCGGGATTGCTCGATGTGAGCTTCGTTCTGCCGGATAGCGAAATTGTTTTCCGAGCCAAGGCGCGACTCATGTGGGTGGGCGACGAAGGGCGTGTCGGTATCCGTTTTGCCGTGATCGAGCCAGCCTTGTTCGAACAACTGCAACACTGGACCAATCGCAAAATGAAAGAAGAAGGATGGGAGTTTCCCGCGTAGGTAGTTGCTTCCTCAGCGGCTTGAAGCCGCAGTTGATTTATTGAGCGAACTTACGGCGCGGCTAAAAGCCGTGCCCTTCAGCGCTTCTCGCTCTCCTCGCCGGTCTTCTTTTTTGGTTCGCCCTCCTGAGTGTGCAAGAACTTTCATCCTTGACGGCGGGACCAGCCGAATCCAGAATGGATCCAACTCCCCTTCGTCACCCTGTTTCCCAGGCGTTGCCCGCGAAACACGGCGAACGATTCCCAAGCAGTAGAAGCACACACCCAAGGTTCCCCATCACGAGAGGATTATGAAAAAACAGACGCGTCAACTCCTGACTCTAATAGTCGTTTGCATTCTGCTGAGTCTGTCTGCGGCCGTTTCCGCCGCTGCCCAGGACCTCTCGTCCTCGCCGACTTCTCTGGACTTCGGAGACGAATTCCTCGGCATACCCTCCGGGGCCAAGGTGTTGACCATCACGAACATCTCGGGTGGCGGCATCACGATTACAAGCATGGGTTTTAGCTGCGCCGGTTTTGGAATTTCCTCGGGAATTGCGCCATTTTCCTTCGGCGCCACTCAAAGTATTACGCATTATTCGATCTACTTTAATCCTACCGTGGCGCAGGTTTATAGCTGCGACTTCGAGATGCACATGAACGATGGCACTACGGTGGAAGTGCCGATTACTGGCACGGGAGTCACGAGCACGGCCCTGTCGAGCTTGAACCAGACCGCATTCAATTTTCCGAACCAGAAGCTGGGCAGCACCAGCGCGGGACAGACCGTCACCATTACCAACACCGGCAGCAGTTCGCTCAGCTTGACTGCCATCACGCTGTCGCCGCCAAGCTTCACGACGAACGCCATAACGCTGCCCGCTACCATCGCGGCTGGGGCCTCGTTGCCGGTCACGGTGTACTACACGCCGAGTGGGGTAGAGTCAGAAATTGGATCTTTGGATCTGACATACGACCAGGTTGTCGATAACGGAGTGTCGCTGACCGGCAACGGGATCGCGCCGACAACTCTTGTGGTATCGACATCGCCGACCCTTCCGCAAGCTACTCAGACCGCCGCCTACGAGGCGACTCTGGCTGCGGCTGGCGGATCAGGCTCGTATACCTGGGCTTTGGCATCAGGCTCGACCCTGCCTTCAGGTTTGACGCTTTCGAGTGCGGGCGAGATCAGTGGCACGCTGGCGTCATCTGTGTTGGCGGAAAATTACACTTTCACGGTGAAGGTGACCGATACCAGCACCGGGGACTCGGCGACTGCGCTGGAGAATATCAACGTTTTCCCCAATCTGGCTGACAATTGCAACGACATTTCTTTCGACGTTCCCAATACCACAACCCCGCAGGTTGCGCTGACCGATCTGGGCACGGGAACTTATCTGGGTGACGAAGGCGGTTTGTATCCCGATGGCAGCAACGTGCGGCCCGCGGCGCAGGACGCCTACGGCGTAGGCTTGGCCAAGGCGATTGTTCCGCTCGATTCCGAAGGCGTCTACAGTCCGACCGGAAAGTACGTAATGCTGGCCATCGGCGAATCGACGGCACAGAACGAGTTCAACCGGTTCCTGCCGATCGCGCAGTCCGATCCGGCGACGAATCCCTATCTTGTGATCGTCAATGGCGCGCAGGGCGGCGGCACACCGTACGAATTCGAAGACACGACTTCGCCCTATTGGGCCACGGTGATGAACAATTACCTGCCGCAAAATGGAGTAACGCCGGCACAGGTAGTCGTGATCTGGCTCGAGGATACGGACGGAATCAATACGGGAACATTTCCCACCGACATCGCCGAGCTGCAAACGGAATACGAGACCTTGATGCAGACCATGCACACGTTGTTCCCGAACTTGAAGATGGTCTACTTCTCGTCGCGGGTATACGGCGGATATTCCAATGGCGTGGGTAACCCGGACAATCCGGAGCCGTACTCCTACCAAGTTGGTTTCGCTGTGAAGTGGGCTATCGGAGACCAGCTCAACGGCAACGCCAACTTGAACTACAACCCGGCGTTGGGTCCGGTCGTGGCGCCGTGGATGTCGTGGGGACCATACTACTGGTCGAACGGCATGCTGGGCCGCAAGGATGGATTGGTGTGGGACTGCGCGGATTTCTCCGACGATGGAACGCATCCCTCCTCGGAGTTCGGGCAGTTGAAAGTGGCCACCGAGTTAATCGATTTCCTGAAGACGGACGACACGACTACGCCGTGGTATCTGGCGCAGACCGAAGTTCTTAGCCCGACGAGTGGCAATAATCAGACTGGCGCTGCCGGGACTGCGCTACCGACCGCCTTAACCGTGACCGCCACGAACAAAGGGGTCGCCACGGCCGGCGTGAGCGTGACTTTCGCCGACGGCAGCAACGGCACTTTCAACCCAACTACGGCGATCACCAACAGCAGCGGCGTCGCGACTACTATCTACACTTTGCCGACTACGGCGGGAACCTACACCGTCACTGCAACCAGCTCCGGCTACACGACGGCAGCGTTCACTGAGACCGCGACCGCAGGAGCGACCAAGGTCCTGGCTGTGACGGCTGGAAACAACCAGACTGGTGTGGTTAGCACCACTCTTCCTACGGCCCTGACCGTGGAGGCCGAGAGCAATGGGAGCCCCGTATCGGGCGTGACCGTTACGTTCAGTGGCAGCGGCAGCTTTGGTACTCCTACGGTGACCACGGGCAGCAACGGCCTGGCGACGACCACTTACACTTTGCCGGCGACGGCGGGAACTTACACACTCACTGCCAGCGCCACCGGCTATACGGCAGCCACATTCACTGAGACAGCCACGACTGCAGCCGAAACGCTCACCGTGACCGGCGGCAACAACCAGACGGGTGCTCTGGGCAGCACGCTGCCGACACCCTTGACAGTGGAGGCCTTGAATAATGGCGTCCCAGTCGCTGGCTTGAGTGTCAGCTTCATCGACGGCAAGAAGGGAACCTTCAGTCCCAACCCGGCAATCACCAACAGCAGCGGCATCGCATCGACCACCTTCACTCTGCCGGAAACAGCTGAGGTTGTCACAATCACGGCCGGCAGCAAGGGCTACACGTCCGCAACCTTTACCGAGACAGCGGCTGCGCCAGTGTTGACTCTGGTCGCGACTGCTGGAAACAATCAGACCGGCACACCCGGCACCACCCTTCCGACCGCGCTGACGGTGGAGGCCACCAGTAACGGGAATCCCGTTTCTGGCGTGACCGTTACGTTCACTGGCGGCACCGGAGGCACCTTCGGCACTCCCACAGTGACCACAGGCACCAACGGCCTGGCGTCCACAACTTACACTCTGCCGACCACGGCCGGAACCGTGAGCATCACGGCTAGCGCCACTGGCTATACGGCGGCAACTTTCTCTGAGACAGCGGCTGCGCCAGTGTTGACTCTGACCGCGACTGCCGGAAACAATCAGACGGGCTACGTCAGCGCCACCCTTCCAACCCCACTGACGGTGGAGGCCACCAACAACGGCAATCCCGTTTCTGGCGTAAGCGTTACCTTTACGAGCAGCAACGGAGGCAGCTTCGGCAGCGGCACAGTGACTACGGGCAGCAACGGCTTGGCATCGACCACTTACACTCTGCCCGCTACGGCCGGAGCCGTGACCATCACGGCCAGTGCCACGGGCTATAAGGCAGCAACCTTCACCGAAACCGCGAATGCGGCTAAGGCGCTCACCGTAAATGGCGGCAACAACCAGACTGGCGTCCCGGGCACCGTGCTGCCGACGCCTTTGACCGTGTTGGCCACGAACTTGGGGGTCCCCGTCGCGGGTGCGAGTGTGAGCTTCATCGACGGCAAGAAGGGAACCTTCAGTCCGAACCCGGCCATCACCAACAGCAGCGGCATTGCCTCAACCACCTTCACTCTGCCGGTGACGGACCAGACGGTGACGATCACAGCGGGCGTTGTCGGCTACTCCTCCGCAACCTTCACGGAGACAGCGGCCACGGTCCTGACTCTCACGGCAACCGCTGGAAACAATCAGTCTGGCGGGACCGGAACAACCTTGCCGACCGCCCTGACGGTGGAGGCCACCCAGAACGGGAGCCCCGCTTCAGGCGTGACCGTTACGTTCACGGGCGGCACCGGAGGCAGCTTTGGCACTCCGACGGTGACCACGGGCAGCAACGGCCTGGCGTCGACGACATACACTCTGCCGACTACGGCCGGAACCGTGAGCATAACCGCCAGCGCTACGGGCTACACGGCGGCAACTTTCTCCGAAACAGCTACTGCTGCAGTCAAGACTTTGGCCGCGAACGGTGGCAATAACCAGACCGGAGCGGCCGGCAGCACCCTGCCAACGGCGCTGACGACTCTGGCTACCGTCAACGGAACCCCAACTGCTGGCGTGAGCGTGAGTTTCAGCGACGGCAGCACCGGAACTTTCAGTCCCAATCCTGCGATCACCAACAGCAGCGGTATCGCGTCAACCAGCTACACTCTGCCCGCTACGGCCGGAACCTACACTGTCACAGCCAGCAGTACCGGCTACACGGCGGCAACTTTTACTGAGACCGGAACAACCTCAGTAGCGGTTTCCGCTCTCGGCCTGATTTCCGGCGGAAAACAAACTGCCACGGTGGGGACGACGTTGCCCTTGCCTCTCGTAGTTGAGGCCAAGAATTCGTCTGGGGGACTCGTGGTGGGGGCTCCCATCAGCTTCACTGACGGCATGGGGGGCACGTTCTCTCCGAATCCGGCGATTACTGCTTCGAACGGTGAAGCCACAACCACGTATACGCTTCCCACAACGGCAGCGTCCCTCACTGTAACCATCACCTCGGGAACCGCAACCACCACTGCCAGCGAGAAATCGGTGGCGGGCACGGCCACCAAGATCGCGATTGTTTCCGGGAATAACCAGTCTGCGAACCCCAGCACGCCGCTGCCCAGCATGCTGGTCGTTTCGGTCACCGATCAATACGGCAATGGTGTCTCGGGCTTTACCGTGACGTTCACTGACAACGGCGCGGGAGGGACCTTCAACACGACCACACCCACTACCAATTCGTTCGGCGAGGCCGAGGTCAGCTACACCACTGGCACCAAGGCCGGAACAGTTACGATTTCGGCAGGGACGTCTACGGTGGGCACGGCCACATTCACCGAGACGGTGAACTAATGCTGTCGGGTAGCGCAGCATAAGTAGCATAAGTAGGATTTGAAAATGTAACGAAGCATTTTTCGCGCAGACGGCCAGTCCGTCTGCGCGATTTCTTTTGGCGCAAAATGTGGCTGCGCGGCTTCCGCCGGACTATCTGCCGACAAGCTCGCGCAAGCGTTCGGCCGCAGTCTCAGGAGTGATATCGCGCTGCGGGGTTCCCAGCATTTCGAAGCCGACCATGAACTTGCGGATGCTGGCCGAGCGCAGGAGCGGCGGATAAAAATGAGCGTGAAAGTGACATTCTGGATGATCGATGTTGTCGGTTGGCGATTGGTGAAATCCCATTGAGTAAGGGAAAGGAACGCCGAAAACTTTGTCGTAAGTGGAAGTAACCTGCTTTAGGATCGCGCTCAGATGCGGCGCGTCGTCATGGGCGAAGTCGTTCATGCTGGCGATATGGTTGCGGCTGCACAGCAGGATTTCAAACGGCCAGACCGCCCAAAAAGGCACGAGCGCCACGAAGCGCGCGTTCTCCGCGACCACGCGAACCTGCAGCCTCCGCTCTAATTCAATGTAATCGCAGAGCAGGCAGCGTTCGCTGGCCCTGTAATAGGCGCCCTGCGAAACCAATTCCTTCGAGGGTGCTTCGGGAATCGAAGCGGTAGCCCAGATCTGGCAATGGGGATGCGGATTGCTGGCGCCCATCATGGCGCCGCGGTTCTCGAAGATTTGAACGTGGTGGATGCCGGCCATGTCACCCAACTCGCGGAATTGTTCCATCCAGGTGCGGACCACCAGTTCGATCGCGTCAACGCCCATGGTGGCCAGCGTTAGATCGTGGCGCGGAGAAAAGCACATCACGCGGCAGATGCCCGGCTCGCCTTCGGCGACGAGCAGACCCTTGCTGTCAACATCGACGCGTTCGCGCGAAGTGTCGAGTTTCAAAGCGGCGAAGTCGTTTTCGAAGACGAAGGTGGTCGAGTATGCGGGATTCTGAATCCCGCCGGCGCGGGTGTTGCCGGGGCAGAGGTAGCAATTGGGATCGTAGGCGGGCTCTTTCGCAGATGGGAGTGGCGCGACTTCTCCCTGCCAGGGACGGGAAGTGCGATGAGGCGAGACGAGGACCCATTCATTGGTCAGGACATTCAGCCGGCGGTGAGGATCTTCAGTGAGTTTCAAGCTGGTCAGTTTCAAAATTGCGGCCTCGCAGCATTTTACGATGCGCGAAGGCCTTCGGCAGAAGAGTGGACCGAATTTGGTCGAGGCGTGGCATAATCATCGGCAACATCTCCCGATCAGGTGGTAAACAATGCGTCGAATCCTGACTGCCGTACTTAGTTTGTGTTTGTGTCTGTGGTTTTGCGTGGGTGCGAGTTCGCCTAGCGGCGCGGCTGCCGCGAGCCCGAAGCCGCTGCAAATTTATTTCGTCGATGTCGAAGGTGGGCAGGCGACGCTCGTGGTCACCCCGTCGGGGCAGTCGCTGCTGATCGACACAGGCTGGCCGGGATTTGAAGGTCGCGATGCCGACCGGATTTTGGCGGCGGCCCACCAGGCCGGCATTGAGCAGCTCGACTATGTGCTGATTACTCACTATCACCGCGATCACGTGGGCGGCGTCCCGCAACTGGTGGACGGGATCAAGGTGGGCACGTTCGTCGACCACGGGCCGAATCTGGAAGACTCCGAGGTGACGCGCACCGATTATGCCGCGTATGAGAAGGCGATTGCCGGCCATGCCCATGTTGTCGTGAAGCCGGGATGGGGGCTTCCGATCAAGGGCATCGAGGTGCGCGTGCTCGCCGCGGCGGGAGATCACATTACAAGTCCATTGCCCGGAAAAGGGGAAGCCAATGCATACTGTGGCGCCGAACCTGCCGCGGCTGTGGACAATACGGAGAACGCCCGTTCTGTCGGGGTTCTGATCACCTACGGGCATTTTCGCTTTCTGGACCTAGGCGATCTGACTAAGAAAAAAGAGTTGGAAATCGCCTGCCCGAACAACTTGCTGGGGACGGTTGATCTTTTTCTGGTGACGCACCACGGAGCGGATCTTTCGAACCCGAAGGCGCTGGTGTGGGCGCTGCATCCGCGAGTTGCGGTGATCGATAATGGCCCGCGCAAGGGAGCGAGCCCTGCGGCGTGGCAGACTGTGCACGATTCTCCGGGGCTGGAAGACTTGTGGCAGTTGCATTATGCAGCCGAATCCGATCGAGATCACAATGTGGCCGACGAGCGCATTGCGAATGTGAAGGAGAATTGCGAAGGGAAGTACATCAAGGTAGCGGCGGAAACGGACGGCTCGTTCACGGTCACGAACGGTCGGACTGGCGAGCAGAAGACTTACGCCAAGAAGTAAGAAGTAATCAGACTACAATCCTCACCCATGATCGTGATTGTGATGGGAGTCGTCGGCGCCGGGAAGACGACTGTAGGACGTCTGCTGGCGACGCAATCCGGGTGGGAATTCGCCGACGCGGATGACTTTCATCCAGCGGCCAATGTGGAGAAGATTCGGCACGGCATCGCTCTCAGCGATGACGATCGGCGCCCCTGGCTGGAACGGCTTCGCGTCGCGATCGCCGACTGGATCGCTGATAAGCGCAATGTTGTGCTGGCGTGTTCAGCTCTGAAACGCAGCTACCGGCAGGAACTGCAGGTCGGGCCGGAGGTTCGGTTTGTTTACCTAAAAGGGGGTGCAGACCTCATCGCGCAACGCCTGCATTCGCGACAAGGACACTTCGCTAACGAGCAGATTCTGGCCAGCCAGTTCGCCGACCTGGAAGAGCCCGAGGACGCGGTAATCGTCGAGATCGGCTCGCCGCCGCAAGAGATCGTGGACGAGATTCGGGATAAGCTAGGCTTGGCGTAGAATCCTCGGAGCATAGCGGCGCTGCAGGTAACCGGCTCTAAACATCGACTCTAAACATCGGCGTACGGAACATCTGGAACCTACTCTTGGCAACAGCCCCCGACCGTCTCGAATCCGCCGTAATTTCCCGACTGATGTGGCGGCTCATGCCGTTTCTCTTCCTGCTCTACATCGTCGCCTACCTCGACCGCATCAACGTGAGTTTCGCCGTGCTGCAAATGCGCGGGCAGCTTGGACTGAGCGACCGGGTCATCGGGCGCGCCCAAGGAATGTTCTTTGCCGGCTACTTCTTTTTTCAGTTGCCGAGCAACCTGGTGCTGGAAAAGTTTGGGGTGCGGCGATGGATTGCTGGCTTGATGGCGACCTGGGGTCTGATTTCCTGCACGATGATCTTCATCCGGGGGCCCATCAGCTTTTATGCACTGCGATTTCTGCTGGGTGCGGCCGAGGCCGGATTTTTCCCGGGGATGATCCTTTACATGAAGCGCTGGTTTCCGGCGCGCGCGCGAGCCCGCGCTGTAGCCTGGTTCATGACGGCGAACCCACTTGCGGGCATCGTGGGTAGCCCGATCTCGGGGGCGTTGCTCGGTTTGACCGGAAAAGGACTCTCGGGATGGCAGTGGATGTTCCTGATGGAGGGCGTTCCGGCCATTCTTCTCGGCGGGATCGTGCTTCGAGTGCTTTCGGACCGTCCGCAGGACGCTGCCTGGCTGAAGGGCGAGGAGCGCGCCTGGCTGCTGGACAGGATGGCCGGCGAACAGCAACTGGAGTCGAAACTGAAGCAGGGCAGCGTGTGGCAGGTTCTTATTACGCCCAGTGTCTGGATGCTTTCGCTAGTTTATTTTGGCGTCTCGACCACTATGTATGGGGTGACGTTTTGGCTGCCGAGCTTGATCCAGTCGTTGTCAGGCCTGGGAAATTTCGAGACCAGCCTGGTTGCTGTTCTTCCGTTTGTAGTGACGACGCTCGCAATGGTGCTGGTCGGAATCCACTCCGACCGCGCTGGCGAGCGGCGCTGGCACACCGCAGGCCCAGCGTTCTGTGCAGCGTTGGCTTTGGTAGCCGCCGCCTACGGCAAGGCTCCGGCGCTGGTGATTGCCGGGGTCGGGCTCGGCATGGCCGGCGCCGAGGCGATGGTGGGGCCGTTCTGGGCTATGACGACCATGCGCATGGCCGGCCTGCAAGCGGCCGCAGGGATCGCGATGATTAACTCGCTGGCGAATCTGGGAGGATACTTCGGTTCGGACATCATCGGATTCTTTCGGACGGCGAACGGAGGGTTTCGTGGTGGCCTGCTGGCGATCGGCGCAACTGTGGCCATGAGCGGCGGGATGGCGTTGATCGTGGGGCGCGAACGGGCTCCAGGATCGTAGGCCGCGTGTGGGATAGCCGCCCTCGGCTGTCTGTCGAGCGCAGCTCGACTGCCCTTTAGCCGTCAGTCCATGCTACGTTCGATCGCTCGAATTGTTTACAATAGAAGTTTCGTCTGACTATTCTTACGGGAGCCCGTGGAGGCCCCGAGAGAAACGAACGGCAATTTTGGAACCGACAAACCACAATTCCAGTACGGCCCCCACCGTCTACTGGCGGGTTGAGGGGAGCCTGCTTGACCTGACGGTGGTCGAGCCGGTGGCGTTCTTTACCTGGAATGCCCAGACGTTTGCCGAGCGCTTCCGGCGGCGGGGACTCATCTTCCTGATGGCGCTGCTGCGCCCGTTTCTATATTCCACCAACCGCAAGTTCGCCACACGAGTGGTGCATGCTGTATTGCGGGGAGTAACCCGCGACCGCCTTGATCTGCTGGGCGAAGAATTTTTCCAGTACAAGTTGAAGCCGCGGCTGAAAGAGCGCGGCGTGCTGAAGGTGAAGGAGTTGGTGCAGTCCGGTGCGGAAGTCGTGCTGGTCAGCCAGGGGCTAGAGCATGTAATGCGACCGTTGGCCCAACACCTCGGCGTTGGGCGGATTGTGGCTAACAGGTTGGAGTTTCGCGATGGCACGGCGACGGGCCGGTTGCTCGAGCCGGTGATCCGGCCGCGCGGAGCGTTTGCGAAATTCAGGGAAGAGAATCCGGACGGGCGCAGGGCGCCGAAGACGCTGGCGCGGCAATTGGACATTTCTGTGGAGGAGCTGCGGGCAGCGGTGATTTCGGCTGAGCGGCGAAGTGTGGCGCTGGTGCGGCCCATCGTCCATTTTGAGGGTCAGCGGCAGGCCAGGGGATTTTCCGTTCGCCGGGCTTTCTCGGGGAAATCTGTAATGCTGATTGGCGTGACCGGGTTCATCGGGAAAGTCTGGCTGGCGAACACGCTTCTGGATTTGCCCGATGTGAAAAAAATTTATCTTCTGATCCGGCGGCAGAAGTCGAATCCAGCGGAACGGCGCTTCGAGAAGATGGTGGAAGAGTCGCCGGTGTTCGATCCGCTGTTTGAGCGGCACGGGGACAGGCTCCCGGATTACCTTCGGGAAAAGATCGAGGTCGTCGAGGGAGATGTTACACAGCCCGGGCTCGGACTCGACGCCGAAACGGCGCACCGCTTGCAGAAGAATCTGGATCTGATCATCAACAGCTCGGGACTGACGGACTTCAATCCCGACCTCCGCGAAGCGCTTGCGACCAACACGACCGCGGCGCTCAATATTCTCGAGTTCGTGCGAACCGCGGATCACGCGGGGCTGCTGCATCTCTCCACCTGCTATGTGGCGGGCGAGCAGGATGGGCGGGTCAGCGAAAAACTAACTCCGAATTACAATCCGCGGGGGCTCGCGGGATTCGATGCCGAACAGGAATGGCGGTCGCTGCAGGAGTTAGTCAAGCAGGCCGAAGTGCAGGCCGAGAGCGACGAAGTCACGTCTGGCTTGCGCATGCAGGCCCAGTCGAAGGAACATGCGGCGAAAAACTTGCACGGAGCTTCGCTCGAGAATCAGATCCGCAAGAACCGCGTGCGCTGGCTGAAAACTTATCTGACCGAAGCGGGGACCCGGCGCGCTAAGGAGTTGGGCTGGCCAAATACGTATACCCTCAGCAAGAGCCTGGCCGAGTCGCTGATTGCGAAACATGGCGCGGGATTGCCGGTTGCCGTGGTGCGTCCGGCGATTGTGGAAACCTCAATCGCCAAGCCATTCCTGGGCTGGAATGAAGGCATCAATACTTCGGCGTCGCTGTCGTATCTGCTGGGGACATATTTCCGGCAACTGCCGACCAACGAGCGCAAGCGGCTGGACATTATTCCGGTGGACGCGGTGTGCAACGGAATGACTCTGATTGCTGCGGCTGTCATGGAACGCAGACATGACGCGATGTATCAGCTGGCGACTTCGGTGACAAATCCCTGCGATATGGGCCGGTCGATCGAGTTGACGTCACTGGCGCATCGCAAGCACTACCGGGCGCAGGAGGGGCTGGAATCATGGCTGCGGCTACGGTTCGATGCGATTCCGGTTTCGAAGACGCGCTACAACCGCATGTCGGCGCCGGCGCAGAAAGCGATCGTAAAATCGATTCAGCGCATCATGTCGCCGCTGCCGCTGAAGAAGGCTCCGCTGGTGAAGACTGAAAGAAGTCTGGAGCGGCTGGAAAAACTGATCGAGCTTTTCGAGCCGTTCATCCTGTTGCACGAGCATGATTTCGCGGCGGAAAACGTCGAGAAACTTTCTTATGCGCTGGTGCCCGAGGAGCAGAATATTTTTGGGTACGACACGCGCTCGTTGGATTGGTGGGAGTATTGGATCAACATTCACATCCCGGCGCTGCGCCGCTGGACCTATCCCTTAATTGAAGGCAGGCCTCTGGAAGCGCGGCCTGCGCGCAGCTTTCAACTTGCGCCGGCTAACGGAGATGCCGTGAAGACCGGGACCGATGGAGCCACGTGGCGATATTCCTGACCGGATCGACCGGATACATTGGCGCGCATGTTGCCGCGAATCTTCTGGAACAGCATGGCGCCGCTTTGAACGTGCTGGTGCGGGCGCGCGATCCGCAGGAAGCGCAGGCGCGGCTGTGGCGGGCGCTGCAGTTGCACTTGGATTTTCCGCGCTTCTACGAATATCTGCAAACCAAGGTGCGGATTTTCTGCGGAGACTTGACTTCTTCCGGTTTCGGATTGAATCGCGATGAATACGACCGGCTAGTGCACACCACGGATTCGGTGATCCATTGCGCGGCGTCGTTGAACCGCAAATCGGAGAAGAGTTGTCTGAACGTGAACCTGCGGGGCACGCTCGAAGTGCTCACGTTGGCGCGGCACGCCGAACACTATCACGGTCTGCGGCGGTTCAGCGAGGTCAGCACGGTGGCCGTGGCGGGCAAGCGCAGCAATGAAGTGGTGAGCGAGGATCACTCGATCGAGTGGGACCGGTCGGACTACGATCCGTACGCGCGCACCAAGAAATTTTGTGAGCACATGACGCGAGTTCTGCTGCCGGATACGCCAAAGACGGTGTTCCGGCCGAGCATTGTGCTGGGCGACAGCCGGCATGCGGAGACGACCCAGTTCGATATGGTCAAGGCATTCGTATTTCTGGCCGGGTTGCCGGCGCTGCCGTTTCGTCCCACGGACAAGATCGACATTGTGAATGTGGATTTTGTTGCCGACGCGATTGCAACACTGCACCAAAAAGACCAGCCTCTCTACGACACCTATCATCTTTCGTCGGGGACAGGTTCGCAGACGTTTCGCGAGTTGACGGCCGCGTTGGCTGCCGCGCAGCAAAAGCGGGGGCCAGTGTTCCTGCCGTTTGCCGAAAAGCCGTTTGCGGGTTCGGTGAGCTTTCTTGCGAATCGCAAGGGAGCGATCGCCAAGGGGGCTTCGCTGCTGAAGGTGTTTATTCCGTATCTGGTGTGGAACACGGTATTCGACAATACGCGGGTGACCTCTGAGTTGAAGAGAAAGCCAGTTCCATTTTCACAATACAGTTTTCCTCTGCTCAAGTTCAGCCGCGAGAACCATTTCGAGTACAAGTACAAGCCCTGGCCCGCCTCTGCCGGAGGGACCGCCGCATGATGGACTTCGTTTTAGAGGCGTGGGTCAGCGGCAACATCGAACGCGCCAAAGCGAGATGGATGCTTGGCGCAGGTCAGCCGTGGCAGCCCGGCGAAAAATTGAAGCTGCTTTTCGCCGGATACAATGGCACGCGCAACATGGGATCGGATGTGCGGGTCGACGAGATGCTGCGCCAGATCCGGCATATCCTGGGCGCGGAGCGGGTCGAATTCAGCGTGATGAGTCAGAACTTCGAGTTCTCGAAAGGATATTTCGAGGGCACGAAACAGGTGCACCTGCCGGATATTTTCCCGCCGTTTCTTTCGGATGAAGTTCCCCGGCATCACGGCGTGGTCGCGTGCGAAGGCTCCATGTTCAAGAGCAAGTTCGCCAATGCGCTGACCACGATGATGATTGGATCGCTCGGCATCGCTGCGGTGCAGAACAAACTCTCCGTGGGATATGGCGCGGAAGCCGGCTATATGGATCCGCTGGTTGCCAAGATGTGCGGACGCTACTGCAAAAATTCTCTGGTCATTACTCGGAATGAAGAGTCACGCACCGTTCTGCGTGAACTGGGCGTGCCGACGGAATTAGGCACCGACACCGCATGGACCTTCGAGCCACGTTCGGCGGAATATGGGCAAAGTATTTTGCGGCAGGTGGGATGGGACGGGCGAACACCGGTGCTGGTGGTTTGTCCGATCAATCCGTTTGAATGGCCGGTGAAGGCGTCGGTGGCCAAGTACGCGCTGCGGAGTCTGACCGGCGCATATAAAGACAGTCATTACCGCACCGTCTATTTTCATAATTCGGGACCGGCGGCGGATCGAGCCTACCAGCATTACTGGACTTCCATTGCCAACGCGGTGGACACGTTCCGAAAGAGCAGAAATGTATTCGTGGTTCTGGCGGCCACGGAGCGGTTGGACGCGCGTCCGGCAAATCGCATCGCCGAGAAGCTGGGCGGAGTGCCCGTTCTGACCTCGGACCAGTACAACATGTATGAACTGGTCAGTATCTTGCGGGCCTGCCACATGATGGCTTCATCGCGCTATCACGGGATTGTCACCTCGATGCCGGCGCTGGTTCCTTCGGCGGGGATCACCATGGATGAGCGCATCCGCAATCTGATGCGGGAGCGCGGACATGAGGATTTGCTGATGAACGTCGACGATCCGGACCTCGAACAGAAATTGTTAGCGGCCCTGGAAATACTGGCCACGCAGGGCGAGCGCATCGCAGACGGTATTGCGCGGACGGTGGTGAAGAATCTGAGAGTGATGGCGCGGATGGGAGTATTTTTCGAGGAAGAAGTGCAGCGGCGCTATCCAGAATTTCCCACGCGCCAGGGCGAATGGAGCTGGGAGGATTATCTGCCTCCGATGAATGCTTCGTTGCGTCAGTTGGTGGCCGCGTACAGTTAGTCACGCCAGGGTGTTCGCACACAAAACTCATGCCATTTGTCGCAGAAATCTTCGCGCAACTGAAAGCCGAGGTAGACACGAAAGTGCTCCTCGAAATCCGCGACGGCCAAGTTACAGGAGTCACGGGGGGCGAGCTGCTTGAGTTGATCCGCAAGGCGCGGATATTTCTCGCTGCGAAGGGATTGAAGAAGGGCGACCGCTGCGGATTGTTGGCGGCGAACAGCATCCGCTGGATGGCGCTCGATTTGGCTGCGATGGCCGAGGGGTTGATTGTGGTTCCGCTGTACTCTCGTCAAGCTCCGGCGGAGTTGGTTGCGATGATACAGGACAGCACGCCTGCGCTGGTGTGTTGTGGCGATGCAACTCTGCGCGACGGAATCCGGCAGAACTGGCCCGGAGGCAACTGGGCCGAAGCGCCGTCGCATTTTCTTTTTGATGAGATCTTCGCCTCTGCGGGCGTCGATGCAGTCGCCGGTCTGGAGCTGGCCGACACCGATCCTGTGACCATCATCTACACTTCAGGTACTTCGGGCGAGGCCAAGGGCGTGATGCTGACCGCAGCTAACGTTGGGTTCATGCTGGGTTGCACCTCGGCCAGGCTGGACTTGCTGATGGGCGGCCGGTCGGGGCGAGACCGAATTTTTCACTACCTGCCATTTAGCTTTTGTGCGTCGTGGATCGCGATGCTGACTTTCCTGCTGCGCGGAAGTCTGGTGACGTTGAACACCGACTTGACGAAAATTCCCAGTGACATGCCAGCGACGGCTCCGCACTATTTTCTGAATGTGCCGCAATTGCTCGAGCGTATGCGACGCGGCGTGGATGAGCAGATCGCGCAGAAGGGCGGCGTAGCGCACGCAATTTACGTGCGAGCCAAGGCTGCGCGGGCGCGGCAGAAGGAAAAGCGAGCGCAATCTGGCGACGGCTTTTGGTTGTGGCTGGCCAATACTATGGTCTTTCCCACGATCCGAAAGAAAATGGTGGGTGAGAATCTGAAGGCTCTGATCTGTGGATCGGCGCCGCTCACTCCCGAGGCGCAGGATTACTTCAGCATGCTCGGCATTCCCGTGTTGCAGGTGTACGGTCTGACCGAGACGACCGGGATCTGCACGATGGACGATCCGAACGATGTCGCGGCCGGGCACGTTGGGCCTGCGATTCCCGGCATCGAGATGAGGCTCGGTGAGAACGATGAGATCGTGGTGCGGGGACCGAATGTTTTTCCGGGCTACTGGAACCGTCCGCAGCAGACCGCGGAGGCACTGCGCGATGGATGGTTTCATAGCGGCGACCAGGGTGAGATGGATGCATCCGGTAAGTGGCGCATCGTGGGGCGGATTAAGAATCTGATCGTTCTCGGATCGGGGCATAAGATTGCGCCGGAAGCTGTCGAAGAACAAATCGCTCGCCATCTGCCGGGCGCACAACAGGTAGTCATCGTGGGAAACGGCCGGGGATATCTTTCGGCGATTGTCACGGGGAGTGTGTCCGGGGAACACGTGCAAGCGGCGCTCGATGCCGTGAATCCTGAACTTCCGCACTATAAGCAAGTGCGGGTGTTTTGCCTTCGGCCGGAGCCTTTTTCAATAGAAAATGGAATGCTCACGGCGAACGGGAAGTTGAAGCGCGACTTGATTTCCGCGCGCATGAAGAGCGAGATCGAGGAGATGTATCGGGTCAGGCAGGCGGTATAACAGTTCTGGTGTCGGCGAAAGGGCTGGGTTGGGCGTGCAACAATTCAAAGGGCAGGCGCTGTCGTGGCAGGTTCAGGGCGGGGTCATCGAGTTGGCGCTGCACCGCGACCCCTGCAACGAACTGGGCTCGCTGTCGCTCTCTGAGTTGGAGCGATTCGCGGCTGCGCTCGACGATCTCGAGAAAGATGCGCACGCACTGATCGTGCACAGCGAGCTGAAGTCGGGTTTTTGCGCCGGCGCCGATCTCAGAGAGCTTTACGAGCGGTCGCAGACGATGGAGAAATCGCAGGCGGCGCGGGGCGTACGCGATTTTCTGGAGCGAATTCACCGCGTGTTGAATCGGATTGATGCCGCGCCCCTGACGACAATTGCCGCCGTCCATGGCGTGACGTTTGGCGGAGGGTTTGAGCTTGCCCTGGTCTGTGATTTGATCATCGCCGATAAGATGGCCCGCTTTTGTTTTCCGGAACTACGGCTGGGACTGATTCCTGGATTCGGTGGAATCCCGCGCCTGAAGCGGGATTTAGGGAACGCGGTGGTGCGCGATTTGCTGTTGACCGGCCGAAGTTTCAACGCCACCAAGGCACAACAGATCGGCCTGGTAAGCCAGGTCGTTGCCGAAGGCGAGGTGCTGAGCGCGGCACGGGCAACCGCAGCCCAGATAGGAAAGTTCGACCGCCAAACTGCAATCGCGGCCAAGGGCTTCATCAAGCCGATTCCGCATGAGGAAGTGCGGCGGGAAATCGAAATTTTCTGTGAACTGTTTTCGCGTCCGGCCGTGCAGGCCGGGTTGAAGAAATTTGTGGAGAGCACAGACGCGCTGCCTTATTTGCCATGACCGGCAACTGTTGGAGGGTTACAAGCGCGCTCAGAAATCGTAGAACGGCTTAGAGTGAATAAATATGCAAACACCGGATCAGACCCTCGACGAAATCCTCAACTTGGCCGCGGCGCACTTCAAAGTGCCGCGCGAAAAACTCTCTCCCGATGAGGACTTCTTCAAGGCGCTCGGTATTGACAGCCTGCAGACACTCGATTTGTTGACGCGCCTGGAGAACCACTTTCATGTTGAACTGCCGGATTACGAACTGCAGGGCGTAAGCGACTTCCGCACGCTGGCGGCCAAGATTCAGGCGCGGCTGTGAACTATTGTTGATTCCTGATTTCTGATTGTTGATTGCTAAGGAACGTCCGCTGCCGGTTTGCTCAATCAGCAATCTACAATCAACAATAGCAATTTCCTATGCTTGATCTCCGCCAATACACATGTCTGGGGGAAGCGCTACGGGACGCGCTCGACCGATTTTCCTCTGAAATCTGTCTGATCGAGGCGGAGCGTGATCGCGAAAAAGTTCGCCTGACGTATTCCGATTTTAAGGAAATTGCGCTGCCGCTGGCGCGCGCGCTCGAAGACGCCGATTATGACGCCGGCGAGCGCGCGGCAATCATCATGACGAATCAGTCGAAGTGGCTGATCTCTGCCTACGCGGTCTTTTATTGCGGCGGCGTGCTGGTACCGCTCGACTACAAGCTGACCGCAGCGGAGCATCTGCAACTGCTGGCGCATTCGAAGGCCAAAGTGCTGATCGTCGAGTACCACCTGTGGCGGGCGATTATGGAGTCGCCTGACTTCCAGAAGATTGCGACCAAGATTGTTCTCGTGACCGAAGCGCCGCTGGGAGCGGAACTGGCGGGCGCGTTTCGCTGGGAAGACTTCAAACGCAAAGGCGCTCCTGATTTTGTGATGCGGCAAAAGGATGACGTAGCCTGCATCGTCTACTCTTCGGGAACAGGCGGGCGGCCCAAGGGATGCGTCCTCACGCACGAGAATTATCTGGAACAATGCCGGGCGCTGACCGCCTGGTATCCCTTTTGGCCGGGAGTGCGGTATTTGAGTATTCTCCCTACGAATCACGCGATCGATTTCATGGTGGGTTTCATTGGACCGTTCGTGTGCGGAGCATGCGTGGTGCATCTGCGCACGCTGCGTCCGGAGTTCGTGCGCGATGCGTTTGTGCGCTATCGGATTACCTATGTGGCGCTGGTGCCGATGATTGTGAAAAATCTGGAGCGAGGCCTGCGCGCGAAATTCGACGAACTGCCGGCGTGGAAGCGGGCGTTTCTGAATGCGATGATTGCCACCAACCGGATGTTCACGAAACGCCGGCCGAACGTCAAGCTCAGCCGCATGCTGCTCTCGAGCGTGCATCGAGGCTTTGGAGGCGAGGTGCTCGCGCTGATCACCGGCGGGGCATTCATTGAGCCCTCGAGCATGCAGTTTTTTTACGACCTCGGCATTCCGGTCGTAAATGGGTATGGTCTTACCGAAGCTGGCACCGCGTTAACGCTCAACGATCTGAAACCGTTCCGCGCAGACACAGTTGGCAAGCCGCTGCCGGGAGTCGAGTTGCGAATTCTGAATCCGGATGCTGATGGCGTGGGAGAGGTGGCCGCCCGCAGCAAGACGGTGATGTCGCACTATCTCGACGATCCGGAACTCACGCTGGAGACGATTGTCGATGGCTGGCTTCTGACCGGCGATCTGGGGCGGTTTGACGGAAGCGGCCATCTGCAGTTATTCGGGCGCAAGAAAAATATGATCGTAACCGAGGGTGGGAAGAACATCTACCCGGAGGATATTGAAACCGTTTTTGACGGCTTGCCGGTGAAGGAGTACAGCGTGTTTGCGGCCAACTTTGTCTGGCCGAAAAAAGAACTCGGGCGCGAAGATCTGGTTCTCGTGTTGCGACTGGAGCAGAATCAGAAATTCGATGGCAAGTTGCTGGAAGAAATCTCGGCGCGAAATCGACGGTTGCCAGATTTCAAACGCGTGGGCGGGTATGTGATCTGGGAGAAAGATTTTCCCCGGACGGCCTCGATGAAAATCAAGCGGCAGGTGCTGGCCGAGGACATCGGCAAGTCGATGGAGCGGGGAGCAATGGTGGGATTGTAAGAGCTGAAGTTGGACTGGCTGCGCGAAATTCTGCAGCGCATAGCTCCGATCAATTGCTTTAAAAATGGATCCAGAACCTTGGGGCAAAATTATTTTGCGATCGTGAATCCGGCGGCAGGAGGCGGGCGGAGCCGCAAACTGCTGGGTCCGGCGCTGGAGCGCCTGCGGGTCGGCGGCATCGAGGTGAAGGTAGCGGAAACGCGCGCTCCGGGAGAGGCAACGGACATCGCCCGCGAGGCTTATGGACGCGGGGTTCGGAATTTTATCGCCGTGGGCGGCGACGGCACTTCTTACGAAATCGTGAACGGCTTATATCCGCAGGCCCTGGCCGGTGAGCGGCCATCGTTGGCCTTCCTGCCGCTCGGCACGGGAAATTCTTTTCTGCGCGACTTTAGTAATCGCGGCGTGGAGCATGGGATCGAGTCACTACTCGCTCAGAAGAGCCGGGCGTGCGACGTGATGCGTTTGCGGCACCGCGATGGGGTGATCCATTACATAAATCTGCTGAGTATGGGATTTTCGGCAGATGTGGCGACGCTACGCGCGCGGCGTTTCAGCGCCTGGGGAGAGGTCGGGTACCAAGCCTCCATATTTCTGACGCTGGCGCGATTCAACCGCCGACCGTTTCCGGTTCGAGTCGAAGGCGCAGAGAACTTCGACAACCGATCCTGTCTGTTCCTGACTTTCAACAACAGCAAGTTCACGGGTGGGACGATGATGATTGCGCCCAAGGCGGAGATCGACGACGGCCTGGTGGAATACGTGCGTTGGGGGCCGATTGGGCGGCTGGGACTGATCCGCAATCTGCCGGGACTTTATGACGGCACGCATATCGAACACCCTCTGGCCGAGCGCAATGCGGTGCGGCGCGTCGAGTTCAATCTGGATGCGCCAGTCGACGTCATGGTGGACGGGGAAGTGCTGACGCTGCATTGCGAGGAACTGGATGTGCTTCCCGGCGCGCTCAACGTCGTCGCCTGATCGTCGTCCGCAGATCGTCGCGGTGCGAATCATCAAGCGAGATCGTCGGCCAGCAAGATCGTCATGGTATAAGGATGAGCATGTCTGAAGAACGACGAAACCGGCAACAGGCACGCGACCGCGGCGCAAGCGACGGATCAACGAAAAAGGCCCTCACTTATGGCGTCGTGCTGATCTTACTGGCCGGCGCGTTCATCGCGGGCCGCCACTACAGGAACCACAAATACGATGCTTTCGCGCAGTGCCTGGCGGCAAAACAGACCAAGATGTACGGCCTCTCTTGGTGCCCACACTGCGTCGACCAGAAAGCGATGTTTGGCGAAGCGTTTCATTATGTGCCGTACGTAGAATGCGGGATCCAGCCCTCGAAGGAAGAGACGACGGAATGCAAAGCTGCGGGATTGAAATTGTTTCCCAGTTGGCAGTTTGGGATGGACCCGCCGAAGGAAGGAGTTTTGTCCCTGGAAGCTTTGAGTGACAAGACCGGGTGCAGCCTGCCGTGACGGAGGCAGCGGGACGGCCACCGTCTGAAGCTCCACCATCGAGGAACCGGGTTCCGTTTGGAGTGATCGCAGTTCTGTCGCTCGTTGGCGTGATTGTGTCGGCGGTGTCGCTTGAGCGCCACTATGCGAAGTCGGCGACCGAGTTTTGCGATTTCAATCAGAAGTTCAGTTGCGACATCGTGAACCGCAGCGAGTATTCGACGGTCGAAGGGATTCCGGTGGCTGGGATCGGAGTGGCCGGATATGCCGCGCTGTTCGTTTTAGCCACCTTCTGGAAGTCGCGCCCGGAAACGCCAAACCGACTGCTGGGCGCGGCAATTGCAGGCTTGGCTTTTGCCCTTTACCTCACCTACATTGAAGCCTATGAACTGATGACTTGGTGCATTCTGTGCCTGATTTCGCTGCTGCTGATTTTTTTGATCAGCCTGCTCGCCGTCGCCGTGAAAGTTAGAGGCGTGAGAGCGTAAAGCAGGCGCTCCGTTGTATTCTGGTACTTCGCTTTTCCGGATGGAAGAAATCCAACCAAATGAAAGTATTGGCCCCGAGCCTGCGGGCGGCGTAATCCGCGCGCAGTCGGCGACGGGAGATTTGCGCCTGCATGAATTTCACAGCCGGATTTTTCGCAATACGCGATGGCTGCGCGTATGGCTGCCGCCGGGATACGACGACGCGGAGAACGCCGGCCGGCGCTATCCAGTTCTCTACTTGAACGACGGTCAGAACTTGTTCGAGGGCGCGACCGCGTTCAATGGTGTGGAGTGGCAAGTGGATGAAACGGGCGACCGGGTGATCCGCGAAGGTGTGGTTCCACCTATGATTTTTGTCGGCATGGACAACATGGGCAGAGAGCGCATTCGCGAATACATGCCGCACCGGTCGCTGCATCCCATGATCCTGCGCGTGCAGGGAACGCGCTATCCGGCTTTTCTGTTCAAAGAAGTCATTCCATTCATCGCGCGCAATTACCGCGTGGCGAGCGAGCCTGAGAACACGGGGCTGGGCGGATCGTCACTGGGAGCGCTGATCGCGCTTTACACCGCGGCGGTGCGTCCGGGAGTGATCGGCCGATTACTGCTGGAAAGTCCGTCGCTGTGGGCCTCGAACCGGCAATTGATCCGGCAGAGCCGTGGAGTTAAACGCTGGCCAGAACGAGTCTACCTGGCGACTGGAACAGCCGAAGCAGGGCGGAGGGATAAAGATCAAAGCATGGTCGACGACGTGCGCGAACTGGCGGGGATTCTGCGGCGCGCAGGATTGGACGACACGCGTCTGAGGTTGGTCATCGACGAAGGTGCTGTGCACAACGAAGCAGCGTGGGCACGGCGATTTCCCGAAGCGCTGGCATTTCTGTTTGGGAAGCAAGCGTAGCGCTTGCATTCTTTACGAAGATTCCGTAATTGTGGGTGTGCCTGCAAGGGCGGGGAGTGAGTTGACTGCGCGAGAGATACTCCAGATCACGTACAGCGTCGTCGTCATAGCGATCACCGAGAGCTGAACATGCGTCCATCGACTGAAGGGACCCAGCAAGGGAAGCATGTACGCCAGATACAAAAGAGTTCCCAACCACCAAGTTGAACGCGTGGGGTTCTGACCGAGGTTCCGACCGACGAGCCAGTCAGCCAGCAAAATAAACGCGGGCGCCAAAATTATCAGGTCGTAAACCGTGAGGTGTGGCGCCACCAGTACGCTGGCCAGAAGCAGTGCTGAATATCGCAGACACAGCGGCACGGTGGGGCTGCGCTTCCAGCAGGCGATGGTCAGGCCGAGGACGATGGCCGCGCTCAGAACATAAAGCGCGAGCGCGAGATGCTGCCAGGGCACCAGCATCGACCAAAAGGTCCGTAGGGAGTGAGTCTGATAGGGTTTGGGTTCGAGCAGGGGCAAGATGGATTGCACGTCCCGCAGCATGTGCAGCCAGTGCCGCAATGGTTCGATTCCGTAGTAGAGAACTCCAAGCGAGAGTTCTCCCGCGACTGAAAGAGCCGCTCCAGCCAGGATTTTCCAGGCGCCGAGCGATACGAACAGGATGGCAGCAGCCAATCCAAGCTGCGGCTTGAAGATCAGACAGCCGAGGACTAAGCCAGCAAGAAACTCGCGGCGGTCGCGCAACAAAAAAAATATTCCCGTGAAGCAGGCGAGCGCGGCGGCCGACGTCTGACCCCAGGCGATCAAATGAAAGAAAGCAGGAAATGCCAGACCGAGTAGAACGACAGTTCCCGCATACTGGCGCAGGTTCGGGCATACGCGCCACAGGCTGTAGCAGCAGATGGCGTAGAGGGCTGCGCTGCAGGCCCACCACACAATCAGCGCCCAGCCGTAGGAGAGATGCGCCAACGGCGCGAAAAAAATCGAAACCTGTGGAGGATACAGAGGCAGGTAGCGAATGCCCGCAGCTTCTGGAACGCGCTGCGCTGCCAGGGCAGCTTGTGCATTGATGTCGTACAAATCAGATCCACGATGTGCTATCGCGAGCGAGCCCAGCGTGTAGAGATGCAGAAAATCGGTTCCCTTAAGGTTGCCGTTGCGGTCGCGCAGTCCCGGAGTCGCTATGTTCCAGGCGTAGAGCGACCACAGGCACAGGCCGACAATCGCGCCATGAGCGCGCAAGCGTTTTAACGTTAACCAGTGCCCGGTGTCGGTTGGCATCCGCCGCCTAATCATATCGAAGCAGCGGAGAATTTCCACGACAACCATCGCTTATCGCATATGGTTCCATCGTCTCGAGGACGGGCTATGCGGGACGTGGTTTTGGAACCAACATCAAGCCCGCCACCAGGAAGGGAAACAGAAGCGCCAGTGCCGAGGGCAACAGGGGCAAGCGACTGAATGACTCCAGCAACGGTGGATGCAGTAACAGCACGAGCGAAGTAATCCACGGCCATGCTACGAGCGCAGTAAATACTATGCGGCCCAAACGCGGTAGCCGGTTCCAGTCGCGAAGCAACATCATCACCGGCAGTAACAAGAGCACGTGGTTGAAGGGCGTCAACAGCGGCAGAACCAGAGTCGAAGCGATGGAAAACAGGGCCAGCAGCTGAATAAACTCGGGCGAATCTGCCGTAGCCTTTCGATTCCGCCAGGCCAGAGCGAGCAGGGCAGCCACAACCAGGACCGATGCTGCCCCTCCCAGCCAATTCCCTAGCATGAGCCGAAGCGGCGACGTGGTGGGGAAATATTTCCTGTAGGCGTCGATGCCTTCAATAAAATATCGCGGCCAGCCCGGCAGAAGCAGTTCTGCGACACCAGTCAAGAGGGCAAGGGCGACGCCGAATCCGGCGGCGAGGGGCCAGCGCTTTCTCCATTCGCCGACGCTCCACAGCAGAAACCACAGCAGGCACAGCGCGACCAACTGCGGTTTGATCGTGCAAAGCGCCAGCAGAATGCCGGCCATGAAATAACGCTGACGAGTCACGAGCCAGGTGGCGAGCGCCAGCAGGAAAGCAACGAACAGCCCGATCTGGCGAAGTCGCAATCCCTGCGCGATCTGCGGACTGCTCAACACGAAGAGAACCAACGCCGCAACTACAATGGGCGGCGGACGCCAGCGCAAAACTCCCAGCCACATCCAAACGCCGATCGCAAGGAGAACGGCCAGAAACACCGGAGCCCAGGCTTGCAGTTGCGCGAAATCCGCATGCACCGTCGGAGCCAATAGCAGCACTACGTACAGCGGATACGCAAACCGTTGCTCGTCGATGATCTCAGACGCTGGCTTGTCGTAGGTTTGCTCAATGGGACGGCCGTAGAAGGCCATCTGAATCTGCCGGCTTACCTCTTTGCCATAGGGATTTCGTCCGTTAAGCAGGAGTTCGCGCGTGCCCACCCAGCGCGGATAGAGATCGCCCATCTGCTGCTTGAGGCGGCCCTGCTGCACGTTCACGTAGTATTCCCATGGGAGCAGAACGCGGTGCATATAAGCCCAGCTGATCGTGCTCGCCAGGACGGCTAGTACAAACCAAAGCCAAGTTCGCATGTGCTCGATTCGTCCAGCTCCGCAGGATTTTGCTCCAAGCGGAAACAGAACGGCCTCCGCCCGCCAACCGCGGAGGAGGCCGATGCCGATGAGTTACGTGCTGGCGGCTTCCTTCACGCCGATCTCTTCGAACAGACCGTCCACAATCTGAATCATTTCATTGTCGACCACGCGATTTTTCGAGATCGCCTCCTTCAGAGAGATGGAGACAATCTTGTTAGAGCGCAACGCCGCCATACAGCCGAATTCGCCGCGATGAACCATGTCGATGGCGCCCAGGCCGTAGCGTGTAGCAAGAACGCGGTCGAAAGCGCTGGGTGAGCCGCCGCGCTGGATGTGCCCCAGCACGACTGCCCTGGTTTCAAAGCCGGTACGCTTCTCGATTTCCCGGGCGAGAATGTTGGCGATGCCGCCCAGCTTGGAGTGGCCAAATTCATCCTTGCCCATGTCCTGCAGGACGGGAGACCCGGAACCGGCGTCTGCCGAAAACTTTGCGCCCTCCGCCACCACGACGATCGAAAAATAACGTCCCCGCTCGTGGCGCTGACGAATCGATTCGGCAACCTTGTCAATATCGAACGGGCGCTCGGGAATCAGAATCACATCGGCGCCGCCGGCGATGCCGCTGTACAGAGCGATCCAGCCCGCATCGCGTCCCATTACCTCGACGACCATTACGCGGTTGTGGGCCTCAGCCGTCGTGTGCAGGCGGTCGATCGCCTCGCACACAATGTTGCAGGATGTATCAAATCCGAAAGTATAGTCGGTGCCGCTCAGGTCGTTATCGATGGTTTTGGGGACGCCGACTACTTTGATTCCGTTTTCATGAAGCTTCTGGGCAACTGACAACGTATCGTCGCCGCCGATCGCGATGAGTGCGTCAATCTTGTGTTTGGCAATCGTTGCAGCACAGCGCTCAATGCCATCCGGGCGTTTGGAGGGGTTCGTGCGCGAGGTCCGCAGAATAGTTCCGCCGCGGGGCAGAATGCCGCCCACCGCGTCGAGGTCGAGAGGCATGCTCTTGTCTTCGATTAGACCGCGCCAGCCCTCCATGAAGCCTATAAATTCGTCGTGGTAATGAAACACGCCCTTGCGCACCACGGCGCGGATCACGGCGTTCAGTCCCGGGCAATCGCCCCCGCCGGTTAACATGCCAATTTTCATCGTATGCTCCTGTTCGAGTATGAGTTCAGAATTCAGAATGAAGACCAGTGAGCCCCGGGGGGCGACGAAATGGCCCAAAACGCAGGGGTGAACATTGATCGGAATAGCATCGATCGGAATAGATAGAGTAACACCAAATCGCTGACCGCAAAAACCGAAGGGCCTTTAGAAAATCGTTCAGGTGCAGCCTTCTGCACCGCTTCAAACAGGGATTGCGCTCCGGCCCAAGATTCGACACAATGCTCGACGAAGAAATGCTCGACGGGAAACGCTCGACGACATGAACAAGACCGTATCAATTCTGGCCTGGATCGCCTTGGGCCTGCTCGGGGCAGCGGCAGTGGGCGTGATCGCGGTTCGCCGCGGAGAGCCAATTAACGCCCTGTGGCTGGTGGTGGCCGCGACTTGCTGCTATGCGCTGGGATACCGTTTTTACAGCAAGTTCATAGCAACGAAGATTCTTGCGCTCGATGCGCTCCGCGCTACTCCGGCCGAGCGCCTGGAAAACGGGCGCGATTTTGTGGTTACCAATCGCTGGGTCGTGTTCGGGCATCATTTTGCTGCGATCGCGGGGCCGGGTCCTTTGGTGGGTCCGGTGCTGGCCGCTCAGTTTGGCTATCTTCCGGGAATGCTGTGGGTGCTGGCAGGCGCGGTCTTCGCCGGGTGCGTACAGGATTTCGTGATTTTGCTTTTCTCAGTGCGCCGCGACGGTAAGTCGCTCACCGAAATGGCGAAGGAAGAAATCGGCCGAGTAGGCGGCTTTGTGGCGTACACGGCAGTGATCGCGATTTTGGTTATTTTGCTCGGCGTGGCCGCCCTGATCGTCGTGAATGCCTTAAAAGACAGTCCGTGGGGCACGTTCACGATTGCAATGACCATCCCCATCGCGCTGCTGATGGGGCTTTACCTGCGGCGGATTCGGCCGGGCAAGGTTCTGGAAGTGTCGGCCATAGGATTTGTGCTTGTGCTTCTCGCGATTTGGGGCGGGCAGTGGGCTTCGCAGAATCCGGCGATGGCGAGCGTGTTCACGCTGCGCGGACCCACTTTGGCGATTCTGATTATTGTCTATGGATTCGCCGCGTCGGCGCTGCCAGTGTGGCTGCTGCTGGCGCCGCGCGACTATCTGAGCACGTTTGTGAAGCTGGGGACGATTGCACTTCTGGGCATCGGGATCGTGGCCTTGCATCCCACGCTGCACATGCCCGCGCTAACCCGGTTTGTTGACGGTACCGGACCGGTGTTTGCAGGGAAGATTTTCCCGTTCGCTTTCATTACCATCGCCTGTGGCGCCATCAGCGGCTTTCATGCGTTGATCTCCAGCGGGACCACACCCAAATTAATCGGGCGCGAGACCGAGACTCGCATCGTGGGTTACGGCGCCATGATGGCCGAGTCCGCCGTTGCTGTCATGGCGATCATTGCGGCGTGCGTGCTTCAGCCCGGTGTTTACTTTGCGATTAATAGCCCCGCCGGAGTGGTGGGACAGACCGCAGCCACCGCGACCGCGACCATTTCGTCCTGGGGATTTCCCGTGACCGCGGCCGACATGCAGGCCCTGGCCCACGCCGTCGGCGAGCAGACTCTGTTCAACCGTACCGGTGGCGCGCCCGCGTTTGCCGTAGGCATGGCGCACATTTTTTCGCAGAGCCTGGGTGGCGCGACCGTGATGGCGCTGTGGTACCACTTCGCGGTCATGTTTGAGGCGTTATTCATTTTGACCATTCTCGACGCCGGAACGCGCGTGGCCCGCTTCATGATTCAGGATGCGCTGGGGCACATCTACAAACCGTTGGGGCGGACGAGTTGGTATCCGTCGATTCTGGCCACCAGCGCCCTCGTTGTCGGGGCCTGGGGATATTTTCTATGGCAGGGAGTCAAAGATCCGCTGGGCGGGATTAATTCATTGTGGCCGTTGTTTGGAATCGCGAATCAGTTGCTGGCGACCGTGGCGCTATGTGTGGCCACGACGATCATTATCAAGATGCACCGGACGCGTTATGCGGCAGTCACGTTAGTGCCGCTGGCGTGGCTGGTGGCGGTCACGTTTACGGCGTCGTGGCACAAAATTCTCGATGCCAATCCGCGAGTCGGTTTTCTGGCGCAGGCGCAGGCTCTGGGGGTGGGGCCCGCTACGAATGCGACCGCGCGCCTGATCTTCAACAATCGGCTGGATGCCGCGCTGACAGCGGTTCTGGTCGTGATGGTGGCGCTGGTGCTGATCGAATCGGTGCGGCAGTGGATTGGCGTGTTGAGCGGAAGGGAAGAAGCGCGGGTGAAAGAGGCTCCGTTCGTGATGACACGGCTGGCGGAGGAGCGCGGATGAGACAAGCAAAGATGAGCCGATTCGGAAAAGTAGTTCGTCTTTTTCTGGCCACGCTGCGCGAGATTTTTGATGAGGCCGCCTACGAGCGCTTCCTGCGGCGAAGCCAGAGGATGTCGTCGACGGAAGCTTACGCCGCATTCCGCCAGGAATTTGAAGCAGCCAAGACACGGCGGCCCAAGTGCTGTTAGGTTTATGTGGAGCGGACACTGCTGTCCGCTGCTTTTGACTTTATTTATCGAGCAAAACAAGCTCAGAAGTTGCAACTTTCGCTTTTTGTGGCGAAGGTGATATTTCCTAATCAAGCGGCATCGAGGCAGAAACGGATGTCACGCAAATCGTCGCACGAGGTCAAGCTAGTGTTTGCATCGCTGCTATCTCTCTCGCTACTTCCGCAAACTATGGCGCAGATCACTGACTCTGGCCAAACTATGCGCCCTGTCATTCGCGGGCGCCACGCCGCCGTCGCCTCCATGAAAGCCGAAGCCACCGAAGTCGCGCGCCGCATTCTCGACATGGGCGGAAACGCGTTCGATGCCGCGGTCGGCGGCCAGGCCGCGCTGGCGGTCACAGACTTCGCGCTCAACGGTGTCGGCAGCGATGCTGTTCTTCTCGTTTTCAACGCCCGCGAAAATAAAGTCTATTCCATCAACGCCGAGCCGCGCGCGCCCAAGCTCGCGACCATCGAGTGGTACGAGAAAAACAACGGCGGCAAAATTCCCGAGAGTGACGGCCTCCTCTCGGGCGGCCTGCCCGGCGTGGTGGACGCCTGGTACACGCTGCTCGACCGCTGGGGCACGATGAGCTTTGAGCAGGTTCTGCAGCCCGCCATTGACCTTGCCGAGAATGGTTTTCCGCTCAGCGAGATGGGCGCGTCGTACATTGCAGACACGCAAAAAATTCTCAAATATCCCACGACTGTCAAAATCTATTTGCCGAACGGCCGGCTTCCGAAAGCTGGCGAGATTCTCAGAAACCCGGATCTCGCGCGCACGCTGCGGAAGTTGGTTGAAGCCGAAAAGATGAATCGCGCCAAAGGCCGGCACGAAGCCCTGAAAGCAGCCCGCGATCGCTTCTACAAAGGCGACATCGCGCAGGACCTTGCAAAATTCTCCGAAGCCAACGGCGGCCTTTTCCGCTACGACGACTACGCCGACTACGCCGCCGAAGTCGAGACCGCGGTTTCCGTCAATTACCGCGGCTATCAGATTTACAAGAATCCGTCGGCGAGCCAGGGGCCGACCGAACTGATCGCGCTGAATCTCCTCGAAGGCTACGATCTGAAGGCGATGGGCCAGAACAGCCCGGACTTTCTCCACACCAGCGTCGAGGCGGTAAAGCTCGCAATGGCCGACCGCGAGAAATATCTCGGCGACATGGATTTCATCAAGATTCCCTACGAGGGACTGCTCTCGAAAGCCTATGCCAACGAACGAAGAAAATTGATCGATCCCGCCAAAGCCTCGCTGGAACTACGCCCGGGCTCGCCTGAAAAATTCACAGCCGACGCATCCCCGCTGGACCGGCCGGTTCATGAAACCGATGACGGAGATGCCACGCACGACGGCGATACCAGCTATATCGCGGTTGTCGACAAGGATCACAACATGGTCAGCTTCGAGCCCAGCCTGCACAGCCTCTTCGGAACTGGCGTGGTCATGGGAGACACCGGCATCATCTTTAACTGTCGCGGCGATTATTACTCGCTGATCCGCGGCGAGGCCAACGCTCTGGAACCCGGCAAGCGCCCGCGCAGCACTCTGCAGAGTACGCTGATTATGAAGGACGGGCAGCCCTACGCGCTCATGGGCAGCCCCGGCGGCGACGATCAGGTGATGCGTACCATGCAGACGTTAATCAACATGGTCGACTTCGGTATGAACATTCAGCAGGCCATCGAAGCCCCACGCTGGTCGTCACGCGCTTTCCCGGCCTCGCCTTTTCCGCACACCATGCATCCGGGCGACATGTCGGTCGAGGCGCGCATCCCCGAAGAAACCCGCCAGGCACTCATCGCCCGCGGCCACAAGCTGCGGGTCTCACCCCCGTGGTCGCTCGGCTCGAACGCGGGAATTGTTATCGATGGGAGCACCGGCGTCCTCAGCGCGGGAGCCGATCCCCGCGTCGATGCCTATGCCTGGGCCTGGTGACCAGGGCATGGTAAGAAGAGCGTTCTTCGCCGATTAGGCGCTCTTTACCTCTGTCCCAGCCAGGGCATAATCCAGCCCACTAGGACTCTCGCCGTTTCCGCGATAGACTGCTCTTACATGCGAGTTATGGGCATCGATTGCGGCGGGGAGTATACCGGCTTCGGCGTTGTCGAGATGTACGGGAGCGGCAAGCTGTGCTGCCTGACTTGCGGCGCGATCAAACTTTCTCCGCGCGAGGCGCTGCCGCGGCGGCTGTCGCGCATCTTTACGCAACTCGGGGAAATCATTGTCCAGCACGAACCGGATGAGGTTGCGATTGAAGATGTGTTCTACGCCCTCAATGTGAAATCGGCGCTCAAGCTGGGGCAAGTGCGTGGAGTTGCGATGCTGGCCGCTGCCGTCGCAGGATTGGAAGTTGCCGAGTATTCGCCGCTGACGATTAAATCATCAGTGGTGGGTTATGGGCGCGCCGAGAAGCAGCAGGTGCAGCATATGGTAACGCGGCTGCTGGAACTTTCCGCGCCGCCGGAACCCATGGACGCTTCTGATGCGCTGGCCATTGCCATTTGCCATCTGCATACTGCGGGAACGCTCCGCCGGCAACGGGCAGTGGCGCTTTAGAGTGGCGCAGCAGAGTTCAATCGGCAATCCATTTTTCGCACCCATTTTTGATGCAATTTAGGTTGCAGTCTATTTAGTGCAAGGCGAGAGCGAATTGAGGCTGATGATCGGGAACGGAGTGGGAAGAACGCGGCGCGTGGGAGCGGGGCAGTGGGCTGGCCGCGCATTGCTGATCGTTTTGGCTGGATGCCTCGCTCTGGTATGGAATCACGCGGTTCAAGCCGCCCAGCCCGCCACGGTCACATTTACGCTGGACTTTCCCCACTCGGATCCTGAGCACTATTTCATCGCGGTGCAGTCCGATGGGCACGCGCGCTACGAAAGTTCGGCGAAAATTTCGGCCGACTCCGACGAGCGCGAAACCTACCGGACGGAATTCAGCGTCTCGGATGAGACTCGCGCCCAGATTTTTGAGCTAACCGCGCGAGCTCATTATTTTTCCGGCAAGATTGATTCCGGCAATCGCAAAATTGCATTTACTGGCTCCAAGAAATTGGTTTACAAAGACGCGCTGCGGGAAATTACGGCGGCTTACAATTTCTCCCCGCAACTGGCGGTTCAGCAACTGACTACTTTGTTCCAGAGTGTCAGCGCAACGCTGGAATTCGCGCGCCATCTGGCCTACTACCATCGCTACCAGAAGCTTGCCCTCGACGACGAGTTGAAGCGGATGGAGGATGCGATCCGGCGCGGCGATGTGATGGAATTGCAGGCGGCAAGGCCGGTGCTGCAAGAAATCTACGACGACACTTCGGTGATGAACGTGGTGCGGGCGCGAGCGCAGCGCATCATGGAAATGGGCAATGGCACCGGCGCACCGCACTAACCAAGTTGGACTTTCAAGCGTGGCGTCATCCCGAGCGGAGCCGCTTTTCAGGCGGAGAGAGGGATCTCCCTTAAAATCGTGCGCCTGGGGAGATCCCTCCCGCGGCTGAACTACGCCGCGGTTCGGGATGACGCAAGGGCAAAGATTCAAACTGAGCCACTACCCCAAGTTTTTACAATTGCTTTCGCGAAACCGTGTTCTAATGGTTGCCAAGATAGACCACCGGGGGGTTGCTATGTCCAAGCTCTCTCTTTCCAGATTCAGCATGTTTTTCCTAACGGCCGCTGCCTGCGCGCTATTGGCGCTGCCCGCTCTGGCCGATTCGCAGGCCCGCATCGTTCGCTTGAGCGACGTGCAGGGTTCGGTGCAGATCGACAAAAATACGGGCATGGGGTTTGAGAACGCGTTCCTCAACCTGCCCATCACGCAAGGAACGCAGGTGAGGACGCACGACCGCGGCCGCGCGGAAATCGAGTTTGAAGACGGCAGTTCGCTGCGCCTTACTCCCAACACCACGGTAGAGTTCAGTACGCTCGGGCTGAGTGACGCGGGCAAGCGCATCTCGGTCATCAATCTGGTTGAGGGCATGGCCTACGTGAACTGGCTGGGCAAGGATGACTTCAGCCTGAATTTCCTGCGCGAGAAGATCTCACTCAGCCAGTCGGCGCATTTCAGGATCGATGCCTCGGCGGAAACTGCCAGCCTGGCCGTCTTCAAAGGCGATGTCGAGGTTGACGGTGTCGCCGGAAAATTTGTGGTCGAGAAGAAGACAACGGCGAAGTTTGCAGCGGCGGATAACGACAAATATACGATCGCCAACAACGTCCCAGAAGCCCCGCTCGACTCGTGGGACAAAGACGCCAGCGCCTACCACGATCAGTACGCGAAGAATAATACGTCTCCGTACGGTTACGGTGTGAGCGACCTGAATTACTACGGCGCGTACAGCAACGTCCCCGGCTACGGGATGATGTGGCAGCCTTTCTTCACCGGAGTTGGCTGGAATCCGTTCGGGGATGGCGCATGGTCGTGGTATCCCGGCTACGGTTTTATGTTCGCGTCGGCTTATCCCTGGGGATGGATGCCGTACCGCTACGGAAACTGGATGTCCGTTCCCGGCTATGGCTGGATGTGGCAGCCGGGAGGATATAACACCTGGCTTACCGCGCCACACGTTGCCGGAGCGGTGCCGGCAAATTTCCATCCGCTGGTCGCGCCTGTCGACGGCACTGTGAAGACGGTTGCAGTCGGGAAGGGCGGAACCGTCTCGGCTATGCCGTCGACTCTTGTGCTGCATGCCGGATTGGCAGGCATGGGGATTCCGCGCGGCTCGCTCGACAATCTCAGCCACTTGAACCACCAGGTTGCCAAGAGTGGATTCGCCGAGGTGCGGCTGGAGCCTCAGTTCTCTACGACTGCGGCTCGGACTCCCGGTTTTATTGAGCCGCTCAGCAGCACGTCGGTTGGGTCAACGGGCCACAGCACGTCGTCCGGACACGCTTCCGGCGGCGGGGCCTCTCACCACTAAACTTAGTCTGCGTGAACGCGACGGGGCGGCCGCAAAGGTCGCCCTGTTTGCTTTAGCAAAGAACTAAGAACTTAGAACTGACGAACGCGAGCCGACGAAGGATGCCGATCGATTCGACCCTAGCGGCGCAAACTCACCGAAGTGATTACTTTCTCGCACAGCGATTGCAATTCCGCCGCCGAAGCGTGGTCTGCACTGCAGCTGACGGGCACAACTTTTCCCCAGGGTGTGAGTATGAGTCCGAGCACGCCGCGGATGTCGGCCATATCGCGCTGCGTTGCGTTGAAATCGGTAATCAGCCCGGGATATCCGTCGAGTGTGGCGCTGGAGAAATTCGTTCCAATCCCCGGTTTCGCCGCCAGCCAGACGTAATTGTCTAAATAGTAGTGTGCCTGTTTTCTTAACTCTTCATCTTCGGTAAGGCCCTGAGAGCGGCGATCGAGCGCCGGCCCCACGGAGATGCTCAGCAGAAGATCTCCGTTGCGAGCGAGATATACGGTCCGTAGCGGAGTATCGTCGGAAACCTGCACCTCTCCCGGCAAGGCCAGCGATACGGTCGCGCAAAACCAGACGTCGCGGCACAAGCCTTTCTCGTAGCGAGTGAATCCCGCGGGAGTCGCGGCCAGCGTGTCAGAATCGACCACCAGGCGTGTGCTTCGCTTCACCACTGCGGGCTTCGCTGCCAGAATCATGGGATTCGGCAGAAGCGTTTTGTTTGCGGGTACGGGCGTAGTTCCAGACTCGGGATCGGGCGTAGCCTCGAAGTGCTTGAGAGCCGCCAGCCACTCGGCAGAGCGCTCATCGGGCAGCAGGCGGGCGCGCGCTTCCTCCTGAAAATGAAACGTCATGAAGGGATAGCGCCCGGGATTGTCGGAGCGCATGCTGGACAAATCAGGCATGGGGTTCTGCGAATCGTTATTCTGCGAATCATGGTTCTGCGAATCGTCGTTATCAGAGAAGCCGGTTCCCGCGGAATCGTCGCCAGCCGAATCGCTGTCATCGTAGGGCGAAGCCAGCGTCAGTTTGTTGTCGATGGTCTGGGAGCGGTGCAGCCACGCCACGTGATGCGTCGCCGGATCGAGGAGCAGAGAAATGTGCAGAACGGCGGCGACGGCATTGTTGCCCGCGCCGGGCACGGTGCGTCCGCCGCTGGCCGTGCCCACGGCCGGAAGATCGACGGGCGAGAAGATATATTGCGACGTGACCCACGCGCAAGTTTTGCCGTCGACCTGCACCAGATTTCTGAAACGCAAATCCGCGCCGCTCAGTTCGAGATCCTTCAAGGCGCGGTCGCGGGAATAGGCAAACTGTCCGCGCGGCTTCCAGGACGCGCCCTCCGCGACCGGCCTCGGTGAAAATTCGGTCTGCAGCAGATCCTGCGTCACTTTGCGCAGCAGATCGCCGCCATCCCAATATTTGAAATAGCCATCGCTGGCGCGGGTCAACGCAGTCTCGCCATGCGGCCCTACGCGGTACGTCACGGGAGAGGACTGCAGGGCAGCCAGCCGCTTCTCGAAATCGGCCGCCGAGAAAAGCGCACAGCGCACGCTGGTGACGCGGGTTTCACTGTAGCTGGCTTCGACCGGGGTATTGCCGTCTTTGTCGGTAGCCTGCGGACGCAAGGTCACAATTGCAGCCATGTCATAGTCACACGGGCCCCGCGCCGGGGCAAGGATCGCTCCGCTGGCGTCCGCGATTGGCACGAAGGATCCCGCAGCCTCGAGTTCATAGCGCAGCACTTCTCCCGGCTTCAGATCGGCCTGCAGCACCAGCTTGTGCTGCGATGTTCGCGATTGCGCGTGCACGCGTGCGACGGCCGGTCCTACGCTGAAAAACAGTGCGAGGCCGGTCACCAAGATAAAGATGGGGTTCAGTCGCCGCATCGTAGTCTTCAGTCCTATTCTGGATCCTCGTTCGCTGGAGGATCGTATGGCGGATCGTCAGCCGGATCGTCACCCGAAGGATCCGCGTATACCCGAGGTTTCGCCGGCTGCAACACTTGGTATCTTGCGGACCTCACAATCGCGTCGCAGATACTCGTGGCCAAACTGGAATCTTCCTCGCGAAACACGCATGCAAAGCCATAATTGCCGTAGGCCCAGCCCGCGATAACACTCAACCCACGGTATTTCAACGCAGCTCCGGTAATCGAGAAGTGACTGATTGTGGCGTTGTAGTTGTCGATCCAGACGTGTTCATCCAGCGCGATGCGCGCTGCCTGGCCGAAGTATTCCGGCCGCGCAAACCACGCTTGCAGAAATGTTCGCTCTGCGACCTCAACAGACTGCATGGGCGCCAGCGCTTCGGCGGCGTAGACGCGAATCGCGCGACTTGGATCGTCTTCGTGGCCTAACACTGGAATAAGAACAGGCCTCGGTTCGCTTGTTCCCCGGGACCACTTGAGGCTCTTGGGCAGCACGATGGACAGTTCATAGCAGAGCGTCGTCTGCGGACATGGACGCAAGCGCCAGACGCCGCCGGCGTCAGGTCCATCGTCGTCTTCGGTGGCCACCTTCTTGGCGGGCACGTGCTCCTCGGACGCACGTTCTTGTCGTGACTTTCGCGCCACGTCACCTAGAGACTGCCCCGAAGAATCCTGTGCCCACGCGTAGAAGCCCGCGCAACAAATGAGAGCTGTCAGAATCAAACATGCGCGAGTTGGGTTGGCCAATTTCATGGCAGCCGCAACGAATTCACCAGTGTGGTGCACAGAACTTCGGCGTCGGCGAAGTGTTCTTCCGGCGCGGTGCATCCCAACAGAAACTGCGCGCCCTGATTTTCGATCAGCAGCCGTTCCCCGATCCACCACCTCTTCTGATCTCTCTGGTAGCGAAAGCGCGTCATCAGAGCCAGCCTGCCTTCGATGGTCAAATCCTGTGTGCTCACACTGTCCGGTTTCTCGCGCGACCACCCGTTCGCGTTGGCCAGATCGCGCATGCGAATGTAGTCCGGATCGGTCAGGCTGCGATAAGGAGCGTTTACATCCGCGGGGCCGGCATAGAGCATGATCGATTCGCCATTGAGCGCAGACTTGAAGATGTACTGTCCGTTGGTTCGCGAAACCACCTCAGCTTTCTCGGGAATGACGACCGACGCCTCCGAGCACTGCTGCGGATTCAGGCAATACTGCAGAACGAAAGACTGGAAACCGGCCGGAGCCATACGGACACCCTCGGCGCTATCGAGCGTGGCACGCGCCTCGGGATGTGGGGCTTGCCGCGTCAGGCGTGCCAAGTCGGCCAGAGAAGCAGTCTGCGACTCGGCCGCTACAACTGAACTATCCTGTGGCACGACCGCCGATACAGGCCGCAATGCCTTGCCCTCAGGGATCGAAGCGGGGTGTACAACAATGTCTTCCTTCAGTTGGATCGAAGGATAGATGATCTGATCGCATATCTGGCCGGTGCTGCGCTCATCCCGATAGTTCGCATCATGCGCCGCCTGCGCCTTCCGGTAATCCCACCCATACAACTGCCGGTCGCGGTCACTGCAGGTATTGCGGCCGTAAGTGTCATAGATCACGCACGACTGATGCGAATCGTCCGGGCTGACGCACATCACTGGAATCAGGCTGCTTGGGCCAGCTCCACGCGCGCCGGCATTAATCGAGATAACGTTACTCGAGCCCGCATTACTTGAGCTAACAATGAACTCCATCGAGCCCCACACTTCGTGACCCAGAAGGCGCGGGCTGGTTTGCCAGGAACAGCGAAAGGCCTTGTGCAAGCCTTGCTTGATTGCCAGGCAATTAGCTTGTGACCCATACTGACTCGCGAGCTGCCGCGCCAGATTTTCCAGATTGGCGTCCGTGAGATTGGCCGGGATCGGAATCGGCATTCCTGCCAGCACTTCGGTATTGGTCACGCCGAGACGCGATCCGAGAAGAACAGCGCCGCCATTTTCGCGGCCTTCGAGACTGTAGGGAAACGGCACGTACAGGCGGTAGTCGCCGGCGTTGTAATTCTTGAAACCGGTAGGAGCGTCTTCCGCGGCCTCCTGCTCCTGCTGCATCTCTTCCACCAGGTCTTGCGCTTTGCTGGATTTATCGTCGGACGCTGAGGCGTGCTGGGAGCGGGTTTGACGGGCAACGTCGCCCAAAGAGTCCGAGCTTTCGGAGTCTTGCGCCAGTAGAGCGGCGCAGAGGCAGGCCAGACACGCTACGGCTGCCAGCACTCCGCGAACTGAGAACAAACTTCTCGCCGTCACGATTGCCGCCGCAGGCATGCGATCCGCGTCGAACGAATTGTGATGACATGCCTCATAAATATTGGCTACGCATATTTACTGCGCGTATTGAATGCGTATGTTTTGCCACGCTGGTTCGATTCGTGCGGCAGAGGGGGAAGCCTCAGTTCGATCCGGTACTTACGCTCGCCGCTTGCACCGCCTCAGGCACATCGAAAGAAATAGGCGTGTTGTAATCGGAAAACGAAGATCGCGAGTACTGCCAGTCCACCGTCATTTCGTAGGGGAGATGATCTTCGAGGCCCAGGCAGACGGTGTCGTGTTCAAGGCCGCCGGGCGCGCCTTTCATGGTGACCAGCCATTCCCGGCAGGGGACGCCGTTCACGGTCTTCTTGTCGCCTTTCTGCAGAATGCCGCGCTTGATCATGGTGGAGATCCGCGGCATCAGGTTGTTGTCGTTGCCCTGGGCTAGCGCGCCACAATACCAGCTTGGCGGGTGACCGCTGGCAAATTTAGGTTTCGACCAGGATCCGTCGCTCTCGCGCTGAAATTCCTGCGTCGCCATGTGCACCTCGTCGCGAGACATTTCGCTCGCAGGCATGGCGGTATCCGTTACATGCCACTGATAGTGAAGCAGGTCGCGGGTGCAGTCGACTTCCCACAACATTTCGTCATGTTGAGTTCCGGGGCTCGAGGTAAAAGCAACGCGAAAACTGTGGACCTGCTTCATGGCGTCGAGCGTTTTCTGGAATTCCTTTTCGCCGCTGCCGGGCACAAGATAGCTGGCTGCCCAGCCCACAATCGCCACGCCCACCGCCAGACGCACCAGCACCCAGATCCAGTACCGTTCACCCCTCATAGTAGAGCTCTCCCGAGTAAGTTCTCAGGCTAGGTTAAAGGGCCAGTGGAGGTGGTGAAAGTTACCGATGTGCTGGATCGAATGCCCGGTTTCGGCCGTGAATTGCGGGTTTGCAGCCGATATTTTGGAACTGCGCTTCTAGCTTTCCGGGTCTAGCGCCGCGGAGGAAAGCTTCGGTAGGAATCGTCTTCATGATCCGACTGCTCGATCTCGGCGACCGCCGCTCCGCTGCGGCCTTTGGGACCGCGACGCAGGGGTGCCATCGAATACGCGTAGGGGTCGGCGGGCGGAGGCGAGGGTTTCAGGCCCAGTAGCCGACGGATTGCATCCCCCAACTTTTTCATCAAGGAACGTTTCTGCTTGTCGTCGCGCATGTGGCCTCCTACTCAAACTACTGAAGCATACTTCTTAAGGGATGCTCATTCAAATAGCGAATCTACAAATTCTTTCGGGTCAAACGGCAGCAAATCGCCAGCCTTTTCGCCCACGCCGACATAGCGGACCGGCAGGCCGAGTTCGCGGGAGATGGCGACGACCACGCCGCCTTTCGCAGTGCCGTCAAGTTTGGTGAGGACGATTCCGGTCACGCCCGCGGACTCGGTAAACATGCGGGCTTGCTGCAAACCGTTTTGCCCGGTAGTAGCGTCCATCACCAGGAGGGTTTCGTGGGGCGCCCCGGGAATGATGCGCTGCGCCGTGCGCCGCATTTTATCGAGTTCGGACATCAGGCTGGTCTTGGTGTGAAGCCGGCCCGCAGTATCGACGACTACGTAGTCGGCCTTGCGCGCCACCGCGGCCTGTAGCGCGTCGAACAATACGGCTGAGGGATCGCCGCCGGGTTTGGTCTTGATGACTTCTGTGCCAGTGCGCGATCCCCAGATTTCGAGTTGGTCGATGGCGGCCGCGCGAAACGTATCAGCGGCGCAGAGCAGGACGTTTTTTCCTTGCGAGCGGAAGACCTGCGAGAGTTTGCCGATGGTAGTGGTTTTGCCGGTGCCGTTGACGCCGACCACTAGAATAACTTCCGGCGAGCCCTCGACTTTGCTGACGGGACGCGTGTTGGCCGTATTCAGAATCGCGAGCAACTCTTCTTTCAGAAGGCGCTTGAGTTCCTGCACGTCCTTGATTTGCTTGTGGTTGGCCTTGTCGCGGAGTTTAGCGAGGACTTCCTGGGTGGTCGTGTTGCCCAGATCGGCGGCGATGAGCGTAGCCTCGAGATCGTCGAGCGTATTCGCGTCGATCTCTTTGCCAAAGGAGACGACTTCCTCGATGCGCTCGGCGAGATTCTCGCGGGTGCGCGTGACCGCCTGCTTCATGCGGTCAAAAAAACCGGTCTTCTTTTCTTCGGTAAGGCTGCCGAACAGAGTCTGAATCATAGAAAGCCTAAAACTTGATTATACGGGCAAGATGCGGGGCCAAGACCGCAAACGAAGGTTATGGTTCGGCCGATTTTGCACGCAGAAGTGTTATGTGTAAAGCAAAGCGGAAGAAAGAAAGCGCTCTCTCGTGCGAAGATAGACTTCGGACAGAAAAAGCCGCACGGAGCCCATGCCAACGTCAGCGCTGCGCAGAATCTTCAAAGCGTTTCAATATCGCGATTTTCGCCTGATGTGGATTGGGGCGTGCACTTCGAGTATTGGCACGTGGATGCAGATTGTGGCGCAGGGCTGGCTCATTTACCGGCTGAGCCATTCTGCGTTTCTGCTGGCGCTGGACCAGTTTCTCGGCGGCATTCCGATTTTTCTTTTCTCGCTCATCGGCGGGGTGGTGGCTGACCGGACGGAGCGGCGCAAGATTCTGCTCGGTTCGCAGTATGTGCAGATGGCGAGCGCCGCAGTGCTTACGGTGCTGGTCGCGACCGGCCTGACGCATGTGTGGCCGATTCTTTGCCTTTCGTTCGTTTCCGGGCTGGCGCAGGCGTTTGGCGGGCCAGCGTACTCGGCGTTGATTCCTACGCTCGTCGATCTTGAGGATATGCCGAACGCCATCGCCCTGAATTCGATTCAGTTCAACATGGCGGTTACGATTGGTCCCGCCCTGGCTGGCATCGCGCTGGCGAGGCTGGGAGAGAAGTGGTGCTTCGGGCTGAATGCGGTTTCGTTTCTGGCGCCGATCATTTCGCTGTCGATGATCACGGCGCGGTATTTGCCGGCGAAATCCACGGAATCGATGTTTGGCAGCCTGAAGCAGGGAATCAAGTTCGTCCGGATGCAGAATTCCATGGGAGCGCTGGTGCTGCTGGCGTTCTGCATGACGGCGTTGAGCATGCCCATGCGAACCTATATTCCGGTGTTCGTAAAAGATATTTTCCATCGTGGTCCGGAGACTTACGGGAATCTGCTTTCGCTGATGGGTGTGGGATCGATTTGCGGATCGCTGGCGATCGCAGCATTGGGCAACATGCGCAGCAAGGGCCGGTTCGCGCTGCTGATGCTGATCTGCCTGGGCGCCGCGATTTCTGGATTTTCGTTTTCGAAGTCGCTGCCGCTGAGTTACTCCATGCTGGTGTTCGTGGGCGCGTCGATGATGGCGGTGTTTGCCACGGTGACTTCTCTAGTGCAGCTGATCACCACCAACGAAATGCGCGGACGTGTGATGAGCGTCTACAACTGCGCATTTCGCGGAGGCATGCCGATGGGGAATCTGCTGTCGGGATGGCTGGTCCCAATGTTTACGGCGCCGATGGTGTTGGGAGTGAATGGCGTGGTGCTGGTGCTGGTCGCGGCGTATTTTCTGCTGGTGCAGCGGCGAGTCGCAGCACTGTGATTGCAGTAAGTTCGGTCACTATCAACTGGATAGTAGAACCCTTTGCACCCTGAATTTTATACGCGAGTTCGTTCCAGCGTCGCGGTTTCGGCGGGAACTGAGGAAGTTGCGGCCGTTGCGACGGCGACGGCGGGAGCTTCGGTGGGCGGCGCAATGATGGGGCGCTTGATAGTGAAGCGCTGAATCTTAATATCGCCGCGCGCGTAGACCGCGAGCAGAGCCTGGACCGCGGTGGGATCGAGGCGCTTGCCTGCCAGGTTCTGTATGATCTGCAGGGCCTGCGCGGGCGTGTGCTCTTTCTGATAGGGACGATTCGTGGTGAGGGCGTCGAAGGTGTCGGCCACGGCGATTACGCGCGCCAGCAGCGGTATCTGATCGCCCTGCAGGCCATAAGGATATCCGCGGCCATCGAGCGCTTCGTGATGTAACTCAATGCCGGGGAGCATTTCCGCCAGCTGCGTGACCGGGCGCAAAATATTCGCGCCTTTGGTGGTATGCGTCTTCATGACTTCGAATTCTTCTTCGGTGAGCGCGCCGGGCTTTTTCAGAATGTGATCTTCGATGCCGATCTTGCCCACGTCGTGCAGTTGGGCGGAGATGCGCAGTGTCTCCAGGAAAGTAGCAGGCTGGTTCATTTCCTTGGCGATGAGCAGGGAATAGCGGGTGACGCGGTCGGAGTGGCCGCGGGTGTAGGGATCTTTTTCGTCGACCGCTCCGGCGAGCATCTGAATGGAGCCCATGAACAGCTCGCGGTTTTCTTCGGCAGCGCGCTTCAGGTCTTCAATGAAATGCTCGAGTTCATCCGACATGGTATTGAAAGTGTGGGCAAGTTCGCCGATTTCAGTGCGGCTCCAGAGATTGACGCGCTGGGAGAAGTCGCCACGCGCCAGCGCCCGGCTGGACTGGGTGAGCACGTGCAGGGGATGGGTGATGCGGCGCGCCGCAAAAATGCTGACGCCGATGCTCAACAGCACCGCCAGAAGGGCCAGCAGTCGGCCGGTACGCTGCATTTCAATGATCCCGCGGTAGGCCTCGCGCTGCGGCTTCTGTACCACCACAGCCCAATCCAGCGACGTTACCGGACTGTAGGTGCCAAGCATATCCACGCGTTCAGAACCAGCGGTCACGGTGAATTCCCGTGTTGCAGCTAACTGCACTTTGTTGCCGCTCTCGACGAAGTCATGCACAATGTCGAGATTCTTCATGTCCTGGCCAGTCGCAAATTCGGGCGTGGCCGCGGCGACCAGGCGGCCCTGGGCGTCAACCACATAGGGCGTCAACCCTCCACCGCTCACTTCCCGCAGGCGACGGATCAGGAATTGAAGATCGATGACGGAGGCAATCATTCCCAGAAAGCGCTGTCCGTACCGCACCGGATAACTGACGAGGAACACAGTGCGCGCGGACTTGCCTACGCCGACCACGAGCGCTTGGCCATTGTAGACGCGGCCGTCGCGCGCGGCAGCATAGGCGCGTTCCAGTTCGCGGTTAAGGAAAGCATCGGGCGCGATACGTCCAGCGGAAATACCTTTGGCGTCGGAGTTGAGCAGGGTCGTGTAAGCGATCTCGTCGGAAGACGAAACGAAGTTTTCCAGCAACGCTCGCAGTTCCGGAGCTTGAATGTTGGTCTCGCCAATGTCACCGCCGCTGGCCACCTGAATGGCCGACGACAGGTTGGCCTGCATCATCCGCAGGGACCGTTCGTGCTGCGCGAGATCATCCGCCAGCGAGCCCGTCACCGTATTCTGCAGCAGCATCTCGTTGGTCTTCAGGCGGTCCCGGTTAATGGCCTCGACTTGCGCCGAGTAGAAATACATGGGGACGATGCTGATGACCAGAAGCACGCCGAGAATGACATACAGAATCGGAATGCGCGCGTAATTCTGGGTGCTGGGGAACAAGTTTTTCCCTTGACCTATCGCAGATGTCGAAGGCGAAGTGATGGCTGGGGTGTTCAAGGGTATCTCTAAAATTCTAACGGGGGATGGCCGCGAGGGGAACGAAAAGCTGGCGGCATGAGCATTACCAAAGTACTTTGGCCAGCGTGCCTGGCGTGCGTTGTGAGGGCTTCGGACTGCGGACCGCAGACGTCGGAACTTTCTTACGCTTCGAGTGCTATTGCAGAAGCTTCTTCAAGTCCTTCCAGTGGATGAGGATTACATGATTCTCTTCGAGGGATTTCTTGAATTCGGGACTGGTCACGACGTCATAGTCGCGCTGGCGCCAAGCAGCTCCGTAGTCGGAGTGGTCCACCATGACGGCTTGCAGTTCCGCATCGTCGTGGCCGAGATGAACGATGATTTCGGTGACGCCGGGTTTCAGGTTCTTGATCGCGTTGGAGTAGAAAGTTCTCCAGTTGCCGGCGCCGACTGACGGATCGGCGATGACTACGGAATTCAAGAGGATATCGCTGCTCGAAAGAACCGACGACAGGTCCTTTGGAGTATCCGGAGCGATGAACGCCAGGAAAGGCAATTTATATTCGTGGGCGACTTTGACATAGATGGCGAATAGGTCCGGCCGCGAGAACAGCGCACCCATGTGGCTGTCGAGATGCGTGGGATGAATTCCCATGGCAATGGCGCGTTCGATCTGGGCGCGAATTTCGCGCTCAGCTTCATCCACTTTCAGCGCGGCTACGGCAAGAGGCGTGTCCGCCCACAGATATCCCGAGGGATCGAGCAGACTCGGGACTTGGTCTTTGGATGCGACCGGGCCCCAGCGATAAGTTTTCCACTCGGAGGTGAGGGTCAGATGCAACCCCAGGTCGGCTTCGGGATGAGCTTTCGCGTAGTCCGCAACCTCGTTCAGCCATGGGCAGGGAATCATGATGCTGGCAGAAGTGATGGCATGCTTATCGAGCGCGTCGAAGCTGGCGGAGTCTTCCGAGTGGGCGACGGCGAGATCGTCGGCATGGATGATGAGAAGTTTCGAGTCGGGCGGGTAGCCGAGGCGCTCGGCAATGGTCTTGGCTTGTCCCAGCGCGCTTGTCAGAGGAGAGATGAGAAGCACGATCGCAACCGCAAACTTGCTCAGGCGCATGGAAGACTCCGAAGAGTGAGATTGAATGGTAAGGGTAGCACGGCTGATAATCCGTTCGCCTGCGACAGAACGGTGAGGGGCAGAGGCCAAGCCAAAAGCCAAGAGCCAAGAGCCAAGAGCTACGATCCTCCACCCTCACTCTTACCGCTGCGCGACATCAGTTCCTGGATCGCTTCACGGGGCGATTTTCCCCGATGCAGAATGGCGTGCATCTGTTCGGTGATGGGCATTTCCACATTGCGGGCGCGGGCGAGTCCGACGGCGGCGGAGGTAGTGAAGACTCCTTCGGCGACCATGCCGTGCATGGCGGCGATAATCTCGGGCAGTTTTTCTCCGCGGCCAAGCGCAACGCCGACACTGCGATTTCGCGACAAGCCACCGGTGCAGGTGAGCACGAGGTCGCCGAGTCCAGCCAGGCCAGCCATGGTTTCGGCGCGGCCTCCGCAAGCCACGACCAGGCGAGTCATCTCCGCCAGGCCGCGTGTGATCAGGGCCGCCGCCGAGTTATGGCCGAAGCCGAGGCCGTCGCAGATTCCAGCCGCGATGGCGACGATGTTCTTCAGCGCCCCGCCTAACTCCACGCCGATGACGTCGCTGTTGGTGTAGATGCGGAAACTCGAATCGCTGAATTCCTGTTGCACGGTGCGCAGCAGCAGGGCATTCTGCGAAGCGATGGTGATTGCAGTGGGATCGCCGCGCGCCGCTTCCAGCGCGAAGGAAGGGCCGCTGAGAGCGCCAACAGCGGGAGCGGATCCGTCGTCCCGTTGCAGCACGTGGGCAATCACCTCGGTCATGCGCTGCAGCGAACCTTCTTCCAGGCCTTTGGTGGCGCTGACGATTAAGGTTTGCGGTTGCAGAAGTGGCCGCATGCGCTCGAACAGGGCGCGGCAATGTTGAGAAGGCATTGCGCTGACCACGATCTGCGCGCCCTCTAGAGTTGCAGCGAGATCGTTGCTGGCGGTTACGGAGTCTGGAATGCGGCGGCCGGGAAGAAACCTTTCGTTGATACGCGTTTGCGCGATCGATTCGCAGACGTCAGTCTCGTGAGCCCACAGGCGGACTTTATGCGTAGAAGCGTGCGTGGGCGTGTGCGTCCCTCTGCGTCCAAGCACGATGGAGATCCCCGTGCCCCACGCGCCTCCGCCGATGACGGCGATCTCACTCATCCGGGCCTCCTGATGCGGAGCTTCTCATGCTGATTTCCTCATGCGCGTCATGCGGACCTCGAGCCAATGCGGTTTTCCGTGCCCGCCAGCAGGCGGCGGATGTTGCTGTAGTGTTTGATTACGATGAGCGCCGACGTTAGCGACATGAGCGCCAGCGCCAGTGGGACGTTGCCGAATTCGTGCAGAAGCAATGCGATATTGGGGAAGGCCGCGACCGCGGCAATCGAACCCAGAGAAACGTAACGGAAGATCAGTACAAGAATGATGAAGACGGCCGCTGACAGCAGCACGGCTTGCGGGGCGATCATGACAAACGCGCCCAGACCCGTGGCTACGCCTTTGCCTCCGCAAAACTTCAGCCAGACGGGAAACATGTGGCCCGCCACGGCAAATAGCGCGGCTAAGGCGGCCCAGAGGACGAGGTCGGTCGACGAGGCGGGAAGGATGAGGCGCCAGGGAATTCGAGCGATCGAAGTGTGCGCGAAAAACGGAGGACTCAGGATGATGCCGACAGCTACTGCAGCCGCTCCTTTCAGCGCATCCAGCAGCAGCGTGACAACACCGAGTGCTGGATACTTGCGCGCCACGTTAGTCGCGCCAATGTTGCCGCTGCCGGTGCGGCGCACATCTTCGCCGCGAAAAATGCGCACGAGAAGATAGCCGAACGGGATAGAGCCGAGCAAATAACTTGTCGCGGCGATGAGGAAAACTTTCCACATGTCAGCAATTGTATGCGCGCTAGGCCAGCGCGAATCCAGCCAGTTTCGTGTACTTCGATCCTTTCGGTGATAGTTGACTCTGGTACAAAAAGAACTCGCGGGGCGTCATGGTACCAAAATCTGGAGTGGGCCGTGCGCACAGCCTTTCTTCCAGATGCTGAAAAGCACTATTCGGAGCGTCTGCTTTGCTCCGGCGCGGAGAGCCGGATCGGCCTGCGCTGCGGGCCAGCGTCAGGTGCGGACTGAAGGGGCGGTCTTCTTTTGGAATTCCGAGAAGCGCCATTTTGTCGTCGACGGCTTCCGCCAGCGACGCCAGTTGAGGGCCGCCTTCTATGCCGATCCAGAAGACGCGTGGTGATTTTGGGGTGGGAAAAAATCCATGGCCGCGGAAGAGAATTTCGGGCGCGCTGGATTGAATGATGTTTAACGACTGCTTGACCTGTTCGACTGCGGATTCCGGTTGCTCGCCGATGAACTTCAAGGTTACGTGCAGCGATTCCGGCTTCGCCCAGCGCACGTCAGGCGCAAATCCGCTCACGCCTTCCACGAAACGGGCGATCCGGTCGCGGATGGCATCGGTAATGTCGAGAGCGATGAAAAGACGCATAAAAGTACCGAGTACCTGGTGCTGAGTACAGAGAAGAGTCCGGTTCGGTGTCTTGCTCGGTACTCCGTACTTACAAATCGGTACTACATCAGTTTCTTTCTCACCATGTCCAGCGCCATAGTGCTCGCGAAGCGGCGGATGCGTTTGCGGTCGCCGGGAAAATTGCGTTGCACTACTTCAGTTCCGGTGCTGCTGGCAACGGCATGGAAAACCAGGCCCACGGGCTTTTCCGGAGTGCCTCCGTTCGGACCGGCCACGCCCGTGATGCCTACCCCCAGGGTCGACTCGCAGCGGTAGCGGATGCCCTCGGCCAGCGCTGCGGCGACTTCGCGGCTGACCGCGCCGTGACGCTGAATCATTTCCGCGGGCACGCCGGCGAGTTCAGTTTTCAGTGCGTTGGAGTAGACAACGGCGCCGCCGAGAAAATAGCGCGAACTTCCGCTGATGGACGTGATGCGCTCGGCCAACATACCTCCCGTGCACGATTCCGCGACGGCTATTGTTGCTGTGCGCATCTGCAGCCAGTAGCCGACAATCTGTTCCAGCGATTCGCCATTGCGGGAGTAGACGGCGTCGTCGAGTTCGTCTTCGACCACGCCGGCAACTTCATCCACGCGGCGCTGCGCGGCGTCCCGGGTAGCGGCGCGGGTTTTGAAGTGCAGTTCGATTTCTCCGGCGCCGGCCAGGATGGTGGTCTCGACATCGGCGTAACGCTTGTAGATAGGCGCAACGCGCGCGTCGACCGCCGATTCGCCCAGCATGGCGATCTTCAGAGTGCGAACCGCCAGAAACGCCGGAGGAACTTTGGCGCGCAGCCGCTCGCGCACTTCAGCCTCGAACAGGGCCTTGAGTTCGTGCGGAGGGCCGGGGAGCAGCACAATGATGTGTTCGCGGCCGTCGAACTCTCCGCTGAGCCATTGTCCGGGAGCAGTACCGTTGGGATTCGGAAGGACGCTGGCGCCTTCGAGAACGTCGGCCTGCTTCGTGTTGTTGGCGGACATTTTCCAGCCCCGCTCGGCGAAGCGCTGTTCCAGACGAGTAAGGATTTCGGGATCGCGGCGCAGATTCAAGCCTAGAGCCTGGGCGACTGCTTCCCGGGTGAGATCGTCTTCCGTGGGGCCGAGGCCGCCACTGAAGATGAGAATGTCGGAGCGGAACAGGCCGTGCTGGGCCGCGGCCACGAGCCGCCGCAGATCGTCACCGACAATGCTTTTGAAAATTACTTCGACGCCCAGCAGGTTGAGTTGCTCGGTGAGGTAAAGCGAATTGGTGTCCATGCGGTAAGGTGTGAGCATTTCGGAACCCACCGCAATGATTTCAGCGTTCACGCGTTAGAAGTTTAAATGAAAAGGGTGCAGAGTGCGGAGGAGTGGTGAGAGCGAAAAGCAGGTTCCTCACTTCGTGAGGAATGACAAGATGATAGGGAATGACAGTCAATAAATGACGAACAATAATGGGAAGAAATTATTCTGGCGGGAGGTGCAGTCCTTGGATGTCCCAGGAAAGATGGTGCACGGAGCCGCTGCCAGACACGGTTTTTGTGGTGGCGAGAATTGCGGAGCGTCCCGGTGCAAAGGCCAGGCCTACCAAGCCCTGGCCGGCGACTTCGAGATTGGCCAGACCGTCGGGTGCAATCTTGACGATGCCGCGCGTGCCGGAGAGCGAAGCCGCGACATATAGATTTCCATGCACGTCGAAGGCCAGCCCCTGGGGCCGCCCCAAGCCTTTGTAGAAAGTGCTGACGGTTCCGTTGGGATCGACTTTGTAAACGCGGTCGGTGGGTCCGGTGACGAAAAGGTCGCCTTGCGGACTGAAGGCCAGGTGATAAGCGGAAACACTGGACTCGAGCGTGGCAAACACAAACACCTGCTGATCGCGCGCGATCTTGAAGATGGTGCCGTTGCGGTCGCCGACATAGAGGCTCTCCTCGCGATCGAAGGCGATGCCGGTGGCCACGCCCATGCCTTCAGCGTAGGTGGTCATGGTTCCGTTGGGAGCGACGCGATAGACGGCGCCATCGAAGCGCGAAGAAACATACATCTGGCCCTCGCGGTCGAAAGCGATGGCGGTCGCGTTCATCATCTCGGCCACGAAGGGCTTGAGGTTGTAGTTGGTGTCAATTTTATAGATGGCGACCGGAACCTTCTGGCCGCGCGAACCAGAAAAAGTTGCGTAGATGTTGCCGTCGGGGTCAACCGCTGGGCTGGTCACGGGATGCAGATTTTCCGCGATGGTCACGCCGACCTTCACGGTGCGAGGATTGCTGACATGGCCATCGGTGGCGACCACGACCGGACCGGAGGTCGCACCCTCAGGGACGCGCGCGACCACAAACCCCTCGGAGCTGACAATGATTGGAGCTTCGAAGTCGCCAAATTTAACTTTCGGACGGAAAAGTTCGTGCGGCCGCAAGCCCGAGCCGGTGATGCGCAGTTCGCCGCCAGTAAGCGCCAGCGACGGCGCAATCATTTCAATGCGCGGTCCACCGTTGACGTTCTTTCGGCCGAGGATGCGGTCGGAAAATCCCATGAAGAAGTACCGGCATCAAGTATCAGGTACCGAGCCGAGTCTCGCGAGATTTTTCTCGCTACTCGGGACGCGCGACTCTCTCGACTAAGTTAGTAGCCGAAAATGCAGCAGGAGATGCATTACTGCGAATGCGAAAATTCCCGCCGCGACATCATCGAGCACAATTCCAGTGCCTTCTGGAAGTTTCTCCAGTTGCCGCACCGGAGGCGGTTTGACGATGTCGAACGCTCTAAAAAGTATAAGACTCGCAAGAAAAGTTTTCCATGCGAGGGGGACGGCAATCAGCGCAATCAACTGCCCGGCAACCTCGTCGATGACGACGAACTGAGGATCCTTCACAGCTGCCGCGCGCGCTACACGAGTCGCGGCAGGGATACCGACCAGCGTGACCAGCGCGGCCAGGGCGACGGCAGCCAACGTGCGCAGGGAAGGCGGAAGTTCGTACGCGACGGTGGCCCAGATCACGACCGTTGCAGCCGACGCCCAGGTGCCGGGGCCCGGGCGCAACCGGCCGATGCCGAAGAAGGTCGCGACCAGCGTGGCCCAGAGTGGAGCGCCAACGGGTGGTGCGCTTGCGCTAGGTGCGGGCGTGGTCGCTGGAACTTGCGCGGCGTTCACGACTCATCCTCGGCATCTTCGGGATTGCTCTCGCGGATCGATTCGTCGGCGTCGGCTGTCGGCGACGAAATGACGTAAGCGCCGCTGGCCCACTTGCCCAGATCGATGAGGCGGCAGCGGTCGCTGCAGAAAGGGAAGTCCGCGCCGGAACTGGTTACTGACTTCTTGCAGATGGGGCAGCGAAGTTTGACGGTACGCTTGCGCGGCATACAGTTCGTATTGTAATCGCGAAGATTTGCGCGGCCAGGATGATTTGCTGCGATTTGCTGGGAACAGCTGTCTACAGAATTCTGGCGACCAAATCGTAGTCGTGCGCCTCGGTGATCTGGCAGCGATAGAACTGGCCGGGCTGCGGCTCGATTTGGTCCGGGAAGTCGTTCACGAAGACTTTACCGTCGATTTCGGGCGCGTGCATGGGAGTGCGGCCTTCGAGCAGCAGTTCGGTTTCTTCGGATTCGCCTTCGAGCAGCAGATCGAACTCCCGGCCCACGAGCGCCTTCTTTTTCTTCTTACTGATCTGGCGCTGGATTCCCATCAGGTGCTTGCGCCGTCGTTCAATCTCGCGTGGAGAAAGCTTCTTGTCGAGAGCGTAAGCTGCAGCACCGTCCTGATCGGAGTAGGCGAAGGCTCCCATCCAGTCGAACTGGGCCTCGCGGACGAAGTCGCAGAGTTCCTCGAATTCTTTTTCGGTTTCGCCGGGAAAGCCGACGATGAATGAGGTGCGCAGGGTCAAGTCAGGTATCGTCCGGCGCATTTTGGCAATCGAACGCAGAAACACATCGGCTCCTCCGCCGCGCTTCATTCGCTTCAGCGCCGAGGCCGAGGCATGTTGCAGGGGAACGTCCATGTAGGAGCAGATTTTTTCGTGCTGCGCGATTGTGTCGAGAAGTTTGCCGGTGATCTTGTTGGGATAAGCGTAGAGGAAGCGCACCCAGCGCAGATCCTCGATGGCGGCGAGTTTTTCCAGCAGCAGCGCCAATCCGTCTTTCAGGCCGAAGTCTTCGCCGTAGCAGGTAGTGTCCTGACCGATGAGGGTAATCTCGCGCACTCCGGATTGCGCCAGGCGCTCGGCCTCGGCGATTACAGACTCGAAGCGTCGGGAGCGGAACTGCCCGCGCAACTGGGGAATAATGCAGAAGGTGCAGGGATGGTCGCAGCCCTCGGCAATCTTGATGTAGGCCATGTGGCGCGGCGTGGACAGAATCCTGGGCGTGGCGTCGTCGTAAAGATAGTTGGGAAGGTCGGCGATGGCTCCATCCCATGTGCCGCGCGAAAAGCGTCCCTGCGCGGCGCGGGCGTCACCTTCCGGCCGCGATGGGAGGACTGAGTTCAGAACCGTGTTCAGAACAACGAACGGCAAATCGCTCCGGACTGCGCTTGGTTGTGGCGCGGTCGCCAGGCCGGCTGCAGCGAGAATGTTTTCCAATTCCCCGGTGCCCACGACCGCGTCGACCTCGGGAATGTCTTTGCGAATTTGGTCGCGGAAGCGTTCCACCAGGCATCCGGCGACGATGAGCTTTTTAGCGTTCCCGGTGGCTTTGTGTGCAGCCATTTCGAGGATGGTGTTGACCGATTCCTGCTGCGCGCTTTCGATGAACGAGCAGGTGTTTACGACGATCACGTCGGCGTCTTCGGCGCGGCGGGTGAGTTCGGCTCCGGCCCGCGCCAGCAGGCCCATCATGACTTCGCTGTCGACCAGGTTCTTGGGGCAGCCCAGACTGACGAAGCCTACCTTTTTAGGACGCTCGAGTTGACTGAGATCAGACTTGAGATCAGGGGAGCCGCTAACGGTGAAGTCTTGAACTGGCATGCAATCTTTCTATTTTAGCATCCCGCGTGGTGCGGGCAGTGCCGTTGTTGAACCAGCCGATGGCACCCTCAACAGAAAAGATCGTACGCACAGGTCCAAAAGAGCCGGGGTCGTGCTAGGCTAGGTCTTACCGCCGTAACAATTTATGAACCACCTCGCAGGAGGGGAAATGTTTGGCAAACGTCTTTGGATTGCGGGCGTGTGGGTAGTGGCCGTGCTGGCGGCGTCGGCGGTTGCGCAGGATGAAAAGAACGACATCGGCGGCATCATCGGTCGTACGTTCGTCAGCGACCAGGGAATCCAAAACGCGACTTACTTCGATCCCATCATCCACGCCGGCAAGGGGCTCACGTTCGAAGGGGAGTATGCCCGCCGGTTCTTTGTAACTCCGGTCTACGCGATTTCCGTTGAAGGTCTCCTCGCCTACAACCACGAGGAAAAACTCAATGCCGGCGCCTACGGCTTTGCGGTTGTACCGCAGGCTTACAAAGAACTGTTCGTGACGCCTGCGGCCCGGGTGAATTTGTTTCCCACCACGGCGGTTTCTCCGTGGGTGAGCTTTGGAGCCGGTTTTGGCCACATTAGTGAGAGCTCGGGCTTGGACTACGGCGGCGTCAACCCTGGCAAGTCCACCACGTCCGCAGTGATCGAGGGTGGGCTCGGCTTGGACGTGAAGGTCTGGAAGAAGCTCAGCATGCGGGGCGAAGTTCGCGACTTCTGGTCCGGGGAACCGGACTATCCGCTGGCTCCCACAGGAAAAACGCGCCAGCACAACTATTTTGTAGGCGGCGGAGCGTTCTGGCGGTTCTAACGGCCGTCTGCCCGCTTGCGAGCAGCACGATATTAATGCAAGAGATAGATCCTAGCGGGTCCGCGTAGCCTGCTCCACTTCCTCGTATAACGCCGGCAAGCGCTTGGCATCGTCAGCCGAATCTCCGAAGCGCGCGGACTCGTACACCTGGGTAAAACGCGCGACCGGCTCGCGAAGCCGGCTGTCTTCAATCTTCTTGACGAATTCCTGGGGAGTCTGCGCCGCAGGTTTTTCCACTCCACGCCGCGCTAGAGCGCGAGCCATCCGTTGGTACCACATCGCTGCCGCCTGCTCCGGCGAACTCTCAGGATGCGCCTGCAACCATTTTTCGTGTAGCAGCCGCGCGATGCGGCCCAGGTTTCCCAACAGCAAAAGAACCAGTGTGATTGCGGCGCCGACGATGGCCCACCGGCCTGGTGAATGTTCTACGCGATCCTGACTGCGCCGCGCCCACTTGAGCATTGAGGTGTAGTGGTTGCGCGCCCAGATGCGTGCGCCCTCCCACAACCCACGAGTGCCGCTGACCGCAGCCTGGCCGAGAGCGAACTGGTGCGAAGTGTCGTAGCTCACGATCCACTCGCGCCAGAACGACGCCATGGCGTCGACGTAGAGAGCGAGGCGATCCCACCCCTGCGGCGTCCCATTGGCGCCCGCTGGAGTGGGATCGAAAGTCTGCCAGCCGTAGCCGGGGAAGTAGGCTTCCACCCAGGAGTGCGCGTCTTTGGCGCGCACTACGTAGTTGCCGGTAAGGTCGTTGAACTCGTCGGAACGGAATCCGTTGACCACCCGCGAGGGAATCCCGAGTGTGCGCAACATGACCGCCATCGAGGAGGCGAAGTACTCGCAGTGTCCTTGCTTGCGCTCAAAAAGAAAATTCGCAATCGGATCCTTCACCGCGGTGCGCGGCAACTCGAGCGTATAGCCGAAGCGGGTGCGGAGATAGTTCTCGAGGGCAGCCGCTTTGTCGAAATCGCTGTTGGCCGAACTGGTGATCTGAGCCGCCAGGCGGGGAACTCGAGGGTCGACCGCCGGCAGGCGCAGATAGGTAGCAGCAATCAGCGGCGGATAGTCCCGTCCCGCGGTGCGCAATTCGGCGGGCGCGGCAGTCGCGATGTCAGAGTCGGCTTCGTAACGGCTGATGCCGCGCTGGATGTCGAAGTTGTAGACGGCTCCGCCGGCATCGGAGGCCAGCATGCGGTAATTGCCGCTAACATTGCGGGCCCAGGGCGCAAGGAAAAAAACGTTGGTGCCGATCGGCTCCATCAGCACGCGATAGTGGATGACGTGCTCGCGCGCCAGGCCCGGCTTGATGTACGAGCGCAGAGCGGCGTTGGCGGATGGAACTCTAAAGCTGCCGTCCCCCTGCCGCTGCAAAATAAACTGCTCGCGCGGATTCGACCACGTGCGCCCGTCGAAATTCGCCAGAGCCACGCCGCGCCAGTGCAGGTCAGACCCGCCCACCCGGTCACCATCGATTTGGACGTGCATGACGAGCGCGCTCGATTGCTGGATCTGACCAATCTGCCCCAACTGAACGTGATCGCTGAAACCGGACGAGAGATTGGTTCCGAACGAATAGCCGCCCATGTATCCCGCCGACATGCGCGGCATCAGGAAGAACACGGCGGTGCCGCTGAGGAGAATCATCAGCATTAAAGCGGGTGCGACGCGGGCCAGGGAAAAGGCTAATTGCCGGTGCTCATGAGGATCGTTCGAATGTCGCGCCTGAACGTTGGCTGCATGTCCCGAGCGCCGCATTTCCATAAGCACAAACGTGCCCACGGCCATCATCATGAACAGCGCGAAGGAGAACAGAAAGACGCTGTCGACCGTCAGCACAGCCGAAGCCAGAACCATCAAAAAGGCGAGGATCGCCAGCGTGACGTGGTCGCGCTCGCGGCGCAGCGAGAACATCCGGATGACCACGCCGAACAATGCCAGGTGTATCGTGGCCGGCAGAAAGCTGCGCGAAAAAATAAAGTAGTCGGCGGCGAAAAAGAGAAAGTAAGCGACGGAGAGCGGCGTGGTCCAGTTCTCAGAAATTACGAACGACCGCCGCTGCGACAGCATATAGCCGCGGATGGCCATCGCCACTCCCACCAGAATTGTTGAAGGCAGGTCGAGGCCGCCAGTGCTGGCCAGAGTTGCAAAGCCCGTCAGAACAAGCAAATACAGCGCCAGTTCGAAGTAATGGTCAATCGCCCGCGACAAGGGGATCACGCCGGATTGGGAAGACTGGGGCGCCATTCGGTTCAGGCAAAGGTGCTGCCAGTAAGTCGGCTGTTGGACATCCTAATTTTTCCACACAACTTTTCCACGCGATCAGCCGGACAATCAGCCTAGACAACCATTGTTCGACAACCGCCACCAGAAGGGAAGGCTTCAGCGACAAATTCTTGCACCAAAAGTCACTTGCCGTTTTCAAGGGCTTTGTCATCCGAGCAAAGAGTGCGCGGTCTCAGGCCGCATGCGAGAGCGACAACTGCCGAATGCTAGAATGATTCAGGTCAGGCATCGGTCTTACGCGACGCACTCCCGCCAACCCCGCCAGGTCCGGAAGGAAGCAACGGTAACGGGCTCTTGCGTGTGCAGTGAGTCCCCGGTGCCTGACTATTTTTTCCACAGATCAGTTTTCCACAGACGATCGGCTCCCGCCCGCTGTTTACCAAGATTTACAGGTTCTTTACGACTCTTTGCGCAAGAAACGCTTCCTCGCGCATCAAGTAAGAGTGGCCCGGGCAGAATCAACGGTCGCCGCACGCGAGAGGAGAAAAATGAAGAACCGCGGTACTTCCCCCACGCTCGATTCCAACGTTACGATCCGCGTATCCGGAAAGTTATTTCAAGGCCATCTGCCGTATCTCGAGCAGTTGGTCCACTCTGCGACGGAGTGCCGGCTTTGGCCCCAGTTAAATCTGGCGCACCTCGAGGAGTTGGACCGCCCTGCTCTGTTCTACCTCATCGACGGCGAACACCGTGATTTCAGCATCGTATTTTGCCCGCGCTTTATCCGAGACTGGATAGAGCATGAGCGGGACCGCGCCGTGGCTTGAACTGCTTCGGTTTTTCACATGAGAGGGTAGTGGCAAAGTTTGGCTCTCAAACGACTCTGTCATCCTGAGCAAGCGTTCTTTGCGCGGCGAAGGATCTCCCGTTTAACCGGCCTGACGCGCAAGCTAAACTGCGCCACTGCCCATTGAGAGTTCGGGTTAGACATTCTGCTCCTAATTGTTGAGAATACTGAGTTTTCCTATTTCAGGAGCCGTTGCTTTCCCGGGAGCCTCATTGACCAGACCGATCCGCGCCAAGATCAGCGCACTGGGCACTTATCTACCGCCACGAGTTCTTACCAACGCCGACCTGGAAAAAATGGTCGACACCACCAACGAATGGATCATGGAGCGCGTCGGAATCCGCGAGCGCCATATCGTGGACAAGGGCGTGGCCGCCAGCGACCTGGCCGTCGAGGCCGTAAAGAAACTGGTAGCCTCGCACCCCTTCGATCTGCAGGAAGTGGATCTGATCGTAGTGGGCACCGTGACTCCCGACATGATGTATCCGTCGACGGCTTGTCTGGTGCAGCATAAGTTGGGCATCGAGAATACCTGGGGCTTCGACGTCTCCGCCGGATGCTCGGGATTTCTCTACGCGTTGAATACCGGAGTGAAGTTCGTCGAGTCAGGACAGTACAAGAAGGTTCTCGTCATCGGCTCAGACGTGAATTCGTCGATGACCGACTACACCGACCGCGCGGTCTGCATCATTTTTGGCGACGGCGCGGGCGCGGTTTTACTCGAACCGTCCGAGGATGAGGATGAGGACGGGGAACTCGGCGTGATCGATCACGTGGCGCAAATCGAAGGCGCGGGCGGTCAATATCTTTTCATGCCGGGAGGGGGCAGTCTGAACCCGGCAACACACGAGACAGTCGACCAGAAAATGCACTGTATTCATCAGGATGGCAAGAATGTATTCAAGTATGCGGTGAAGAAAATGGCGGAGATGACAGAACGTATTCTCGAGAAAAATAAATTGACGGGCCAGGATGTAGATTGCTTCATCGCACATCAGGCCAACCGGCGCATTATCACCGCGACCGCAGAGCGGCTTGGGATGCCTCTGGAGAAGGTCATCATCAACATCGACCGCTACGGCAACACTACGGCAGGTACGATTCCGATCGCCATGCAAACCGCGTTAGAAGAAGGAAGATTGAAAAAAGGGGACTGCGTGCTGGTCGCGACCGTCGGCGCCGGGTTCACCTCCGGAGCGACGCTGCTGCGGTGGGCGTTCTAGAGATGACAACACAAAACGCGGCACGACGCCCGGGTACTGTCCTAATTTTTAGTAGTCGCTCAGTTTGAACTTTCAAGCGTGGTGTCATCCCGAGCGGAGCCGCTTTTCAGGCGGGGAGAGGGATCTCCCTAAAATCGTGCCTGGGGAGATCCCTCCCGCGGCTGAACTACGCCGCGGTTCGGTATGACGCCAGAGCGACAATTCAAAACTAATACGCGACCTAATTTGAATTTCTCAGCTTAGGATACTCCCCCCTAGTTCAAGACCTTCCACTCCTCGCTGTCTCTTAGTAGATTTCCACAGACAAAGTGTGTGACGTCCAACCTTGCCACTCGCGCCGAAAGGGCCGATGATTGCCGAGGCGAAGGCGGTACAGGCGACCGCGGCCGGAAACTACGCAACTCCTTTGTTGTCAATATTTTGACCTCTAAACCCTTGGCGCTCAAGATTTTGCAGACCATTTTTTGCAGACCCCGCGCCAGTCAAGGGTTTTCGAGCGGTAGGGGGGAGGGGGGGTACCCTACAAAAGGTACAGACCGGGCGCATCCCTGACAAAACAGACCGGGAGGATACCTGACACTGTAATCGATTTGCGAAGGCATGGAGAAAGACGGCATGCCTTGGAAAGCGAGCAGTGTGATGGAAGAGAAGGTACGGTTTGTCTTGGAGTATGAACGAGATGAGCGCACGATGACGGAGCTGTGTCAGGCTTACGGCATTGCGCGAGAAACCGGGTATGTGTGGTTGCGGCGGTACCGGGAGCAGGGGTTGGCGGGGCTGGTGGAATTAAACCGGGCCGCGCAGCACCACGGGAACCAGACACCGCGAGAGACCGAGCAGGCGGTGCTGGAGTTGCGGCAGGCGCACATGCGCTGGGGACCGCGCAAGCTGAAGCGGGTGCTGGAGCGGGACCAGGCGCATCAACGCTGGCCGGCGGCCAGCACCATCGGGGAGTTGCTGAAGCGCGAAGGCTTGGTGGTAGCGCGCCAGAAACGGCGGCGAACCGCGCCGTACGCGGAGCCGCTGGCGCACGCCGACGGTCCCAACCGGGTGTGGTGCGCGGATTTCAAGGGCTGGTTTCGCGCCGGGGATGGGGAGCGCATCGATCCGCTGACCATCACGGATGCCTACAGCCGCTATCTGCTGCGCTGCCAGACGGTGGCGAAGACGGACACGCCAGCAACGCGGGCTATTTTTGAAGCGGCGTTTCGGGAGTATGGCATGCCGCAGGCGATTCGCACCGACAACGGAGCGCCGTTCGCCTCGTCGGCGGTGGGCGGATTGTCGCGATTGGCGGTGTGGTGGATGAAGCTGGGCATCGTGCCGGAGCGGATTCAGGCGGGACATCCGGAGCAGAACGGGCGGCACGAGCGCATGCACCGCACCCTGAAGCAGGAGACGGCGCAGCCGCCTGCGGCCCACCGGCGGGCGCAGCAGCGCGGGTTCGATCGCTTCCGCGAAGAATATAACGAACAGCGTCCGCACGAAGCGCTGGGCATGCAAACCCCGGCGCTGCTGTATGAGCCGTCGCCCCGCCGGTATCCGGCGCGGGTGCCCGAGCCGGACTATCCGGCCAGCATGGTGGTGCGCAGCGTGCATCAGCAGGGCCAGATCCGCTGGAACCAGCACGAGGTCGGTCTGAGCCAAGTGTTGCGCGGCGAGCGGGTCGGCCTGCTGCCCGTGGATGAGCGCTGGTTTACGATTTACTTCGCGCAGTTCGCGATTGCTCGCTTCGACAGCTGGAAGTTGCGAATGTTGCCCTTACTCCAGGAGGAGACTTACGATATCGCTGCAGCAGGAGAAGGAGAAGCATCCCTTTCCCCTGCACCCCATCCCCTCATCCAAGAGGAGGAAAAAGTGTCAGGAATGCCCCCGGTCTAAACCGTCAGGAATGCCCCCGGCCATTCAAAAATCGGAGTCTCGTGAAATGAAACACTCCGACCATGCTAGGTCTAACGCTCTGCCGCAAACTTTTTTCGCGCGAGAAGGTTCAAGGTTTTCTTTGTGACTCTGTGACTCTGTGGTGGAAGGCAAATTAAGACACGACCAACGCCCGAAGTGCTGCCCGCAGTTAGACATTCTTCCGGCAATCCTTCAAAATACTGGAGCCTTCATCCACAGGAGCTCTTGTTGACGAAACCGATTCGCGCCAAAATCAGCGCCCTCGGCACTTACGTGCCGCCTCGCCTGCTCACCAACGCCGACCTGGAAAAGATGGTTGACACCAACAACGAGTGGATCATGGCCCGAGTCGGCATCCGCGAGCGCCACATTGCGGAAAAAGGAGTGGCCACGAGCGATCTCGCGGTCGAGGCCGCGAAGAAGGCGCTGGCGCAACGCGGTCTAGCTCCCACCGACATCGACGTCATCATTGTCGGCACGGTCACTCCGGACATGTTTTTTCCATCGACTGCCTGCCTGATACAGGACAAGCTGGGAGCGAAGGGAGCCTGGGGTTTCGATCTTTCAGCAGCGTGCTCGGCTTTTCTTTACTCCGTGCAGGTAGGAGCGCAGTTCATCGCCAGCGGATCGCATAAGCGCGTACTGGTGATTGGCGCCGACGTAATGTCGTCGATCATCGATTACGCCGATCGCGCCACTTGCGTGATCTTCGGCGATGGCGCGGGCGCCGCGATTTTGGAACCCGCGGAAGATGAGTCGGTCGGGTTGATCGACTACATTCACGAAGTCGACGGTTCGGGCTCGCAGTTTCTCTACATGCCCGGCGGCGGAAGCCTGAACCCGACCAGCAAAGACACGATCGCCAAGAGAATGCATTACGTCCACCAGGACGGCCAGCAGGTCTTCAAGTTCGCCGTGCGCAAACAGACCGAACTGTGCCAGAAGTTGCTCGAACGCAACGGCCTGAAGGGCACTGACATTGACGCCTTCATACCGCATCAGGCCAACCTGCGCATCATCAATGCGACTGCCGACCGACTGGGCCTGCGCCCCGAGGCAGTGGTCGTGAATATCGAACGCTACGGCAATACCACGGCAGGAACAATCCCGCTGGCGATGAACACGGCGCTCGAGCAAGGCAAGCTGAAGAAAGGAAGTCTGGTGATGCTGGCCTCGGTAGGCGCCGGGTTCACCGTGGGCGCAACTCTGCTACGCTGGGCGTTCTAATACGGATATTCTGAGGTTCGATTTATGACGTTCGTAACTCTCTTTTGTGCATTTTCGATAGCTTGACTGCAGCCAGCGCTGCTATCGTTTTGGAACGTTCGCCCCACGTGGGGATGTCGGCGAGCGTGTAAGAATGATGCGTTCCATCTGCTGCTGTCTTCTGCTGGCCTTGGGCTCGGTCGGACTGGCCGCCCAGCAGGCCGATCCACGCGAGACCAAACTGCTGGTTCTGGAGCGCCTGTGGAATGAGGCTCAGGTGAACCGCGATTCGGCTGCCCTCGAGGCCCTGGTTTCGAGCCGGTTTGTGAACACCGAGTGGGACGGCGAAATGAGCGACAAGCAGAAATTTCTTGCCGACATCAAAGACCCACGATTCAAGCCCACCGCCCTCACGATCCAGGAAGTCAAGATGAACTTCTTCGGCGATACCGCCGTCGTTACCGGGATATACCACACTCAGGGCACCTACCAGGGCAAGCCGTATGATCATCTCGGCCGCTTCACCGATACCTGGGTCATGGACACGGGCAAGTGGCAGTGCGTGGCCAGCCATACCAGCCTGCTCAAGAAGTAGGCACGGGCTTCCTGCCCACATCTCTCCGGTTATAACCTCATAAAATCTTTTGATAGGGGAAACCCGCGCCCTGGGCGACTGGCGATGATCTAATCACGCTCGGGATTCCTTTGTGATCCCGCGTCAGGAATCATCCGCATGGATGCTGCTTCCCAACCACGTGCATGGAAAGTTCTGCTGGCCTTTGCCATCATCTATTTCGTCTGGGGATCGACCTTTCTGGCGATCCGCGTAGGAGTACGCGAGGTTCCACCGTTTCTTCTCGCCGGAATGCGGTTCTCGGTAGCCGGAATCGTGCTCTATGGCTGGATGCGTGCCCGGGGCACACCTTCTCCGACGGCGCGCGAGTGGGGCGCGGCTTCGCTGCTGGCCCTGCTCATTTTTGTTTTTGATTATGGGTTGCTGTTCTGGGCGGAGCGGCGGGTACCCTCGGGCATCGCGGCGGTTATGATGGCGACGATCCCGGCGTTCATGGCGATCGCGGAGATCGTCTTTCTCCGCACCCAGCGCCTTACCTTGCGGCTTGGGCTGGCCCTTTTGGTAGGGCTGGCCGGAGTCGCCGTTCTGGTTTTACCCACGATGAGCCTGGGCGAAGCTCCCGTCGACACGGCCGGTGCCTTAGCCTTACTGTTCGCCAGCATCAGTTGGTCGGTGGCGGCATCTCTGAGCCGTAGGCTTCCTTCACCCACTGCAAAGGTAATGAGCTCGGGAATCCAAATGCTTGCGGGAGGCGTGCTGCTTACGCTGACGGCTACGCTGCTGGGAGAATTTCGCGGCTTCCATGTGCAGGCAGTTTCGCGCGAAGCCTGGCTCGCGTTGGCATATTTGATTGTGGCCGGATCGATCGTTGGGTTCACGGCGTACGTCTGGCTGATTCATCACGAGTCGCCGACCAAGGTCGGAACCTATGCGTATGTGAACCCGGTGGTGGCCGTGCTCGTCGGCCATTTTCTGGGAGGAGAGGCGATTGGCCGGCGCACGATCGTGGGGACGTTGCTGGTGCTGGTGAGCGTGGTGGTGATCACGACCACGCCCAAGAACGCCTCGGAACTGAATCCGACGGTTAAAGAGGCGGAACTCGCGGACCAGTAATTACCGAACCTCGGAGCCAATGGTCGCCTTGCGGAGCTTCGCGTTTTTCAATAGACTCCCTATGCGAAAACGCCGGAGTGACCGTGGGGGAAATGTTCGGGGAGGGAGAAATGATGACCCGAAAGCTGTTCGCGTGTCTGGTTTTGTTAGTCGCCATCCCGCTCTTTGGCCAGAGCGCTCCTAAGCTTATTACCCTAACGGACAACTCTGACGTTCCGGACAAAGATATCTCGAAGTCGCTGCGGAAAGTATGCCCGAACGTCAGCATCACGAACGACGTGAGCAAGAGCGACTACACCCTTGAAGCCATCGCAGGGGTCTTCAACCTTACGCTGTTCGACCGCGACGGCAAAACCGTGCGCAGCAGTAGTTCGCTCGACCTCGATACAGCCGCAAAAGATATGTGCCATGCGATAAAGACCGCCGTAATAGTTGAGGTGGTGGACACCCAGCGCCTGACTCAATCCCAAGATACCCGTGGCGATACCAGTGGTGGCGTTGTCGGGACCGTCGTAAATAGCGAGACAGGGAGAAGAACACACACAGACTCCTCAACCCTTAACGTCATCGTTAAGGGTGAGCACGCCTTGTTGGACTGTTACGAACGGCGCTCTGGTTGTGCAACTATCGGTCCGGGTAAATATTACGGAGAACAGGATGGCGACGGTATTTGGATAAGTTATCAAATGCCGATCACCCACAAGCAGCTCCGAAACCACTACAAGATCGCGGGTGGCTGGTAAGGCAGCAGGCCAACAGCGCCGGGCCGACCTTCTGTTCTCGCCGGGCGGACGGCGAAGCTTACGGCCGCGTCATCCTCTCCGGCTTGACCAGTTGATCAAATTCCTCGCCGCTGAGATATCCCAGCTTCAACGCGGCTTCGCGCAGGCTGCTGTGCTCGACGTGCGCGGTGTGGGCGATCTGCGCGGCTTTGTCGTAGCCCACTTTCGGGGCCAGGGCGGTGACCAGCATCAGAGAATTTTTCACGTACCAATCTACTTTGGCGCGATCGACTTCAATGCCGTTGAGCATGTACTCGACGTAGCCGTGGCAGGCGTCGGTGATGAGCGTGACTGAGTGCAGGAAGTTGTAGATGATGACCGGCTTGTAGACGTTGAGCTCGAAGTTGCCCTGCGATCCGGCAAAGCCGACCGCGGCCGTCGCGCCGTGAACCTGGACGCAGACCATGGTCATGGCCTCGCACTGCGTGGGGTTCACCTTGCCGGGCATGATCGATGACCCAGGTTCGTTCTCTGGGATGGAGATTTCGCCCAGGCCGCAACGCGGTCCAGAGGCCAGCCAGCGAATGTCGTTCGAGATTTTCATTAACGAGGCTGCCAGAGTTTCCATCGCGCCCTGCGCGAAGACGATTTCGTCGTGTGCCGAAAGCGCGGCGAACTTGTTGCCGTGGGAGCGAAAGGGAAGGCCTGTGAGTTCGGCGATCTTTTTGGCCGCGCGCTCGGCAAATTCAGGATGCGTATTCAGTCCCGTGCCAACAGCCGTTCCGCCGATGGCCAGATCGTAGAGACCTTCCAAAGTCTGCTCCAGGCGGTGGATGTCGCGTTCCAGCAAGCTGGCCCAGCCGCCGAATTCCTGGCCAACGGTGAGAGGCACGGCGTCCTGCAGGTGAGTGCGGCCAATCTTTACGACGCTGTCGAATTCTTTCGCTTTGGCTGTAATGGCTTGGTGTACGGTCTTGATAGCCGGGATCAGCGCATTCTTGACTCGGTCGGCAGCGGCGATGTGCATGGCCGCGGGAAACGTGTCGTTCGACGACTGCGACATGTTGACGTCATCGTTGGGATGAATCGGCTTCTTCGATCCTCGTTCGCCTCCCGCAATTTCGATGGCGCGATTGGAGATGACTTCGTTCACGTTCATATTGGTCTGAGTGCCGCTGCCGGTCTGCCAGACGCGCAGCGGAAACTGGTCGTCGAGCTTGCCGGCGATAACTTCGTCGGCGGCTTGCACGATGAGTTTTGCTTTGTCGCCGGGAAGTTTGCCGAGATCCTGATTCACCAATGCGCAGGCTTTTTTGAGCGAGCCGAAGGCGTGGATCAACTCCGGTGGCATGGTGTCGCGTCCAATGTTGAAATGCAGCAGGGAACGTTGAGTCTGCGCGCCCCAGTAGACGTTCGCTGGAACTTCGATTTTGCCCATGCTGTCGGATTCGGTACGGGTCTTGACTTCGGCCGGGTTGGCAGATTCCGTAAGAGTTGACATGATGACTCCTGTGCATCGGCGCGGAGCGGCATAATCTAGGCCGTTCGACGCCTATGACGAACTGAATAGTATACGGCGACGTGAAGGGGCAAAGCCCGTGGTGCGATCGGTCTGCCACCCACCCTTCGCAAAAGCGGCGAAGGATGGGGCACCCACTTCGCGGTGGTGCGCGCGGAAGGTTGAGCAACGCGCATTTATCGATTGCGTCCTTCTGCAATTCCAGCGTGCTAGAATCATCCACTTCCGAGTTGCGCTCGAACCTTCGTTGCATCGACCGACTCTGCGCTTCGCGCCATGCCTGATTTTCTTGCTGCGGTAGAACTCGATACTTTGCCCCGGGCGAAGGCTAAGCCTCAGCCTGAGATGCACACGGATGTTCTTGTGATTGGAGCGGGGCCGACTGGGCTGGCGTGTGCCATCGAAGCGCAGAAGGTTGGGCTGAAGGTTATTGTTCTGGACAAAGGATGCCTGGTGAATTCGCTGTTTCACTATCCCGCAGGCATGACGTTTTTCACTACGCCGGAACTGCTGGAGATAGGCGACATTCCGTTCACCACCGCGCTGCAGAAGCCGACGCGCGAAGAGGCGCTGGAGTATTACCGCAAAGTCGCCGAACATTATCACATCGATCTTCGACAGTACGAGTGGGTGAAGACGGTCATGGGCGAGGACGGAGCCTTCAGCATCACGGCGACTGATCGCGCGGGGCGGCCGCATGATTACCGTACGAAAAAAGTTATCGTCTCGACCGGTTATTACGATCTGGCCAATCAGCTGAGTATTCCGGGCGAGGATCTGCCCAAGGTCTCGCACTACTACGCCGAACCGCATCCTTATTACGACACGGACGTGCTGGTGATTGGCGGCAAGAATTCGGCGGCGATTGCGGCGCTCGATTTATGGCGGCATGGAGCCCGGGTGATACTCGTACACCGCGAGGAGCGGTTGCACCACCACGTTAAGTACTGGATCAAGCCCGACCTCGAAAACCGGATCAAGGCAGGAGAGATTGAAGCTTATTTCAGCAGTTCGGTGCAGGAAATTGGCATCGATCACGTGGTATTGAACACGCCGCGTGGGCCGATGCGGCTGAAAAACGATTTCGTGCTGGCCCTGATCGGCTACCATCCCGACTACGATTTTCTTCGCAGCATGGGAATCGAATTGTCAGAGCAGCAGTGCCGCCCGGTGTGCGATCCGGTGTCGCTAGAAAGCAACGTGCGGGGAATCTACGTGGCGGGCGTGATTGTCGCGGGCTCGCGTACCAACGAAATCTTCATCGAAAACGGCCGCTTCCACGGCCAGCAGATTGCCGCAGACCTGAAGTTGAAGCTGAAACCGTAGCGCCGCCGTCCTGTAGCTCGCGGACGCCCCGCCCTGTAGTGTAGAGCACTCACATGGATCCTCAACCGGAGCGCGTCGCATCTTCGATCACGCTTGCGTCGTATACGCGGCTGCTGCGCGGCAATCGCAATTTCCGGCGGCTCTGGCTGGCGCAGATTGTCAGCGAAATCGGGGACTGGTTCTACACGCTTTCGATTTATACCCTGTTGTTGCAGTTGACTGGGCACGCTAGTTCGGTGGCACTGGCGCTGGTTCTTCAGGTTCTACCACAGACTTTTGTGGGGCCGACGGCGGGAGTGGTCAACGATCGGCTGAAGCGCAAGCATGTGATGATCGCTGCCGACATCGTGCGCTTTGGGGTGGTGCTGGCCATGTTGTTCGTGCGTTCGCGCTCGATGGTGTGGCTAATTTATCCCTTGCTGGTAGCGGAGACCACGATGACCGCGTTCTTCGAGCCGGCCCGCAGTTCGGTAATTCCCAACATCTCGGTGGAAAGTGAAGTTCTGGTTGCCAACACGCTGTCGTCGGCGACGTGGTCTGTGAACCTGCTGATTGGAGCGTCTGTCGGCGGAGTCGTAGCGGCGTTCTTCGGACGCGACACGGTTTTTATTCTCAATGCTCTGTCGTTTCTTACTTCGGCGGTTCTGATCGGCGGAATGCGTTTTGCCGAGCCGCATGCCGAAGCGGCGGCTCCGCTCCGGCCGCGCGATCTGGTCGACTTCTCTCCGGTGCTGGAGGGGATTCGCTACATCCGCAGTCATCGGACTTTGTTGCCGGCGGTATTCGCCAAAGCCGGGGAGCTGATGGTGGGACCGAGCTGGGTCATCTTTACCGTGATGGGAGCGCGCGAGTTTGCCGTGCATGGTCGCGGCATCGACGCCGCCGGCGGAGCCATGCTGGGCATGAGCATTTTGCTCGGAGGCCGCGGTCTGGGAGCCCTGGTGGGACCGCTCATCTCGGCGCGATGGGCGGGCGAGAGCGACCATCGTCTGCGCCTCGGAATCCTGTTTGGTTATCTTACGATCGCGATCGGCTACGGGGTGCTGGGGGCAAGTCGCAGCGTGTGGATGGCTGCCGCGTGCGCCATGCTGGCGCACATGGGAGGCTCGACCGTCTGGGTTTTCTCGACCACGCTCTTGCAGCTGCATACCGAAGACCGCTTTCGTGGGCGTGTGTTTGCCGCAGACCTGGGCCTGGGAAGCCTGACGTTTGCCGTCACCGCGTATGTGGCGGGACTTTTCCTGGATGCGGGAATCTCCGTGCGCGCAGTCGCCACCGGTACGGGGGTGCTCATGCTGGTTCCGGCTGGGATCCTCGCGTGGGCACTCGGCGTCGGCCGGTCGAAAACCCGTGCGGTTTGATTGCCCTCGGGTAGTGGCTGAATTTGCCCTCGAAAGAAAATCAGAACGGCAAGCGAATTGCGTCAGGTGAATTTATCCCAGACCGCAAGTCCGAGGTACCAAAGGAGCCAACCAATCCCTGAAGCTATCCCGAAGCCCACGGCGAAGCAGAACCCGACCTGAATCCAATGGAGAGCTTCTGCGAGTGTGAGTAGTTCGGGCATGGAGCTTGACAGGGCATGATACAACGGAAATAGAAAAGCCCCGCGCTAACGGGGCCTTCCTGAATCTTGGATTCGGCAATTTCAAGATACGCTTGGAGTGTGTCGAATGCAAGAATCTACATTGGTGGAATCCCAAAACTCAACTGAGGTTCAAGTGCGTGAAAAAGGCGCAGTGCCTTATATGCTGCGCCTGTGGGTGAGAACATGCAGGTTCCTTTCAGGACGCAGTTTGCAAACGCGAAATGCGCTCCTGAGTACACAAAGTTGCAGTTGTGAAATTGGCAGTTCTCGAATTGACGGTTATCGACAAGTATCCGCTTCCCCTCAAATGTTTGGTCCTTCACGAATTCAATCTCGTAGGGGCGGCGAGTTTCGTCATAGTCCGAAGGCATATCCAACTGATTCAGGTGTATTTGAGTCTCCAAACGGCACCTCCATTATCGGCGTTCGTGTTGTTAACGGAAAACCGGAAATCGTATGGGGATTCGACAGGCGCGATCTTCCTTGGGCGTAAATATTCCTCAAGCTAATAGCGAGTGAAGGGGCCAAATTTCAGACGCGATGCCAGCAGCCATCGCAGGGGTCACGCGCAAAGATGAATGCACGCGGCAGAAATTATAGTGCGCGAAATGCAAAGCGCAAGCGGCTTTCAGGTTCGTCAGTTTCTTCGAGAAAGCGTTCGTCAGGCGCGTAAAACGGCGCATTTGCATCCTCATGGTTAGGTTCTGGCGCTCAATGTGTGACGTGCATATCCGGTCAGGGTCAGGGTCGCCGGTTCGTACCTTGGAGATAACCTCGACGATTGGCGACGGGGAGTATTTTGCGTCCGCGTCGTGCTGCCCGTATTGGCCATACAGCTTGACCAGTTGCGCGAAGTCTACCTCCGCTCCGAATGCATCCTCGACATGGCGGTTGTAGAACACGAAACCGTCCGTCGTGAGCTGAATCCGCGAGGAGATGCGTTCTGCCAGTTCGTGAATGAAGTACCACGTTGTTTCCTCGGTGCGTTTCCCAACCGTGTAGACGGGGACTAGCTTCGTTTCAGCGTCCATTGCCACAAATACCCACTGGCTGCCCATCTCAGGCGAATCATCGGAGCGGACGTGCTTATCCTTCTTTCCCACGAAGCACCAAATCTCATCCGCCTGGACGAATCCGCAATGCAGGTTCCGCATAGAGCCGTCCATCAGATCGGCACAATAGTCGCCTGTTTTGAGCAGTAGAGATGTGATGGTGTTACGGTCAACGCCAGTCATGCGGCTAGTAGATCGGATGGAATTGCCTTCGACCAGAGCGGCAATTACGGCGAGTCTCTTTTCCTGAGAGAGTGTGTTCATTTTGTCCTTGCCTTTCGGGTGAAGGCAAGCCAAAATGAGAGTTGAGGACTGGCATTTCGGCTTGCCGGATTGTCGGTTTAAGAGCCTTTAGAGATTCCAGTCTCTAAAGGCTCTTGCTATTTGCGCTTACCGTCGGCGGAGGTCGCATTGTGCTCCTTTCTACTCATCAGCTTTAACGTCAATGAATTTCTCCCGCCCCTTGCGCGTGACTCGGAACGTTTCCGGGTTCCGCTTGATAACGCCTTCGATGGATTGGCGCTTTGCATACTTGACTCCCATCCACTGTAAAAACGCCACAATTTCCCCAACCTTTGACGGTCCCGCAGCCCGCAGGTACTCAGAAGTGAAAGAGCGCAGTGATACAGCCTCGCTTCGGCTGTACTTGCTAGGCTCTCGCAAGTCTCTGTGAAAGTCTGCAAACTGAGGGATGTTGAGCAGCCGTTGTTTTGTAGCTTCGTCGCCCACCATCCTGATTGTGCGAATAGCGCGGATTTTTGCGGTATCGCACTCTAGGTCAAGAGATTCGATTTCCTTGGTGACCTCTTCAAGCTGTTTCAGCCTCAAGCTGGCCGAAACCACAGTGTCAATATCGTTTTTGAGATTCCGCTTGAGTCTCTTGACGACCTCTGCGTGCTCGACCATGAAATCAGCGTAGCCGATGAAGGCAAACATGTCAATGAGAATGTTTGCCTCGACTAAGTTTATTTGTGTTGTGTTCATCGCCGCTTCTCCTTTGTTGTTTGGGATTTACTGCTGTGGAAAACTTCTAGACTTTCAAATTAAGCCACTACCTGCCCTCGATCTTGATTGCCGTTGATGCGGTTTTCTCTTACACTCGCAGGTCGGGAGCGCGCTGGGTATTGCGCCTGCTGATCCCGTTCCTTTGCGGACGCTATGCAGTCGTTTGATTTTCAAATCGTCCTGAACTGTCCCCTGGAAACAGTTTTTGCCATTTATGTGGACACTGAACGATGGTGCAATCGCAACCTGTTCGGCGAGATTCGCTGGGTGCAAGGCAAGCCGTGGGAGGAAGGCAGCCGGTTGCGCATCGAGACTCGGAGCCCCATCCGGACCAGCATCGATCAGGTGGTGCAGCATTTCAAGGCGAATGAAAGCGTGTCGTATCTTAGCCACGTTATTGGAATCACTTGTGAGACGCGCGTTACCTTCACGCCGGTTTCGGCCAGTCAGACGGCGGTGAACGTTGTGATGCAACTGGTGGGAACGGCTTCGCGGGCTCTGGATTTTGCGCTTGCGCCCGCCATCAAGAAGGCCACGAGAGGATTTTTCGAGGAGCTGCGCAAGGAATGTGAAGCGGCCTCAGCCGGAGCGGCGGACTGATAATTCTCCAGTTCTGCCGAAAAGCGAATTCTTCGTTTGCTCTACTCCCTAATATTCCCCTACACTGCCCCGTGCAGCTTCTACAACCGGCGCAGATGGATCGCCCGGTTCGTGCCACTTTCATGCCGGCCTCCGAGATTCGGGTCACAGTAAATCGTCCTCGGGCAACAGTGTTTGCGGTTTATACGCAGCCCGATACCTGGCGGTGGTGCTCATACATTCGCAATGCTCGCTGGTCGCGCGGGCGGCCGTGGGAAGAAGAGAGCCGTCTGGAGATTGAAATTGATGGGCCGGGCGGAACCGTGGATCAGGCGCTGATGCACTTCGAGCCTAACCGCCGCGCGGACTTCATCAGTCATTTCGGGGGTGTGACGCTGGAGACCAGCGTAACTTTCCACAGCGTGTCCGACCACGTGACCGAGATTCATGTGCGCCTGGAGTTCGTGGGAGTATTCTCTCGAATCGCGGGGTTTGCGATTGAGAGCGCCATTGAGCGCAGCACCAGGCTATTTTTCGAGGATCTCAAGCGGGCATGCGAGGGAACGCCGCCGGCTTAATTGCTCGGCTTAATCACCGGCCAGGCGGTCGATCTTGGCCGCCATGATGAAATCGCTTTCGGTGAGGCCGTCAATCTTATGGGTCCAGAGCGTGATCTCGGCCTTGCCCCACGCCAGCAAAATATCGGGATGATGTCCTTGCTCCTCGGCCAGCGCTCCCACCCGGTTGACAAACTCCAGCGCCTGCTTGAAGTCGGGGAACTTGAACTCGCGGTGCAGATGATGTTCGTCGTAGACCATCCACTTGCGGACGCTCGCGTGCAGCTTCTCTAGTTCCTCGCCCTTAAGTGGCGGGACGCCTCCGCGGCAGGGTTCGCATTTTTTGTCGGCAAGCTGTTCGGTCATGTGTTCTGCACCTCCCCGAAAGAAATATCTTAACAGGGCGGACGAATGCGTTCCCCTACGTGATTAGCGGTTTCTTGCGCGGGAAGTCCGGTGAAACGGCCCGATCATTCCATTCTGTGTACAATACTGTTCTGCTCCCTCCCGGTTCTGGCATTGACTCCGGTATCCACGATGCCATTGGAAGTCGCTGTGGATGCCGGCGCTTGACATGGCGCTGGCCGTGAATCTCAGGCAGTTGTGGCGAAACATGCGCACGGAAAGGAAAGAGACGTGGTCGTTCTAGTCATCGGGGGGGCGGGATACATCGGAAGTCATGCCGCCCGCGCGTTGAAACGCGCGGGGCATGAAGTGATCATTTTCGACAACCTCAGCACCGGCTATGAACGCCTGGCCGCCGGGTTTGAGTTGATCAAGGGCGACATGCTGGACGGCGCTGCGCTGGCGCGCGTGTTGCCGCGGGCCGACGCCATCATGCACTTTGCGGCGCATGCTTATGTGGGCGAGTCGGTGACCAATCCGAAGAAATATTTTCATAACAATGTCGAGGGCGGACTTTCTCTGCTGAACGCGGCGCTTGACGTGGGAGTGAAGAAGATTATTTTTTCTTCGACGTGTGCGGTGTATGGTGAGCCGGCGAAAGTTCCGATCGAAGAGAACACTCCACGCCAGCCGGTGAATCCTTACGGCGTGTCGAAGCTGTTCTTTGAGCAGGCGCTGGAGGCGTATGACCGGGCCTACGGCTTCCGTTACGCCAGTTTGCGCTATTTCAACGCTGCGGGAGCCGACGAGAGTGGTGAGATCGGCGAGTTGCACGAGCCGGAGACACATTTGATTCCGCTGGCCCTGCGCGCGGCCGCGGGGCTGGGCCCTGAGTTGCAGGTGTTTGGGTCGGATTATCCCACGCCGGATGGAACTTGCGTGCGGGATTACATTCACGTGAACGATCTGGCGAGCGCGCATTTGAAAGCGCTGGAGCATCTGGCGGCGGGGAAGGAAAGCATTGCCGTCAACCTCGGAACAGGGACCGGAGCCTCGGTGCAGGAAGTGATTACCGCGGTCGAGGAAGTGACCGGCAAACGCGTGCCGCACAAAAAGGTGCCGCGGCGCCCGGGAGATCCTCCGACGCTGGTGGCGAATCCGGCGAAAGCGCAAGCGGTGCTGCAATGGAAAGCGAAACACGGGCTGCGCGACGTGGTGACGACCGCGTGGAATTGGATGGAGCGGCAGCGCGAAAGCGTGGCGAGATAAATCTTTAACCACAGAGGACACAGGGGACACAGAGGAAATGAAAAAACTAAAACATTCGTCTATTTTCTCTGTGTTTAAGATTTGTGGATTCAGGTTCTGAGGGTACTTATGGGAAATGATCTGGCGGGGAAGAGAGTCGCGTTTTTGGGTGCGGGCAAGATGGGCGGCATTATTCTGCAAGCCCTGCTGAAGAGTGGCATGCTCTCGACGGAGTCAACCTGCGCCACGGTGGCGCATGAGGAGCGCGCCAAGGCATTGGCTGAGAAGCTGAAAGTGAAAGTCGGGACCAACAACGTGGAAGCCGCCAAGGACGCCGACATTATTGTGATTGGGGTGAAGCCGCAAGTGGTCGAGGACGTGGTGCGCGAGATCAGCGGGCACATCACGCCGAAGCAAGTGATTGTGTCGGTGGCGGCTTCGGTGCCGACATCGATGATCGAAAAAAATCTGCCGCCGAATGTGCCGGTGATCCGCGCCATGCCCAATACTCCGAGCCTGGTGGGCGCGGGCATGACCGCGATCTGCAAGGGCAAGCACGCGAGCGCGGAAGACGTGGCTATGACCTGCCGCATGTTTGATGTGGTGGGGCGCACAGTCGTTATTGACGAGAAGCACATGGACGCGGTGACCGCGCTTTCGGCCAGCGGACCGGCTTACATCTACATCATTCTCGAATCGTTGGCGGAGGCGGGAGTGAAGGTGGGATTGCCGCGGGATATCGCGACGCTGCTGGCGGCGCAGACCACGCTGGGCGCGGCTCGGGTGGTGCTCGAGACCGGCGACCATCCGGCGTTGCTCAAGGACGCAGTGACCACGCCGGCTGGGTGCACCATCGACGCCATCATGGAACTGGAAGAAGGCAAGCTGCGCGTGACGCTGATCAAGGCGGTCGTCAAAGCGGCGCAACGCGCGAAAGAACTGGCCTACGGGTAGGGTTAGTCCGCTCATTTGGTAACGACGAATCTCATGGAACAGCGGCTCATCCTTTTCAATTTGCTGTTCAAGCTGGGCGTAGCTGCGGCTGTTGCCAGCAGTCTGGTGCGATCCAAGGGATTCAAGTCCTTATTGTTTCGCGAGGAGCGCACCTTCCGGCAGAAGCTATACCTGGTGCTTTGGTTCGGCCTGCCTATCATGGTTGGTGTCTGGGCCCGAATTTTCTCGAAGACGTTTGTGGCGGGCGACCTGAGTTTTGAAACAGCGCTGCTGCTGGGAGTGATCGGCGGACGCTGGGCGGGATCGTTGGGCGGTGTCCTGGTGGCACTACCCGCTCTGCTGCACCACGAGTGGGCCGCCATGCCGTTCGATGTGCTTTCTGGTTTTCTGGCCGGACAATGGCGCACCGTGGCCGTCGACAAAGACGACATTTGGTCGTTCTCTCCCTTCATCGATGAAGGCATTTTTCGCATCATCCGGCGCAATCTCTCGCGCCCCCGCCTGTTCGAATGGCAGGTCATTTTTTTCTGGACCGTGATTGGCCTGCGTTTTCTGCAAACGGAATTGGTCGAATATTTTCCGCACTCGATGTTCAGCATAGAGAGTCCTGACAACTGGTGGATATACAGTGCAATCTATGCCGCTTCGGTGACTGCGATCGGAATCGAGCTGAAGATTTTCAACAGCGTGCGCATCCAGATCAAGCTGGAAGAACAGGAACGGCTTCTGCTGCACGCGCGCATGGAGGCGCTGCAAAATCAGATCAATCCGCACTTCCTGTTCAACACCCTGAACTCGATTTCATCGCTGGTGCGGTTCGACCCTGATATGGCGCGGGACGTGATCTTCAAGCTGGCGACCATTCTGCGGCGCCTGCTCAGCAGCGGCGACGCTTTCGCGCCGCTGCGCGAAGAATTCGAATTCATCGACAACTATCTCGATATCGAAGTGGTGCGGTTTGGGCGGGACAAACTGCGCGTGGTCAAGGAACTCGATCCTGCGTCGCTCGATGTGGTCGTTCCCAGCATGCTTCTGCAACCGCTGGTCGAAAACTCGATTAAGCACGGACTGGGGCCGAAGGTGGAAGGCGGCAGTATCTACCTGCGCAGCCGCGTCACCGATTCCCGCCTCATCATCGAAGTCGAGGACGATGGCGTTGGTATGGGTGGGGCGCAGCTGGAAGAGAGCAGCAGTTGGTCGGGCATGGGCATCGGCATGGCGAACATTTCCGAGCGATTGCAGGTGCTGTACGGCGACACGGCGCGCATGACCATCGACAGCCATGAAGGGAAGGGAACGCTAATCCGCATTCGCTTGCCGCTGGTTGAGGCCGCGAGCTCCGTGCCGGAAGGCTTCTACGCCGAACGCTCCAGCACGCGCCGGTAAAAATCCTCGTACTGTTTGACAATCCTGGCAGAACCGAAGCGCTCCATGGCGACCGTTCGCGCTTGTTTCCCCATTTCCCGCAGGCGCTGTTCATCGCTGAGCAGTTCGATGGCGTAACGCGCCATAGTCTCGACGTCGCCCACATCGGCAAGATAACCAGTCTTGCCGTGGTCAATAACCTCCGGCACTCCGCCAGCGCGCGTGGAGATGGGGACCACCTCGCATGCCATCGCCTCGAGCGCTGCGAGCCCGAATGATTCCAGTTCGCTGGGAATCAGCATGATGTCGGCGATCGACAGCTTCTCTTCGATCTGATCCTGCTTGCCCAGGAACAGAACGTCATTGTGAATGCCCTTTTGCACGGCCAGCCATTCCGCGACGGAACGGTCCGGGCCGTCGCCGATCAGCAAGAGTCTGGATGGAATCTTCTTATGCACGCGGTCGAAAATCTCAATCACATCCGTAAGACGTTTGACGGGGCGGAAATTCGAGAGATGCACCAGCACGCGCTCACCGTTGGGCGCATACTCGGTCCGCATTTGCGTAAAGGTCGCGGGGTTACGGCGGTAGACATCGCAATTCACCGAGTTGTAAATCACTTCGATGCTGTTCTTCACGTCGAACACGCGCTGGGTGCGGTCGCGCAGGTAATTTGAAATCGCGGTGACACCGTCACTCTGTTCAATCGAATAACGCGTGATGGGCAGGTATGAACGGTCGAGGCCGACCAGCGTGATGTCGGTGCCGTGTAGCGTGGTGACGAAGGGCAGTTTCTGCGCGCGCGGCCCGGCGGCGAGCATTTGCCGCGCCAGCAGTGCGCTCACTGAATGCGGGATCGCATAGTGCACGTGCAGCAGATCGAGATCGTAAAGCTGCGCGACCTCCGCCATGCGAGTCGCCAGCGCCAGGTCGTACGGAGGATAGTCGAACAGCGGGTAGCGGGAAACTTCCACTTCGTGATAGTGGATGTTCGGTTCCTCGCCCCGCAGCCGGATCGGCTGGGCGTAGGAAATGAAATGGATTTCGTGCCCGCGCTGCGCCAGTTCCAGGCCCAGTTCGGTAGCGACGACACCGCTGCCGCCGTACGTCGGATAACAGGTGATTCCGATCTTCATAATATGTGCGAGATACTTGCGAGACAGGTGCGAGCTGCGCCTTCTCGTCGCTCGTTTAGTGGTTGCTGCTTTTTGCTCCTGTCATTCGATGGCTGGAACGGGCAGCGGTTGCAGATTTTACACGAGTGGCGGGCAGGCGATATGCCGAGACGGGCGAGGGAAGCTGCTTTTATTCGATTTCGGGTTCTTTGTGGCCGAAAGTGATTCCGGGATCAATCTTGTCGAGGTGAGCCTGGAACCGCTTTTTGCCTTCTTCGGGCAGGCCCGTGAACTCGATGCCCATGCCTACGCCGGGGTCGCGAGTGCGAACGACGGCGCTGGGCGCGAGGCGCTCCTGATCGATCCACAAGTCCACGCGAACCGCGGTGCCGATGGCCAGCGGCATGACGGTCTCAACATAACAGCCGTTCCCGCTGATGTCAGTGGCATTCACGCGCAGGGGCGTGTTCACGCGCTCGTCGCGCAATTCCAGAGGAAACGAAATCTTGTGGCGCATGAATCTGCGGCGATTGTCGTGGCTCTGCTGGGTCCGTTCATCGCCTTTCATGTCCGCGGGAAGAACCGCTATCCAAGGACAATCCTGATCGACCACGAGCTCCACGCCGATCTGGGTTTTCTTGAGCGCTCCGGCATCCACCACCCAGACCACCTTGCAGCGGGCTTTCCGGTTTTCGTACTGCACGCCGATCACGTCGCCCACCTTCAACTCGGGCTCAATGCCGAACAGGCAAGCGCCTGTCGCGCTGACGTTTTGCGCCATGGCATTCTGGAAGAAAGGCTGGTTATTGGAGCCCATGCCCCAAACCCGGACCTTTAAGTCCAGAGTCGCACGCGGAGCCGATCCTTGGGCCGACATGAACGAAGAGCCTCCAGATTAGTAAAGCCCAACCAACAGGGTGACCTGACCAATATCATACTACTTGCAGATAAGTCAGTAGGTTACGAGAGTACCCGAATCGTTGGGTCGGCGGTGTGAAGGGTATGGATATATATCCGGACCCAGCTAGGCGGCGTTCGGCATCAGTTCGCGATAGGAGATGAGCTCAATCCCTTGCTGCGCCAGCACTTCGCGCGCGGCCGGGAGGGTCAGGACGCGAAGTTCGATTTCCCGCGACTGGCGCAGGCGCGTCTTGCCCGCCTGTAGGTCTGCGTCGTTGTAGCCGGGATGGCAAACGAACTCCCATGTGCCTTCCGGGATGCTGCGGGCAATGGCGTAAAACAGGGTTTCGTCGAGCGCTCCAGTGACGACAATGCCCAGTGTGCCATCAGGCGTGGTGAAGCCTTCCCGGTCAACCGCCTCGCGGAACTTTGCGGCAAAGCGGCCCAGAACGCGAAGCTCGGCGTAGCGTCTCCAAAGACCCGGGCGTGTCAGAAGATGGCTCGATTGCAGAGGCAGGTGTGGACCAAACGGATTGCGCACCGCGCGCACTCCGCAAGCTGCTGCCGCGCTCAGCAAAGGATGGAGAATCTTGGGAAACAGGTGAGTGTGTTTGTGAGTGTCGACGTGAGAAACGGCGATGCCCGCGGATTGCAGCTTGCGAATTTGCGCGGTGGTTTCCACGGTAATTTCGTTGGCGTCCATGCGGCCAGTGATTGCCCGCGCGGCGAAGCTCCTCATGCCATCACGGAAGTGTGAGTTCGCGGTGAGAGAGGGAAGTTGCGCAGTGTCGAGAACCGGAACGCCATCGGTGAGCACGACATGGCAGCCGACGCTGAGTTTCGGGACCGTGCGGGCCAGTTGCACCGCTTCCGCGAAAGCCGAACCGTTGGCCATCAGCGTCGAAGAGGTGACGACGCCGCGCGAGTGAGCCTCCACGATGGCCCGGTTCACGCCCGAAGTGAAGCCAAAATCGTCCGCGTTGACGATCAACCGCCGCACTCAGCCAGTCTAGCAGGCAGAGTGCGGTGCGTAGGCTCGCCGCGGTTTTGTGGCGGGGGAACCAACCGATCTGGTGGACCGCCGATAAGATAAGTAACGTCCATTTGCACCCTCGCATGGGGTCGGCGCATCCTTGTGGCATGGAGTCCTGCCAAGGCAGTCGCGACTCAACCAATTACAAACTTATCCACCGCAACAGAGTTAAGGAGAAAAGCTATGCCATACGTTAAAGTTGGAAAAGAAAATTCGGGTAATATCGAGCTTTACTACGAAGACCATGGCTCGGGCCAGCCGGTTGTCCTGATCCACGGATATCCATTGAACGGCACTTCCTGGGAGAAGCAAGTCCCCGTTCTTCTGGATGCGGGATACAGGGTCATTACCTACGACCGCAGAGGCTTCGGCAAGTCCAGCCAGCCAACCACCGGCTACAACTACGACACGTTTGCAGAGGATCTTCACAAGGTGGTCACCAAGCTCAAGCTGCACGATTTCACATTGGTCGGCTTTTCGATGGGCGGAGGCGAGGTGGCGCGCTACATCGGAAAATTCGGCTCCAAGGGCGTGAGCAAAGCCGTGATTATCTCCGGAGTGCCACCGTACCTGCTCAAGACGGCCGATAACCCGGAGGGGGTGGATGGTAGTGTATTTGCCGGCATCGAAAAAGCGGTGGCCGCCGATCGTTATGCGTTCTTTACCGGCTTCTTCCAGAATTTCTACAACACCGACCTGCTGCTGGGTAAGCGTGTCAGCGAAGAAGCCGTCCGGGCCAGCTGGAACGTGGCAGCCGGCGCTTCAGCTACCGCAAGCCTGGCGTGCGTCCCAACCTGGCACGAAGATTTCCGCGAGGACCTGGCCCGCATCGAGGTACCCACGCTGGTGATTCACGGAGATGCCGACCGCATTCTTCCCATCACGGCTGCGGGACTGCGAACCGCCAAGCTCATCAAAGGGGCGCAGATGCTGGTCGTGAAAGACGGTCCACACTGTATCCCATGGACACACGCGGAAGAAGTCAACGCCGAATTGCTGAGCTTCCTGGGCGGGACGGCTGGCAAGTCGCAAAACGAGGCTGCCTAGGGAACTCGGGGCAGACGGAACGTTTCCGATTGTCGCTAATTGGGGAAACATCCCGTCTGTCCCCTGTTATCCCTCCCGGTTATCCGTCAGCAATAGAACTTGACAGCGTTCCTCACCGTGAATCAGACTGGCGTCTGATTCGCCGCACGTCTGCGCTTCGGATGCCCGCCAACCACCGGCCGCTCTAGCGAATCACTATGCTGAGGGGCAAATTACAATTCCCAAACGAAGGACAAAGCGTGGAGGAGGCGGCTCGCCCGCTCTTCCTTCTCAACCAAGGAATTTATGTCCTCTCCGATAGGAATTTGTCCGATGTGCCTGGAAGAGGGGAAGCTCTGCAGAAGCCACCTCATGCCGCAAGCTCTTTATGCGCTCTGCGGGACGGACGAATACGACCCCGTGCGGCTGACTGATGAGCTCATGTTGCCCACATCGCGCCAGACGGCGGATCACTTACTTTGCTTCGATTGCGAGCAAAACCTGAGCCGTAACGGGGAGTCCTGGCTACTGTCGCTGCTTCCTACGCTCGGCGGCCCGTTCCCCCTACTCGATCGCCTCATGAAGCAATCGCCGTTCTATCGCGACACGACTCTGGCCGCCTACGCGTCCGCTACGAATCCGGAGATTGATGTCCCGAAGCTTATCCACTTCGCCATTGGCATCTTTTGGAAGGCGTCCGTCCATTCATGGCTTGGCGATAGTGATGAGCCGCGCATTGGTCTCGGCGAGGATGGCGAGGCACTGCGTCTCTACCTGCGCGGGCAAGCGGATCTACCGAAGAATATTGCGCTGTGCATAGCCGTGGATTCTGCGCCGATAAGGCTCCCCGGTATGCTCGAACCTTACCAGTGCTCAAATCCCGACTTCAAGAACTTCTGCTTCTTCATACCCGGGATGTTCTTTCAACTCCTCATCGGTGCGGGAGTCCAGGAAGCGCTCTCCGCGAACTGTATCAACGCCAATCCGCGCTCTCCGATCATCGTGGAGGAAGTGTCCAAGGTCGTGCGAGGGATCATGCGCGAACAGTCGGCAGCGGCCAGGAAAACAAAAAAGCTCCTCGAGACGACGGCGGAGATTGAGGAACGCGGCCTCAGTCTAAAGCTTGGTGACTAGGGCATAAAAACTCGGGTACAAACTGAATGTTTTCCTAATCCTGTTCGCTGAGAGTTTGGACATACGTTTTGCCGTACGGATAGAAAAGTTCCTTGCGGCCTTGCTCCCACGCTGCTCTGAGTTCCGGCGTTGTGATGTCCCAATCCGGCCGGCATTTCTTGGTAACCGCACGCAGGTCCTGGCGGAGCTCTTCCAGCGTGGGCCGGCCCAGGAACCAGTAGCCGTTGTAGATCTTGTAAACGACAAGACCGGGCTCCAGAACAATCACATGAGGGATCATGGGATTGTGAATGGGATCGGTGTATTCGGCGATGTCGAGATCTTTTTGAACCATACGCCCCGCGTCAGAGAGAAAAGGCCAGTGGGCATCGATTCCGGAGCGGTATTCGTTGGTCTCGGAGATATTGTCGGTGCTAATCGTTACCAGCCGGCAGTAGGCAACTTCGAGTTCACGATGGAGCTGAACGAGTCCTTCAGCCTGCCGCCGGTCCTTGGGGCAGAAACCTCCGCGGCTGAGGACGAGAACCATCGGATGTTGTCCTTGTAGTTCGGAGAGCTTCCGGCGTTTCGCAGTGTGGTCGGAAAGCTCATAGTCGGGAAAGACAGCTCCGGGAATAATGTCAGCTCGCATTGAAAAATCCTCAATCGTTGGATGCTCGGTGCACCTTTACGTCTCGATGATAATCAATCTGACGGGTCAGCCAACTCGCCGTGACAGCAGGCCAGAAAGTGAAGTGCTAACAAATTCTCGGACCAATGCGGCGATCTCATCAGCACCCGTGTCCAACGCGAAGTACAGCTTTCATAGGGTGGCACGAAAGGGTCTAAACTGTTATGCTGATTCAACTTACCGACCGGGCGGTTAGCTCAGCTGGTTAGAGCGCCTGCCTTACAAGCAGGAGGTCGCAGGTTCGAGTCCTGCACTGCCCACCAATCACCAGTTCCGCGTTTCTGCCCACGCTCCAACCTTTCGCAAATCTGACATTCGCGAGCGTCCGGCTTCTCTCGTGTGTACCATCCAAGATGGCGATTTTTGTGGAGGCGGATATTTCTATGCCATGCCGGATTTTGCTTAATTTTTTTATTTGCTCCATCCTCTTATGTTCATGCGTTCTCGTCGCTCAGGAAAATCCGCCCGCGTCCGGCTCAAGTTCGCCGATCGACGCATCGTCATTGGCAATGACTCCCCCGATGGGCTGGAACAGCTGGGATGGCTACGGGACAACGATCAACGAAGCCCAGGTGCGAGCCAACGCACAATGGATGGCAGAGAACTTGAAGGCCTTCGGCTGGCAGTACGTTACGGTCGATATGGAGTGGTTTGTCGCGAACCCGACGGCGGAAGGCAACTCGAAGAATTTTCAGTACTCCGTCGACGCGAACGGACGGTACACGCCTGCCGTGAACCGGTTTCCATCGGCTGCCAACGGCGCCGGGTTCAAGCCGTTGGCGGATTTCGTTCATTCGCTAGGCCTCAAGTTCGGCATCCATATTCTGCGCGGCATTCCCAAGCAGGCGGTGAGCAACAAACTTCCGATCGCCGGTTCGTCATATTCGGCGGCCGACGGCGCGGATGCTTCCGATACCTGTCCCTGGAATTTCGATAACTTTGGAGTCAACCCAGGCACCAACCCGGGCACGAACCCCGCCCAACCGGCCGCTCAGGCCTATTACGACTCTATTGCGAGGCTGTACGCGGGATGGGGAGTGGACCTGATCAAAGTGGATTGCATCAGTAGCCATCCCTACAAGGGCGATGACATTCGCATGATCCGGCAGGCGCTCGACAAAGCCGGCAGGCCGATCGTGCTCAGCCTTTCGCCCGGGCCGGCGCCGCTCGAAAAGCGGGATGAGATGCGGAAGTACGCGCAGATGTGGAGGATCTCCGACGACGTTTGGGATATCTGGCACAACGACGGCCCCTATCCCAAAGGTCTGGGCGACCAGTTTGCTTATGTCGCCGCGTGGTCGGGCAAAGCGGAAGCCGGGCATTGGCCCGATGCCGACATGCTTCCTTTCGGGCGTCTGGGTCCGGCTCCGGGGTGGGGTCAGCCGCGCGACACGCGGCTGAGTCACGACGAACAGCGAATGTTGATGACGCTCTGGTGCATTTTTCCATCTCCGCTGATGGTCGGCGGGGAACTGCCTGCAGCGGATGCCTGGACATTGTCGTTGCTGACCAACCCGGAGGTCATTGCGGTGGATCAGCACTCGCGCGGAAATCATCCCGTGATCGAAGTTAGTACCGATAAGACGGTGGTTTGGCTGGCAGATGTTGAATCCGGAGACGGCAAGTATCTGGCGGTGTTCAATCTCACCGAGTCCCGCGCAGTCGAACGATACGAATGGAAGGAGTTGGGCTTGAGCGGAACAGCGTACACGCTTCGTGACCTTTGGGAGCACAAGGATCTTGGCGCAGCGGGCGCTCTGACTGTGACGCTGCCGCCCCACGGCAGCATCCTCTATCGCCTGTCACCGGTTGTGTCGTATAAACGGTAGCGTGTTGGAAAGCCCACGGTGGAAAGTTCAGCATGACTGTTCCGGCAACGGATAAGCCTGAAGCACAGAATGAATCGGCGCACGGCCACTCGCTATTTCCGGCAGGGCAGCTGATTCCTTTTATTCTTGTGACTGCACTGTTCTTCCTCTGGGCGATTCCCAGCAGCTTGAATGACGTCCTGATTCGCCAGTTCATGAAGTCGTTTACTCTCACGCGCACGCAGGCGGGGTTTGTGCAGTTTGCGTTCTACATGGGGTATTTTTTTCTTGCCTTGCCGGCTGCTCTCCTCATGAGGAAGGTGGGCTACAAAGCTGGATTCGTCATTGGGCTGCTTCTCTTGGGAACTGGCTGCTTTCTGTTCTGGCCAGCGGCACTCGCGGGGCGCTACGGATTCTTTCTCTGCGCACTGTTTGTGATTGCCAGCGGCCTGTCTTTTCTGGAAACCGCGTCGAATCCATTTATCGCGCAGTTGGGCGATCCCGAGACATCGGAACGGCGGCTGAACTTTTCGCAGGCGTTCAATCCTCTGGGTGCGATCACCGCGGCGCTGATCGGGACGGTATTCATCTTTTCCGGCATCGAATTATCTCCGCAGGAAATTGCCGCGCAGAAGGCTCAAGGGCTATACGAGGCTTATCTGCGGACCGAAACGCTGCGCGTAATCAAACCCTATCTGGTGATTGGGGTGGTGGCAATATTCTGGGCTGTACTAATCCTGCGCACTAAATTCCCGGCAATTCAGAGTGAACACGAGAGCAGCACCGGCGACCACGGCAACTTCCGGGAACTGTTTCACTATCCGCACTTCTTGTGGGCCGTGCTGGCGCAATTTCTCTATGTCGGCGCGCAGGTTGGCACCTGGAGCTATTTCATTCAGTACGTGCAGGAATCGACGCACCAGCCGGAAAAAATCGCGGGCTACTTCCTGACCGGAACATTGGCCGCGTTCGGGGTGGGAAGGTTTACTTCCGCGTACCTCATGCGCTCGATCTCGCCTAATAAACTGATGGGAGCCTATTGCGTCGCGAATATCGTCCTGGTCTCGCTGGGCGTGCTGTTCCCGGGCTGGTTCGGATTGTGGTGCGTGTTTCTTACCAGCTTCTTTATGTCGCTGATGTTTCCCACAATTTTCGCGCTGGGGTTGAAGGGTCTCGGTCCCAACACAAAGATTGGCGGTTCGCTGCTGGTGATGGCGATTGTCGGGGGCGCAGTGATGACGCCGCTGATGGGGTTTATTTCCGAGAAGTTCCACAGCGTCGCATGGGCCTATGTGGTCCCGCTTTTTTCCTATATCGTGATCGCTGTGTATTCCTTCTCCGGATCCAGGTTTCAGACCACGGCGAACGTGTTAGAGGAGTAAGAAGAGGAGATATAGGAGTAATTGGTTATCTTGACGCCCTGGATGGGTGCCGCTAAAGTAGTGCGGAACCTATGACTTGGGGAGATTCTTAAATGCCTGATACTGACAAATTGATAGTGGTGCCCGGTGGTGGTGGCTTTATCGGCGGGGCCCTGGTGGCGTCGCTTCGGCAACAGGGCTACAAGCACATTCGCGCTGTGGATATTAAGCCCTTAGACCATTGGTATCAACGGTTTGCAGACATTGAGAATCTGGTGTTGGATCTTAATGAGAAGCTGAACTGCGAGGTTGCGGCCCGCGGAGCGCATGAGATTTACAACCTCGCCGCCAACATGGGTGGCATGGGATTCATTGAGAAAAACAAGGCCCTGTGCATGCTCTCGGTGCTGATCAACACGCACCTGTTGCAGGCGGCGATTAAGAGCGGCGTAAGTCGCTACTTCTATGCCTCTTCCGCCTGCGTTTACAACGGGGACCGGCAAAAAAGCTTCGAAGCTCCGTCGCTGAAGGAAGAAGATGCCTATCCCGCGCTGGCCGAAGACGGATATGGCTGGGAAAAGCTGTTTTCCGAGCGCATGTGCCGTCACTTCCGGGAAGACTATGGTCTCTACACTCGAGTGGCGCGCTTTCACAACGTGTACGGCCCCTGGGGAACGTGGTTCGGCGGGCGCGAGAAAGCCCCGGCAGCAATTTGCCGCAAAGTGATCGAGGCCAAGCTGGCGGGCAAGCACGAAATCGAAATCTGGGGCACCGGTCACCAGACCCGCAGCTTCATGTACATCGACGATTGCCTGAAAGGCATTCAAATGATTACGGACTCCGACATCCTGGAGCCGATCAACCTGGGTTCGAGCGAGGCCGTCAGCATCAACCAGCTAGTCGATATGGTCGAAGGAATTGCGGGCATCCGCCTGAAACGCAATTACGATCTGTCTGCACCCCAGGGAGTCAACGGACGCAACAGCGACAACACTTTGATACAGAAGCTTCTTCACTGGGAGCCCAGCATCCCGCTGCAGACCGGATTGGAAAAGACTTACGCCTGGATTTACGATCAGTATCTGGCTCGGGAGAAGGGTGCGCCGGGGGTGGTACGGGAATTCGCCACCAACCCAGCCTAGATGGGGTAGTTCCTAAAAATCGGGAGTGACCAAATCGAGCGCTCTAAGCGCGTTTAGCTGTCGCGGCTGCCATGTAAGACTGACAAAGCAGCACGAGTTGCTCTCGCGATTTGCGGACCGCGGCAGAGGTTGGTCCATCCTCCAGCAGGGAACGCATTGCCCCCGCCATCGCTGCAAGCATTGTGTCAATGGCGAACTTGTCGGGTGGCGACGCGGCATCTGGCGCTGTCTGAAGCATCGCCTCAAGGGCTTTCCGCCACCGCTGACTGATCCGTTTGAACAAAGCAGGCCCACCCACGTCGGCCGACACTCGGTAGAGCGCCACAGAAATGTCGGCGCGCTCCATCTTGGCATCCACGAACGCCTCCACCATTTCTCGAATCATTTCTGCTAGCGGCTTGTGGCACGCGCTCACACATGTAGCCTCTACCCTTGCCGCCACGTTATTCAGATGATGTGCCAAGACCGCAAATAGCAACGATTGCTTATTGGGGTAGTACTGATACAAGGTGCCTACCGAGACACCGGCACGCTCGGCGACCCGGGTTGTCGTGAATCGCTCGGCCCCATGGCTCAGTAAAACCTGAATAGCCGCCTCGGAAATCGCCTCAACCGTGACCGTCGACCTGGCTTGAAGGGGCGTCTTTCTTGGTTCAAGTGCAATAATCGCGTCAGCCGGCATATGCGAACTCCAAACCTGAAGAATCCTTCATCCAATGATTGTAGCAAGGAGAAACCAATGATTGAACAAACTGATCTCGCGGGCACTTTCACTCTGCCGGGCACATCGATAGCGGTAAACAGGATGGGTTACGGCGCCATGCAACTGGCCGGCCGCGATGGCGACAAAGTGGTATGGGGCCCTCCCAGAGATGTCGAGGAAGCGGTCGCCGTTCTGCGAGAGGCCGTCGCCAGCGGCGTGAACCACATCGATACATCCGATTATTACGGTCCGCACATCACTAACCAGCTCATACGCAAGGCGCTATCTCCTTATCCCGACCATCTGGTGATTGTCACCAAGCTCGGCGCCCGACGCCCTGAGGATGGATCCTGGGTTCCAGCTATTTCGCGCGAGGACCTGATTGCCGGGGTTCATGACAATCTTCGTAATCTGGGTCTGGATGCGCTCGACGTGGTCAATCTGCGCGGTATGTTTAGCGTCCACGGACCGGCCGAGGGATCGATTGAGGCCCCGCTCACAGTGCTAGTCGAACTCCAGCAAAAAGGTTTGGTGCGTCATATCGGGCTGAGCAACGTCACCGCGGCGCAGATCGCGGAGGCGCGACAGATCGCTCCAATCGTCTGCGTGCAGAACATGTACAACCTTGTACAACGAACTGACGACGCCTTGATCGACGATCTTGCCCGCGACGGCATCGCCTATGTGCCATTCTTTCCACTCGGCGGCTTCACCCCGTTACAGTCATCTGCATTGTCTGACGTCGCCGCGCGACTCGAGGCCACACCCATGCAGGTTGCGCTGGCCTGGCTTCTGCAGCGCTCGCCCAACATCCTGCTGATTCCGGGGACATCCTCAGTCGGACATCTGCGCGAGAACCTCAAGGCTGCGACGCTACAACTTCCCGCTCAGGTGCTTGCTGATCTGAACTCGATCAGCGGATCTCAACAACATTCATAACGGTCCGAACGTTCATCGTTCATCGTTCAAGGCCACAACAACTAAAACTAAGAGGAGCAATTTTATGAAGATATTTGTTACAGGAGCAACAGGTTTTGTCGGTTCTGCAGTGGTTCAGGAACTCATCAGCGCCGGACATCAGGTGATCGGCCTTGCACGCAACGATGCGGGCGCCAAATCACTGGTAACGGCGGGAGCCAGCGTACATCGCGGTTCACTCGAAGATCTCGAAAGCCTTCGCAGCGGTGCTGCGGTTGCCGACGGAGTGATCCACACCGCTTTTATCCACGATTTTTCAAACTATGGGCCGGCCGCCGAGACCGATAGGCGTGCCATCGAGACTCTCGGCAGCGCGCTCGCGGGTTCGGATCGTCCGTTGATCGTCACTTCCGGGAGCTTGATTGCTCAGCGCCAAGGCCCGCTCGCAACAGAAGAGGATGCGCACAATCCCAACTTCCCCCGCAAGTCGGAGGATGCGGCGCTTGCGCTGGCGGCACGCGGAGTCCGCGCATCTGTGCTGCGGCTTGCTCCATCGGTCCACGGCAACGGCGATCACGGCTTTGTGCCACGCCTGATCAGCATCGCACGCGAAAAGGGCGTCTCTGCATTTATCGGCGATGGGCTCAATCGCTGGCCTGCGGTGCATCGGCTCGATGTCGCTCGTCTCTACAGGCTCGCGCTCGAGAAAGGTTCAACTGGAGCCACGTATCACGGCGTTGTCGACGAGGGCGTACCGACGCGAGAGATCGCTGAGGTCATCGGCCGAAATTTGAACGTACCGGTCGTCAGCAAGTCCCGCGAAGAAGCAGCCGATCATTTTAGCTGGATTGCTCTCTTCTTTGGGATAGACGCTCCGGCTTCCAGCGCCCTGACGCAGGAACGCCTGGGATGGCGGCCGGTTCAGCCTGGGCTCATTGCCGATCTGAAGGCGGGGCACTATTTCGAACACGTCGCGGAAGCCGCAGTTTTGCACGGCTAAACGCGTGAGCGCAACAGGGATCGTGATTGCTTTCGAATTCAGCAAGACGATCCCTGCATCTTCTTGGTATGGCTTTCATCCATAGTAAGGTGCATTTGCGCTATAGTTGCCGTCTGGGGAAGCGAGGAGTTGATGGATGTTTGCGAGCATTCTCTGCCAGGTAACGGAATATGATCCTGACGTCCTGGAGTCCCTGATTGGGCTCGCAGTCGAAATTGCTCGCGAGGGGCGAGAGGGAAGACGCATAGGCACGCTTTTTACGCTGGGGGATGAGAATGCAGTGCTCGCGAGATCCAGACCGTTGATTTTGGATCCGTTATCGGGGCATCCTGAGTCTGCGCTTCATGTCACCAATCTCAATCTCCGCGGAACGATCAAGGAATTGGCGCAGTTGGATGGCGGGTTCGTGGTCAGCCGCGAAGGAATTGTGCTTTCTGCGTGCCGCTACATGGATGCCGTGGCCACACAAGTGGACGTGCCGCTGGGACTCGGCAGCCGTCACATTGCCGCCGCCAATATGAGTGCCGTTACCAAGGCGGTGGGTATTGTGGTTTCTGAGAGTTCGGTGGTGCGCCTTTTCTGTCATGGACAATTGGTCGGCGAAATCATTCCCGAGGTTTGGATGATGGATCATGCCGCCCACATGCGCGGTACCGTGAAGAGGGAACAAGTCGGCGAACTCACAATTCTTACACCGAGCCGGCGACAAGCCCCGATCAGTAAGTGAGCCTGACCTAAGTGAGCTTCACCTAAGTGAGCATGACCAACCGCCGATATACGGAACTGAACTCATGACAACGCTGCAGGAATTCAGATGTGAAGTCTGTGGACTCGTGACCACCAATCCCATCCACTGGTTCGTGATTCGATGTGGAAATGCCGAGCTTACCGTGCTGAGGTGGAATTCTGAAACCGCCAACGCGGCCGGTTCCCGGCATTACTGCGGCGAAGCCCATGCCGAGGTGTACATCAGTCGCTGGTTCGAATCAGTGTGCGCGCCCCCAAAGCCCAGTTTCAAGTAGCGATCTGCGAAGTGCTCGATCTGCGAAGAGCTTGACCGGCGATTGCGCGAGCGCACCTCACTACCTGTACTGATCTGAATTCGGTCTGTTACAATTCACCACAGAGCATGGACAGATGCTCGGCGTCGCAATAGCCTGCGGACGGTTTTTGGCCGTCTTTCATACTGTCTATTTACTGTCTATTTCGTGCCGAAACTGGTTATATTCGGTGGAACAGATTGAAACCGGCGAAACGGTTGACAGCGAGAATAGACAGCAAACATGCGGGTTTGGCGCTAACCGTATGAAAAGCAAGTGGGGACGTAGTTCAGTTGGTTAGAACGCTGCCCTGTCACGGTGTGCATTTGTTTACTTGCATTTAGAAGCCTTGTAGGCGAATATGGTGGCGGTTCAGACGAGGAACCGCCAAATGCCGAAGATCTCCCGCGTCAAACTCCTCAAGAAAATCAAGATTTCCACCTCGGCTGGCGCAAACTGGACCCTCGTTCCGGCGCTTTTCGACAGCAAGGGTCGGGTTCGGCGCGATCACGTGACGGTCGCGGGTCGAGACGAAGTCCACGCCGAAGGTAGCTACTACCTCGAATGGTGGGAAGGCGGCAGTCGGTATCGCGAAGCCGCTGGGCCAAATGGTTTCGCCGCCGCCGACAAAGTACGGGCTAAGCAGGCCGAATTGGACGCCGCACGCAATGGGATTATTCCTGCACCGCCTGCCGTCGAAGTGGCCCCGGAGCGCACGATCCTAAAACATGCCCTCGATACGTACAAGGACTATGTTCGCTATCACCGCTCATTGCGAACTTTCCGGACCTACCGTCCGATCCTCGAGTCCTTTAGCGCATTCTGTACCAAGACCTACGTCGATGATGTGGAGCGCCAAGATCTGCTCGACTTCGCCACCGACTGCCTGAAACAAGGGCAGAAGGGTAAAAGCGTCTACAACAAGCTTGTCGTGATCTCGCAAGTGATGAAGCAGCACGGTAAGGCGAAACTGCTCAATGCTGCCGACTGGCCTAGTTTCGTCGAGACCGTGCGGCCGATTTATGAAGACTTCGACCTGGCGAAGCTCTTCAGAGCCTGCACGAAGCCTGAGGAAATCCGGTTTAAGTTCTATCTGATGTCAGGCTTTCGCGACGCGGAAGGGCGCTTCGTCACCTGGCGGGATGTCGACTTCAAGCACATGGCTGTACGCGTAACCGCCAAACCGCATTGGGGATTTCATCCCAAGAACTGGGAGGAACGGGAAGTCCCAGTGCCGCAGAAAATCATCACGCTCCTCAAGGCCTTCCGTCCCGCGAACGCGACCCCCGACGATCCTATCTTCCCAAGCGCCACAGGCCGGCCCGACGGCGCCATGCTAGAAAAGCTTAAGGCAGTCGCGTTTCGCGGAGAACTGAACTGCGGTCATTGCGCTGTAAGCCACAAGCTAGAAAACGGGACCGTAAAGATCAATCGCTGTGCCGAAGGAGCGTACTGTGGCCGCTGGTTCCTTCACAAATTCCGCCACACCTACGCCACGAGACATCTGCAAGATGGAATCGACATTCGCACGCTCCAGCAGTGGATGGGTCACCGCGACATTGCATCAACTATGGTGTACCTCAAGGGAGTTCGGAATCAGGATATCCAGGCGAGGATTAACAAGGGCAGTCTTGCTGCGCTGGCGTAGGTCGAGGGATTACGCTCGTCACATGTCTTGAGCGGAATGCGGGCGCTACACTTCAAGAGGCGGGGTCTTCTGGACGGGACCGGCTGTCCTGAAGTGTTCGGAGTAATGCCCTTAAAGAAGGCTAGACACACCAAGGACTTCTCGGCGGGTCGAACCGTCGCCGCCACCCACATTGTCCACGCGTGTGACCTGGGGAAGAGGGGGCGACGGCACGACAAGTCCCGAGGATACTGTCGGAGCTCCCGAGGCGGGGCGGGTCTGATTTCGTCTGTGCTCCACCATCGCTGGAAGGGAAGGTATGCCTAAAAACTTCATGTGTTTGCCCTTCTTCTTCCCCACAAGTCGGATGTCGGAGGCCTCCAGGTAAGACTCCACGGACTCTTTGATAAAGAGATCAAGTCGCAGATAGATATCCATCACCCTCATAGAGCGATAACACTTTCCCCAGCCATTGATCAGGTTTGTGAGCTTTTGAAGCGTCCTGAAAAGGCTGTCGCCCGTTCCTGGTGTGAGGACCTCTTGCACCTTGGCCTTGAATCTCTCCACAGCTTTCTTTGCGGGGAACACCTCTTTCCCTTCGAACATCACTCCCAGAAACATCAAGCCGTGTTTCGAGAAGTAGCCAATCTTGCTCTTCGAGTGCGGCTCATCTAGAGCGTGGATCTTTAGCCCCAAGGTTTCGAGGATTACCTTTGCAGAATCATGCGCCTGGCACGCGCGCTCTTCGGACTCACACATCACAACGAAATCGTCGGCATAGCGTACAAGGTTGAATCCACGCTCAAGCATCCTACGGTCAAATTCATGTAGGTAGAAGTTTGCCAGCATCGGGGACAAAACGCCGCCCTGTGGAATTCCAGAGTCGGCACCGACGAACAACTTCTGAAATTCTGGGGTGAAGCTATCTAGATCCTGCAACTCAAGATCGAAACACTGTCTCAATAAGCGAAGAAGGCTCTTGTGTCGAACTTTTCTCGAAAACATCGCCCACAGTGTTTCGCGGTCAACTGCCCCAAAAAAATTGATGATATCTGCCTCGAAATAGTGCTTGTTACCTTGTTCTACAAGCTCATGAATGCGCGAAATTGCATTCTTGACGCCGCGGTTCTTGATAAATGCGAAACTACAAGGGAGATCGAAACTTCGGAAAGTAGGCTCAATAAATAGGGCGATGGATTTCATCACCACCCGATCGCGGACACTGGCAATCTGGAGCGGTCGGAGCTTGGACGAGGCTATCTTAGAGATCGCGTGGGCCCTTAGCTTCTGAAATGTGTATTGGCCAGATCTTAACTCACTGCTTATGTCAGACAGATTTTGATCTAAAGAAGCCTTGAACGCCTTGATGGTGACGTTGTCAGAGCCCTTCGAGAGCATGTTACGTTTGGATATTTCCCGCCAGGCCTTGTGGAGGTGTCGCTTATCCGAGATTGCGAGAAGTGCCGACCCGGAATTCATAAGAAAAGTATTGCCGCCTGCGGAGAAACCGCGGATGCAGGCGGCATATCTCTACGGCGTTGCTTGAGCAGGACGACAAACGTCGTGACGCTGTGCGCATTCGCCATCGCTTCGTGTGGAAGCGACGCCTCCACCAAGCCTCCATCCAACGGCGACCCGGATCTCCGGGCTCGTTGCAAACGGAGTGGTGAGCACCAATGCGTAAAGTATACGCTCTATTGAAATTCAGAGAGATCTGTGGATTTCGACTGCTCTGGTGGAAATCCCGTGTACCGTTAACACGGTTCAAAAACAGTATGGGTTGAGATGGCCGCTGTTAAGCCCGCATGATCGAGTTACCTTGCCGCCCCTCGGCTTTAATGGAATGCGACGGCATCTTCATCTCCAGCCAGTCTGCCACCTGGTGAGGGTCAAACCGGATGGATGTTCGCACACGGAAGAAGGGGATGTGATCGTCTTCCACTTCTTTGTACAGGGTCCTGATGGCAACGCAGAGCAACCCAGCCAACTCCTCGACCGTGAGAGCCTTCTTCTTGGACCGCAACTGCTCAATGAGAGTCATTTGGACGAATGTCTCCGAGAGTCCGGGAAACGAAGGGCCGGAGAAGCTGCTAAGGCAGACCTAGCGGCCTTGTTGTTTACTAATTTGAGTCCTCTTTGCGGTTCTGTCTAATGATTTTTCTGGGGCAGGTTATTCCTGTGGCGCATAAAAGCTCATCAAGTGCCAAGAAAAGCAGAAGCGCCGCCGCATCCGTTTCGTCAGCCAAACAACTGACTCTGCGCTGGAACTTCCAATTCCACTGGTTTGGCGCAGTCGGCATCGTCATTCTGGACCTGGTTGATCCGAGTGCTCACCGGGTACCGACGCATCGGACCCGTGTACGGCGAGAGTAGCCGCAATCCGCTTTCCGAATTTTGTGCCGTGGGATTGAGCCAGAGATCGTAGTCGTCGGGCCGCAGGATTGCAGGCATTCGATCGTGGATGTCGGCCAAGAGAGCATTTGGGGTGGTCGTCAGGATCGTACAGCTCTCAACGACCTCTCCTCGTGGATCGGTCCACCTGTCCCACAGCCCGGCGAACGCGAATATCTGCCCATCCCCCACCTCGAAGCAGTAGGGTTGTTTGCTTTTCCCGTTCTTCATCCACTCGTAAAAACCGTCTGCCGGAATCAGGCAGCGCTGGGACTTGAAGGGTTCACGGAACGAAGGCGTGGTCGTGACCGTTTCGGATCGCGCATTGATCGTCCTAAAGCCGATGGTCGGGTCCTTTGCCCAAGAGGGAACAAGCCCCCACCGCATGGTTGAGAAGCTCCGGCGCGGACTGGAAGGCTCCTGGCGGATCGATAGGACCGGCTGTGAGGGGGCAATGTTATACCGCGGAGCGTCATCATACTCGCCGTAGGCGTCGAAGCGTTCGCGCAATTCCTTCCTTCGGGATAGCCGGTATCGCCCACACATCGAAGTATTATGGCAGATCGTCTCCAATGTCGAAATCAACTCAGAGATGGGGGAGAGCGCTGGAGATGTAGTGCGCAGTCAGGCGGGCAGTTTCAGCTCCATTTGAGTCGGGCCGAGTCGCTGGGGGGCATATTTACGGACGTAGGAGCGCACGAACTCGTTCACAAACCGAGACTCCTCATGTGCTCGCAAGACCAGGCACGTCTGGAAGCACAAAGCGGTATCGGCGAGTGGCTTCACGATGACGCCCTTCTTGGCGCGAGTATCCATCATTGTCGGTTTCGTCAGGATCGCAACGCCCACGCGCTGTGCTACCAGATAAAAAGCCTCCTGTGCTGTGAGGACCCCATGAACATCCTTGGGCACAATTTCCTCGCCCTCTGCTGCCTCAAGGATCGCATCGCGCAGAAGAGGATGAACCTGCTTTGAGAAAAGAATCCATGCGTCCTGCGCTAAATCCTGAAGTACCAAGGATTCCTTGTGGGCGGCTGGATGGCCCTCTGGGAGAAGAGCACAGAGTTGCGCACGAGAAAGCAACACAGATGTGATCTGAGAATCCTCGGGCGGAGCTGCCACCAACGCCAGGTCGAGTTCGCCCGCCAGAACGCTCCGGACCAGATCGACTGGAAACTGACTACGCCATCGAATTCGGATTCTGGGGTACAGCGGCAAGCGGATAGTCAGAAGGCCTGAAATCCAGTCCTGTTCGACACATGGCGACAGTCCAATCGTCAAAACATTGACTGCCCCTTCATGGGCCGCATGAGCGAGATGCCCGGCCCGCTCTATAAGCAGCAGGGCGGAGCGAGCCTCTTTGACAAAGACGCGACCCGCTTCGGTGAGTTCGACCGCTCGTCGCTTGTCGCGAGTGAAGAGGTGAAATCTGTAATGTTCTTCGAGGTCCGTAATCTGCCGGCTCAAAGCAGATTGGCTTATGTTCAGTCTGAGAGCAGCTCGCGTGAAATTCAGTTCCTCAGCGAGGATATCGACCGCGAGAAGGTGGCGGACTTCAACGTTGGGGAACACTGCTCCAAGCCCCGTTTAAGAGTGTGGTGATACCTAGAGTTTCGTCCTGCCATACGAGTGAAACGACGAGTGGTTAGGAGATTGGAACCCGACCGGTCCTGTAAAGTTTCGTGAGGACCTAACAAATATTTGAATACCTTGCATCCAAAACCCGCTACAGGGTGAGGTTTTCGCGCACTGCTACCAGCACAGGGAGAAGCGATAATCCAGTTCGCAAGGGGTAAGATGTCCACGAAGTGTCTGGGGTTTCCGCAGTATAATAGTGGTAATCGTGAGCCGCTCTTCGTCCCTGGAGGTCCTGCCATGTACATTCTCGTTCCCTGGAAGCCGGTCGTTCTCGTGTGGGGATTGCTGAGTGGGATGATACTGGTTAGTTTCGTTGCATCTTCGGTGCTTCAACGAAAGGATCCCTTCGCGCCAGGTGCGATCATCAGGCAACCCTCGTCCGTGAAAACGGGTGGTGCGCAAGCGGGGCAATCTAAGCACTCCCACAAAGCGGCTCGGACTCCGAGTCTATAAGGCTTCGTAGAAATTGGCCTCAGCCGGAATCAGTCTGCCGATCGCTACAGCGCAAAGGGTTGGCCTGGGAGAGAAAGGCGGGCGCTCGGCGATGGTTAAAGGTTTTTCATCGATTACTCGCAGTTGTTGCGAATTTTCATATTTTTTAAAGCCGCTGTTGACGATTAGGCCTGCTGTACTTGTATTGTCGCTCTAACGTCGTCCGTAAACCTTCGTGCTTCGCTGCAAACCGCCGCCACTGCAGGCCAGGCATTTGATATTTCCTCCGCTCGCTTGCGATACGCCTCCCTGATTTTCTTACCGCCACTCACAACCCGTCCCGCCTTCGGTTTGCCCTGTAGCCTACTGTCTGGCGAGGGATAGCATTCCACATTCCCTCCAGCCACAATCAGGTCGTTAGGATAAAGCGCAGTGAGTACCCACGCCTCCGTGCTTTTTGACGGAGTACAGAAAACCGTTTTCGGCGGGATTGCGGGCTCTGCTATCCAGCGAAGAATAACCTGTCGCAACGCATTAGTCGTTGCACTCGGCAGTGGGCATGGGCGAGCACAAGGTAGGTCCTGATGGCTGTCGACAATTCCTGCGTCTGAATAATTCTTGTCAGCGACATCAGCGTCCAGATGAAGTATTAAGACGTCATAGGTCTCGAACAACGGATCGTGCCGTATAGGCCCACCGGCTCGAGCAACTGCTTGTGAGCACCATCGATAGACACCACCCCACCCGGTACCAACGGCATTGAAGGGACGCGACTCCTCAGGCTGGAGCTGTGTTAAGACGAATTCATTTCCTTCGAGAATGATCTCCAAGGCAGCCTTTATCACGATTCCATCCGTTGGGCCTTCCCCAACCAGGGCTACGCGGAGTTCAGACATTTGGAACGCCCCCGATCAATCCGTTGACCCAGAGGCGTGAGAGGGTCCACCCTTGTTCGGCTTTCGACAATAAACGGTCGGTTAGTTCCACCCGATTAACGACAGTATGGCCGTGCGTGTTTCTGTCCACAGTGAACAGACGTACTCGGTCATCCTTGAGCGGCAAGCCGTCTAATACTGCTGGACTATGGGAGGTAAGAAGAACCTGCCGTTTTTCGGTTTTCAGAACCCAATCACAGAAATTGGAGGAAAGTCGCATTGCCATGCGTGGGTTCAATGCTTGATCGAAATTGTCGAGCGCTAGGAATCGTGGAGCCTTTGGATGTAACGCAAGAATGGCTGCAAAGAGAATGTAGAGCGCTCCTTCACTGGCCTCATAGCCGCTAAGAACATTCTTTCTCTTCTCCATAAATCGGTCTCTGAACCGGATTACTCTCCGGCTTGCTGTTGCAGCGGGCGCCAAGGACATTGAAGTCGAGGGAGCTGAACTGACACTTTCAGCCCAATCGATCAGAGGAACTATGCCTTGAACACATTCTGCTAAACTCTCATTCCGCCGCTGGGAGGCGGCGCGCTGCAACTCGGCAATAGCCTCTGGGAGTCGTCCTCCCGAGAGGCCGACGGGAGACCGAAGTTGTTGATCCTGTGATAGGCCGCGCAGAGTTGCAGTATTCGCGCAGTACACGGCATACCCTCTAAGGAGATCAAGAACATCTCGGCTCGCGGCAGGTAGTTCGACCGACTTGAGAGCGATGTAGCCTTGTGCGGGGTTCAATTCACGGGGAGGCCGGTTGATCAGCGTCCTGTCGGAGTAATAAAGGGTCTCAGATTCGAAACACCACACCGCCCCACGATCCATCGGCACGCTTGAAAGTGCGACATCGTAGCGGGCGTCGCGGCTACCAGCACTGAAAAAGATATTACCCAACTTCGCGAGATGTTCTCTCGGAAAAGCGGACTTGAATAACTGCGGGACTGTAGGCCGTACACCGCGTCTTTGAAGAGATTCATCATCTACCCGTCCGAAAGCTGCCGCACTCAAAACCCCGATCGCCTCCAGCAGATTGCTTTTACCGCTGCCGTTAGCGCCGATGAACACGTTGACTGCACCGAGCTCGACGTCCACATCCGCCAGGGATTTGAAGTTTCGAACTTTGATCTTGGTTATCACTGCCCCTCATGCAGATCATAGCGATCGTCCGACAGGGCTCAGTATACGTGAGCAAGCTCATTTCACCATGTCTCAACCTTGAATCGGGTCCGCCAGGATGTGGCCGTTGTTGCCGTTGCGGCTCGCGGCACTTATAGCCGAGTAGCCTTTTTGATCACGTCCTCGGGTGGTTTGCTTTGCCCAATATTTTCTCCAGCTTCTGTTTCAACATCACCTCTGCCGGAGATCGCCCTTGGCGTCCGAGCCATGAGACAAAGTCCTTCATTTTGACTTCGTGCTTTACGGGCGGCTGTTGAACAAGAACAGTTACCGTTGCGAACCCCTGACCGATCTCTCCTACCCAGTTGTCCTGCTGCAAGGCGGCGAGAGCCGTGGCGATCGCTTCATAGAGAGTCTCCGCGGTAACCTCTATGGAGTGCTCAACGTCTCGAAGATCTCTGACCGCAACCGTGCACGTTCGAAGAACCACATGCAAGATGGTAGCATATTCGCCGTTTGTTCGCCAATACGAGCAATCGCTACTCGTAAGAAGCGCTTCGGCATAAGAACGCGTTTGCGCCGTTCATCCATTCCCGAATAATCTAACGCGTTCGCTATTTGTTCGCTACAATGGATTAAGGCATCCTGTTTCGCGGTAGAATTCAGGCTCAGTCCCATTGGCTTTTAAGGATTAGATCGGTATGGATTTTGATCTTCCGGGCCGTATAAAGAACACCAAACTGCCCTTTTCAGGCGCTTTGTTGCCCATTTTTGAGGCGGTAATCAACTCGATCCACGCCGTAGATGAGTCCCCCCATCCTGAGAACGGAATCATCAGGGTGCGCATCGAAAGAGATCTCACGCAGCAATCTTTTCCATCTGAAGTTGTGGGCATAGTTCCAGGGCCGACGAGGTCGGTGACGATCCGCGACAACGGCGTAGGTTTCGGCGATCTGCATTACAAGTCTTTTTGTACGGCAGACACTCGACAGAAGGCTAATATTGGCGGAAAAGGCATCGGCCGTTTTCTCTGGCTTAAAGCATTCGATCATGCAGACATTGACAGTGTTTTTCAAGGCCAGGATGGAAATCGTTATCGAAGGAAATTCAGTCTGCGCCTCACCACCTCTGGCGTGGAAGATCATTCATTGGCGGAGGTCGGTAAGGACGAACAGATCGGCACCACTGTGCGCCTCTGCGACTACAAGCCCGAGTACCAGACGGAAGTTCCGCATTCCGCCGAAACGGTTGGAAGGAAAATCGTCGAACACTGCCTTGAGCACTTTGTGCTCGGTCTGGCGCCTGCCATATATCTACACGATAGTGGCTCCGAAGAGGTCCATGACCTCAACGAAATGTTCGAAGCCGAGGTAAAGGTCACTACTACTGTTGGCAAGTTCAAAGCTGGAGGCCGAGACTTTCAGGTTCACAATCTGCGCGTTAGTCCCGGATATCAAGGCACTCACAGGCTGCATCTGTGCGCCAACAATCGTGCTGTCATATCTGAAAACTTGGCGGGAAAGATTCCAAACCTGGCAGGCAGTTTGCGCGGAACCGACAACAGACCCTTCATGTATGCCGGCTATGTGTCCGGTGCTTATTTGGACGAATGCGTCAACAGCGAGAGGACGGACTTCGTAATGCCGGACGATGACTCTGCCGTCCATGGACCAGGGTGGTCAACACTGCTCAAGAATTCGATCGACGAAGCCGCGTCCTTCGTTTCGCCGTTCACGACTACCGTGAAAAATGCAAAGGAAGTCAGAATAACGGACTATGTGCGGTCCAAAGCCCCGGAATATCGCGGCGTGGTGAAGCACAGAAAAGATCTGCTCGATCCCATAGCGCCTGACCTATCGGACGAGAAACTGGACGTAGAGCTGTACAAGGCGAACCAGATTTACGAGGCCGGCCTCCGGCAAGAAAGCAGTACTATTCTGTCTTCTTTAGAGAGTGGTCCCGCAGATTGGGACACATTCGTGCAAAAGTACTCGACGTTCTTGGAAGAGTGGAACGAGTCCGGCGTTGCGAAGTTGGCACGGCACATTGTTCACCGTAAGGCAACGCTCGATTTCTTAAAGGCAAGCCTAAAGGTGAACGCTCTGGGCAAATACCAGCTTGAGAGCGCGATTCATCGTCTGGTTTTTCCTTTGAAGAAGAGCTCAGATGACGTGCACCCGGATCAAATGAATCTTTGGATTCTGGATGAGAAGCTAACCTACCACTACTACCTAGCGTCGGACATTCCGTTCAACAAGCAGGATGTGAAGCTACCGAGCAAGGAAAGAGCAGACATAATCATTTTCAACGGGCCATCGGCTTTTGTGAGCGAAACGGCGCCATTCTCGTCCGTGGTCCTAATCGAGTTCAAGCGTCCCCTGCGAGATGACTACACAGATGAAGATAACCCCATTGCCCAGGTCTACCGGTACGCAGAGTTGATAAAGAGCGGCAAGGCTACGGACCGTGGCGGCAGGCCGATTATGATCAAGACTGAGACTCCTTTTTATGCATATCTTGTGTGCGACATCACTCCGACTCTAACGAGGCAAGCGAAATTCTTTTCGCTTGGTCCGACTCCTGACGGACTGGGGTTCTTCGGCTACAACCGAGAACTCGGTGTGTATATCGAGGTGATGTCGTTCGACAAGTTGGTGGCTGACGCTGAGCGCCGGAATGCGGCGCACTTTGAGCAACTGAATCTCCCGAGAAACTAAGGGCGCTTTTCGGCGCTGATGCTGTTGCAAGAACAGCCGGCCCGCGCGGGATGAAGCCCGAATCTTGGCTGGTCGTAACGTCGGCCCGCAGGTTCAGTGAGTGGTTCCTCTGCGCCGACTTATCGTTACATATCCCGAGAACCTGGATTGTTCCGCGTGAGGCGGTTCGGCACTTGGCTAGATGGGATGTCCGGTAATGCCTCGTCGTGTGTTATTCACTGTTCTTCCGCCATTCCGAAATCGGCCTGCATCTCTGCGCCGCACTCTTTCATTATCTCGATATGCTTATCCATCTTCCGCGGCGTTCCTCGGGGCACCCATGAGCTTGCCGCCTCGAAAGGACGGCTGAGTTTCGGGTCCTCCTGAATCCGGTCTTCCATTATGTCGCTGAAAGGCATCTCCTGCATCGCAGCGACAGCGCGCTCCAGCGATGCGACATTCATGCTGACCAAGGGCGTGATCGTGAGCTTCTTGTATTTCAGGCGGTTAAGCTTTTCCTGAAAGCGAGCGTTGAGGTAGGCATTCGTCATCCAGCTTGAGCCGATGTCATCTTTGGTAATGATGACGGGAATAATTTTCGTAACGTCGCGCAACCATTCGGGCAGGTTCTCTTTCGGCATAGTCCCGATATTGTCGATGGCGGCGAGCAACTGCGACACACCGACTGGCCGGTCCGTGCCTTCGACAAACCTTTTATCTATGTACTCCCTCACCAGCTTATAGTCGCCGGAGTATCTAACGCTCGCCGCGCATGTTGCCGCCTTCGCTTCGATCAGAACGGCTGTAGAGCCGCACATGATAAGCACATCGCAGATCGCCTTATTGTCCTTATCGTTGAGGTAGCGCGGGGAGGGATAGTGGGCATTCCTGGTCTTATTGGCATAGTTTTCGAATATCCAGTTCACATATTCCTCGAATACGTCGCCCCAAAAACCGAAGTAGCTCAGTCTGCGGTTGGTCGGCATTGACATCGCGACGCGCCACAACGCTGCGCTCTCAAGCTTGGCCACGGCATACTCATAGTCGATGTCATAAACCTTGTCATCCACACGCAGATAAGGATGGTCTTTCAAGAATTCAAAGTCTGCATATCCGTGCACCGCCTTCTTGTCAGGTAGATCGCTCAAGCGACAGCAGACGGTGTCGAACATGGCGCTAATCTGTTCGTCCGTGAGGATTGTCTTTCCGAACCACGAGATCGGCATACCCGCTTCCGGCACGTCGCCGACCTTTATTTGAGTACGCTCGGTCATAGCATGAAGCGTGAAGGCATACACAAATTGGCTGTATAGCTTCAGCGGGAACCCGAAAAGCTTCTCGAATTCCTCGGCGACATCGAATACTCTCAGATGCACAGGCAGACGCGGAATTATGACGTTCAGATAAATGTAAAAGCGCAGGAATAGTAGGAAGGGATCCGTGATGGAGTCGATTTCAAATACCGGGAGGAAACCTGCGACTAGATTCGCCATCCTATCGAGTTCGTCCGGCAGGTTGGCGGCATTCTTCTTATAAAGCAACTCGCCAGCACCGAGGAGCAGTCCACCCAACGCCCAGTCGGGTACCTGAGACCCGTTTTCCGCTGGAGCTGGGTCCAGCCGCATCGCCTCAGCAGCCAAGAAGCGCAGCTGCCCTTGAAAGAATATCGGCCTTCCCTTCCTGACCTCTTGGATGGCCCTGTCAACAAGGTCTGGCCTCAGGAGATGCGGTACCCAATATTCATTGATCTCCTGAGATGCGACCGTGTTGGCTTCGGGGCCGAACCTGAAAATAGTGCTAAGCCGCGCGCATGCGATCAGGATGGCGCTGCGAGGGTAGTCGCGTAGCGCGGTGCGAAATTCTTCTACGGTGAGACGAGGGCTTCCATTCAGTTCAGACCAGGGCAGCCACAGTTTCATCTCGGGTGGCGGTGCCAAAGCGACCTCCTTATAGTTAGCTTTGGTCTAATGATAAGCTAGTACCCCCTTACCCGCGCACATTCCCAAGTCGTTGCAGAACAGCCCGCAATCTAAATCTTATCTAGAACTTGCGGAAATGGTTTTCTGGTACGCTCTATCGATTAAAGCGGGGCGGATCGGGTTAACGAGAGGCGACAAACTTGAGCGCGACTCTGACATGGCTGGATCATGACGCCGCGGACCGGGATCGGATGAATCGCATCCTGGCGTTGTTTCGCGAGCGGGATACGCGAGATGAGTTAGGTGTGGGGGTCATCCGTGATCTTCTGGCTGACGAGTTTTTTCCCGGCACTAGCACGATTCAAACTCGTCTGCGATACATGCTTTTCGTCCCGTGGGTCTATCAGCAGCTTGAGTCCGAGGAGTGCCCATCCACTGAGATGCCTGCGCAAGCGCGCAAGCGTGAAGTGGAACTGGTCAAAGCTCTATCAGAATCCGATGACAAGGCTGGTGTGTTCGGCAAGCGTGCTGGCGGTGAGCTGCAAAGGTTGCCAAGCTCGGTTTACTGGGCGGGGTTAGGTATATGGCAGATTCGCAAGTTCAAGGGCTCTCAGGAGCAGTATCAAGCCGCGATTGACGACATCTATAAGCAGCGAAGCAATCGTCATCGAGCTGTAGATCTGGCTCGGCGTCGAGGGGAAGGCCTGGATGACGGCGGCGGCTTCTCATCTGTTACCTGGCACCCTAAAATACCTGCGCCGCCGAGACAGTTCCCGGAAACCGCGACAATTCATCTGACCCGCGATGAGGCGCAGTTCATTGAGGACCAGATAATTACAACTCAGTCGCAGTCTCTGTTTGCGCGGATCATCCGGCTGCCATTGCCAGACGTGGACTATCCGTGGCAACACCCATCGTTGAGTCGGTTCACGCAAGAACATCGCGAATTGCTTCATCACGCCAACTTACTGTCGCAAACGATGTATGGCGCGGCGATTCTCTACAACCTGATGCTCGCTGAAAAAAAAGCCAGCGCAGAACTCGTGAAGGCTCGCCTCGATGATGCCAAGCAATGGCTTCTGTCGCTGGATCGCGTGAGTCTCGAAGCATGGGGACTCGATTGGGTCTTGCCTTTGGCATTCAAGCATCAGCAGGCTATCTCGCCGCACACATTGGATTTCTGTAGGCGATGGGTGGAATTGGTTCGAGGTTGCGGTGATTCGATCATGAAAGAGAAGACAGCGCGCAATTTGATCCAGAGTCGAGAAATGCGTCTCAAGGGCGGACGGTCGCGGTTCTCGAATCCACGGGCACTCGATCAATGGAACGGCAAAGCAGGACTATTCCGGATGGACTACCGTTGGCCCACAGTGACGAGGTTCATTCAGGACTTGCGCGAGGGACTGGACGGAGAATGAATGCTCGATCCCAATAGTCGCAGCCTTTTGGTCGATTCCCTGCGCCCGCCGCCGGGATACATTTTCAGCGCGGGACTGGCGACCACTTATTCCCTCGATCTGACAACCTTGTTGTCCGTGCCTTTGCATCTGGCTCTGCGGTCGAGCGATGACCGCAATGCAATGCTGCAGGATGGAGTGGCCCTCCTTGAGGCCCTCCGGCGCACGACCGACAGGCTCTCCATTTTCTGCCAGCAGGGACGAATTTATGCGCCGAACTTGCCACATGTGCTCTACGGCCTGCTGGAGTCGTGTGTCGTGGAGGTCATCGCGCCACATGGCGGTGTGTTCCACCCAAAGATATGGGTGCTCCGGTTCCAGCGACCCGGTAACTCCCACGATGTGGTTTTGCGTCTGCTTGTGTTGTCCCGAAACCTGACGGGTGACAGGTCGTGGGATTTGAGCCTGAGCTTAGACGGCACGCCAGGCAAGCGCACAGTTACTCAGAACCGGCCCCTGGCAGATCTCGTAGCAGCTCTTCCAGACCTTGCTGCGAGTCCGCCGGTCGCGCGCATCCGGAAGGATTGCGAAACACTCGCTGACGAACTACGGCAGACGACCTGGGCCGAGTTGCCGGGAGCGTTCGAGGAACTGACGTTTCACACGCTTGGACTCAAACGGCGGTCATGGTCTCCGAAGGCATCGAAGAGACTGGCAGTCATTTCTCCGTTCGTCAGCGCATCGGCGTTGCACGCCCTTGCCGCTACCACGGAGGAAGCAGTCGTTCTTGTTTCACGACCCGATGAACTGGCGAAGACCACAAAGGCTTCGCTTGCCAGATTCGGCATGCTGAAGGTGCTGCATGAGGGGGCTGAGACTGACGACGGAGACGATACTCTCGCGGCCGATCGGCTTACACGCGGATTGCACGCGAAGGCATACATCGTCGAGAACGGCTGGGACACTACGCTTTACCTTGGGTCCGCAAACGCGACAAACGCGTCATTGGTGGCGGGAACCAATGTCGAGATTCTGGCCGAACTTACAGGGAAGCGCAGCCGCGTCGGAGGCATTGATTCGTTTCTTGGCGATGACGGCCTTCGCGAGTATCTCACCGAGTTCGAGCCTCCCGCACAGCCTCCCCCGCTTTCCATAGAGGAGCAGGCGGAGAAGATTATTGATGCGGTCCGTTCCGAATTGGTGTATGCCGGAATCCGGCTTTCCTGTACCGCTGCCGACGAGGATGTTTGGGATTTACGCCTATCTGCAAAGCGCAATATCAAGATCAAGCAGATTGAGTCGATCCGCATCTGGCCCATCTCTCTGCCTAAGGAGCGTGCAATTGACGGCGCTCCTCTCGCCACGACGGGCGAAGTCCTGATTCCGCGATGCGCGACTGCTTCCATTACCGGCTTCGTCGCGTTCGAGTTGACGACGGCCCTATGCACCCATGCGGTTTGCTTCGTGCTGAATCTACCTGTTGACAATATGCCGCAAGGGCGGGATGCGGCGGTCTTGCGCACGATTGTTGCTAATCGCGAAGGCTTCCTGCGTTATTTGCTGCTCCTCTTGCAAGACATGGATGAGCTGCCCTCCATCGGCGATCTGGTCTCAGCCATCGGGGGCCGATGGAACACCGCGGGCAGCCTTGACGGGCTGCCATTGCTCGAAGAATTGACGCGGGCCTACAGCCGCAATCCGGGCCGCCTCAGTTCCGTCCGGAAACTGGTTGAGCAGCTCAATGCGACTCCCGAAGGCCACGAAATTATCCCCGATGATTTCATGGACCTTTGGCGGGTGTTTGACTCTATGTTGCAGGGGAGCGCACAGTGACCAAGCTGCTCGATGTAGAGGCGTCGCTCAAAGGGCTGAAAGATTTTCAGTGCCGCACGGTTGAATACGTCTTCAACCGCATGTATAGCGATCACAAGCCTGCACGCCGCTTTCTCGTCGCTGACGAAGTGGGATTGGGAAAGACTCTCGTTGCCCGTGGAATCGTCGCCAAGGTAGTGGAGCAACTCCAGAATAAGGGCAAGAAGCGGATAGACATTCTCTACATCTGTTCCAATGCAACCATCGCCCAGCAGAATCTGAATCGGCTGAATGTCACGGATCAAAAAACATCTTCGTTCGCAACCCGCCTCACGCTATTGCCCTTGCAATTGCAGAGCCTGAAGGCAAACGGGATCAACTTTATCAGCTTCACTCCAGGCACGACGTTTGATCTTCGATCACGCGGAGGGAAGGTGGAAGAGAGGGCGCTGATTTACCGTATGCTCCACGGGTATTTTGGCATCCGTTCAACCCCTTTCCTTAATCTTCTTCAGGCCACGGTTTCACGCGAGCGGTGGATACGGTGGGCCAAGAAATATGAACTTCAGTATGACGAACCGCTAGCCGAGGCATTCCGTAAGAGTATCGAATCGGACCTCGCCTTCATGGGCAAACTGTCCGCAGTCTGTCACGATTTCAGAAGGGTGAAGCGAATTCGCGGGGATCTCGGGCCACGGAGGTACGAGGTAATCGGCGAACTAAGGCGGCGTCTGGCAGATGTGTGTATCGACGCGCTGCGGCCCGACCTCGTGATTCTCGACGAGTTCCAACGTTTCAAGGACCTGCTGAATGGCACGAACGAGGCAGCGGAGCTGGCGCAACAACTATTCAGGCACCACGAGGTTCGCGTGCTGCTACTTTCGGCTACACCGTACCGGATGTTGTCGCTCGACCATGAGAAAGAGGATGATCACTACACGGATTTCTTGGATACGTTGCGGTTCTTGTTTGATGGCGATGAGAGCCGGATCGGCGAAATCAAGCAGGAATTCCGCCGGTTTCGCCAGGCGCTCTATGGTCTTGATGATGAAAGCTCCGCGCAGGCAGTCGCGGTTCGCGACATCCTTGAGAACCAGTTGCGTTCGGTGATCGCGCGCACCGAACGTATTGATATGACAACGTCACACAACGCAATGCTGGTTGAGCCGTCCGAGGCCGCAACGCTCGGCCCAGCCGATTTGCGGACGGCCCGGTTTGTGGATCGTGTCGCTCAATCCGTGGAATCCGGAGATACGATTGAATATTGGAAGTCCAGCCCGTACCTCGTTAATTTTATGGGGGACGGCTATGAGCTGAAGCGACGTCTTCTCGATCAGTCCCAGAAACCTTCAGCTGACCTGCTTGCGGCATTTCAGAAGACGGACGGCGAGCTTCTGCATAACGTCAATATTCAGCGTTATCGCGCAATTGATCCTGCAAATGCGCGGCTTCGGCAACTGATGTCGAAGACTGTGAGTGCGGGACAATGGCAACTGCTTTGGTTGCCCCCGGCCCTACCGTACCTCAAGCCCGGTGGTGTGTACGCACAGGATATTCCCGCCACCAAATCCTTGATATTTTCGAGTTGGCAGGTGGTTCCCGATGCGATCGCTGCAATCTGCTCATACGAATGTGAGCGGCACATGCTGCAAGAGCAGGCCGAGCTTCCAAGGTACCGCGAACTGCATAAGAAGCGTCGTCAACTGCTGCAATTCCGTATGGACGCTGAGGATAATCGGCCGGCTGGAATGCCAGCGCTCGCTCTGATGTATCCGTGTCCGGCGCTGGCCGACCTGATAGACCCGCTCGCTTTTGCTGTTGCCTCGGGAGCAGCTCAAGCACCTGACGCTTCGGTTATTCGACTCCAAGTGCGTGACCGGATTGAGTCACGGCTCTCAGCAATCAGGCCTTCCGCTGCAAAAGATGGTGTCGCGGACCAGCGCTGGTACTGGGCTTCTCTCGCGTTGTTGGATTGGCAATATGCGAAAGAAGTTTTGTCGTGGCTAAAGGATCAAGGAGAAGGTTGGGTAAGTATTCAGGCGGGAGATGACGGCGATACTGCAGACGGTTTTCGCCAGCACGTTGGTCTCTTTATCCAGGCCTTTGACGGCCAAATAAAGCTTGGTCGGATGCCCGACGATCTACCCGAGGTGCTGACCGATTTCGCTCTCGGTTCACCAGCCATATGCGCTATGCGAGCCATGCGGCGAATTGCCAAGGGCCCGCCCCACGCATTGGCGCCTGTGCTCTCTGCGGCGTCGCGCATTGGCGACGGTCTGCGCTCGCTGTTCAATCAGCCGGAAGTGACGGCCCTCTTGCGAGCGGACGACGAGCGTGTACCGTACTGGCGGCGCGTCCTAAACTACTGCATTGACGGAAACCTTCAGTCTGTTCTCGATGAGTACGCCCACGTTCTTAAAGAAATTACGGGGCTTACCCATCGAACCGGAGCAGAAATCGTCAGCGGTGTGGCCGACGCGATGGTTGAAGCACTGTCATTGCGTGCTTCTCCTTTGCGTGTAGATGACCTGAAAGCAACTCCGCACGGTCACATCCGGGTTAAGGAGTTTTCAATTCGTTGCCGGTTCGCGATCCGGTTCGGTGATGTCCGTGATGACGACGGCCAGACCCTAGTCCGCTCGGGAAGCGTGCGACAAGCATTCAATTCGCCGTTTCGACCGTTCGTCCTTGCCACAACGTCTGTGGGGCAGGAAGGTCTGGACTTCCATCCTTATTGCCATGTCGTTTACCACTGGAATCTCCCGTCCAATCCTGTTGATCTGGAACAACGTGAGGGCCGGGTTCACCGGTACAAGGGTCACGCGGTGAGGCGCAATGTTGCCAAAGCATACGGATTGTCTGAGCTTCAAGCGGGAAGCTGGACCGATGTTTGGGATGAATTGTTTAGGCGCGCCGCTGCGGATCGAACGCCAGGAATGAACGACCTCGTCCCCTATTGGCTCTTTGAGACTGAAGGCGGGTGGAATGTAGAGCGCCGGGTGCCGATGCTTCCGCTAAGTCGTGAAGTGGCGCAGTTGCGGCGTCTCAAGCAGATGCTCGCGATATACCGGCTAGCATTTGGCCAGCCTCGCCAAGAGGATTTGCTTGCCTATCTGAGGGACAACACTAATAGGGGAGATTCAGACAGCCAGAGAAATGCGTGCCGAATCTGCCTGGCACCGCGTTGAGGCGACGCCCTATTCCAAACCGGAGATAAATATGGGCGCTGTACCTCTGGCAAAACAAGAGAGGCGGAGTGCAGGAAGCGCTCCGCCCAATCTTGCTCGACTCCGCTAGGTCGCAGACTTGGTTCTTGGCTTGATCTTTGGTTTTGCCTCCTTACTGCGTTTAGCCGCAAACTCAGCAACCACGGCCTTCTCCACCTTTTCGATGTCCACGCGATAGCGCTTGGCAGCATCCGTGAGTAGATCGTCTGATGCGCCGGAACGCATGTAAGCCGAGTCGATCAGGCTGATTTCGAGCAGTATCCGGCAGAGCGCAGCTTCGTCATACGTGCCGACGCGCTTTGCCAGAAGCTCCTGCGGAGTCTTCGTGCTCTTGCCTTCTTCGACCTTGTGCCGCTTCGCCAGAGTGGGCACTTGGTCGTAGGGCAGTTGGCCGATGACGTGATGGACTACGGTCAAAAGATCGGCCTTCTTCAATGGCGCTGACACCCGCTCCAACACTGCTGCCAAAGCGCGGTGCCGGGTGGTGATTGCCAGCTTGGTTTTCTCGATGCGCTTGCGTTCGTCGGCCCGTTCCCGTGCAACCTGCTCGGGAGAGGGTGTATTCGGATGATGGACGCGGCAAGCAGGGTCGGCGCAGACTTTGACAATCTGTCCGCGCTTGCCGCCGTCCATAATGATGCCTTCGGTCATCTTCTCGCAAGGCTTCTGGACCGGCGACAACTTCGTCGCTGTTCCGTTGGTCTTGGCTTTCTTGATTTGGAGTTCCACGTAGTGATTCCGCCCCAAGGGAGCGCCATCGCGGGAATTCCACGCCGAAGAAATCTGCACCAGCTTCGGCTTGCTTTCGAGCGTATTCGATATGTGAACGTCGAGTTTTTGACGAAAACACTGGGCGTCAATACAGCTATCCTTTTGCACATCGGGAAAAAGGAGCTTATTAAAGCCCGTGCGTTTTGGGCAATTAGTGCAAGAGCCTGCTTCAGGCACGAGCGTTTCATCCTGTTTGTCAAACGGCACCGATGCCAGTTGCAGCAGGATGTTGGACTCGATCCACGCCGCTAGTTCGCGCACAGGGATGAGGACTTGCGTGTTTCCGTCGCTAGTCCACATGCCACGAAAAGCGGCTGAGAACGCTTCCTGCTGCTGCGCAGCCGGAAGCTTGGCGATCAGCAAAGCGTGGCCGATGGTGATCTGGTCTTTCAGGAACGCCTCGGCCACTGGTGGTACGAGGTCAGCGAGTCTGATACGACCATAAACGTAAGCCTCGCTCTTGCCAGCACGTGAGGCGATGGTGGCGATGGTGTAGGCCAGCTCCCCGAGTTCCAAAAGTGACTTGAAACCCAGAGCTTCCTCTAGTGGGTGGATGTCCTCGCGTTGCAGGTTCTCAACGCACTGAGCCTCGATTGCCTCCGCATCCGTCAGTTTGACTACGCGGACGGGAAGTTTTTCGAGTTCCGCCAGTTTCGCTGCTCTGAGGCGACGTGCCCCGGCGACAACTTCGTACTTGCTTTCTTCCAGTTCGCGTACCAGAAGGGGGGCCAGAATCCCTTGCGTCTTGAAGCTGGCCGCTAGTTCTTCAAGGCTCTTTGCGTCGAAGCGTTTGCGGGGATTGGTGGCTGACTCCGCAAGCGCAGTGATGGGAACGCTGCGATATTCATGGTTGTTGACTGCATTTTGCGTACTCGGCATGATCTATTCTCCTCTCATTATTTGTTGGTCATGTGTCGGAGGACTCGGCGCACACGTCGGGCTTGAAAGCCAAACGGTGCAAGTGTTGGCGTGTTATGCGGCTGCCGCGAGTGCCGCTGGCTCGGGGGCAATGCCCCCGAGGATCACGGCAGCGGTTTGTTGAACGGCTTCCAAGCTCTCGCGCAGAAGACTGGCGTCTCCGTGCCAAAGCTGGATGTAGTCCTGGGACGCGGTTCCGTTCTGAAGCCCGACAGATTGGCAGACCACAAAGGCCACGGCTTCGGCCTCGGTTTCGCGGACTTGCTTGGTGGTCAGCGTGCGTCGGTCGCCACGATGCAACATTTCGTGAGCGATCTCATGTACCAGCGTGGAAAACTCCTCAGCTGGTTGCATCCCTGAAAGCAAAGTGATCTTCCCGCCATACGAAAGACCCTTCGCGGGAGCAATTCGCTCGGAGAAGCCAAGCTCGACGCTTTGCGATTCCACGAACGTGAACAATCGTTCGCGGTATCCGCTCACGTCACCATTGACTTCCGTCAGTGATGGGAGTTCTTTGCCTTCGGTCTGACTGACATCGAAAACATAGACGGCCCGGAATCCGTACAACGTCCGCTGACCCTCCGTTGTTGCGTCTCGACTCGGCTCGTCGGTCGCTACATCCTTCGTGCTTCGTCTTCCGACCATCGGGGCGAGAATGAAAATGCCTTTTTCTCCCCGTTTCACGAAGCGGCCAAGCGAGTTCCATGTCCGAAGTCCGGCAACGTTGACGGCATCGGGCTTCTGGCGTGCAATGAGCATGATGTTGCCGAAGCTGTAGGTGTGAAACTTCGCCATTGCTCCGAGGTAGGCGGTGAGCACTTCACTGTGACCGGACTCCAATGCTGCCACGAGGAAATCCACGGCCTCTTTGGTGCGTGTGTTGACTTCTTCTAATTTCATGTTTTTTCCCTTTCTGCCGTTTCCGGCTTGTTTCTTTCTTCACTTGAGCGGCAGCGGGAAGAAACAAGGCGGAACGGTGAAAGGGACAGAACGGAGGCCGAAGGAGGGTGGCAGGGCGTGAGTGAAAGCGCGGTGAGTGCCAAACGGGGTTGGGGTTAGTTTGGCGCGAAACCGGCGCAGTCCGAAACGTCCGTCCGAGCCGCGGCCAAGCGGCGTACGCCCGGAGGAGGGTGGAGTGGAGAAAAAGACGGCGCAGCCGTTCCGCGAGGAAATGACCGATGGGGTTAGGTATTGGAAGTCAGCACACAGAAGGAACTCACGGGAATTCGAAATATCTAGCGGGTGGCATTCTCGACTGACCGACAGTCAGTCGTCACGGATCGAGAACGCCAAATCTGAGCAGAAGTCTAAGAGGAAAGGTTCAGCTGGAGTGCTTAGGTTTCGAGGCTGGAAGCGCCAGCCAAACCTGTAAGCCGAATTCGCCGGACTGCGTTGCAAACAATCAGTCGCCGTGAAGTGTCAATGATGTCAACGTTGGCAGTGTTGGCAGGTTTTGCGTCACACCGGCGTCACAATCGCGGATTCTCGCACCGGGGGACCAGCCCTGGGACATCCCCCTACCTACCCACGGCGACTTGCGGGAGCAAGAAAAAGTCACTCACCCCCAATCAGACCCTCAGGCAAACACGCTGCTGCACTATCCAAGGAGTCAGTTTCTGGAGGACGGCATCCCGTTGTTGTTAAGGGCACGAAAGGTATCGAACTGGGAAGCCTGACACATGGCCAGGCCAATCGCGGTCGTTCGCCCGCTCGAATCTATCCCCGTCCCTGGCTCATCCCTAATGATTCTTAAAGGCAAGATTCGGAGGGCATGATCCCGATCCTAACCGTAGAATCGATTGTGGAGAGCGTCTGCATGGACACGAAAGAATTCCGCAAGTTCGCACATAAAGTTGTCGATCTGCTTGCCGGTTATCTTGATCATATCGAAGAGGAGCGTGTTTTCCCCGATGTCGAACCACGGATTGTGAATGATTTGTTTGCCGAACCGTTGCCGCAGGACCCGAGTTCCGAGGATCATGTATTGAACGAGCTCGAATCCAAACTCTTACCTTATTGCACGCATGTCGGCCACCCCGGATACATGGGCTTGATCACTCCCTCCCCAAACCCAGCTGGGATTATTGCGGATTTTATCTGCTCGGCGCTCAATCAGAATGTGGGAGCGTATTCGATTGGCCCCTCAGCCGTGGCCATGGAACGACGCGTGGTCCGGTGGCTGACGGATCTTTGCGGCTACGATGCAGGCGCCAGCGGCAATCTCACAAGCGGTGGCATGATGGCAAATTTCATCGGCCTTAAGCTGGCCCGCGATGCGGTGACGCTAGATCGGGCGCAACAGGATGGAGTGCACGATCGGTGGGCAGTGTACGCATCGGAGGAGAGGCACGTTTCGGTGGATAAAGCGGTCGATTGCGTCGGCCTCGGACGAGATGCCCTCCGCGCCCTACCCACTGATGCTGCTTTTCAGGTTCGTCTCGATGCCCTAGAGCACGCAATCTCGCAAGATAAACAGGCTGGTATTCGTCCGCTGTGTGTCGTGGGCATTTTCGGGACAACCAATACCGGCGCCGTTGACCATATCGGCGAACTGCGTCGCATCGCGGACCGCGAGGGAATGTGGCTTCACGCAGACGCCGCGTACGGTGGCGGCATGTTGCTCTCACACCAAAACCCGATGCGCGATAGGGGGCTCGAACTCGCAGATTCGATTACAATCGATCCGCACAAATGGTTCTATGCTCCGCTCGATGTCGGAGCCGTGCTGGTGAAGGATCATCGGCGCCTGACAGCCTCATTTGGAATCAAGCCCTCATACCTCACAGACGAACTCGACCAGGCCAACGAGCGTTATCAATACTACGTTCACGGTTTCGAACAATCGCGCCGCTTTCGCAGTCTCAAAGTGTGGATGAGCTTCAAACGATATGGAGCCCGCCAGATTGGCGAATGGATCGACAACAACGTGTGCCAGGCAAAACACCTTTATTCGCTGGCCCAGGACGATCCAGAATTCGAGCCGGCCAGCAATCCGCCAATGTCGGCGATCTGCATTCGTTTCAAGGTTCCTGGCCTAAGCGAGGCTAAATCGAAGGAACTGCATGTCGAAGTCGTACAGCGAGTCGAGCAAAGCGGGCGGTTCTGGATTTCGACTACCGAACTCAAGGGAAAGAGTTGGTTTCGCATCAATCCCGTAAACCTCCGCACCCGAAAGGAACACATGGAGGAACTATTTACGATGCTCAAGCGCGAGTGCCGCGCAGTGTCGCAGTCAAACGTTGAGAGCATCCCGTAACAATACGGCCAGGAAAAGCGACCCCAGCTTCTACTCCGCGGACAGTTGCGATTTACACGCCAGTCTCGTGATGGATTGGGCCTGTCTCGCCATTTTCAAGACTGGGTGCCGCCTGTCAGTCGTGGAGGCTTCTCGCGCTGCGGAAGTTCAATCGAGCGCCGCAAGAAATTCGCTTTGAGCCGGCGTCAGCGTTCTCTCTGGGAATACCATAGGTAGGATGGTAGCCAATTCTAGCTTGCGCGAAACCAACCTGATATTTTTGGCCCGAATCGCTATGGCTCCGCAATAGTTTACTCCGGGATGGAAAGCGCGCATTTCCCAGCATTCAGCGGTGTCCAAAGGGTCTCTACCCTGAGAATTCTCGGTACACTGCCTGGACCGAAAGTTACCTCAAATCCATCCAGTCTCTGGCTCAATCCACGCCCCGTTGCCTTTATGAATGCCTCCTTCCGGGTCCAGCATTCGAAAAACCCCCGAGTCCGATCTTCCACGGGAAGTGCACTAAGCCGTTTGTATTCGGCGCGCGTGAAGTGTGCGTCTGCGATTGCCTGCATATCCGGCATCCAATGTATACGTTCGATATCAATGCCTACAGGAGCCATTCGGGTCACAGCGCACGCTACAAATGCACCAGAATGAGTTATGTTGAAGTGCCACTCCGAGTGTGGAAGTACTGGCTTACCATGAAATCCAGCCACGAACTGCAGTTGCTCGGGACTTCGATGGGTGTAACGCGCCAGAATATGACGGATCGCCGCATGGGTAACAGCAAAGTGCGATCTCAGCTTCGGTGTGGCGAAGCGACAAGCTCTATCCAACTCCGGACGACTCAAGCTCGCAACGCAGACTTCCAAAACCGACCGCGGTTGGTCGAGCAACGCGGTCCAAACTTCCACATCCGTTAGGTTCGGTGGCTCGCCTGGCATCCTTGATTTGATCATCAGTCCCATTCGTAGCAAGGTCGATTCCTTTTGGCTCGGGCTCTATCAGACGCAGAGGTCCGAGAACCAGGCTCGCGCTCTGGTTGTCCCGCTAGTGTTGAGATGGCGCAGCCGTATCCTGGCTACTGGCGCGGCGTCTGTTCCCGGATTTCATTCTTCTGCCGACGACAACGATAATAAATAAAGACTGGCAATCCTAAAGCTATCAAGACTAGCCCTGCCGCAGATTCAATTGGGCGCGTGATCAGTGTGTTAACGACAAGCCACGCAGCGAGAGCTACGAAAGCGATGGGAACCAGCGGATATCCCGGAGTCCGATATGGCCGCACTGCTAGGGGCATTTTCACGCGAAGGACAAGAACGGCGGTCGCTGTCATTCCATAGAAGATCCAAGAAGCGAAGATGACGCAATCACTCACTTGATCATACGAACCAGAAATGGCCAGAACACTGGCCCAAATTGCCTGAATCAAAATAGACCACACGGGCACATGGGAATTGTTCAGCATCGACATGCGAGAGAAAAACATACCGTCTCGTGCCATGGCAAAAGGTACCCGAGCACTGGACAAGATCAACCCATTTACGGCTCCGAGCGCAGACAGAATGAATGCTACGGAAACGAGCTTTTCCCCAAAGGGACCGAGGAACGTTCGGACTGCCTTAGTCGCCACTGGCAACGCATCGCGGTAAGAGGTCGAATTCGATGTAGCTACTTCTGAAAAAGGGAGTGAATAAAAATAGGCGAGATTTGCTACCAGGTAAATGGTAATCACAGACAACATGCCTAGCACAAGAGCGCGGGGTACACTTCGCCCGGGGTCGCGAATCTCACCGGCAACCATCGGCATCGTATTCCAGCCTTCGTAGGCCCACAGTGCGGCAAGCATCGCCGTCCCAAACGATGAGAGCGTGCTGACGGGTGCAGTTCCTGAACTAGCTGCGAAGTTTCCCCAGCTTGCACTTCGCGACCAACCAAACACTCCGGCAACGATTGTCGCTACTCCCAGTGTCTTCATGATTGTGATCACCGATTGCACACGCCCACCGAATGCGATACCAGCACAGTTGAGAGCGGACAAAACGGCAATCGATGCAACGGCCACAACTTGGCTACTACCAAACTGCCAATGAACGTCCTGGCCGAGCAATCTGAAAGTGTAGTGCGCCCAAACACGATTAAGCGAAAGGGCAGCTGACAGGAATGTGGCAAAGCCCACGCTCATCACAGCAATTGAGCCAGTCGACACCACGCTGAATCGTGTCCACCCGAAGAAGAATGCAGGCACGATCCCATATGCTCGACGCAAGAATACGTACTCACCTCCGGCCTCAGGAAGCAGCGCACCAAGCTCAGCGTAGGTTAACGCTCCGGCCATCGAAAGCAACCCGGCTACGACCCACGCCGCCAGGACCAGCCAGGAACTCCCGACAACCTGAGCCATGACAGCGCTCTTCATGAAAACACCCGTACCGATCACCGTGCCGATCACCAAGAGCGTTGCGTCGAAGGAGGTTAATCCACGGACCAGCTGTCCATCTTTGTCAGTCATTGTTCAACCCACAAGCACATGCAGGATTTCTGATTACCTGCAGGGCAGGATAAACCGCAGCAGAACCGCAGTCAGATTTCCCGACCAAGCAAACTACGCCAGCGGAATAACTTCGCCAGAATAAGGAGCAATGCCGGAGTTCTCTGAATGTCATATAATTTCGTGCCACCAGCCCATGAAGTTCGGTCGGAGTCCCTAAATGACTTTGGTCAACATTCTTCGGAGTCGTGCAATACGTACTCCCGAGAGGCTTGCCTTCACCTTCCTGAAAGGAACAACCCTCGATGGCTCCCTAACCTATCGTGAATTGGACAAATCGGCAATCGCTGTGGCAACAAAACTGCGCGCCCTAGGCGTCGGTAACGAGCCGGTCGCTTTGTTATTACCGCCAGGCCTCGACTTTGTAATCGGGTTGTTTGGGTGTATGTACGCTGGCGCAATCGCCGTCCCCACCACAGATCCGTACCGTCTGCGCAGAACCTTGACTCGCCTAACATCGATTGTCCGCGACGTTCGCCCCCGAATTGGGCTGACAGTCTCGTCCCTCGCGCCTCTTTTGAAAAGCATGAGTTCAGACAAGGAAATTTCGAAGGTTCAATGGCTCGCTGTTGATTCGCCTCTGATCCCGGCTGACCCGGCGGCTGCCGCATTCGATCCTGACTGCACTGCTGCCGGCATCATTCAGTACACATCCGGCTCAACTTCAGATCCCAAAGGCGTCATTTTGACGCACAAGAATCTACTCTGCAATCAGCAATTTATTGAGCAAGCGTTTGGTCAAACGGATGAATCAATATTTGCGGGTTGGCTTCCTCCGTATCACGATATGGGTTTGATCGGACTCATTCTTCATCCGGTTTACTTGGGGGCTCACTGTGTGCTGATGCGGCCGATCGACTTTCTGCGCCGCCCATTTTGCTGGATGGACGCCATAACGCGATTCCACGCGACTGCTACGGCCGCGCCAAACTTTGCTCTTGAGCTCTGTTCGGAACGAGTTACACCGGCTGAACGGGCCCGGCTCGATCTCCGCACCCTTCAAGTTTTGATTAATGGTGCGGAACCGATTCGACCCGAGACCATCAGAAAGTTCGCAGATACCTTTGCTTCTGCAGGTTTTCGAGAAGAGACCATTTTCGCTAGTTACGGGCTAGCCGAAGCAACTCTGCTCGTTTCAGGAGGTAAAACAACTCGTTCAAAGTTGCGGTCTTGGATTGATTCTAGGGCTCTCGAAAGAGGCGTTGTGGTTTCGGTCTCTCCTCATTCACACAACTCTCGCGAGATAGTCAGCTGTGGTAGCCCGGCCAACGGCCTTAGAGTAGTAATTGTTAATCCACGCACAAGAAAACTGTGTCCGCCTCACACTATTGGTGAAATCTGGATCTCTGGAGACACTGTTGGGACCGGCTATTGGAGAAAGCGCAAAATATCCGAGAGCATTTTTCGAGCACGTCTGCGCGATGGATTGGACGACGACTTCCTGCGAACAGGTGATCTTGGGTTTCTGCAGGATAGCGAGCTGTTTGTTGTTGGCCGTCAGCGTGATCTGATAATAGTTCGTGGCCGTAACATTTACCCGCAAGACATCGAGCGAACCGCTGAGAGTGCTCATAGAGCTGCTTTGTCCAACTCCTGCGCGGCATTCGGTATCGATACCACTCGAGGCGAACGCGTAGTGGTGGCTCAGGAGGTCAGACCAGGCCCAGTCGACCGCTATGCTGAAATTGCAGCGTCGTTACGTCGAGCAGTCACCCTAGAGCACGAAGTCGTGGTTCATGCGATCGTTTTGTTGAAGCCCAACACACTCCCAAGAACCTCTAGTGGTAAAGTTAGGCGCCGCGCGTCTAAGGCCGCGTTCCTCTCCAGAGCACTATTAGAAGTACACCGAAGCGAGCACGACGTATCAACTACCGACATCGACCTTCCCTGCTTTGATCGAGCTGAATTGCTCTTAGTTCCCCCTCCCGAGCGGGTGGATAGCCTAGTGGAAACGCTTCGATTCATTATCGCAAGGCTATCGCACAGATCAATAGAGGAGCTAGAGGGTGATAGCCCACTAGTCGATTTTGGGATCGACTCCCTCACGGCTGTCCAAATACAGCATCTGGTGGAGAATAGATTTGGCTTCGCCCCGATAGTTCCTGAAATGCTGGGTTCTGTCACAATCACAGATCTCGCGCAATCCGTGGTTGACGCTCTCGAGTTCGATGTACCGATAAAAGAGGCTGGAAGCGATCCCGCAACATTTCATCAACTATCACCTAACCAGCACGCCCTTTGGTTCGAATACGAACTGGATCCAGCAGGCACAGCCTACAACATCGGAGGCGCGCTCAGAGTGCATGCACCGATCGAAATGGCCATCTTGAAGCGTGCTGTAGACAAACTAATAACCCGACATCCGAGTTTGCGCAGTACATTTGAGAGTTCACCAGCGGGGGTGTTTCAGCGTGTGAATCAAGATCTCCTTGTCCCGCTCGAAACATATGATGCCGCTAAATGGTCTGAGGCACAACTGCTAGATCACCTCAACGCTGCTTTCAATCGTCCTTTCGACTTGCGCACCGGCCCGCCCCTTCGCGTACAGGTCTATGGAATCGGTCCAACTGAATACGTTGTTTTATTGGTTGCACACCACATAGTCTTGGATCTTAGTTCCTTAGACATCCTCGCGCAAGAATGGTTCGAGTTGTATGCGGCGGACTCACACGGAGTCGCTCCTGTGGTTGGCGATCGCCACTTGCAATACTGCGACTATGTTCAATGGTGCCAGCGCTTATTGATTCAGGCACACGGCCAGACATTACAGTCCTACTGGGAACACCAGCTCAAAGACTGCGTACCCGCACTTAATCTGCCTGTAAAGAGGACTGGATTCGGCAAGCGGAGACACCCGGCCTCACAATGTTTGCTTCTGCTTGATGAGAATCTAACGCGCGAGGTCAAGTCACTTGCACGCAACGAAGGCAAAACCGGCTTTGTCGTTTTTCTGGCGGCCTTCAACGCCCTGCTGTACCGCTACACGCAACAGAACGACATCGCTATTGGCACATCCCTTACGGTTCGGCCGACGAGTGACTTTGATGGCGTGGTCGGATACTTTGCAAATACTGTCGTGTTGCGTTCTAGGTTATATGGGGATTTGACCTTTCGCACTTTGTTAGATGGTGTTCGCGAAACAACATTGGGCGCAATGGCTCACGCAGCCTATCCCCTCGCACTATTGGCACCTTTGCTCCGCAGAGCGGGGCAGCCGAGTGCGCACGGACTATTGCAGGCGATGTTCATGTGTTACGGCTTCGGTAACGACGCACCGTTCGCGGCAACTGCGCTCCAGGCGCCAGGGGTGAGATCGAAGTGGGGCAATTGGCCGGTGGAGACAATTCGATTAGAGAGAACAACATGCCAGTTCGATCTTTCCTTAGCGATGGCCGAGTGTGGTTCAAATACGACCTGCTCCATTGAGTACGACTCCGATCTATTCGAGCGCGACTTCATCGAACGACTGCTCCGACATTTCGAGGCTCTCCTTCAAGGTATCGTTCGCAACCCAGCGTGTAGAATCGCTGACCTTCCGCTAATGACCAGCACTGAAGAGTTTCAACTTGATAAATTTAACGCCACAAGAGTTGCGTACTCAGAGGTTCACCTCCTCCATGAATTAGTCGACAGCCAAGTTCAGCGGACACCATCCTCGACGGCCATCAACTGCGAGGACACGGCCATGACGTACGCAGAATTAGGCCGTCGCTCCACGGAACTAGCGTCCCTGTTGATCGATATGGGTGTAGGTCCGGGTACGAGGGTAGCGACCGTCCTCCCTCCGAGTGCGGAAATGGTTGTTGGAATCCTCGGTATTCTTAAAGCTGGGGCAGCGTATGTTCCGGTGCACCCTGAAGATGGAATAGAGCGAATAAAGTTTCTAATCCGGGATTCTCGTCCGGATATTATCGTGACCACGACGCACTTCCGAGATCGCGTACCCGCGAACGATATATCAGTTGTGTACCTGGATAAAGGGCCCGAAGGAGTAGACCATCGCACGAAAAAGCCACTATGCAAGATAGAACCAGAAGACATAGCCTACATAATGTACACGTCAGGCTCAACCGGACAGCCGAAAGGCGTTATGATTTCGCACAAAGCAATCTGCAACCGACTGCTTTGGATGCGCGACGAATATCCGTTGACTCAGGCTGACCGCATTCTTCAGAAAACGCCGTATACATTCGACGTATCTATTTGGGAGCTGTTTCTACCCCTGATTACTGGTGTAGAAATGGTTATCGCTCGTCCGGGCGGGCATCGCGATCCCAGTTACCTAGTCGGCCTCATCCAGCGCTATTCGATTACGATAGTTCATTTTGTGCCATCTCTGCTACGAGTGTTTCTCGAGGAGCCCGACGTCTCGCGTTGTACCACTCTTCGGAGAATATTCGCCAGCGGCGAGCCACTATCGGCGTCAACTCGAGACCTCGTGTTTGCCAGACTCCGTGCAGAATTGCACAACCTGTACGGGCCAACGGAGGCCGCTGTAGATGTAACGTCGTGGCAATGCACTAGGGACGATGGTAGCCAGATCATTCCCATAGGCCGCCCCATCGCTAACATTCAGCTATTCGTGCTTGATGAGTACATGAATCGATTACCTGTGGACGTGCCAGGAGAGTTGTACATCGCTGGAGTGGGGCTAGCTAAAGGGTATTGGGATAACGCAGAACTGACGAACTTGAAGTTCTTGCACAGGCCACTCGCCGGTGGTGGCTCGATAGTCGTCTATAAGAGCGGCGACCGAGCGCGCTACCGGTCAGATGGAACGATTGAGTTTTTGGGGCGACTAGATGATCAGGTCAAAATCCGTGGCGTCCGTGTTGAGCCCGCAGAGGTCGAGGCCGCGCTGAGACACCATGGGCAAGTGTTTGACTGCGCCGTGATTGCCCGCAATTCTGATGGTCATGGATCTCAACTTATTGCTTACGTGGTGGCTAGCGCCACGCGCCCTTCGATCATCGAACTCCGAACGTTCTTGCGACAAAGGTTACCCGAACAATTCGTTCCAAGTCAGTTTTGCTTCATCGACGTATTGCCTAAAACTCTGTCGGGAAAGGTCGAGCGTAGTGCTTTTCCGCGCCCGGCTCCGTGTGGTGTCTCACCTACGCTTCAACCTGAAACACCCGAAGAGAGTTTACTTGCCGCGATATGGTGCGATGTGTTGGGGATTGAACAAGTCGGTACTTCTGATAACTTCTTCGAATTGGGGGGAGACTCACTCCGCTCGCTCCAAGTTAAAGCTCGTATATTACGCTCAGGTTACCAGTTGTCAATTGACGATCTATTCCAAAATCCGACTATTCAACAATTGGCTCGAATACTACGTCCGACCGACGAGACGAGTGAAAGACCAGCTAGGCATCGCTTCAGCCTCGTATCCAGGGAGGTTCAACGGGAGCTGGGGCCGCGGTTCGAAGATGTCTTTCCTTTGTCGCGTCTCCAAGAGGTTCTGCTTTTTCACAGCCGAAATAGTGGCGATTACGAGGTCTACGTCCTTAGTCTCAGCGTACGAGCGGAATTCAACGAGGAGTTGATGCGTGAGACTCTCGCATCCCTTGTTGATCGGCATGAAATGCTGCGGGTGGCATACAACCTTTCCGACTTCGACTTCTTTCTCCAGTGCGTGAACGAGAAAGCGACGGTTCCACTCTGCGTGCAAGACATCACGATGCACGACGATACCGAGCAGGAGCACATGATCGAGGAGTGGATCGACACCGAGCGGCATCGACCATTTGATTGGACCAAGGCTCCGCTGATGCGCATTCAGGTTCATCGTAGAACGGCCAAAATATTCCAGTTCACTGTCAGTCATCCACTATATGACGGTTGGAGTCTTAGCTCGCTGCTCGTTGAGTTCTTCAGCCAATACGTATCGCGTTGTGCGGGCAGACCGCTTCAACTTCAGGCACCTCTGGTGCTTTCTTACGCGGCCTTTGTCGAAGCAGAGCGATCAGCCATCGACTGCGAAAAGCACCGGGCGTTCTGGCAGGAGAAACTCGCGAGCGCGCCCGCGACTTTACTGTCCCAGGGTCGCGCGCACAATGGTCCTCCGGTTCGTACCCGGCGTGGGGATTCGATTCCGGCAGACGTTAGCACCGCCCTGAGATGTATGGCACGCTCCTTACAAGTACCGCTAAAGAGCGTCTTGCTTGCAGCGCATCTCAGCGTCTTAAGCCTGTTGACTGGAGAGACCGACGTTACAACGGGCCTAATCACCAATGGCCGAATGGAAGAACCCGACGGCGATCGAGTTGTTGGCTTGTTTCTCAACACGGTGCCATTTCGTGTGTGGTTCAGGGACGACACATGGGCGACGGCCTCACGCCTGACATTTCAGGTGGAACGGGAGTTGTGGCCCTTTAGACGATATCCACTCTCTGAAGTTCGGTCGCTAAGCGGTGAGCTTTCTTTTGATACGGCCTTCAACTTCATCAATTTCCACAATTACAACGAACTCCGAGGTCGAGATGATTTTGAAATTGTCAACTGGAAGAGTCCTTCTGACTTTACCTATTTTCCGCTCTGTGCCTACTTCGCTGAGGACCCATTATCGTCACGTCTTTTGATGTATCTAGACTATGACACTTCCTGTTTTGAGGCCTCCCAGATCGATCGAATTATCGGCTACTACTCGCGCTCTCTGGAGTCTGCCGCAGCTAACGCCGATGCACCCATTGCCGAAGCCATACTGATTTCTGAGCATGAATCAGCTAACCAGTTTACGTTGAACAGCACAGCGACGACGTTCAATCATCCCAACAAGCCAATACATCGGCTTTTTGAGGATTGTGCTGCAAGCCAACCAGAGGCAGTTGCAGTTGTTCATGGCGAAACGGTTGTGCGGTATGGCGAACTGAATGAGCGAGCGAATCGCCTCGCTAGGTATCTGCAGCGATTTGGTGTGACGACTGAAATACCAGTGGCAGTGCGCCTCAACCGAATGGCAGACATGTTGGTAGCGATCTTGGCCATTCTTAAGACGGGAGCAGCATTTGTTCCTTTAGGTGCCGTTCTGCCGCCAGAACGTGTGGCTGGGATTTGCTCCGAGTGCGGTCTCACTATGGCCATTGTGGACAGCGTTATCCGGTCGGAGAACTTGGACCTTGGGCTCACGCAGATACCTATCACCGAAAGGAACCTCGAGAAGTACTCCAATGAGAATCTCGGCTTAGAAACGCCGGTGGACTCCCTGGCGTATGTGATTTACACCTCGGGTTCGACCGGGCGCCCTAAGGGCGTGGAAATCTCTCATGCCAGCCTACGCAACGTGCTCTTGGCGGTTGGCAAGGAAATCCAGATCTCTTCGAGCGACAAATGGCTTGCCGTTACACCGTTGTCGTTTGACATCTCCATCCTAGAACTCCTTTTGCCGTTGATCTTCGGTGCGTCCCTCAGAATCGCAGACGCTAGCGACCTCGACGATGGCAAACGCCTGGCGGATCTGATCGATCACTCCGCTTCCACAATAATGCAAGCTACTCCAGCCACGTGGCGCCTCGTGCTTGAGGCGGGATGGAGCGGCTCCCGTAATATCCGCCTTCTCTGTGGAGGGGAGACTCTGACTCGCAAGATGGCCAATGACCTTCTCACAAAGACCGCGGATGTTTGGAATATGTACGGACCAACTGAAACCACGATCTGGTCGGCATCCTGGAAGGTTGCACCGGGCGATGACGCTCCCCCGATTGGACGGCCGCTGCCAAATACGACAATGTACGTTTTGGATGCGGGAATGAGACAGGTGCCTTTGGGTGTCGCTGGGGAACTATATATTGGTGGAGCAGGCGTAGCACGCGGTTATAGGAACCGATCTGATCTAACGAAACGGCAGTTCTTGCCGGACCCTTTCGTCCATGTGCCAGGCGCTCGAATGTATCGGACTGGTGACAGAGTCCGTCTTCGACCCGACGGGATGCTGGAATTTATAGGACGACTGGACAGGCAAGTGAAGATTCGAGGATTTCGTGTCGAGCCCGCTGAAATCGAGAACGTTCTGAGGCAGCACTCCAGTGTCAGCGACGCAATTGTTAACGCGCGTGCTAATGCAGAAGACGACATCCGAATAGTCGCGTATATTATCCCAAAATTGGGACAAGTTATTATCACAACGGATCTGACCAAATATCTTTCCGATTTCCTTCCTAGTTACATGATTCCCGTTGACTTCATGACTATTTCATCCTTTCCGTTGACCGTTAACGGGAAGGTGGATCATGCAGCCCTTTCTGCGCTTGCGAAACGCGTTGAGCCACTCTCCTTACGAGAGAACGGCCTTGCGAATGAGATTGAGCGAGCGGTCGCGGCCGTCTGGGCTGAAATCTTGAATTTGGAGAGTGTTCGCCGCGATGAGAGTTTTTTCGCTTTGGGTGGACATTCATTATTGGCGATGAGAGCGTGCACCAAGATGGAGAAGCAGTTCGGAAAGAGCATCAGTCCTGCATCAATCTTCCAGCATCCGACAGTTGCCGCTTTCGCGACCTTCCTCGAATTAGGACACCCTAACCCGGCAGACGGGGAGTCACGGAACCAAACCTACATGCGTTCCCGTTTGCCCGTTCGAATGCGGAGCATCGTCGAATTGCGCAGACAATCCTGGAACAAGGGATCAATAAGCTAACATAGAAATACAGTGATGCATATGACTGGGTCTGAAAACGCTTTCTCTGACAACAACGCCATTGCGGTGATAGGGATGGCCGGCCGATTTCCCGGAGCGGAGACCATTGCGTCCTTTTGGCAGAATTTGCGTAAGGGCGTCGAGTCCGTTACCTTCTTCGACACAGAACAACTTGTGAAGTCGGGTATAGAACCGGCGGTGATTCAGCAATCAAACTACGTCCGAGCTAAGCCTGTACTCAACAACGTAGATTATTTCGATGCCCCGTTCTTTCGGATTAGTCCGCGAGAAGCCGAACTAATGGACCCACAGCAGCGGCTTTTTCTCGAGTGCGGTTGGGAGGCGATAGAGGACTGTGCTCATGACCCGTGGACTCACCCCGGAAGAATAGGAATCTATGCCGCCGCAGGCAAGAACACTTATTTATTGCTAAATCTTCTCTCACAGCGAGAGTGGGTCCACAGCGACGAAGTATTCCAGTTACTCATCGGGAACGAGAAAGATTATCTGACCTCCCGTTTGGCCTATCAGCTAAACTTGACTGGACCGTCAATTACGGTTCAGTCTGCTTGTTCATCATCTCTGGTCGCTGTACACCTTGCTTGTCAAAGTCTGCTGCTGGGCGAATGCGATATCGCGCTGGCTGGCGGCGTGAGCGTGGATGTCCCACGCGAGGCTGGATATCTGTATCGTCCGGGAAGTATCCTTTCTCCGGATGGACATTGCAGAGCTTTCGATGCAGAAGCCCAGGGAACGATATTTGGACAGGGTCTTGGACTCGTCGTACTCCGCCGTGTGACGGATGCGATCGCGGACCGCGATTGTATCCGGGCCGTCATTCTTGGTTCTGCCGTAAACAACGATGGAGCGCTACGCACGGGATTCACAGCCCCGACTGTCAATGGGCAGGCTCAGGCCATCGCAGAAGCAATCGCCGTCTCGGGCGTACACCCCGAAACAATAACTTACGTTGAGGCACACGGCACAGCAACTCCCATCGGTGATCCGATCGAAATTCAAGGGTTGACCAAGGCGTACCGAGCTTATACGAAAAAGAACCAATACTGCGCGATCGGATCTCTAAAGACGAATGTTGGTCACCTCGGTGCGGCAGCGGGTATCGCTAGTTTGATGAAGACGATCCTGGCGGTCGAGCATGCGGAGATTCCACCGAGCCTGCATTTCCGAGTACCCAACCCGCAGATCGACTTTGCAACAACGCCATTTTTTGTAAATACCGAGCCACGAAAATGGAAAACCGACGGGAGCCCAAGGCGTGCGGGTGTCAGTTCATTCGGCCAAGGCGGTACTAACGCTCACATTATCCTTGAGCAGGCTCCCAGCAGATCTGCCACCGTTAATCCTTCTGTCTGGCAAGTTCTGTTGATTTCCGCTCACAATTCTACTGCTCGCGATGAAGCCACCAAGCGAATGTGTGACGCCCTGCGAGAAACAAGATTCGATCTCGCAGACATTGCGTACACATTGCAAGTAGGAAGAAAACACTTCTCCTGTCGCCGAGCAATCGTATGCGACACGACAGAACACGCTGTCAGAGCCCTGGAGGCTCTCGATCCTCAGTTCGTAGCTGATGGCGAAGTGGACCTCGGAGCTTCTCCGGTGACGTTTCTGTTGCCCGACGTGCCACCCGAAGAATTTGTGTTTCCCAGCCGTACCTACGAATCCGAAGCATTGTTTCGTAGTGGGATTGACGAGTGCAGGCCTTTTCTGTCCGTTGACAGCAATCGTCAAATAGATAGTTGGCTTACAGACAGCCAAGCTTTGATAAATAATGCCAATTCATGTTCGAGAGCCGAGCTTGTTCCCATTCTATTCGCCGTACAGTACTCTCTAGCGAGGCTCTTGAAGTCTCGGGGAATCACACCGACAAGTGTGCTCGGTAATGGCGCCGGAGAGTTTGTCGCAGCTACGCTTAGTGGCAGATTGACGCTTCAGGATGCATTGAGTGCTGCTGGGGAATCGCTTCCCCCATCTGTTCGTGATGTCGAAATACCGCCAGACTCCGTAGTTCAGCTAGAAATAGCACCTCGCCGCGGCTTCGTCTTCCCATACCAAGTGACAAACCGTCCTTCCATTTCGGGCGGCGAAGCTTTTGCCCACATTATGGGCTCCCTGTGGACGAGCGGGGTGTCTTGCGATTGGCACGCATATCACGGGGCTGACCATCCAAGTAGAGTGCCCTTGCCAACGTATCCTTTCCAACGTCAACGTTATTGGGTAGCTGCAAGGGCTGACGCAGGTTTTCGAAACTCGGCTCAAGTGCACATTGAGCGAGAAACCTGCGATCAACCTGCACGCTCTGGCAGCTCTTCAGTTGCTTTTGTGGCCCCGCGCAGCGATGTCGAGACGGCGATTGCTGCCGCTTTTGGGGCGGCACTTGGAATTCAACACATTGGCGTCAACGACGATTTCTTTGAACTGGGGGGGCATTCTCTTCTAGAGCCACGGATACGAATCAACCTCCAGTCCTCTCTGGGTTTCGATCTCCCGCTGGGTGCGCTCTTTGACTACCCAACAATCGCGAAACTTGCCAACCTCGTCGATCAGTCTCCCGAGCACGCAATTGCGGGCCGTCATGGCTCTATGGATGCAAACGCCGACGTTACATTGGACTCGGAGATCTCGGCGAGTGATCGACGGTATGTCTTATCTCCCGACCTTGCACCGCTAATCACCGGCTCCACGGGCTTCTTGGGAAGTCACATTTTGGATCAGCTCCTTTTGCTCACGGATGGGCCCGTCTACTGCCTCGTGAGGGCGAAAACGGAGGAACAGGGAAAGCAGAAGATTAGGCAAGCGCTTGAATGTTATGGAGTTGGGCGAGATCAATTATTGGATCGCGTCAAGCCGGTGCTAGGAGATTTGTGTGAAGGCAAGCTTGGGTTGTCCGACGCCGAGTTCGATCGCTTAGCTCACCGGATCGGCTCAATTTATCATTCCGGAGCGCGCGTTAATTTCGTCCAACCCTACCGGTCGTTAAGACAGACAAACGTGGCCGGCACGCACGAGGTGTTACGATTGGCCGCGACAGGTCCGGTCAAAGCCGTCCATCACATATCTTCCGTGGCAGTATTCGAGTCAGATACATTCGCAACAGTCACAGAGGTGGGAGAAAATGAGGATATCGCCAAAAGTGAGGGATTCCATAATGGGTATGACCTGTCAAAGTGGGTTTCAGAGAGAGTCATCGCTCTCGCACGTGATCGATGCATTCCAATATCCGTTTACCGGCTAAGTAACATCGCTGGCGATAGCGCGACAGGAGTGACTCTCCCGCAGCACATAATCGCCTGTCTAATTAAGGGGTGCATCCAACTCGGACTCGCGCCGGGCGAAGACAAAATTGTGAATGTCTTGCCGGTCGATATTGCAAGTAGCGTAATTGTAAAACTGTCACTTTGCTTAGGGGCTCTGCGAAGTAATTTTCACATTGTTAACCCCGTTTCAACTCGTGTAAAGGACATTATCAAGTGGCTGACCGAAGCTGGATACAAACTGAGCCTGTGCAGCTATGAGGATTGGAGAAATGCTATCCGCTGCGCGCCATCTACCAATGTACTGAAGCCTTTCCTTCTGCTGCTGGATCAGGGCCCTTTGTTCACGAACCGATCCTATGACTGTTTGAATACACAGTCTTGGCTTCCTGGAAACCAATTAGAGTGCCCACCGTTCGACAAGAACCTTCTCAGCAAGTATCTTAGGCATCTTGTGCGACAGGGATACCTAGAAGAACCTAGGTACGCGAACTCTGGGCATGAGCACGCCGGGATCTCTAGTGAGCCCCTCTAACCGTATGACGAAGATGTCTTTGCGATCGGTGCGTTGTGCCTTCTAATGACGAGCGGAGCTACTTTGGTGAATAAGGTTTTCTTGTGCCACAACCGAAAAGATGCGGCCTCGGTCAAATTGCTGGCGCATCGCCTTCTTAATGATGGCATCGAGGTTTGGTTGGATGACTGGGACCACATTGCGGGTGAGGACTGGATCCCTGCCTTGGAGAGGGCCATTCGGAAGGTATCCACGATCTTGGTTTGCATCGGTAAGCACGGGCAAGGACCGGTTCAGAATGGCGAAGTTCAACTAGCGTTAAAAATGGCCTTTGAAGATCCTACTCGTCGGGTCATACCAGTTCTGCTTGCGGGTGCTCCTGAAAATGCAACAATGCCTGAGTTCCTTAAGCTCAAAGGCTGGGTTGATCTGCGCCGAGAGGATGAAAAGGGTGAGTTTAGAGCTCTTTGCAACGGTATACGGGGACGAGCCCGCCACAGTCCCGAGAAATCAGGCAGCAACCCCTATCAGGGGCTCAAACCGTTCAGGGAAAATAATGCCCATCTTTTTTTCGGAAGAGAGAAGGATGCTCACGCCATCCTAAAGAAGCTTCGATCGAATCGCCTTCTCACGCTTGTGGGAGCTTCAGGTTCTGGAAAGTCATCTTTGGTGGCTGCCGGTGTTGTTCCTGCAGTCCGCTTAGGCGAATTGGATGGATCGGAGGATTGGCTGACCTTAAGCATGCGACCGGGGTTGCGCCCGTGCCATAGTCTAACGATTGAACTCGCCAAACTACAGGACGGCGGCACTGCGATAGCGATGGCTAATCTGGCGGATCGAGTTGAAGGACTGTCGAAGCTTCGAAGTGCAATGCTCTTGCAGCCCGAGACTTTGTCGAATGCAATCGATCTAATCCTCTCCGACCAGGAAAAGCACAACTCAGTGTTGTTGGTAGTTGATCAGTTTGAGGAGGTCTTTACCCAAGCCACGGATGATAGTGAGGCACTGGCATTCGTATGGAACCTGGAATTCGCCGTGCGTGCTGGCGGCGGACGCGTCTATACCATTCTGTCTCTCCGAGCCGATTTCCTTCACAAATGTATGACCTATCCCAGGGATCTGGCCGAGAGGCTTGTAGAGTCTGTCCAGTACTGCTTGGAGATGGACAGACGCCACCTGAAAGAGGCGGTGGTGATGCCTGCTGCAGAATGTGGCGTGACGATCGAAGACGGTCTCACCGAAGCTTTAGTCGACGATGTCTGCGGCCAGCCGGGAGATCTGCCGCTGCTGCAGTTCACTCTTGAAGAGCTATGGCTCGACCGCACCGGCAACAAGTTGACTTGGGACGCCTATGAACGGATGGGATTCTTGAAAGGTGCATTGGAAAAGAAAGCTGAGGCCGTTTTCGCTGAATTGACGCAAGAAGATCAGGAGGCAGCTCGGAAGATTCTTTGTCGAATGGTGATCCCTGGCACAGGGACCGGCGATACCAGGCGGCGCGCACCCCGCGCTGAACTGGAGCAAGTTTCACATGGCCGGGCGAGCCGGGTCTTGGAGCTGTTGATAAGGGAACGATTGGTGACTGCGCACGAAAACGATCTTGAGGTGGCACACGAAGCTTTAATCAACAACTGGCAGCGACTGCGAGGCTGGATCGAGGACGATCGGGAGGGACTACGTGTCCGACACAGCCTGAGTGAGGCGGCCAATGAATGGCATAGACGGGGAGGAGATCCAGGCTATTTGTTTCGAGGTGCACGCCTCGCTCAAGCTGCTGCGTGGGTCGAGCGCCATGGAGGCGAGTTGTCCGGCCTCGAACTTGATTTCTTCCGCGATAGCACTGAACAGTACGATGCTGAACGACGGCTGAGCGACGCTGCTGTTCTAGATCGTCTCGAGGTCGAGGCTCCTGATATCTGGTTCGATGTCGAGGCGATGGCGGAGTGGATCGGACGAGCTCAAGAATTGGTGAGCGGTCTAGGAGCACATCGTCGACGGCTCGAAAAACTCCGAGAAAGCGCCGGGGGTTCAAATCCTGTCGCGGACGTCAACAAGTGGTGCTTCCAGGATAAGAAGACTCAAATTGCATATGACACGCTCGATTTTCTTGTCAAACGGATGGAGACATTCGCATCGGGCCTATTGTCGTCGGCGGAACATGTTGCGAGGGTCGATTCGAGACTGGACGAACTCAGCATCTTAGAACACGCTACGAAGTGGGAACAAGCAATTGCGTCTGTGAGAAACCCTGACATCTGTCCGTCTTATAGAGGACTTGTTCTTAAGCCTCAGTCCGGACTAATTCCGATACGAAAGAATGCCGGTTCTGGATTTTGGGAATTTCTCCATCTCGCGACCGGTACGCTACCTGAGACGAACTCGGATGGCACCTACGGGGTGACCGCCATGACGGGGGTCGTCTTGGTATTGTTGCCGGGCGATACCTTCTTTATGGGGGCTCAAACGCCAACTCCGTCTGGCGGAGAGGTAAATTGCGATCCTCTTGCGCGAACAGACGAGAGTCCCGTGAATCAAGTGTCGCTTGAACCGTTCTTCGTTAGCAAGTATGAACTGACTCAAGGGCAATGGCTTCGCATCACCGGTCGGAATCCTAGCTATTTTTGTCCATCGCGGACTACCTCGGAATTCTCCTTGGTGAACCCAGTGGACTCGGTAGACTGGCACGCTTGCGACGAAACCCTCCGAACAGTTGATCTCCAACTTCCAACTGAAGCGCAGTGGGAGTACGCAGCTCGTGCGGGTACTACTTCACCTTGGTTTGTCGGAAATGACCCCAGCAAAGTCTATGCGTTTGCGAATCTCCTAGAAAATGGGGCTCCGCACCACGTTGCAGTCGGATCATACGCTCCAAATCCATTTGGGCTACATGATACGGCGGGCAACGTCTGGGAATGGTGCCGCGACTACGGATCTTATACCCTCCCGGTTCAACCCGGCGACGGCCTGCGCATCGCCAAAGGGGAAGAGTACCGCGTTTTCCGAGGTGGAGCATTCCTTAGCTCGCCAGAACGCGCCCGATCGGCTTACCGATACGTCGTCAAGAGTGACTACCGAGGTAGCTATGTTGGGCTCAGGCCAGCACGTGGAGTCCTTTCGTGAGGAAGCCTATTTTGCCCCAAGTGCTTTCGTTGCCTTTCGCATATCGCGTGGTTTCACCCAAATGAGCCCTGCATATTTTCGATCGTCGGCAGAAACTATCTGAGCCGAGGTTACATTCACTCCAGCATCCGTAAGTTTCCCCATAACATTCGCAAGGGAGCCTGGGCCGTCTGATCCTCGTACCAGAAACCCTTTCTTGCGTTTGCTGATCTTGATGCTCGCCCTCTTGACCACCTTGAGGAACGCTGCGGTGTCGTCCGGGACAAAATCGAGTTGAGATTTCCGTCCCCTAACTGGAAATCCCGAAAAGCCAAGCAAGTTTGTTCGTGTCTCGCTCAATACGCTCAGTATCCTTGATGCTTCTCCTGACTTGTCCGGAACCGTTGCATAATAATAATCAACCCTTCGCACTATCTCGTCCATATCGTGATCTCCTTGAAGTACATTTGTTGTATTCTCGAAGCCACTCGTCCAATGAGTTGCGATCGATCTTGCCGCCGATTTTCCTGCGGATGACGCTTGTGCCAATGCTATTCGGGAACGTAACGATGTCCGTCACAAAACTTCTCAAACTCTCACAGGCTGCCACTCGGGATCTCGCCTTTCGTATTCAGAAACTCAACGAAGGAAGCCAGTCAGCGTTACCAGAAGAATCACAACGATCATCGGGGCGTGCAACGCGACCACCGAGGGTCTCAGGGCCGACCTAAACCATCCTCCTGCCTTGACCGAACCTGCGCCGAGATCGAAGGAAGGCTTTGTTATCGCTCTGTTATATAGATCGCGGTACAGAGTCTCGAGTGCTAGGTAGTACGCATCCAGAAACCAGAACGCAAGTGCCGGAACAACGGCCAACACTGCGAGCGTAGGCCTAGAATCCTTGGCTGCCGCAAAGCCCACCGCGGCTGTGGCAAGAGCCACATTCCAGCCTTTCAACTGGAAGGAATTGCCGGCGAGCCGCGAGATGATTCCCTCGATGAATTCGAGGTGCTTGGTATCCATTCTGTCCTCCTCCCATCCCACCAACCGGGCTTGATTTTCCGATCCAAGTTAGTCGACTGCTCCATATGGACGGCACCGTCTTCCCGACACGAATGCTTCGCGATCATACTACGGCGTATGATTATCCCACGGTTGCAATGAGGAAAGCTAAAATGGCTCTCCAATCTGGTGCACAACTGATCCTCCAGACGGAACGTCCTGACCGGACCTTTGACTGTCTCGGATTTGCCGGCATTCCAATCGTCAACCCCGTCTTTATTGTACTCAGTTGCGCTGACACTCCGCAGGCAAGGGCTGATCTCGACAATCTGCGCCGCGAGCTACTGTTTGAACTCAATGCGCTGGCCCCAGGTTCTCACCCGGTCATACTCCCCTGTGATGGCAATGCGCTTGATCCAGCAAGCTGCCATGCGCATTCGGAGCTCGATTGCCAGAAGCTGTTGGTTTTGGTTGGTGATGGCGTACAACCCCTTTCGCTAGGACCGTCTTATCAGCGTTGGACCGCAGGGTCCGCAAACTATCACGTCCTTCCTGTTTATCGAGACACTGCGCGGACATCGGTGTGGAATCTGTTGCCGGCCGAATTCCGTGGCGTGAATGTGAATTTCTGGACGCGATCGATCAGCGAAGTCATCCCGGCGATCCTCGGCCTTTCGAATCTTACGACTGAGAATCCCCGCATCTTTATTAGCTATCGTCAAAAGGATTCGCCCGCACTGGCTATCCAACTATTTGACGCTCTCTCTCACCAAGGATTCGACACCTTCCTAGATCATTTCCGCATTCCCCCCGGCGTGAATTTTCAATCAAGGCTAACGCAGGAACTCGGAGACAAGTCCATGGTGCTGCTCATCGAATCGGAACACATTCTGGACTCTGAATGGACTACTTACGAAATTGGTGTCGCAAAAACCTGTTCGTTGGGGATTTTCGCACTTCACATTCCGAATGGACCTTATGTCCCCGGAATAGACTCCGCCATTCGAATGGATCTAAACGCAGGACAGTTCAAAGGAGGAGTGTTCTCACCGGCGGCCGAATTAGATGGAACGGTGTTAGGAACGGTTGTGGGTCGTGTCAAGTTGGAGCATGATCGAGCGCTTGTCTTTCGACGTCGTATACTGCGTGACTCGCTTGAAGGTGCTCTTCTTGAGCATGGAATTTCGCTTCCTCCTCTTACTCCGGGTGGCATGTTCCGCGTTCGGTCCCACGCGGGCAGTGAGTACCTCGTGTGGCTGACACCTCGACCGCCTGAACTGCCCGACTTCCACGGTGTTCATGGACAGGCCCTCCCTCCGCTTAAAGGCGTTGTGATCGGGCTTTCCCGATTGATGGAGCCGCTGCGCCTCGCGCAGACTGGCTGGCTGGCTGCGTTGTCTCAGATTAAGATGGTTGACGAGGGACATCTGAAGCTGGCCGCATCCGAGATTGCTCAGGGAGTTCTATGATTTCATCCGTTAGGGCCGTGGGCAGCCGACTTCGGGGTAAGACGATTTTTCTATCCGCGAGTGTGCCGGTCCCAAAACGCGCCGAGCGTTATCAACGTGTTGAAGATGCTCACTTCGAAATTGAACAAGCGGTAATAAGCCTGGCCCGCGCCGTGTTCAGCGAGAGCGGTCAACTAGTCTTTGGGGGGCACCCTGCTATTTCGCCATTAGTTGCCATGGTTGCTGGGGAGTATCGACAACCGCGTTATGCCGAGAGCCACGAGGAGAAGCCCGCCGCTCCGATACGCATCTTCCAGTCTCGCGCATTCGAAGGGTTTCTCCCTAATGACACCCTTCTCATGTATCAGCTCGGCTATGCCACAATCACCTGGATCGACGCTGCGAACAATGAGAGGTTCGACCCCACGATTGAACATGAGCAGTCTCCTTGTCCAGAGAGTCTGCGCGCTATGCGCGAAGCCATGATCGGATGGACGAGTCCGGCAGCAATGGTGTGCATCGGCGGCATGGAGGGTGTAGAGAGGGAGGCCGAATTATTTCGCGAACTCCGAAGTGAGGCTCCGGTTTACGTGTTGGAGCGAACTGGTGGCGCGTCCCTCATTCTGGCGCATCGCCGCAAGGACATACGAGTCATCGATTCTGAGATTATCAACCGCATTGTGCGATTGAAGGCGGATCTCCCTAAGCCCACGTTTGACAGTCTGGCCTCCCAGATTGATCAACGCCCCATTGTGCCATACCCACTCATTATGCAAACCATCGTGGATGAGGTATCTAGCCAGGGCGGTCATGGGACCGGGATGCGAAACGGGTGAGGCCGTCTCTGTCGCTCCTCTCTGCCAGCCGTATCGCGCAGCGGACCGGCCGGAGTTCATCAGAGTAGTTACGAACAATAACTGTAGGTTATCGCACAGCAGGAAAGTAATGGATCCGCCGACGAAACCAGCGTGTTTTCAGTGGGGGCAGAGGACGCCCAAGCGAAGGATTGTGGTACACAAAAGAAGGCGCTATGACACCTGAGTGTTTATCTCGATAGTGTGTCAACGATTCATTACGCCACTGAAGAATGTATCGGCCCGCGTGTTCTCAAGTGCTCGATTTCTTTTCGCAGCGAACATGGCCCACGTTGAGCACACAAGAGCAACGGAAAATAAAGAGAATCTGCGCTCTGACGGCCAACCGACAGTCAGCCGACAATCGCCCACACTGGCAGACGAATTCCTGCACACAATTGGCACACGGGCTTATCTGCGCAGTTTCGTAGTCGAACCTAGAACAATCCTATAAGCCCGTCTCGGGACCAAGTTGCCGACCACAAGACCCAATCTCTCTTCTTTACTGTAGTCCTCGTTAAGCATCACGTCTCGTTCAGCCCTTGCGTTGTTGTCCTTCCTGGCGGAGAGGCAGACTTGATCGCCAACGATGAATTGGTGATTGGAACCAATGCGTAGCAATGAACTGCAGCATCGCAGTGAATATCGCGATTAGCACACGCTGCCTGCGGGAGCGCAAGCCTTAGGTTGGCAGGCGCGCAGAGCACGCTTATGCAACTGGGCAGCCGTATCGATGGCATCCCACTGTGCGTAAACGGACGGTGTGTCAACCGCCACTATTGCTACCCTATCTTCACCGCTGCAGGGATGCCCGCTCGCCTGTCGCGGGAGAGGACCCATTCTTCTTAACGGTTGGTTTCGCCTTTGATGTCGGTTGCTTCTTCCGCGATGCCGCACGGTGAACGATCTGTTTCGGGCTATCTGTCTTCTCAACGAAGTACTGCAGACGCGGCATAAATGCTTTCACGGTAAAATCGCCCCGTTCACGAGCTTTTAGCTCGGGAGGCAACGACAGTTGTGAGAACTCGACACCACCTGTCCCGGGATTGACAATGAGCCACGAACCGAGCGGGAGCGCTGACAGTTGACCAGTGTTCTCCGGGTCGTATACTTCTGCGGGTCGTGAACTGGGATCATTGCGGACCTTCCGCTTTGAATCCATAATGTGTTCGCCGAAGTCAGGTTCAAGGAGAGATGACACCCCGCTCGCATGGTATCGCAGTGAATCCATGAACAATGCAGCCTGCGGGATTCTTGCGTTATAAACTGACTTTTTTAAGATCTTCATGGCAATCAAGTCCGCCTCCGATTCCTCTTCCTCTGTGTGTCGGACCTGCAGCCTGCCGATCAGCTCGGCGTCAGGAATTCTCAAGACATCGGCGAATGCAAACTTGGTGTCCACCGTCTTGTGACCCAAGATATTATGCGCGAGTTGGTGCGCCAGAACGAAGGCAAGAGGCGACCAGTCTGGAAGGACGTCGATAAATCCACGGCTAACAACAATCGTATTGTTGACGATGAAAGCCTCAAGCCGAGACGTCAAGAGGAGACGGCACTGCACCGGCTCACCCAGAAGTTGGTGGTTCGAGGCAAGGAGGGAATTGATTACCTGCTGGCACATTCCGTCCACTTCTCCCGGAGGGGCCAGGAGTTTGGCCTTCGAAAGGCGATCCAGAATGTTTTCTTCCGCCTGCTTCTCGAAGCGCCTTTGTGCCTCATGGGGCGGCGTGCCTCCCGTACGGCCATCGATCAACACACCCGCTGCGACTATTTTGGTGGTCACAGACTCGCGCCGCCTCTGAACTCTCTGCTGATCATAGCCCCAGAATCTGAACTGTCCCGCTACCAACGGAGATCCTTGCGCGCCGTCATCCGGGACCTCTTCCAAATATGCAAGGGCAGGTACGAAGCGATCCTTACCTATGTTCATGCGCCAGCTATCAATGTGAAACGTTGAATTTTTATCGCGTAGCCCAGCGAACATCGCGTCGGCATGCGAGTTCACTCCGGTGAAGCGCACGATGTTCCAAGATCGCTCCTCGACGTAGATCCGTCCTTTGAAGCCCTCCGCTGGACTTCGTGGCTGGACGTCGTAGACGGCGCAGAGCATCTCGCCGAGTAAAGTCAGCTCCACGAACTGGTATTCATAGCGATCTTCACGAAGCTGATCCCAATCCGGCACCATAACATCGAGGATGCCTTCGAGTATCTGGCTGCCAGGCGGAACATCGGAGGACGTTCGAGAGTATTTGAGTAAGTCCTCAATCACGCGGTCCTTGCCGATGAACCTCCCGAGATAGTAGTAATCGTGACTGGGGTTGTAGCCGGCCTTTCCGCTGGGTGCCAATCTTTGGATCACACCCTCGACAATCAGGTTGGCATCCTCCAGTTGTGATTGCAGGAAACCCTCTGCCCGATTTAAGCGCGCGATAACATTCGGATCTGTCGGCAGGTCTCCGGGACGCGCTTGTTCCGACTGAGCCCGCAGCTGAGATGCCGCCGCCAAACCGAGAACCAACATAAGGCAAGTCACGATGCGATGCATGTATGCACCTCACGAAAGGTTGGGGAACCAAGTCACGGGGGCGAAGGGAAGTCGAGACTAAGGAAACCGAGAAAGCGTCGCCTTAACAGCCTTCACCGTTTGCGACATTGATCCCCCGTCTCACCATGGCGGACCGACGACGACGCCGTCGAGTCGAGCCTTCGGAATCCGTAGGTGGGGCTCAAATCACGAATGAGCCCCAGTTACCAGATTCGGACGGTATGTCTTGCTTTTGCAATTTGTCTTCACTGTTTATTAACGATGACCTTTCCTACCGGACAGCCATCATGTACATTGGGAAAGCCGATAGGCGGATACCTGCCACTCTGGTTCGTCCGGTCGACCCATGAAGTCAGCAACTTGTTGACCTCAGCATCGACCACTATGACGGCAACCTCGAACGCTCCTTTGTCACGATCTTCGCCATATGTGATCCAAGCATCGAAAGTTCCATCATCATTTACTTCCAGTGGCCCGCCCCCTTGAGGCCACCAGCCCGAAACCCCCTTTCGTCTTGCAATGGCCCATGCATGCGTGCCTTCGGGTTTGCTGACACGGCCAGAAACGTTTCCGTCGCCACCGACGTTGGCTCCCTGTTTCGGCTGTTCGATAGCCACCGAGCAGGTAACGGAAACGCTGTTACCGTTGTCTGCCGCCAACGCATTGACTACCATGAGCGACAGGACTGACGTTATGGCGATTACGACATTTCGCATAGTTGTCTTCCTCCGTTTCTTAAACTAGTGGATGCGCTCAAATGCGCGCTCATATGCGCTTAGTGCGACATCAAATTCTCCTCTCGAGAAATCGTCTTCGGCCGTTGCAAGGGATCGGTAATCAATTGCACCCTGATGGAGCCCCGACACTTTACCGGCGAGTTCATGAAAGTTGCGGGACGCCTGGCCCGCTAGGCGATAGCGTGCATACTGGCGTGCGATAAAGAGGTCGGCCAGCAAATCCTGTTCAGCAGCGCGCGTGACGCTTTCGCGGTGGAGCTTTTCGAATGTTGAGGTTTGCAGCAGAACCCGGCCTTTTGAGTCATGCGGCGAGAGCTTTTCAAAGGTACGGGGAGCCAACATCGCCGACAATTCCAGCAATTCCTGTCTTCTCGTGCCCGAGGCAACCTCAATCTTTGGCCACATAACTTCCCATACGCGGAGTTCATTTGCCTCTTTCGCGGCAGCCAACGTGCCTCGCTGCAACTCGATCTGGATCGCCGTCAGTTTCTGCTTCGAGTGTTCCCAGTAGAAGATGTTTGCGGTGGGCAAGATGAGAACCATAGCGGCCCACATCATCTTTCTTACATTCGTTACACGGCGAGGATGCGGGATAGTGCGCTGATTTGTTATGGAAATCTCTCGGGGTGCACAAGAGAGCGAGTTTTGCGACGGGTCGCCGCTTGGGAGTGCATGCTCGTGCTGATCGGCAGATGCTTGTTGACTTGGTATTACTTGGAGCGTGACCATCTTGGCCTCCGTCGCAAATTCCTCACGCTTGAACGTTGTCAGTATGCCGGCGGTTTTAGCATTTACTCCTCCGCATTGTCAAGAACAATCACGCACGCATGTGACTGTAACTTATTAAATATGCATACACTTATAGCTTATCGTCCAATACTATTGACTGATGTAGTCTTATAATGTGGACTCTCCTGTGGAAATCACTTATCCTGGCGTTGAACCCGGAAGGACACAAACTATGACGAAGGACAATGCTGACAAGAAGTTGTCGTTGTCGGAGGATGCGCTTACCAGCCTGGCCAGCGACGTGCTCGGGAAGATATTGGCTGTGGATTACGGGGGGGCACGCCAATTGCTGCCGTCCTCCATGCATGCCGTGCCGCTGAATCACGAGAATGCGTACGCATTACAGCTCCGCAGTCTTGCTTTCGAAATCCACGATTTCTTTGGAGAATACTCAAAGGCGAGTGAGTGGATTCGGGACGTGGAGGGTATCTGTGCGGAAACATTGCAGGACGCTGTGAACGCAGCGCGCTCATCAGATCCGGCTGCGCGGAGACTGATGAAGCAGCGAATCTGGATCGTCTCGGATGGCGCACATGCCCTTTACCGCAGCGGCGACTATCGCCGTTCGAGTGCGCGGCTCAAAATGTGTCGAACGGTACTAACTCAATGCTTTGGAGACGAGACAAGTCGGAGCTTCCCCCATGGCACTGCCTCCCGTTTGTATTATCTAACAGGCCTTGTTCATAGACAGCAGCGTGAGTATGCACTGGCAAAAGACAATTTCGTCCGATCGATCAAGCACCTATGGTCCGTCATAGGAGAAGCTGGCAACCCTCCTTTGGCTGCCATTGAGTTTCAAATTGGCCGATGCCTGGCGCTGGGACTTGGATGGGTGGCATACGCGGAAGGGAATGCTAAGCTGGGCGAGGCACTAATCATCGCTGCTCAGTCGTTGCTCAATCGGTCTAGCGACGGCATCATCAGTCGATACGTGGGCGTCGTGCATACGAGTATCGAAAGATCCGCCAACGCGGACACGGTGGTGAAGATAAGTGCATGCGTAGAGAAGCTGGAAAAAGCACGTGACGCCTTTAACAGCGCGGGCCACAGACCTTATGCTGTAAGGACGGAGTGGGAACTGGCGCTGGCGTATTTGCGCGCAGCTGACCTCAATAAGCGCCGAGCCGAGCAACTCGAATCAGTTGGCGAAATTACGCAGTCGCACGAACACGAGAGCGCGGTGAAGCGTCTTCTGTCGGCTGCAACTGAAAGCGCGAATGCGATGGAAGACTATGCGCGACAAACACATCTAACCTGGAGTTGCCAAGCCAGATTGATCAAGAGCCGCGCGTTGTCGATCAGCGGTCAGTTCAGACTTGCTGAAGAAGAGGCAGATTCAGCGCTTAGCGTCGATCCGGACGGTCCATACACACCAGAGGCATTGATTGCGCGCGGGTACGCCCGCCTAGGTCTACAAGATCTCAATGGGGCAATGTCAGATTTCCGCGACACCCAAAGGTTGGCTTCGGGTATTCCAAAGGTAGCCGCCGGTGCGCATCTGTTAATGGCGCTTGCCGCAGTAGCGATGCGCGATCTGCATTCGGCTCAGCTCTATTTCGGGGAGTGGCAGCGGGGCGAGAAATGGGTTGAAAGTGCGTTCCTGACAAGACTGGCCGACGACGTGACAGAGAGGATACGGAAGCTTCAAGGTGATTTCCTTATTGTGTTTTCGGAAAAGAACATGGAGGAACCCGAAGTTCTACACCGCAAGCTAAATCGCTGGCTAGTCTTGTGGGCCAGAGAGCGCAGCAGCAATAACGTCGAGAAAGCCAGGAAGTTGCTCGGCGTTTCAAAGCAGACGTTTTATAACTGGGAGCGCGGGCAGGGATGAACCATGCGTTTTCCGCGTCGAAGCTTTGGAATCCGGTCAAAGTAGAAATGTTCACCGTCTCCCTTGCAACAATCACCAATTGTCGCATTTACAGTTTTGGCACACCAGCATGAGTGCGGTGATCGCACAGTTCGCCGGCACAAGTCGGCATCTGGGAAGTTTCTACTGCAGGCAGCGACGGCTGACCGACAGTCAGTCAGCCCCGGCCGGTTCGAGCGAGAATCCAGAATATTTGCCGCTGCCTAGGACAAATATCTCGTGGAAACGCTTTTCGTAGCCTTGGCCCCGGTCAGCAGCACTGAAGAATAGAAAAGCACTGATTCAGTCGTCTTGCGCGACCTGCATTGCGTCAGCGGGATCAATGCGATATCTACGTTCCCGATCAAGGAACGCACGGCGGCCGCCTTCCAACAACTTGCACACCGACTCACGGATCTGCGGATTTTCGATGCTCCCACTCTGGTACTTAATCGTGGGGAGATCTATCAGAGAGAGATATGCCTCCCAATCTCCCTTGAACTGATCCTCAAGCAAAGTTCCTGGTGCATGTAAATGCGGATCCCATCGATTCCAAACCGAACCACGCAGATTCCATTTCATACAGAACATTCTAAGGCCAGTGCTCGCAAAAAAGCCCTTCAGCCCGAAGGGCAGGTCGGCACGTCGAATCAGTATTGGCCCCTCCATATTGGCCGCTCCATGCCGTGGCAGTTTCCTAAGTGTGCAAGCTATTATTTTGTTGTCCGCCGAATCGCCACTTCGTTGAACATATTGTTAACAAGTACGGGAAATCTGGAAGACAACGCCCACAAGCACCTGATCAAGGCGTTGCGCGATCATCACAACCTCGTCGAGACACTGAATTTTGATCAGGTAATTGGTTACCTGAAATTCGACAAAGCCAGCAAATGGGCCGCTGTCGATGCCATTGTCTGCAAAGCTGATACAGACCCGGAAGGCATCGCCACCTATACGCTGCCTCGAGCGGTCAGCCTTGCTTCGTCATTTCGAGATATTCCAGAGACTTGCGCGATGCGAGATGGGAGAAAGTGGAGGTCGATTCCGTTCATCGTCATCTCAGACCTTGACTATCAATTCACCTACCCCTCCGAGATAAACAGGCTCAGTATCACCATCCTTCGTCCCACTTCCCATACCCGCGATACCACCCGAAAGATCAGCGATACCGTCGATGACTACATCCAGAAGGTGCTTGACGACTACCACGACCTCGGCATGATGATTACGTTCGAGAAGGGACGCGCACGCATTGGGCCGGCCCTAAAGAAAAGAGATCCCGAGATGGAAAGCTCGTACTATTACGCCCCCGCGGACCGCCGAGACAATAAGCGATTCATGACCGTTATGCGCGATAGTGAAGGGTTGCGGGCCGATGTCGAGCTTTTCCAGCAACTTCTCGATATGGGTGCCAGTGAACGGCAGATGCAAAGGTTTTTCGAGGACAACCCCTTCTTTCTGACACAGGCAAGGATGGGTATTCAGGTTTCACACCCAAGTTATGCCACCAATCGCTGGTCTCCGGATTTTGCCTTTACGTCGATTCTTGGCTTCACGGATGTGAAGGACATTCAATTGCTGGAAATGAAGGGGCCAGCCGAAGAAGTGCTGAACACCCACAAACATCACCCAGGATTTACTGCCAAGCTCCACAGTGCCATCGACCAGGTTCGGCACTACGGCAAATTTCTCAGTCACCCAGCAAATGAGAAGAAACTTCTGCAACAACTTGGCTATATCCCAACGCAATCAAAACTCGCAGTTTTAATAGGAAAGGCCATCGACAAAGATCATTACATTGAGACTTTTGCCGATGCGCGCAGCTACGTGCCAGATGTCGAGATCATCACCTACGACAAGATTCTGGAAACTCAGGCCGCGCAAATGAGCCGAATCGTCATTCCTGACTTCGATGAATCGCCGATACGTCTCGCGGGCTTTTCAGGTGGGGCTTTTCGTCTCTGAAAGCCACTTCCAAACTAGGGCGCCACGACCTGCGCATTCCTGACCTGCACACATCGTTCGCACACCGACGTGAGAAAAAACAGCGGGTATGGCCATTTGACGGCTGATGGAATGTTAGTCGCGCAAGGGATGCTGCGGTTTCGGTATCTGGCGACGAGGGGGAAGCCCCAACAAAAGGCCACAATTCCAAGGGGCGCATCCAATATCCAGGCTTAGGCTCAAGCTCCACTACTTGGGATAGTATTCATCGGGATCAATCTTCACCTTCTGCTTCGGTGGCGCCATAGCCGGAACTTGGTGTGGCGGATAATATTCCCACTGAAGTGAACTGGCCAGCCCGCAGGCATTCACGAGAAAATCGTAATCGTTCTGGATTGCAAGTCGGTTGCGGAGGCTCTTCGGAGCCTGCAACTGGCGCGTCTTTTCAAGCACGAAGCTGCCAGGCATGCCCTGCGAGGAGAGAGCCTTATGCAAGGGCCGCAAGCGAGCACCTCCACCGATGATGAAGAGATCGAATCTCTTATCGTTCATTGCTGTGAGCTTGCGGCCTTTGACAATGTCCCAGCATGTTCTGACATATTGCGAGCATATTTTCTGTACGGCGGTCAAAGTTGGCAAGTTGGATTGGCCCTGATGCTTGAGTGTACGCGCCTCTTCTAGTCCACAGTTCCATGCTTTAGCCAGCTCGGAATCAATTTGCAATCCTCCAACAGGGTGGGTCGAGTCGGCAAGATAGCAGGGGCGCAATGGATGGCCTTGCTCCTTCATGTCGCGGCCATTGAAGAGAAACGAAACTTCTGTCGTCCCCGCTCCTACATCCACGATGGCATACGTTTTGGTTTCAGCGTAAGCCGATTCAAGGAATGCTTTGACGGCAGCTAGACCCTCCGGTAGTACTAGAAAATTTCGGTCGCTTTGGATCGGCACTATGAATGCATCCAGGCTGGTTGCGACATGACTTAGCGTCTCCGTGCTCGTTAAATCCATGTTTTCTTTATGGATCTGCAGCGCGACGCCCGTCATCCTTTCCCATTCATTCTTGCGCTTCGATACATCCAAGTAGTCCATTGGGCATCCGACGTTCCACACAATGACGAGATCATCATTTGGAAACCGAGTCTGCAAGGTACTTTCGACCGTGCGAAACACGTGGGCTAGGAACATGCTGGCGAACACGCTGGCGGGGAAAATCTCACTGGTGCCGGGAAGGTTGACCATCCCCTTCTGCGCAAATGAGTTCCCACACGAGCAAATGTGGGGATTGTTTCGACATAATACACACAGCTTAATGGACGATAACCGAACTTGGCCCTTAGTCTTCTCCTCGTAAGGGCGGCCGTAATAAATCTTAGAGTTGCTGATGTCGATCGTGGACGGAAGCAAGAATGCGCGGAGACCCGTTTCGTCAGGGCACCAGGCAAGAATCTCGAATTTGTTGTCTGAAAGGTCTTGCCAGATCACCTTCGTTGAGCTGGTACCGAAGTCAACGCCAACGATCAAGGTCCGCTCGCCGCGATCCAGCAGAGGAGGTTCACTCTGAGTTTTCTTGGGCAATGGAAAGCTGGGAGGATCCTGAGGCGGCGGTAAGACTGTCTGACGGCCAACAACCCGGTGCCAAAGACGCTGTAAAAAGCGCTTCATAAGATCAAGATATCGTGAGAATTCCCGCTGCAATCAAAACGTGCTCTGCCGTTACGGAGCGTAGTTCCTCAATTTCGGCCTCGCGTGTGCGCTGCTCCGCTGATAGATTCCGTACTGTTCCTTCAAGCATTCGAATATATGAGACAGGTTGATTTCGAACTCGTGCGTTATCGAGAAGTACTTGCTTTCGTGAGATCTTCAGCCTATATGATTCTCTTACGCTTGCTAGCCGTGACTCCACAAAGGCGCTGTTCATTCGTTCCACACTAGCTCGACGAGCCTCAAAACGTTGTGCGAGAAGCGACTCGGCAGCGGCGTAACCAGAACGCATTTCCTTACTACCGATGGATGGAGGAGGAGTGTCTTGCCCCTCGTGGACCATGCGAGCTAGGCAGAGCTCGCTGGTATCCTCGCCCAGAACTTGGAGTGTCTGGAGGTTCACGATGATGGGTAATAGTGCGTCCTGTTCGCGTGCGGCTCGAATCGTAGCCCTTGCCAGTATGTAGACATACTGACCCGGTGGTAGGTCATCCCGTTGTTTCAGTCCTACTTTAGTAACGGGATGCAGACCGCCTTCGCCATGGTACCGATATTCTTCAACAATGGCCCGGATGAAAAAATGCCGCACGTGTAGAAAAGTGATCGACTTGTCCTTCTCAGCAACATCCGAATCAAATGTTAACCGAAATGAGTTCTGATGGAGGTACCGGCAGAAATCAGCCTTTTGGTTGTCCTCGGGTTGATCGAGTACGAACTCTAACAGTTTGTCGCTGGGTTCAAGCCGGTAAACGCCACCTCCTTCGCTAGTCAGTTCTAGGCGCCGATCGAAGTGGACCAAAAAGTCGGCGACAAAATGCGCGAGGTCCTCCGCGCTAATAAATCGTCCGAGCAACTCCGTGCGATCTACTTCTTGTTTGTAGTACTCATCGTGCCCGATGAACTGAGGACTTGATTTTTCCCATTCCTCGAATTGCTGCTTCCTTTTCTCTAGCAGCAGACCAGCCTGGTCAATGCGAGCATTCCTCTGCTCGTCGGAGAGCTCCGGATCGAAAAGGTCTTTAGTAAGATTTGTGATCTCATTTCCCAATATGGCTTCTAGGTCACCTATATACGACTGGAAAAGGTTAATTCGGGTATACAGCCTATTCAGGATCTCGTCCTCGATGGTTCCTGGGGCTGAGAGATTGAAAATGAGAATTCGTTTCGCTTTTTGACCGAACCGGTCGAGTCTGCCAATACGTTGCTCAACGACCATCGGATTCCAGGGCAGATCGTAGTTGAAAAGTATGTGACAGAACTGAAAATCCAAGCCTTCGCTGCCTACCTCTGATGACAGTAAAATCTGAAATCGCCCTTCTCGGAATTGCCTTATCCGTTTTTCTCTTTCAGTGGGTGGAAACGCGCCGCTGATTACTGTGTTCGAATAGCCAAGCGCCCCCAATTTCCTGGCGAGATACTCTAGAGTCTTCTTGAAATAGCTGAAGAGAATGATAGGCTCCCCAGGTTGGGACTGCTGTAGTTCTTGTAAACAGCTGCGCAATACCTCGAACTTGCTATCAGGCTGTCCGTTTCGGTACCAAGCATCAATGATTTTGCGTAGGTCTTGTCTTCGGCGTTCTGGATCTGAGGGGGCCACACTGTTCCAGTCTTCCGGATCAGCATCAGATTCTTCCGCATCCAGACCACCGTGCATGGCCACTTCATGTTCGTAGTACTCGACCATAGCAGGAATACAACTGGCAAGCTGCCTTTGTGGCATCATGAGACCGAACAACAGTGCCCAATCCTTTCCTTCCTTCAAGTAGCTTGAGCGAACGAATTCGAGCACTGCTTCGTAGAATCCGCGTTCGGCAGTAGTCATTTCAACTTTTTTCACCACAGCAACGCGTTCCGTCCCAATGTGAACGTCACGACGCCGAGTTCGGCTAAAAATCCGCGAAAGCAAGTTCATTTCTGCGAGGTTACGTTGGATTTCAACGGTCGCCCTGCGGCTGGTAGGGTCGGACTCCGAGAGGAATCGCAGTGTTTCAGAATAAAGGGGATGCTGCCGGAAGGATTTGCTCACCGCTGACCAGGCCAAAGCCAGTTCTGCAGTCGAGGACTGGATATTCGCCTCTTGCAATGCTTGCCGCTGGAGGTAACCACGATCATCACCGAGCGCTTTCAATATTCCATGTACCACCCCGAAGCGATCCTGCGCACTCTGAGCGATCTTCTGTTCTGCCGCCACGATGTGACGATTGAAAAGCATGCAAGCCTCGAAATAGGGGAATGACCCGAACTCTTCTTCATCCAAAAGTGAAAGCAAGTTGAACAGGTCGCGGGACCCCATTTGCATCGGAGTTGCTGTTAGTGCTAAGACAGCGTCGGCAGACGCGGCAGCCTCCCGACAGGCCTTATGGGCTTTTGTTTCCGTGTTTCTCAAATGGTGTGCTTCGTCGATAATCAGTACGTCGAGGGTAGGCGGCATTGCTTCCCACTGTTCCATCACACCGGGATTTCGGTAGGATTCCAAACTGCAGATTGCGTGAAGCTCGAGATCTTGATCTTCGCGATAGCGATTTAGGAATTCTCGAAGCTGGGGCGCCTTCCAAATGTCGAAGCGGAGGTCGAAACGTTTCCATAGCTCCGTCTGCCACTTAAGGCAAAGTGATGCTTTGCATACAACCAATGCTCGCCGGAACGTATGAGGGTACCTAGCTAGCATCTCGCAGAGGATGAAGCCGGCTTCAATCGTCTTGCCAAGGCCAACTTCATCAGCAAGCAGGAGCCTTTGTTTGGCGGAACGCAAGAACTTCAACAGAGGCTTGAATTGGTAAGGCTGGAATTCGGTACGACTTGCTCGTAGCGAATATATGGTGTCCTGAAGTGGGTGGCGGAGGCGTTCGTAAGTAAGCAGGCGCGAGAAAGTGGCCTGGTCCCCAAACTCACGGTTCAGGAATCTTTCTTCTATGGACATCTCGAAGGTGACTTTTTCTAAATCACCCTCTGGCACTTGAACTGGAACTGGACTGCTGGGAAACAAGACTCTGTAAAAGTGCCGCCCAGCAAGCTTCGATGCAGCGCCCTGGACCACCCCTCGCTCATCGCGACGGTTTCGGCGGACGACTATATCCCCATGTTGAAATAACGGTTCCACGATGGCAGGTTCTTGCGGCCTCTCTGTTTCAGAATAGAAGAGAGTACCCTTTCATAGCTGATCCAATTAACATACGCAAGTGCCACAGTCACGATCTGTTCCTGAACAAGGGCAGCTTGTCCTCGTTCGTCAACGCCGCTACGTTGTTACAGATATTAAGCAGGGTGCCACACCGTCCGAGTTGACGGGTGCCAAGCAACAGCATTTGATTAGGTTGTCTTCGATAGAGGACGATGCTTTAGGAGAGGAATTGCAGGTCGTTTGGGAAATCGAACCTGGAGCATCTGCCTTCGAGAAGGTAGAGCTTCCTGAGCCCAAGGGGTTTGACGAACCGGCAAAACTGGAGGCCTTCCTCGATGCCGTGCGATGGGGAGCCGCCTCGATTGCCGATACCCGCCAGCTTCAGTCGCCATTTCGTAGCGGCATAGAAATCGAGAGTTATCAGCTCGATCCGGTGGTTCGGGCTGTCCAGATGCCGCGCGTCAACCTTCTGATTGCCGATGATGTCGGGCTGGGCAAGACAATCGAGTCGGGTTTAGTGGTTTCTGAGCTCATATTCCGGCACAGAGCGAACAGGATAGTGGTGGTGTGCCCGTCACCGCTCCAAATCAAATGGCGTGATGAAATGCTGGAGAAGTTCGGCCTAGAGTTCGCGATCGTCGACAGTGCACTTGTCAAACGTCTTCGTCGGGAGCGGGGACTGTACGCCAATCCTTGGACCCATTTCCCCCGCCTTATCACGTCGATGGACTACCTCAAACGCGAATATCCCCTACGCGTCTTCCGCGAAGCTGTGGCTCATTCGGCGGCTAAACCGGGATTGCGGGATTTTGATGTCCTAATCGTTGATGAAGCGCACAACGTCGCACCGAGCGGTACCGGCAATTTTGCCCTCGACTCCCAACGCACGCAGGCTGTGCGTGAGGTCGGAAAACACTTCGAGCACAAGCTCTTTCTCACGGCTACTCCCCACAACGGGTATACAGAAAGCTTTTCGGCACTTTTGGAACTCCTCGATGATCAACGTTTCGCCCGATCAGTGAATCCAGATCCAGCTCAGCTGCGGGCAGTTATGGTGCGAAGGCTCAAGAGTGAGATCAAGAACTGGGATGGGTCTGATAAGTTCCCACGACGCGTTTTGGAACATATCCCTGTCCAATACACTGCAGAAGAGCAGCGCATTCATGGACTGCTAACGAAATATGCGGAGTTCCGCTCCGAGGGATACCGCGACAACCCAGAACGATTTGCGACAGAATTCGTCCTAAAACTTCTTAAAAAGAGATTGTTTTCGTCTCCGCAGGCTTTCTTGAACACCCTCAATAAACATCGTGCGTCTTTACGAAAATCGGCTGGCTATGAATCACTCGCGCGGTCCTCTACCGCTCTCGCCCGCATTTTTGATCAAGCTGAAGAAGAGTTTGCGGATGAAACCGAGCAGCACGAGGCAGAAGTTGAGGCACTTGAAGCTGCAGCGCGAGCGTTCCGTCCGGCGTCGACAACTGAAGCTCAACTGCTAAATGAACTCGCCGCATGGGCGGAACGGGCCTCTGCGCAGCTCGATAGCAAAGCGACGGAGCTCATCAAGTGGCTTGATTCCGTAGTCCGTCCCGGAGGGCGATGGAACAACGAGCGCGTCATCATTTTTACGGAGTATCGAGATACGCAGAAATGGCTGCACGATCATCTAGCTTCACGGGGTCTTAAAGAGCAAGGACGCTTAGAGCTTCTCTACGGTGCGCAGGACCCTGAGGAACGGGAGGCTGTGAAAGCTGCATTCCAGTTCGATCCTCAGGAGTCGCCTGTACGCATTCTGCTGGCGACTGATGCCGCGAGCGAAGGGATCGATCTCCAGCGGCACTGCCATCGGCTCATTCATTACGAAATTCCATGGAACCCAAATCGACTGGAGCAACGCAACGGCCGCATTGACCGGCACGGACAGCAAGCCCAAGAAGTGAATGTCTTCCATTTTGTCGCTGCCACGTTTCGAGAGGACACTGAGCTTGCGGAGGGTTCTGGTGCGTCTCTCGTTGCAGACCTTGAATTTCTATATCGCGCTGCTCGAAAGGTGCAGCAGATTCGTGAAGACTTAGGCAAGGTCGGCCCGGTCATCGCCGAGCAGGTCGAAGAGGCCATGCTTGGCAAACGGCGACGACTGGACACGTCGCGAGCGGAGCGCGAGAACGAACCCGTAAAACGATTGCTGCGATTCGAGCAGAATGTGCGTGAACTCTCGCGTCGCCATGCGGAACAGCTAGCGGAGGCTCGCCGCGATCTCCACCTTACTCCAGGCAACATAGAGGGAGTTGTACAGATTGCGCTCACAATCGCTCGTCAGCCTGCACTCGTTCCCGTTGCCCTCGATGGTGTGCCCCATGCATTTGACGTACCGAGGTTTACAGATCCGTCATGGCAGCCTTGCCTAGTCGGGCTAGTGCATCCGCACACAGGAAAACAGCGACCGATTACATTTGATCCGGACGCCGCTGCTGGCCGAGACGATATTGTGCTTGCACATCTCAATCATCGCCTCGTGCAGCGGTGTCTCCGATTGTTGCGCGCAGAAGTGTGGGCTCCTTTAGATCGACAAAAGATTCATCGGGTGACGGCACGAACGGTCCCGCATGGAGAATTGCGGGCCCCGGCTGTGCTAGCGCATGCTCGCCTCACGATTGTTTCCAGTGATAGTCATCGACTTCATGAGGAGCTGATTACTGCGGGCGGGACAATCCGTGAGGGCCGACTTGAGCGTTGGAACGTTGGCCAGGTGACAGAATTCCTCGATCGAGCGGGTAACGTCCAAGCGCCGGAATCGGTTCGGAATCGATTGACTGCGCTCTGGCCACAACTGAAGGGCTCGGTCGTGAGTGCGCTAGAGGCGCGCGGGCGTGACCGCAATGACTCCATACGGAAGCAGCTTGCAGACCGGGCGGAAGACGAAAAGGCAAAACTTGCGGCGGTTTTCCACGAGTTGGAAGCTGGTATTAGAGCGGAACTCGGTCGTGCTCCGGACGCCCAATTATCGCTCTTCACCGACTCAGAGCGCGACCAGGCACAACGGAACCACGACTTCCTTATCACTCGACTGAAGGAGATTCCTGCGGAGTTGGTGCGCGAGATTGAAGCGATTCGCCAGAGATATGAAAACCCCCAGCCACGTCTTTTTCCAGTGGCTGTCACGTTCCTCGTTCCGGAGGAGCTTGCGTAATGTCGGCAGCTGCTGAATATACCGAACTGTTGAAACTTATCGAAGTCTCTGGCCCGTTCCTCAGCCTGCCCGTTTTCAAGGAAACATTCCCTCAGGGTTTGGCGAAGGACTCCTCAGACCTTACCCGCGAACTCAAGGAGCTTTACTCCGAATGGACTGAAGCTCGGTTGCATGCCCAGTCAATTGTCGGCCCCGCGGAACGCGAGTGGCTACGGGCAGTTTTCAAAATGTTCCTAGGTTGGCCTGATGAATGGTTGGCCGAAGATAACGCTATTCCGCAGAACCTCTCCTATTTCGTGGCCCTACACCACGAGACGCTTCGACCGGATGCTGCGGTCGTCGAGAACGGCAAGCCGCGCCTGCTGATTACCATCCTGCCACCCGCTCAGCACCCCGATAAACGTCCGCCAGGTACGACATGGAACGCCTCTCACGCGGCGCGGATGGCCGAGCTTCTGCACGCAACGCGTGTTCCCCTGGGGTTAGTCACAAATGGCGAGCGCTTCACAATTGTCTACGCCGAATTGGATCAGCCAACCGGCTTTGCTGATTTCCGGGCGGAACTCTGGTTCGATGAGCGCCTTACGCTACGCGCTTTTCGGGATTTCTTGTCTGCGGACGCACTGTTTAACCGGCCAGCAGAGCAGACTCTGGACGCGCTGTACCGGCGCAGCTTGGACAACCAGCAAGAAGTCTCGACCACCCTCGGTCGTCAGGTACGGCGTGCTGTTGAGATGTTTGTGGCTGCGCTAGATCGTGCGGATCGGGAGAGTGGACGTGCGCTCCTGGCTAAGGTCTCTGAGGAACATGTCTACGAAGCGTCGCTGTCCTTGATGATGAGGTTGGTGTTCCTCTTCTTTGCTGAGGAGCGTGATCTCCTTCCGATTACGAATCCCGTCTATCGGCAGAACTATGCTGTCACGACGCTCCATGATCAGCTTCGAGAAGACGCAGACCGCCTCGGCGAGGAAGTGCTAGAGCGCCGGTACGACGCATTTCCACGTCTCCTTGCCACCTTCAGAGCTGTTCATGGAGGTATTGAGCACGACATGGTCGCTCTTCCGGCCTATGGCGGCGATTTGTTTGATCCTGACCGGTTCTCGTTTCTGGAAGGGCGCGCCGCGGGCTCGTCTTGGGAGGCGACCTCTTGTCAACCATTTCCGATACACAATCGGACCATTCTCCACTTGCTCCAAGCGCTTCAGTTCCTCGAAATGAAAGTCCCTGGCGGTGGCCGTGAGAGGCGACGCGTTAGCTTCAGGGCGCTCGATATCGAACAGATCGGTCACGTTTACGAAGGTCTGCTTGATCATACGGCACGGCGAGCCACTGACGTCGTTTTGGGACTCGCGGGCAAAGAGGAACCAGAAGTGCCGCTTTCGGAGCTAAAGACACGGTCTACGGCACCGAACTTTGCGGACTGGCTAGCCGAGGAGACCGGCCGTACTCGTAAGGCGATCGAAACTGCATTAAAGGAAACGACCGTTGATGACCCGCTACGTTGGCCAGACTGGGAACAAGTAGCGGGTTTCGCAGGTCTGGTCCGCCGCGACGACAATGGCGATCCGTGTGTGATTCCCGCTGGCAGCATTTACGTCACCGCCGGTGCCGCTCGTCGTCAGACCGGGACGCAGTACACACCACGTTCATTAACTGAATCCGTGGTGGACCACGCCCTAGAACCCGTCGTGTACGTTGGACCGGCTGAAGGAAGCCCGCCAGAAGCGTGGCAACTGAAGTCTGCTCAGCAGCTCCTTGAGCTCAAAATCTGTGATTTTGCGTGTGGGTCAGGCGCATTCCTGGTGGCGGCCACCAGATATCTGGCCGCGCGGCTGGTAGAAGGTTGGGGTACTGCTCAACGAGATCTCGGTCCACACGTTCGGATTACTCCTTACGGTCATCCGTCCAAAGGGTTACCTGAGGAGGAGCTGATCCCCACGAATTCCGATGAGCGCTACCTATACGCTCTCCGTATTGTGGTAGAGCGCTGCATATACGGCGTTGATCGGAACATGCTAGCAGTTGAAATGGCCAAGCTTTCACTGTGGCTGTTGACTCTCCAGCGCAATCGTCCATTCACATTCCTCAACCATGCCATTCGTTGCGGGGATTCGCTTCTCGGTGTTACACGCCCTGAACAGATCGAGAGCTTTAATTTCTTCCCACAGGAGCATGAAGAGAAACAGATCACATTTTGGAGAGAGGCTTCGAAGGTTCTCTTCCAGCGCACGTTGGAGCATCGCCTGAAACTGGAATCCTTCGCCGTCGTCGCTCCGGCCGACGTAGAAAAGAAAGAAGCGCTACTTCGGCAGGCGGAGGATTCGGCATTCTTGACTAGAATCATGTGCGACTTGCTCGTCGGGGCGGCATTCGCGACAGCCACAGGCAAGCGCCCGCAAGAGGATGAAACCTTCGCCAAGAAGCGAGCAGATCTGTGGCGCGAGCTGATGAAGAAGTATGCATATGATGAGAACGTCGATTCGTGGCGCATCGCGCTCGAAGACATGCGACCCGTCGCACGAGAGCTGCTGGATGCTGGTCTGCCCGCGAGCTCTGGGGCAAGACGGCCATTCCATTGGCCCCTAGAATTTCCAGAGGTGTTTCTTAATCGGGACGGCTTTGATGCAATTGTGGGCAATCCGCCGTTTATCGGCGGGCTGCGTATAACAGGCGCGCTCGGCCAGAAATATCGGGACTACCTTGTTGAATACGTGGCAAACGGGCGGAGGGGCGCAGCTGACTATGTGGCTTATTTCTTTCTACGAGCGCAAGGACTGCTCCTGAATGGTGGAACAGCGGGCCTGCTGGCCACCAATACAATCGCGCAAGGCGATACTCGCGAGGTGGGACTTGATCAGACGACCGCCAGCGGAGCCACGATCTATCGGGCGATTTCGAGCCGAAAGTGGCCAGGCGAGGCAAGTCTGGAAGTCGCCCATGTGTGGCTTCGTAAAGGGATATGGGCTGGACACTTTGTTTTGGATGACGCGGCGGTGATGGGCATCACGAGCCAGTTGCTGCCGCCAGGCAGAGTCACGGGTAAACCGTGCCGGCTATCTGCGAATGCCGAAAAGAGCTACATAGGCTCCTTTGTGCTCGGTATGGGCTTCGTATTGCAACCTGACGAGGCGGAACGCCTGGTGGACAAGGATCCGCGAAACCGAGACGTACTCTTTCCTTATCTCAACGGCGAGGATCTGAACAGTCGCTGGGATCAGTCTCCAAGCCGATGGGTAATTAATTTCCAAAATTGGGCCATTGACAGCGCCCGAGAGTACGCTGATTGCTTTGACATTGTACAGAGACTTGTAAAACCAGAGCGAGAGAAACTTGCGAACGGAGATGCTACTGCTCGAGACCGTGCAAGGAGATGGTGGCAGTTTGCTAGGCCGACTCTCAATCTTTACAGGGCCATTAAAGGGCTGGAGCAAGTGTTGGTCGTCTCGCTGGTTACGCATCACATAGGCATGGCCTTTGTGCCTGCGACTCTTGTATTCGCACACAGGCTCGCAGTGTTCGCATTGCCGACGTATGCACAATTTGCTGTTTTACAATCCAACTTCCACGAGCCGTGGGCGAGAACTTACTCTTCATCACTCGAGACGCGAATTAACTACTCACCGTCGGATTGTTTCGAGACATTTGCTTTTCCAGTATCTCTTGAGTCTCTTGAGTCAATTGGACAACGATACCACTGCGCTCGTGGTGAGATTATGGCTTCACGGCGCGAGGGGCTCACGTCAATCTACAACCGCTTTCACACGCGAGACGAGATCTCTAGTGATATCGCAGGGTTGCGGGTACTACATGTGGAATTGGACAATGTTGTTGCAGCGAGTTACGGTTGGGGCGATCTGAACCTTGGCCACGGGTTTCATGAAACCAAACACGGCATCCGCTACACGATCTCCGAACCAGCGCGGCGTGAGGTCCTTGACCGATTGCTTGCCCTAAACCATGAGCGCTACGCCCAAGAGCAGGCTCTCGTCGAGGCGGAGCCGCGTCCAAAACGTAAAAAAACCAAGCATACTGTAACGCATCCTAAGCTATTCTAAGCGGCTACCATGTCAACGCCACTCGTCCAACCCGTCTCACTCGCCTCTCTGCGCCAAGAATTTGACGACATGATCCGTCGCGACCTGCTCGGTCCTGCAGGTGGCGAGCAGGAAATCATAACGGAGCAGAGCGTCCGTAACCGGTATTTGCTTGGCATGCTAGCTCCCCTGAATATCTCTGAAACGGAAGAGGAGCCTTTGGATGAGCTAGCCGACGATTCGGAAGACAACCCCGAAGAAGGGACTGCTGAACCTTCGACGCCTGCGCCCAAGCGCAATGTGACACCATCGGCAATGGGTTTCAGCTTCTGCCTTGGCAGTGACGAAAAAGAGTTTTACCTCCAGGCGAGCTGGGGGCAATACCAGCGTGAACAGGATCCCGAGGGTAAATCTGTCTGGAAACGCCACCCGAGAAGCGGTAGCCGCACCATCGCCCTAGTTGAAGGCAACATAGCTCCTTGGTCTCCCGACTCAGAGATCCCCACGGTCGTGGTACGCGGGCGCGTACGTCGCCGTGATGATCACTGGAGCGTCACGCTCTTTTTATCCAATGAGCAAGAAGAAGCCAGACCACGGGAAATGTATTGGCTGTTCCAGGCACAGCTAGAAGTGCGTGGTCGGTTCGCGCGCCGTCCCAGTCAAGGGCATGTTTCTACATTGGATCAATTCTCGCGTCTTGAAGATCGCACAAACGAGATGCTCTACCGGCGCGAAGTGGAATTCGCCCGTGGCCATGGCACCAGCGTTGAATCGGAACTTCTCGAAGGCCGATGGGATCAGGCCGCGGTAATTCGAACGAGCGTGATGCCGCGAGCATTCGTTAGAACAGTCGAGCAGCGAGAGATACCGAGCTTAATAACGGATATGAAGGAGCTGGCTGATCCTGCTGGTGACTTGGACGCGATGCTTCGACAGCTTCCCAAGGAGTACTCTGCGTGGATCAAGGAGATCGAGAACCGCCGTGGAAACGAGCCAGACCTGCTTGGATACAAGGATGCTTCCGACAAGGTAGTGGAGCGTGCTCGAGAAGTTTTGCAGCGCTTGGAGGACGGGCTCTCGTTGCTGAAGGAAAATAATGATGCGCGAGATGCATTCCGATTTGCTAATCAAGCGATGTGGCAGCAGCGGATTCGGTCTGTATGGATCGAGGAGAAGAAGACTGAGCCGAAACGCCAGTTGACCGAAGTGGATACCCCAAGGAACCGCAGTTGGCGTGCGTTTCAGTTGGCATTCATTCTGATCAACCTGCCGGGCTTGACCAGCCTAGCGCATCCTGATCGGGGAGTTGGTCCCTTTGCGGGTGCCGACTTGCTGTGGTTCCCGACGGGCGGTGGTAAGACCGAAGCATATTTGGGTCTTGCGGCCTACGCTATGGCTATCCGAAGACTCCAGAAGGACTTGGGTGGTCGGGATGGGGAAAATGGCGTCGCGGTGCTCATGCGGTACACCCTTCGACTGCTGACGCTACAGCAGTTCCAGCGCGCTGCGACCCTTATGTGCGCGTGTGAACAAATTCGACTCTTAGACGAAGGACGATGGGGACATACGCCATTCCGTCTTGGACTTTGGGTCGGACGAAAGACAACACCGAACCGGACTAGCCAAGCTGCAGAAGTTGTGGAAGCACTACGGAGTGGAAAGCGTCCAGTCTTCGGTGTAGGGACACCACATCAGTTCCCAAATTGTCCGTGGTGCGGTACCCCCATTGACCCCGGTCAACATATAGCGGTCGAGCAGTACCCCTCTGGGCGAGCCAGGACGCTCATCTACTGTGGTGATTCTTTGGGCCAGTGCGAATACTCGCGGCGCAAAGCCGCCGATGAAGGCTTGCCCTTGCTGGTTGTGGATGAAGAGATTTATCGGCGTCCGCCATCGATGTTGATCGCCACTGTTGACAAGTTCGCTCAAATGGCGTGGCACGGGCCGGTACAGACGCTATTCGGCCGGGTCAACGGGTTTTGTCCTCGCCATGGATTTAGGTCACCTGAGTTGGAGGACACGAACTCCCATCAGGAGGCGGGCCGATTTCCCGCAACTGTGACGCAACCACATGCCCTGCTGCGACCGCCCGATTTAATCATTCAAGACGAACTGCATCTAATCAGCGGACCTTTGGGGAGCTTGGTCGGGATATATGAGGGAGCGGTTGATCGGCTGGCAACTTGGAAAGTGGACGGCCACGATATAAGGCCCAAAGTAATCGCCTCAACAGCTACAGTTCGGCGCGCCCAAGCACAGGTGTCAGCTCTGTTCAACCGTCAAGTTCGCGTGTTCCCTCCGCCAGGACTTGATGCTGGTGCGAACTTCTTCGCTCGGGAACTGCCCGCCAGTGAAGAGGCGCCTGGACGCCTTTACGTTGGCGTTTGTGCTCCGGGGCGTCGATTAAAGGCGGCCCTCATCCGGGTTTACGTGGCCACTCTTGCAGCCGGACAAACTCTTTACGAAAAGTACGGCGAGATAGCCGATTCGTTCATGACTGCGGTTGGTTATTTCAGTTCCTTGCGCGAATTGGGTGGAATGCGTCGACTAGTCGATGATGATGTTCGATCAAGACTCACCCAAGTCGACGCGCGTGGGTTAAAGAGACGCAATTTGCGACTTCCGCAAGCCGTGGAGGAATTGACTTCTCGCAAGAGCGCCGTCGAGATTCCGGAAGTTCTGGAGCGTATGAAGACCAAGTTCCCGCCTCTAGGCCAAAAGCCGGTTAAGACACCAATTGACGTTTTGCTCGCTACAAACATGCTGTCTGTCGGTGTGGACGTGGGCCGCCTTGGCGTGATGATCGTGGCAGGTCAGCCCAAGTCAACTTCCGAGTACATCCAAGCGACAAGTCGTGTTGGACGTGCGACCCCAGGCATTGTTATGACGGTATCAAACTGGGCCAGACCGCGTGATCTCTCTCATTTCGAGAGCTTCTGTCATTATCACGCAACGTTCTACCGTCAGGTGGAAGCGTTGAGCGTTACACCCTACTCCATTGGTGCAATGGATCGAGCTCTGACGGGTGTCCTCGTCAGTGCAATTCGGCAAGGTGGTTTTGACTACAACCCAAACACTAGCGCTCAGCAGATGCAACCCACGAATGCGTTGGTGCAGAGTGTTCTTAGTGAACTGCCCGTTCGAGCTGCGGAAGCTGGAACAGGCGGAGCAAAGCTTCAAGACTTCGTGCGATCGGCACTCCAGCAACGGATCGATGACTGGAGAGACCGAGCTTTGCGCATGCGCGGAGGCGCGAGGTTGGGGTACAAAGACGGACGTGACGGTGTGACCGTCGGATTGCTGAAAATGCCGGGAACCTCATCGTGGACGGAGTTTACGGTACTCAACTCGCTTCGAGATGTAGAACCAGAGGCTCCGTTGTCATTCGACGATAGTGGTATGGATGGGGAGAGCACCGAATGAGCGGCCAGAACGTAGGTTCGGTGCGGCCGACTCAGCTGATTTACACGTATGGGGTCGGATCGACGGTTGACCTTCCGCAATTTTCCGCGATGGTCATGGGCTTGGACGATTGGCCGGTTGCGCGCATGGAGGAAATCCGTGAAGATAGACTGCTGCGCGTCGTTCGTAGCGTACTAGGGTCTCAAGTTAGGCAGCTCAAGGCGGCTCCCCTCCAAGATGAGGGTACGTTGAGTCCGTTCTTTCGAACGGCTTTCGTCGACGGTGTTCCGGTCGCTGCGTTCCCGCGATGGTTGGTATGCACGCAGTGTCGTCTATTGGCGCCGATTCGCTCAGGCCTCTATAGCTTTAGATATGACTCAAACCGGCCCGAGCGATCTTGTTTCATCCACAAGAATTGCCCGCGATTGGCAAAGGCAACCGCCATTCCAGCGCGATTTCTTGTAGCCTGTGACAACGGGCACATCGACGATTTTCCTTGGAGCGAATACCTCCATGGACCCGGCATAGAATGCCCAGGCCCACTTGAATTGCGGGATGTAGGTGCAAGCGGCGAAGCTGCGGATGTGATGTTGTCTTGCCGAAATTGCCAGAAGCGTAAGCCGTTGGCTCCGGCGTTCTCTGAGGAAGGCAAGGCCAGCCTACCAAAATGTAGAGGGTGGCATCCACATCTTCGAGTTGCACCCCTGGAAGAATGCCAGTCCCTTGCAGTGCCAATCACTCTTGGCGCAACGAATGTGTGGTTCGCGCGAACCCTATCCGCGTTGTCGATCCCGTCCTCGTCCGACCCGCTGGAACAACTCGTAGAGCAGGACCTTTTGTCCCTTTTCGAAGATGTGGAGTCCGAGAGGGATACGAAACTCGCGCGAAAGGGACAGCCCAAGTACGATGCGTACACAGATGCGCAAATTTGGACCGCTATTCAAAGACTGCGAGAACAACGGACCACCGATACTCTGACACCAAAGGAGCTAAAGGACCCAGAGTGGAAGTTATTCTCAACCCCGGACCCGGCGAAGAACAGTCCAGATTTACGGATTTCGCTAGGCACGCCTCCAGAGAAGTATTCAAGCCTGATAGAAAGTGTTGTGCTTATCGAACGCCTCCGCGAAGTCCAAGCGCTCGCGGGTTTTACGCGATTAGAGGCGGGCGATGATGAGTCCCCTGCGAAGCTTGTCGCTCTTCGAAGAGGGCCCGCGGAGTGGGTCCCTGCAGCAGAAGTGCGGGGCGAAGGTTTGTTCCTACGCCTTTCAGAACGCAAGGTGGCTGATTGGGTCGAGCGCTCGCGTGCGCTGGAGTTGCAGTTCTTCACCGCTCATCGGCGGTGGCGTGCGCAGCGAGGATTGGAGCCGTCACTAGGCTTTCCTGGGATCAGATACATTTTGCTGCACTCGTTGGCGCACGCTTTGATACGGCAGTTTTCTGTTGAATGCGGTTACGCGACCGCCAGCCTGCGAGAACGCATCTACTCATCTACAGTCGAAGACGAGCAGCCCATGGCTGGCATACTCATATACACTGCAGCCCCCGACAGTGAAGGGACACTAGGGGGACTGGTGAGCTTGGGAGAGACAGCCAACTTGCAGATGCATCTGGATCAAGCATTAGAAGGTCTGGAAATCTGTTCGTCAGACCCGCTCTGCGCCGAGACCCAACCGGAGCAAGCTTTCATGTCACTGCACGGCTCCGCTTGCCACAATTGCCTATTTCTGCCTGAGACTTCATGCGAGCGAGGCAATCGTTATCTCGATCGGACTACTCTAGTGCCAACGATGGAGCGTACTGAATACGCGTTTTTCAGCCCATGACCGCCGCTGAAGCCTGTCTGAAATTCGTCGAAGAGTTGCCCGCCAGTCTTGCGCAGTATCTGGTCCAGCAGCTTCGTTCGGGGGTTACGCCTTCGACACCAAATCCGAGATATCAAGGTAGGATCGAAGATTTTCTTCGGCGATGGGACCACGTTCGACATGAATTACCCCCAATGCTAGAGGTGGCGCTCACGGCAAAGCTGGGGATGCAGACAACCGAACTGGTATGGAGCGGTCCATCAACAAGTGCCGTGCCAAGGCGTGCGACTGAGCAGGTACTATTTGACTTGATCCAAGGCGCCCGGCAGCGGTTGACGATCATGAGTTTTGGCGTGTTCCGTATTCCACGGCTTGTCAGCAGTCTGGAACAAGTGTTGGCCAAGGGCATTCACTTGCGAATTGTGCTTGGTGACCGCGAGGCTAACGGCGAGAATGACATGGAACGTCAGCGTCAAGAATTGGGAAAAATTGTGGTATCAAATGCTTCTATATTGCGTTGGATGCCGGAACGGCGACTTCGTGATGAGCAGGGACATGCGGGCCTGATGCACGCCAAGGCCGCTGTTGCGGATTCGTGTGTTGCGTTTCTGACTAGTGCGAATCTCACAGAAGCCGCCCTTGAGCGAAATATGGAATTAGGCGTTCTAATTCGAGGCGGAAGGCTCCCCATTGCAATTGAGCAGCTCCTCGATAACCTTACTGAATGCGGCGAAATCCAGCTGATTTCGCGTGGGGGTTAAACTCTGTCTGCGAGGACACTGGCGTCGCAATCACGCTCCAGAGAGTCCTTCGTGAAACAGCTCCATCATGTCGTAAGTGTCGTTGTATTCATGGTTCGCGGCCGTAAAATCCATTTCGGGATATTCTCTGCAAGCCCACTCGCAGATCGGTACGAGATTGCCGATATCAAAGACGTTTTCAAATTCGTAGACGTCCAAGAGCTCGCTACCGGGACCGACTAGAACCAAGTGCAGATGTGTTTGGTTTGCCGCCTGCTGTAATCCCGCTAATGTTCCCGTGTGAGTAGGGTTCAGAATGTGTTCGAACAGCGCAAAGGGTTTGCCATTGGTCACTGGCGGCATGTACCAGAAGAGAAAAAGTACCGGCCCAAAGCTGGTCCGCACTGCGCCAGATGTGAGTCGAAGTTCGAATGGCCGCCGACATGCCAGGTCGTGCGCAAACGGAGTTGTGTCGGTGAGAATCAGGATTGTCTCTGGGCCGGTATCGGGATCAAGAACCGCTTTTTCAAACCGCATCCCAGAAGTGGTGGACGACAGGGGAATGCCGGGAGCGGTTTCAAAGTGAGTTTTTCCGTGACGGAAGCGATTATTCACAATTCCACCGGCCATTCATCTCCTCCTTTCTGTTTCGACGAGAGTAGCTGATTCTCACCATAAAGCAAGCGGCCAATCTGACAGCGGCTTCCGCTCAGAAGCCGCTGCCGGGAAACGGAACACAGAGCGTCAACGCCTGCAAAATCCGTGGCTCGGCGTATTACGGGACACGTCTGGCATATTGCTAGCACTTTGCTAACCGCATAAGATCCCCCGGCAGTCCACTCTTGGATTTCCCACTCGCCCCTGCGCATCGCGTTGCTGCCCTACACGTTGTGGCCGAGACTGAAGTCGGTCACGCTCTGGGCGACTGAACTATTAAACTGCGTTGCGGTGGCTTTTGAGAACTCATTGCTCAGCTTTTGTCCAAGCCCACTCGCATCGTCGGTGTATATATCTGCCTCGTGGCTGGCGCGAGAGATGGAAACGTAGGCGAAGCGGGAGTTGAGCAGATCAGGGTGGACGCTGGTATCGGCGTGAACGAGAACGCGTTCGGCGGTGAGGCCCTGGGAGCTGTGACTAGTAACGGCGTAGCCGTGGTCGAGATGACGATGCTCGCTCGGGTCAAATTCGATCTGGCGGTTGTTGTCGAGGCGGACGGACAGGCGACTATCGGGGTGGATCGCCTCGATTGCGGCCATGTCCCGATTTGCAACGCCGAGCGATTTGTCGGGCGCGGTGAACTGGATGCGGTCGCCTACGGAAAACTCGCGTTGGATCTCTTGGTAGACGCTGACGCCTGTAAGGCGGCGGGGATCGTAGGTCGCGAGTTCTCCGTTCTCTTTTTCGACCGTGAGTTGGTTTGCGGCTGGGTTGATCGCGACGACCGATGCATAGGCGGCAGCTTCGATTCCGATGGATTTGCTGCCGCGTGTGTAGCGAACTACGTCGTTGATATCGTAGTGGCTTGCCCATGATCGTTCCGCTCCGGTCATGTCCTGACGCTGAACCAGGACACGGAAAGCATGATCTTCTGGGGCAAGGGCTCCGTTGGCTCTTAACTCCTGGCGAGCAGCGACGTTCAGCTCGCGGCGGGAAGCATTGTCCGGTGAGACGATGAGAGTGTTCTCGGGCGATTCGACGTAGCTCTTGGCGATAGCGCGGATGCGCTCGCCCGCGTTGGAGATTTCCTTCACACGGCCCTGCTGTTGGAGGGCGTCGAGCGCGGCAGAAACTTGGCCTGTAGCCAGTAGTTCGACGGCAGATTTCAGAGCCGGGTCGTGCTGCCGAACGATCTGATCCAGTCTGGCCGTGCGCATGCCGGCTTCCTGCAATTGCTCGAAAGGGCGGCCCGCTTCGACGCCCTGATGTTGGCGGATATCCCCTATCAGAACCACGCGGTCGTCGGGAGCAAGGCGCGCAAGGAACTCCCGCATCTGGTTGGTGCTGGCAAGGCTCGATTCATCGACAAGGTAGAAGTGCTTTCGCTCTCCTACGTCTGGATCTACGAAGCGGGCCAGGAAGCCTTGCAAGGTTCGGGCTTCAATTCCTGCCTCATTCAGTTGTCGCGCGGCGCGGGAGGTCGGGGCGAAGCCCTCAACTTGATAGCCGTTCGTTTCCGCGGCGCTGCGGATGGCTCTCAGCGTGGTCGTCTTGCCCGAGCCGGCGAAACCTTGGATACCTTGAATGCGGTCCGGCGAGCTCAGCACATCCTCCACCACGGCCTTTTGTGCCGGGTTGAAGTGCGGGTGCTGATCGGCAAGGGCGATGGCCTGAGTACGAGGAAGAACTGGTTCGATATCGTTTTGTCCCTCACGGACTCTGCGGATAATTTCATGTTCCGCCTCGATAGTTTTGGCGGTGGTGAACTGGCGGCCTGGAACGCTCTGAGGGCGCTCGACGATTTGAAATTCCCCAGATGCCAAGCGAGTGTCGAGATTGGCGCGGACCTGGGCATGAGTGATCTCGCCCATCCCTCGACGGAGTCCGTCGCGGATCAGAGCACGCTCATCCACAACCGCCTCGCGCTCAAAGTTTTTGTCACGGGCAAAGGTGAGAGATTCTCGAACTCGGTCCCACGAGTTGACAGGCTTCTTCTGATGCTGAGACCGTTCACGGGCTGCGCGTACAACAGCGTCCGCTTGGTGCCCAAAGTCCTGCGCCATCTTCCGGTGCGCAGCCATCACTTCGCGCGGTGAATGAATTTCTTTGCGGTCACGAGTGGAGTGCGCAGCGATCTCAGCAGCTTCCTTCCCCGAGCGGCCCGTGCGTTCGAGGTACTCACGAATCTGTTGGCTGCGCGGACTGGAGGCGTCGAGGTATTCCTGTGTGTAGCCCTTGATTTCCGGGGCACCGCTCCGCCCTGCTGTGATTTCGTAACCGAGTTGCCGCAGTCGGTAAGTCAGCTCGGATTGATAGATGGCCGTGGCGAACTGCTGCGAGGCGAAGAGGCTCTGGGGCTGAATGGCGCGGGGCTGGCCATTGTCGCGCTGGGTGACGTTGAAAACGACCGCGTGTGTGTGCAGTTGTGGCGCGACATAGCCATCGACGGGGCGGGCGGTATCGTGCTCGAACTTGGCGACGATGAATCTGCCCGTAGTCTCAGGCGGATGATTGCCGCCGATGCGGGCTTGCGTGTAGTGTTCAATCTGGTCGAGGGCAACGCGGACGCTTTCCCGATGCGCTTCGCGTACACGCTCATCGCCGCCGACAAGTGCGGTCAGTGAGACGGATTTGGGCGCGGAAAATGTTGCATCCCAACCGGCGCGGTGTTCCATCGTCTTGATGGTCTTGCCGTCGGCATCCTGATATTCATAGGACGCTCGTTGCCGCACAAGCTGTTCGCCGGTCTGTGGATGCTGGCCCTGGCTGAGTTTAGCGAAATCCTCGGCGGAAACGGTCCTGGCAAGGCCGAACTGCTCGACCAGTCGCCCTTGCCATTTGCCCGCGATGACGCCGCGTTGCGACCAATAGTTCTGTTCCTTCGCGGTGAACTCCGTCTGGTGGTAGGTCTGCGCCTGGCCTGCGGAGAGCGGTTTTGAAATCGTAAGCATGGCAGTTACTACCCCCGAAGATTGAGGGTTTGTTGGGCGTTGACGTTCCGCTCAGCGTCGCTCTCCTGTGGCACGATCTCCGTCGCGGTCCGTGGCGATTTTCGCGGCGGCGTGGGCACGGTTGCGTCCGGCTTCAGTTCATGCGGACGCAACTGGGGCTTAGCCGCTCCTATGTTTCTTGGATCGTATGGGAGCTTGTCTTCGGGCGTATCGCGGAGATCAAAGTCACTCGTGACAACCGGCATATCGAAGTACGGGAATGAGAACCGCGTCACATAGTTCTCGTACTTCATATAGGCATGGAGGTCTGGCAGTCCGGAGATTTCGGACTCCATTACTAGAGGTTCAACCTGCCGGTCCAGCGCGAAGTTCCGGCCAGCACGGGAGCCGTCGAAGTGGGTCTCGCGCAGCCGTTCGATCTCAACCTTGCCGATGAACTTGCTGACCCACTCGCCAGCCGTTGGCTCCTTCGTCTTCAGCCAAATGCTCGTTGCCGGTTGGGAGAGCATGACTTCAGCCAGGTGGCCGTATAGGTATTCCAGCTGGGCTTTCCCTTGGAAACCCAGAATCACAGGGTTGTTGCTCTTTCGATTTTCTGTAATCGCGGTATGGAGCTGGGGGAGCTTTTGCAAACTCGCCAACTCGTCGATCACGAACCATGCCCGCTTCTGGCCCTCCTTCGGCTCGTTTAGCAGACGTAAGACGAGCAGGTCGATCCATAGACTTTGGAGCGGTCGAAGTGCCTCACGTTCTGCCGGGAGGGAGGTAATGAATATCCATCCCTGGCGCGTCTCGGTCCACTCTGTGGCCGACCATTCGCCATTCCCGTTGCCCTTGTTCGGCAAGAGGCGGAGGCTGTCGGCGACGAGTCCAAGCGAGCCAAGAACTCCAGCACGCTGTTGGTGCGCCCTCGGGTCAATTAGGTGAGCATGCTCTGTTCCTTTCAGCCTTCGGTCGATCTCCTGCGGGTCGGACATCCACTTCACCAACTCCTCTGGCGTGGGGCCATAGGCCATCAGGAAGGCGAAGATCTTCTGCGGAGATTCGATGAAAAACTCACCCTTCTTGTCCTGCGGCGGCTGGAAGAGGGATACCGCCAGAGCCTTCGCCTCGGAGCGTCGGCGGAGTTCTTCTGCGGGCCCCCAGTAAGGGCAGCGCTTATCGAGCGGATTCAGGATAACGTCGCCGTTTTTCGGATCGTAAAAGCGTTTGACGAACTCCCGTGCGGGGTCGTAGACGATCGCGGAATCGCCACGATGTTTTATCTGCCGAAGAATTTGGAGCATGATCATAGTCTTGCCCGCTCCGGTATCTCCGATGATCTGCATGTGCTGGGCCTCCGCCCGCTGCGGTATGCGGATCATTGTCTTCATTTCGTTGGTCTTAATGCCTATGCCATCCCCTACGACCCTGTCGTTGAACTCCCTCGGAGTCATCATCTCGGGGCCTTTCAGTCGTCGTCCGTATCTCAGCGCCTTGCGTCGTCGAACGTCCCTGGTGATGGAAAACGGGAGCTGGATGACCAGTGATAGCAGACCGAAAAGCAGCGGGAGCTTGTACAGATCGAAAATGCCATCGCCACGGTAAACCGCAGTCCTGAGATAGGCGCTCAAGGACGCGTCGAGATAGCTCTGCTCCGGTCCCAGGTAAAGGAGAGTGTAACCGTGCTGCAAAGCGGATTTCGAGAGCGCAAGTGGTATGGGTTTGCCGCCCAGTTGCGGCGTCGTGCCGTCCATCACGTCGGCGTTCGTCGCCAGACGCGGTTGAAGTCCGCGAGCGCCGACCATGAGCATCCGGTAGTTGTCTCGGCGGCTCGTTCCGATTGCTCCTGCAACGCTCGATCGGATGTAGGTGGGCGTGTAGAACCTCTGTAGTGGACTGTTGCCGAAGGTGAACCGACAGTAAAGAAAAAGTCCAGTAAGAACGAGCGCCATGAATACCGCCCCGTACGTATAAATCGGGCTGTGCGGCGGCCAGATGATGGATTCCTTGCGTCCCCACTTTGTCATTGCCATCGCTATTTCCTTCCTGCGGAAGCGGCCAGCTTTCCAGCGAGGGCGTGCTTGGCTTCGCTGATTTCGTCGAGCAGTTTGTCGAACGCCTCCGGCGTGAGTCTCTGGCCTGCAGCCAGAGGCCGCAACACGTTTACCAGGAGCAACCGAACCCCAAGAATCTCGGCGAGAGATGGATCGCTAGCCGACCTTCCGTGAATCTCCCGGAGGATCACATCGCGTATCCATTCTCCGCGCGCAAGTCCCTGCGACTTGGCGAACTCAGTGATGATCCCTCGCTCCTCTTTCGTGAGCTTCGCGGTTACGGGGAAGACGCGATTGTGAGCGCGGTCGCCATCAGAGGCCGCATCTGGCTTGACTTTCAAAATTCCCATGGTTCCACGTATTTCAGAGGTGCACCCAGGTGCACCAGAAATCGCTATGTCTTTGAAAGCGCTGTAAGTGCACCGTGGTGCACCTGCACGACCCTTTCAGGGGTGGAGTGTCAAAATTCTTCCGGTGCGAAGCACCGTTCTTGCGCCACCACGAAATTGAATGGACGATCATGCCCTCACTGCGCGCACAGAAGCCGTGGACTCGAGCCCGGCTGCAAGCTTCTTTGTCGGCTGCTCCGTCGCACCATTGCTCGGGCCTTTTCGCACACGCAAAGCGGGGGCAACCTGCTTGGCGTGTGCAGTCTTCAGGAAGTCCTGGAAGTCACGGTCTTTCGAAAAGACATAATTGAGCGCCTTATCCACGACATCGTCGGCGGATGCGTGGATGAAGGCGGCATACTGATCGACCTGGGCCGCGGTGGCCTCATCGAGTCGGACAGAAGCACAGATGTGGCGGCTCTGGTTGATTTCAAGCAGTGGCATGTTGGTTCTCCTTTATAGGTAGTGGAATTAAGGAATCGTCATGTGCAGAATTGGTTAGCAAGTCAGCAGCAATAGGCGCCGCAGTCCGTGCGAATGCTGTGGCATGTTTTACCTCGAAGACGGGCTCAATAAGGAAGCGTTTCGCGTCGCGGTCATAGCCGCGAAGCCCAAGCACTTCGCGGACAACGCGGCGGCCTGGCTGACGTTCAACATGGACGACAAAATCGACAGCTTCTGCGATCTCGGCTTCGGTATCGGCGAACGTGCTTTGCGCGTGACTGCGCATCACGAGATTGGCGAAACGGTGAAGTGCTTTCTCCGCCGAGTTGGCGTGGATCGTAGCCATTGAACCCGCATGGCCTGTGTTGAAGGAATCGAGCAACGTTCGTGCCTCGATTCCGCGGACTTCTCCGAGAATGATGCGGTCCGGTCGCCAGCGGAGAGCGGACTTTAGAAGGTCGTCGAAAGTTATCTTGGCCTTGAACGTGTCCGTCTGGCATTCCGTCGGCAGAATGTTCGGCTTCTGGATCTGAAGTTCGGACGTGTCCTCGATGACAACGAGGCGATCTTGTTCGGGAATAAAGTCGGCCAGTATCCGCAACAGCGTGGTCTTGCCGGTACCGGTTCCGCCACTGATAAGGAGCGTCTTACCGCTGCGAATCTGCTCGGCTAAGAAGTCCGCAAGCGCCCGCGTCAGCGTGCCGCGAGCAATCAGGTCATCAACTGTGTAATGGCGGCTCGTGAACTTCCTGATGATCAGCGCCGGTGTACAGCGCACGACCGGCGGGATGACTGCCGCCAACCGACTCCCGTCCGGGAGTTGTGCGTGCAGAAGTGGGTTGTCCTCGTCGAGCTTCTTACCGAGTTGATTGGCAATAACTTCGAGGCCAGTTTGTAGCTTGCCGGCGTCGAACGAAATGTTCTGCTCTTGGAACATGATGCCATCGCGTTCGTACCACCATGAGGCGTCGGGATTGCCCATGATCTCGCTGACGTTCTCGTCGAGCAGTAGCGACTCAATAGGCCGAAGGAATGGAAGGATCAATTCGAAGCTCATAGTGGGAACCTCACAGCGATGGAAGCCCAGCGGATAGCCAGGCTTCCGCGAGTGAAGAACAAGGGCTTATGCAGCCGTTTCCTCCTGGGGCACTTCATCATGATCCTGATCTTCCGGGGCGGCCTTTTCGGCGCGGTCCAGCTTCAGGATCGAGGCGACCCTAATTTCCCAGACGCGCTGCTTCGAGTCCGTCTTCTTGCTCTCGTACACCCGACTGCGCAGTTCGCCTTCCACCTGGATATGTACGCCCTTGGTGAGCGTTTTGGCGAACTCTGAGAGCTTGCCGAAGACGACGCAACGGTGCCATTCGGTGTGCGAGAAGTACTTGTCGTCCTTCTTGTAGGAGGACTTGGTTGCCAGCGAGAGTGTCGTGAAGCTGCGGTTGTTGGCGGTGCGAAGTTCTGGGTTGCTGCCGAGAAAGCCGATGAGCGTCACTTTGTTCTGGTACATGAGAGTGTCTCCGTTTGTTGAATTCGCCCGTTGTTGCTCGGGTCACACTGGGCGGAGCTTAGCGAGTGGGCCCGGCTCCCAAGTGCCGAAGGTCTGCTTTCTCGGAGGGGCCCGAAAGAAGTTTGAGAGGCGTTGTTTGCCGTGGTTCTCAAACTTGTTTTGGGAGGAACCGAGACCCCTTAGGGGCGCGAAATGCGAAGCAGAAGACCGAGTGCCGCCGGGCGCCGGAAAGGGCCCGAAGCTGTGACCGAGCAAAAGACGGGATACATAACGGCAGAGACGCGCCAGAGCAAAGTCTTCATCTGCACATTGGCTGCGGAAGTTCGCCGCAATCGCAGCTCGATTCGAGCAGGGATATCCGCTGTAAGAAGGGCGCAATTCGCCACCGCAGTTGCGCGTCGAAAGGCTCTTTTTCGCTGACTCTACCGCACACGAGGACAGGTGGGAAAAGCTAGCCGGATTAGCAGCATGAAAGGACATGAATAAGCCTCTGGGTAGGTCGATGAAATCCCTAGCTGAATGCCTGGTCGGCCCGAAAGCGCACGATGGTCAGACCAAGGGGGTTTACGGCAAGCTCATTGTTTTTCACATTCTCGCGAAAGACATAGGTGACGCTTGCTGTCCAGCGCTCCCGCTTGAGTTCGGAATGATCCGCGGGGTTGGTGTACACCTTCTCGAACTCGACGCGCGCCGAATACGGCGACTGTCGCAGGTCGTCAAGGATGACGTTCTTGATCTCCACATCGATATACGGCAAGCTGCTGTCTTTGACGTAATTCTGAATGCTGTTGTCCTTGCGTTCCTGGTCGATCACGGCGCGTTGCACGTCGCTATTGAGGAAGTACAGCGACTGCGTTTGATCACGTTCGATCGTGAAGCGATTGCGGCTAAAGTACAGTTCCGCCCAGCGGGTGAGGTAATACTTGTTCTCTGCTTCTTGGGGGCGATACTGGAAGTTCCGGTAGTCGATCGCTTCGGCGTGGCCGACGTCGTTAATGCGCACAATCATAGGGTGCATGTTGGCGAGGGCTTGCTGACTCTTGAAGGTGAGTGCCGACAGCGCTATACAAACGCCGGCGAGCACAAGAACAGTCACCTTCAAATAGGTGTTCATGACCAGCGGATCGCCGTACTGTTCCAGATACCGCTCCGCAGCTCGGGTGATTTCGGGGGATGGGGTTGTGCTGCTACTCATGGATGAATGCCTCCTGCTTAGATCGCCCTGAGAATTGCCGCTGTGATCATCCCGCCCATTCCGCCACCATGGCCGCCGGACGATCCGGAGAAGATGCTCATGGTCATGGCAGGAATTTTGAAGAGGATGTAGATGTTGACCAGTACCAGCAAGATCAGCAACGGAAGCTCCTGCACCATGTTGCCGGGATCGGAGAAGTTGACCAGCTCCGTGTAATACTGCGCGAGCAGGTGTGACAGGATGCTCAGGACGGCCGCAGCGAGCACCTTATAGAAGCAGAACCCAATGAATGCCCGGAGCCATCCCCAGAACAGAAATTCCAGTTTGTCAAAGACAAGAAACGGGATGAATACGGGACCGAGGAGGCCAACGACTGCGCTGGCGATTGCTCCATATGCGACGATGGCGCTGACCGCGGCGGAGAAGGTGGCAATCAGGACTTGAATAATGA